>Ga0156155_1216_pt1 | contig 26325 bp, 27 predicted proteins | sample RifCSPlowO2_12_FD_107808 | JGI IMG/M metagenome (GOLD analysis project Ga0156155, IMG submission 107808) | Burkholderiales bacterium RIFCSPLOWO2_12_67_14 | reverse complement strand
GCCGCGGGCCACAGCAAAGTAGGCGGGCGGCTGTAGAGAAGGTCTCTCGTGCGAGAAGGGCGGTCGGCGCTCGGGGCTGCGTGCGGATTGCGGGTGCAGCGCGAAGGGCAAAAAGGGGGTCTGTGGACCCGGTGTTTGTTCCGCGTGTCGGCCTGTGCCTCAATTTTATGAAAGCACCCGGTCAGTTACCGGCAAGTTACATGCAAAACCCGCATAACCTGATGCATGGATTGACGTGCCATGGCGGCACATCCGGGGCCTTTTTCCTGGCCGAGCGGCCAAGAAAAAGGCCGAAGGCCCCGGGGGCGTTCGGCCTGATGGGCTGGCCAGGGGCTCAGGCCATGAAGACGGCAATGAAAGCCAGCAGGAAAATCAACACGGCGCCGGCCACAGGCAGCACGAGCGGCATCATGGGGACGATGGACTCGACCACATCCTGCGGCTGGTCGGTGGGGCTGGTGTGATCGGGGTGCGACATGGAATCTCCGGAAGGTTTGATCTAGATCAACGCCGATTTTATAGGCAGATGCCGGCGAGCGGCGGCTTTCAAGGCGTTTTCAGGGGGATCCGGGGGACTACAGCAGGGCATAGGTGGTGCTGGCGCGGCACACGCTGCGGCCGTCGTTGGCGCCGCTGATGTCGATCTCGCCGAACACCAGGCTCTTGCCCGCGCGGATCACGCGCGCCGTGACCCGCGCGTCCTGCCCCGACAGAGGCTTGAGAAAGCTGGTGTTCTGCTGCACCGTGGTCATGGGGCGCTGGTCCCCCAGCTGGGTGACGATGGCCAGCACCATGGCGGTGTCGGCGGCCGACATCATGGCCTGCCCGCACAACATGCCGCCCACGCGGCTGAGCTGGTCGTTCTGCGGCAGGCGAAGCGTCACCTCCCCGTCGGCGAACGACTCCACCCGCAGGCCCAGCGCCTGGACCCAGGGCGCGAACCAGTCCGACAGGCGTTGCTGCAGGGCCTCGGTGGTGAGCGCGGGGGCGTGGGGTTCGGTCATGCCCTCATTCTCCCCGCCGGAAGCGGGCCAGCCAGTGCTCCATCAGCTTGCCGGCGGCCTCGCGCCCGCCCAGGCCGAAGGAGAGCGCCACCGCCACCGCCACCGCGCCGAGCGTGAGGCCGAAGGCCAGGTTCACGATGTCGTCGGCGATGCCCATGGCGCGCAGCCCCATGGCGATCACCAGCGCCAGGATGGCGAAGCGGCCGACGCGGGCCAGACCCTGGGTGCCGGGGCCGCTGGCGCGGTCGATCGCGTCGTGGGCCAGATTGGCCAGCCAGAAGCCGATGACCAGCACGGCCGAGCCCAGCAACACATCGCCACCGAAACGGATGAAGGTGGACACGATGTCGCTGACCTGCGCGAAGCCGAGTTGCGCGGCCGCCTCGACGGTGGCGAACAGCATGGCGAAAAACAGCGCGACACGGCCCACGGCGGTGGAGGCGCTGGTGTTCACGAAGGCGTGCGCCAGGCCGACGCGCGCGGGCAGGGTGTCAAAACCCAGCGTGGCCAGCAGGCTGGCGAGCAGCTTGCTGGCGAAGGACGCCACCAGCCAGGTGACGACCAGGATCAGGCCGGCCGCGATGATGTGCGGCACCGCGTCCATGATCAGCCCCAGCATATTGGTGGCGGGCCGGGAGATGGCCTCGATCTTGAGGGCGTCCAGCGCCGCGATCAGCGAGGGCAGGAACACCGCCACGAACACCAGCAGACCGATCACGCTGGAGAGCCGCACGGTGTCGGCCAGTCCGGCCCGGCCGCCCAGCTTGTCCACCCCGGCGGTGCGCGAGAGGTTGGTGGTGAGGTTGCGCAGCACCGTGGCCACGATCCAGCCCACGCCGCCGATGACGAAGGCGGCCACGGCGTTGGGCAGCATGTCCAGCGTCTTGCTCACCATGGCGCGCAGCGGGTCGAGCAGGCCCTCCATCTGCAGCGCGCCCAGGATGGCGGGCACGAACAGCAGGATCACCAGCCAGAACAGCGCGCCCGCCAGGCTCTCGCTCATGGGCGACATGTCGGCGTGTTCGGACAGCGCTTCGTCCAGCGAGGTCTTGTCGAGCAGCTTCTGCGTCACGGCGCGCACCACGCTCGCCACCAGCCAGCCCACCAGGGCCAGCACCAGGCCGCCGAGCATGCGCGGCGCGTATTCGAAGAGCTGGGTGGTGAAGGCCGAGAAGGGGCCGGAGACGATCGCCAGGTTCAGCGAATTGAACACCGCCACCAGCGTGAGCAGGATCACGATCCAGAACAGACCCAGCGCGACCGCGCCCTCGATGTCCACCCCGGTGCCGGTGAGCTTGCCAAAGCGGTGGTTCACACCGACGAAGCCCAGGCTCTTGCGCACCGCCGCGCGCACCACCACCGCGATCAGCCAGCCCAGAATGAAGATGGCCAGCGCGCCCAGCAATTGCGGGATGTGGGTCCCGAGCGTGCTCTGCAGCGAATCCCACAAGGCATTCATGTTCATGAAACTCCTCCGTTGGTTGACCCCGATCGGGGCGCCCATGATGCAAGTGAGCCAGGCCCAGCGTCAACCTCTGGAGGGCGGCTCCACATCTCGTTACACGGTCGTTGCGGATGTGTTGTCGATGGGCCGTGGCGTGTGTTGGATGTCACGACCCGCGTCCAAGATGCGCGCAGATCAGCGATGGGCATGGGGGGCGGAACGGCCGCCCCAGATGGCCCAGGGCGTCTTGCAGCGCGCCTGACGACCGCCCGCCCGTTGGGGGGGCGTCAACCTCAGATCACCGCGTCAGACCAGCGCCGCTTCGAAGCCGTGCGCCTGCAGCTGCCGGATCACTTCGGCGATGTGCTCGCGCCCGCGGGTCTGCAGCACCAGCTCGACCGCCACGTTCTGCGCCGCCAGCAGGGTGAAGGCGCGCTGGTGGTGCACCTCGTCGATGTTGGCGCCGGCCTCGGCCACGATGGCGGTGATGCGCGCCAGGTTGCCCGGCACGTCGCGTGCGTTGACCTGGATGCGCGCGAGCCGGCCGGCGCGCACCATGCCGCGCTCGATGATGGAGGCCAGCAGCAGCGGGTCGATGTTGCCGCCGCTGAGCACCAGGCCCACCTTCTTGCCCGCGAAACGTTGCGGGTGTTTGATGAGCGCGGCCAGCCCGGCCGAACCCGCGCCCTCGACCAGGGTCTTTTCAATTTCGAGCAGCATCACGATCGCCTGCTCGATGTCGCCCTCGTCGACCAGCAGCAGGTCGTCCACCAGGCCCCGCACGATGGTCTGCGTGATCTGGCCGGGCGATGCCACGGCGATGCCCTCGGCAATGGTGCTCACGCCCATGGGCAGGTGCGTGCCCTTGATGGCGTTGTACATGGAAGGGAAACGCTCGGTCTGCACACCGATGACCTCGATGCCGGGCCGGATCGCCTTGGCGGCCGTGGCCATGCCAGCGATCAAGCCGCCGCCGCCGATGGCGACCACCAGGCAGTCCAGGTCGGGCTGGGCGCGCAGCATCTCCAGCGCCACCGTGCCCTGGCCGGCGATGATGGCCTCGTCGTCGTAGGGGTGCACGAACACCAGGCCTTCGTTGGCGGAGAGCTCCCGGGCGTGGGCGCGGGCTTCGTCGAGCGTGTCGCCGTGCAGCACCACCTCGGCGCCGAAGCCGCGCGTGCGCTCGACCTTCACGCCGGGCGTGAAACGCGGCATGACGATGACCGCGCGCAGGCCCAGGCGCTGCGCGTGGTAGGCCACGCCCTGGGCGTGGTTGCCCGCGCTCATGGCCACCACGCCACGCGCGCGCTCCTCGGCGCTGAGTTGCACGAGCTTGTTGCAGGCGCCGCGTTCCTTGAACGAGGCGGTGTACTGCAGGTTCTCGAATTTCAGAAACACCTGGCAGCCGGTGAGCTGCGAAAGGGTGCGCGATTCGACGCAGGGGGTGTCCAGCACCTGCCCGGTCAGCCGTTGCGCGGCGGCTTCGATATCGTGTCGTTCCAGCATGCTGCGATTGTGGCCTGTCGGTGGCGCGAAATGGGTTTGGGGAAAGCCCGATAAATTGCACGGACGCGCTCCATCACGCTCTTCCATGATTGATCAAGCTGGGTTATGGTCCGCTTGAATGCCGGGGGGCCCCGGCGTCGCATCGCGGGAATGGAACGCCGTCTGGAGGTGACCGGATGAACAAACGCACGGGGGAGCACGCCGCGTCGCTGGTGCGCGGCCTGTCCGATGCCCGCGAGGGGCGCGTGTTTGTGCCGCATGGCCTGCGCCAGGCGCCGGTGCTCGACCTCATGTGTTCGCATTTCGTGCTCACCCTGGCCGCGCGCCAGGGGCCGCGCTTCAACGTGCGCCGCGACCTCAACACCCTGCTGTCGCTGGCGGGGCGGCACCTGGTCTGGCCACTGACCGTGCTCACGCGCTTGCGCGAATTCCTGGAGCGCCGCTGCAAGGACAACGAGCTCTGGAGCGGACACGACCACCTGACCATGGGCGCCTTCATGGAGCGCTACGGCGTCTGGCGCGGCCCCTACGAAGAAGGCACGCTGTTCTTCTACCTCGACGAATACGCCAAGGAGTCGCCCAAGGACCTGCTTGCGGTGCTGGCGGTCACGGGCGAGTGGCTGAGCCACGCGCTGAAGAAGCAGTCCACCCTGGTGGAAAAGAACATCGATGCCCTGGCCGGCCTGCTGCAGCTCAACCGCGCCGAGCGCGCCCTGCTGCTGTACGGCACGCTGGCGCGCTACCAGCGCGACCTGCGCTCCATCCTGGTCGAGTTCAAGGTGAACAACGCGCCCGAGGCCTACGCGGCGATCGCCGACGTGGCCGGCGTGAAGGCCAGCGAGGTCGGCGAGGCGTTGCGCGCGGGCTCGCGGCTGGAGCGCATCGGCATGGTGGAGAACCTGATCTCCGAGCACAACATCACCGACCTGGCCGACCTCATGAAGGTCAGCGAAAAACTGCCCCCGGTGCTGATGCGCGAGTACCGCACGCAAAGCGAGCTCATGGCGGTGTTCACCCGGCCGGCCGCGCGCTCGGCGCTGAGCGAGAAAGACTTCGAGTTCGTCGGCGAAGACGTGCGCCTGCTCTCGGGCCTGCTGCGCGAGGCCGTGGCGCGCAAGGAGCCGGGCGTCAACATCCTGCTCTACGGGCCGCCCGGCACCGGCAAGACCGAGCTGGCGCGCGTGGTGGCGCAGGCCGCGGGGCTGGAGCTGTTCGAGGTGGAGTACGCCGACCGCGACGGCAACGCGCTCTCGGGTCGCGACCGCTACCGCTCGCTGCAGATCGCCCAGGTGTTCCTCAAGGGCACGGCGCATTCGGCGCTGCTGTTCGACGAGGTGGAAGACGTGTTCCCGCCGATCTCCAGCGAGGCGGCGCAGATCATGGCGCGGGCCGAACACGTGAGCGCGCCGCACACCGGCAGCGTCAGCGGCAAGGCCTGGGTCAACCAGATCCTGGAGACCAACGCCGTGCCCACCCTGTGGGTCACCAACCGCATCGAGCAGATCGACCCGGCGTTCCGCCGCCGCTTCGCCTACCACCTCGAACTCAAGAGCCCACCACCCGGCGCACGCGAGCAGCTGGTGCGCAAGACGCTGGAAGACGTACCGGTGTCCGACGCGCTGGTGGCGCGGCTGGCCGAGCGCAAGGGCCTCACGCCCGCGCAGATCCGCACCGCGGTGCGTTTCGCCCAGCTGGCGGCGCACCCGGCCAAGGCGGCGGCCCGGCGTTCGGCCAAGGCCCCGGCGCGGGGCGCGGGCCCGGCCCTGCTCGACGACCTGATCGAGCGCCAGCTCAAGAACGCCGACCTCGCGCTGGGCCGCGCGCCCGACACGGTGCAGCGCCCCAGCGTGACGCAGTACAGCCTGGACATGCTCAACGTCGAGTCGCGCTACGAGCCCGCGCGCATCATCGGCGCGCTCAAGGCGCGGGGCCATGGTTGCCTGTGTTTCCACGGCGCGCCCGGCACCGGCAAGACCGCTCTGGCCGAGTACATCGCCCAGCAGCTGGAGCGCCCGCTCATGATCCGCCGCGCCAGCGATCTGGTGAGCAAGTTCGTGGGCGAGACCGAGCAGCAGATGGCCGGCATGTTCCGCGAGGCCGAGGCCGAAAAAGCCGTGCTGCTGCTCGACGAGGCCGACAGCTTCCTGCAGGACCGCCGCGGCGCCCAGCGCACCTATGAAGTGACCGAGGTCAACGAGATGCTGCAGGGCATGGAGCGCTTCGCGGGTGTTTTCATCTGCACCACCAACCTGATGGACAGCATCGACCAGGCGGCGCTGCGGCGCTTCACCTTCAAGATCCGCTTCAAGCCGCTCACGGCGGCGCAGCGCGAGACCATGTTCGTGGTCGAAGCGCTGGGCAGCGATGCGTCGCGGCTGGACGCGGCGTTGGCCACGCGGCTGGCCCGGCTCGACCAGCTCTGCCCGGGCGATTTCGCGGCCGTCAAACGCCAGATGGAGATCCTGGCGGCCGAGCTTGCCCCGGACGAATTCATGGCCCAGCTCGAAGCCGAGCACCGCATCAAACCCGAGGTGCGGGAGGCACGGGGCATCGGCTTCCTCGACAGCTGATACGGGTTTGCCATCCAAGCGATAACTGCGTTGCAAGGCCTTGCCGTGCTAAAGCACTGTCTGCGGCCTTGCGCCTTGTTCTCACTTGGATGGCAAACCCGTATGCACACCACGCGCCCGCCGGGCGCCGCGCGGCGCGGGTTTATAGTCCGCCGACCCGTCTCGACCCCCCGCTGCCACCATGAATGCCAGAACACCCACCGAGGTCATCGAGCTCTTCAACGAGCCCGGTCACCTGATGCGCCGCGCGCACCAGATCGCGGTGTCCACCTTTCACGAAACGCACGGGCGCCAGATCACGCCGGTGCAGTACGCCATCCTGCGCGCCCTGCAGGACGAGCCGGGCATCGACCAGGTCACGCTGGCGCAGCGCGTGGCCCTGGACACCTCCACCACCGCCGACATCGCCGCGCGCCTCGAAGGCAAGGGCTGGATCGTGCGCGAGCTCATGGCGCGGCGCCAGCGGCGCCTGCTGCTCACGCCCGAAGGCCAGGCGGTGCTCGACGCCATGCTGCCCAAGGTCAACCCCATGTACAGCCAATTGCTGGGCTCGCTCACGCCCGGTGAACAGGTTGAATTCCTGCGCCTGCTGCGCAAGTTCGTGCATCTCAACGACCCGACGGACGGCGGCCCGGATCAGGGTTAACCCGGGACCTGGCCGCTTGTTTTTGCGGTGCATCATTCAGTACAATGAATCACATTCAGCATACTGAACAAGGAGACACCATCATGTTCCCGAAAAACACCTGGTACGTGGCCTGCACGCCCGACGAGATCGACGTGAAACCGCTGGGCCGAACCATCTGCAACGAGCGCATCGCGTTCTACCGCGTGGCCGCCAACGAGGTCGCGGCGGTGGAAGACTTCTGCCCGCACCGCGGCGCGCCGCTCTCGTTGGGCTACGTCAGCGAAGGCAAGCTGGTCTGCGGCTACCACGGCCTGGAAATGGGCTGCAACGGCAAGACGGTGGCCATGCCCGGCCAGCGGGTGGGCGGCTTCCCGGCCATCAAGAGCTACCCGGTGCAGGAGCGCTACGGCTTCATCTGGGTCTGGCCCGGCGACGCCGCGCTCGCCGACCCGGCCCTGATTCCCCACATGGCCTGGTACGACAACCCCGAGTGGGCCTACGGCGGGGGTCTGTACCACGTCAAGGCCGACTACCGGCTCATGATCGACAACCTGATGGACCTGACGCACGAGACCTATGTGCACTCCACCAGCATCGGCCAGAAAGAGATCGACGAGACGCCGTGCAAGACCGTGGTCGAGGGCGACACCGTGATCACCAGCCGCTACATGGAAAACATCATCGCGCCGCCGTTCTGGAAGATGGCCCTGCGCGCCAACCACCTGGCCGACGACGTGCCGGTGGACCGCTGGCAGATCTGCCGCTTCACGCCGCCGAGCCACGTGATCATCGAGGTGGGTGTGGCCCACGCCGGCCACGGCGGCTACAACGCACCCAAGGAGCACAAGGTCTACAGCCAGGTGATCGACTTCATCACGCCCGAGACCGACACCTCGATGCACTACTTCTGGGGCATGGCGCGCCAGTTCAACCCGCAGGACAAGGCGCTCACCGCGCAGATCCGCGAGGGGCAGGGCAAGATCTTCGCGGAAGACCTGGAGATGCTGGAGCGCCAGCAGGCCAACCTGCTGACCTGGCCGCAGCGCGGGCTGCTCAAGCTCAACATCGACACCGGTGGTGTGCAGTCGCGCCGCGTGATCGACCGGGTGATCGCGGCCGAAAGCCAGGTATCCCCATGACCACCGCCGGCGACACGCTCACGGTGCGCGTGGCGCGCAAGCGCCAGGAAGCCCAGGACATCTGCAGCCTCGAACTGGAGCACCCCCAGGGTCAACCCCTGCCGACGTTCACCGCGGGCGCGCACCTCGACGTGCACCTGCCCGGCGGCCTGGTGCGCCAGTACTCGCTGTGCAACACGCCGGGCGACACGCGGCGCTACCAGATCGCGGTGCTGCGCGACGCCCAGTCGCGTGGCGGCTCGCAGGCCGTGCACGAGGCCGTGCACGAGGGCGACGTGTTGAGCATCAGCGCGCCCAAGAACCACTTCCCGCTGGCCGCCCAGGCGCAACGGCATCTGCTGCTGGCCGGTGGCATCGGCGTCACCCCCATGCTGGCCATGGCCGAGGCGCTGAGCGCGCAGGGCGCGGCGTTCGAGCTGCACTACTGCACCCGCTCGCGCGAGCGCACCGCGTTCGTCGAGCGTCTGGGCGCGGCGGCCTATGCCAGCCGGGTGCGGCTGCACCACGACGACGGCGACGCCGCGCAGAAGCTGGACATCGCTGCCCTGTTGAGCGCCTGCGACGCCGGCTCCCACCTCTACGTGTGCGGGCCGCAAGGCTTCATGGACGCGGTGCTTGGCACGGCGCGCGCCCAGGGCTGGCCCGAGGAGCGCCTGCATTACGAGTTCTTTGGCGCCGCCCCGGTGGCGAGCGACCAGGACGCGGCCTTTGACATCGAGATCGCCAGCAGCGGGCGGGTGATCCCGGTGCGGGCCGGCACCACCGCCCTGCAGGCCCTGCTCGACGCCGGCCTGGACATTCCCATGTCGTGCGAGCAGGGCGTGTGCGGCACCTGCCTCACGCGGGTGAAAAGCGGCCAGCCCGACCACCGCGACCACTACCTCACGCCCGAAGAGCAGGCCGCCAACGACCAGTTCCTGCCCTGCTGCTCACGCGCCCGCAGCGCCCGGCTGGTGCTGGACCTTTAGCAAGGGCGAAAAAAAACGCCCGGGAAACCGGGCGGCGGGGACGCTCGAAAGCCGGTGCGCGGGCTCAGTGCATCAGCGCCATGGGCCCCGACGGCAGCTCTTCCGGCGAATGGTCCGGGTGGTGGCCCACGAAGAAGCGCAGCTTCTGGTCGAGGCGGGCCACACGCTCGCTCGCCACGAACTCGCAGTGGTGCTTGGAAATCAGGTTGAACAGCTTGCCGCGCAGGAACCACAGGTCCTTGGGGTTCTCGCACGAGATCAGCGCTGCGTGCAGCCGGGTGCGCATCGGGTCCTGGATGTCCGCCATCGCATCGTGAAACTCGTCCACGAGAAAGTCCATTTCGAGCACTTGCGTGTCGTGGTACTTCTCGTCGCGTCGGGCCTTGTGGCTGTTGAACCAGGGCAGTTTGAAAAACATGATGGGCTCCATCGCGTGATGTTCACGGGCCCCGAAATGGTGGTTCCGGGCTCACAGTAGACATCGGCAAACGGCGCCCCGCCTTGACCCTGCGCAGCCCAAACACATCCACTTGCCCGACGAATGGTCGGGCCGTCTCCCGGGCGTCAGACGATGGTAGGCACAACGGCCGCCATGGGCCGTCGCCACTCAATCAAAAGCACTCACCACCCGCAGCACGTCCGCGCCGTAGGCTTCGCGCTTTTTCTGACCCAGGCCGGCGATGCCGTCCAGATCGGCCAGCGTGCGGGGCTTCTGCGCGGCGATGGCGCGCAGCGTGCTGTCGTGAAAGATCACGAAGGCCGGCAGGTTGTGTTCGCGCGCCACCTCGCCACGCCAGGCCTTGAGCGCGTCCAGGCAGTCGCGTTCGGACAGGCTGAGCGGCTGGCCGTCCGGCGCCCGCGCGGTCTGGCTGGCGCGCCCACTCTTGCTGCGCGACGAGGCCTTCTTCTCGCTCAGCTGGCGCAGCCAGACCTGGCTCTCGCCCTTGAGGATGGCGCGCGCCGCGTCGGCCAGGTGCAGGGTGTTGAAGTGGGCCGAGTCCACGTGAATCGCTTCGCGTGCGATCAGCTGGCGCATCAGCGCGCGCCACTGCGTTTCGCCCAGGTCGGCGCCGATGCCGAAGGTGCTGAGCTTGTCGTGGCCGTATTGCGTCACCTTCTCGGTGACCTTGCCGCGCAGGATGTCCATGATGTGGCCGGCGCCAAACGCCATGCCGCTGGACTGTTGCACGCGGTAGATGCACGAGAGCAGCTTGCGCGCGGACTCCGTGGCGTCGTCCAGCGCGGGCGGGCTGATGCAGTTGTCGCAATTGCCGCAGGGCGTGCTGGCTTCACCGAAATAGGCCAGCAGGCGCGTGCGCCGGCAGTCGCTGGCCTCGGCCAGCGTGAGCAGGGCGTCGAGCTTGCCGCGCAGCACCTGTTTGAACTCGTCGGCCGCTGGGCTTTCGTCGATCATGCGGCGCTGGTTCACCACGTCCTGCAGACCATAGACCATCCAGGCGTTGGCCGCCTCGCCGTCGCGCCCGGCGCGGCCGGTCTCCTGGTAATAGCCCTCGATGTTCTTGGGCATGTCCAGATGGGCCACGAAGCGCACGTCGGGTTTGTCGATGCCCATGCCGAAGGCGATGGTGGCTACCATGATCAGGCCCTCCTCGCGCAGGAAGCGGTCCTGGTGGCGCTGGCGCAGGGCGGCGTCCAGGCCGGCGTGGTAGGGCAGGGCGTTGAAGCCCGCGTCGTTCAGCATGCCCGCCACTTCCTCCACCCGCTTGCGCGACTGGCAGTAGACGATGCCCGCGTCGTGGCCTTGCGCGCTGGTGTGTTCGTCGCGGATGAAGCGCATCAGCTGCGCGGAGCCTTCCTTCTTCTCGACGATGGTGTAGCGGATGTTGGGGCGGTCGAAGCTGCTGACGAAGCGGCGCGCGTCCTGCAGCTGTAGGTGCGTCACGATGTCCTCGCGCGTCAGGTCGTCGGCGGTGGCGGTGAGCGCCACGCGCGGCACGCCGGCAAAGCGCTCGTGCAGCACCACCAGCGCACGGTACTCGGGCCGGAAGTCGTGGCCCCACTGGCTCACGCAGTGCGCCTCGTCGATGGCGAACAGGCTGAGCTTGCCGCGCTCGTGCAGCGCGTCCAGCAGCGCCAGGAAGCGCGGCGTGGTCAGGCGTTCGGGCGCGGCGTAGAGCAGGGTCAGCTCGCCACGCAGCATCTGCTTTTCGATCTGCTGGGCCTGCTCGCCCGTGAGGCTGGAGTTGAGGAAGGCGGCGGACACGCCGGCCTCGATCAGGGCGCCCACCTGGTCGTGCATCAGCGCGATCAGCGGCGAGACCACCACCGTGAGCCCGTGGCCGGCGCGCTCTCGCGCGATCGCCGGAATCTGGTAACAGAGCGACTTGCCGCCGCCCGTGGGCATGAGCACCAGCGCGTCGCCGCCCTCGCTCACGTGGCGCACGATGTCGGCCTGCGGGCCACGGAAGGCGTCGTAGCCAAACACCTCCTGCAGCACACCGGCGCAGGCTTCCAGGGTTTCGCCGTTTTCGGAGATGTCAATCATGTGAAGTGCGGTGCGAAACCGGTGGCTTGGGGCACCCGATGGCTAGGCGCCAGCGCGCAGACAGTGCTTCAGCACGGCAAGCGGTGGCAACAACGCCAGCGGGTGATCCCAAGGCAGCGGTCACATTTGTTCCCAGGGCAGGCCGTCGTACCGCCAGCCGTTCAGGCTGGAGCGCTTGAAGGTATCGTTCAGGTCCCCCTCGAAGCCGTGCACCACGTGCGTCACGTCGGTGAAGCCGGCCGCCTCCAGCGCGGCGCCCGCGTCCAGCGTGCGCTTGCCGCTGCGGCAGATCAGCAGGATCGGCCGGTCCTTGGCGCCCGCTTCGGCGGCCACGGCCGCGGCGAAGCGCACCGGGTCGGGTGTGAGGTCGGGATACTCGTACCAGGGGATGTTCTCCACGCCGGGCGGGCGGCCCACGTAGAGCGACTCGATCTCCATGCGCACGTCGAGGAACAGCGGCGGTTCCTGGCCCAGCGCAGCGCGGCGCTCGGTCTCGGCTTGCAGCCAGGCCCAGGCTTCCTTCGGGAGCAGGTGTTTCATAGGCGGCTATTGTCGGGCATGCTCCATGCGCCATCCCCGGGGCCTACCGGTTGAAAGCGGATCGGCCGCGGAGCCGGAACCCGGGCGGCATCTGCCGTCTTCTTGCGCCGCGTCAAGATCAGAATCCAGGCGTCTGCGATGCTGACGCCGTTGAAGGTGGAACCATGCGCCGGCTCATTCTCCTGCTCCTGATCTGTGTCAGCACGGCCAGCGCCGCTGGGCCGTGGCGTGCGAGCGAGGGCAACACCAGTGGATGGGCGCTCATGACCCCCAAAGAGCGGCTCGAACACCAGGCCGCGGTGCGCGCCTTCACGAACCTCGCCGAGTGCCGCGCCTACCAGTTGCGCCACCACGCGCTGATGGAGGCCCGGGCCCGCGCCAGCGGACAGACGCTGCAGCCGGGCCGCCGCGATACCTGCGAACACCTGCGCCCGCCGGCTGCCCAACCCTAAGGTCCACCGATGCGCAGCCCGGTTCGCCCTTCCTCCCTGTGGAATCCCCTGATCGGGGTGGCGGTGGTCGGCACGCTGGTGTTCTGGGCCTTTCCGTCCGATGTACCGCCGCTGCGCGCTGGCGGCATCGTCTCGGGTTGGGTGGGCTGTGGCCTGTTGCTCACCAGCCTGCTCCTCATGATTCGCGAACCGTGGCTGGCGCGGTGGCTGGGTGGCCTGGAGCCCATGTACCGCTGGCACCACCGACTGGGCGTCTGGGCCTACCTGGCGCTGCTGGTGCACCCGCTGGCCCTGGCGGCGAGCGCCTGGGGCGAATCGCCCGCGCTGGCGTGGGCCACGCTCGCGCCGTGGCAACAGGGGTGGCCGGTCTGGTCGGGGTGGGTTTCGCTGCTGTGCCTGATGGCCGGCCTGCTGATCGCGCTGTGGCCTCGCCTGTCGTACGCCGCCTGGCGCAAGCTGCACCACCTGCTCTCGCTGTCCGTCGTCGTGGGCGCCGCGCATCTGGTGCTGCTGGGGCTGGACGGCGTGCTGCTGGTGGTGCCGGCGCTGGTGCTGGCGCTGCTGCTGTGGCGGGTGTTCCGTGCCGACCGGGGGCTGGGTGCGCAGCCCTACGTGGTGCGGGGCGTCGAACACCTCTCGCCGGCGACCGTCGAAGTGACGCTCCAGCCCTTGGCGCGCCGCTTGGGCGCACAGCCCGGGCAGTTCGTGTTGGCCGCTTTCTTGGCCGGCCCGCGCTTTCAGGGGTGTGGCGAGTACCACCCCTTCACGATCAGCGCCATGGGCGCCGATGGCCGCATGGTGCTGGGCATCAAAGCCCTGGGCGACTGCACGCAGCGGCTGCAACTGGCGCAGCCTGGCACCGAAGCCCGCGTGCAGGGGCCGTTTGGCCGCTTCCTGGCCGAAGGCGCAGGGCCCAGCCTGTGGTTGGCGGGGGGCATCGGCATCACGCCTTTTGTCGCCGCGCTGCGCAACGGCCCCCTGGCGCACCCGGTGCACCTGATCTACCTGCACCGCGACCACGCGGGCGCGCCCTACGCGGCCGAACTCGCCGCGCTGGCCGCGACACAACCCCGGCTCCGGTTGCAGATCGTTGACACCGGCGACACCACGCCGGACCTCGGCCAGCTCTTGCCCGATGCGGATGAACTGCGCGGGATGCATTGTTTCCTGTGCGGCCCCCCCGGCCTGCTGGGCGCGGCCGTTCAGCGGCTGCGCGAGCGCGGCGTGGCCGCGTCCCACGTTCATTTCGAGTGCTTTGACTTCAGGTGAAACATCATGCGCAAACTGGTTCTGCTGGCCACCGCTCTCTTCTGGATTGCCGTCGCGGTGTTCGCCGCCACGGGCACATCCACCGCGCCCGCGCCCGCCAAAGCGCCGGTGGTGGCCGAGAAGCGCTACGCGCTCGCCGACGTGGCCCGGCATGCCACGGAAACGGACTGCTGGATGGCCATCGACGGCGCGGTCTACGACCTCACCGCCTACCTGCCCGAGCACCCGACCCGGCCCAGCGTCATCGTGGCCTGGTGCGGCAAAGAAGCATCGGAGGCCTACAAGACCAAAACCAAGGGCCGGCCGCATTCGCCCGAGGCGACCCAGTTGCTCACCACCTACCGCATCGGCGTGTTGGCCGGGCCTTGACGGCACAGCCAAAGCCCGCAGGCCTCGCGGGTGTGCCGGTGCCTTCCTACAATCGGGGCATGAAACCGACCGCCTACACCCGCGCCCAGGCGCTGCCCGACATCCTCCAGCAACGCATCGCCATCCTCGATGGCGCCATGGGCACCATGATCCAGCGCTTCAAGCTGGGCGAGGCGCAGTACCGCGGCGAGCGCTTCAAGGACTTCCACAAGGATGTCAAAGGCAACAACGAGTTGCTGAGCCTGACGCGCCCGGACGTGATCCGCGACATCCACGAGGGCTACCTGGCCGCCGGCGCCGACATCATCGAAACCAACACCTTCGGCGCCACCACCATCGCGCAGGAAGACTACGACATGGCGGGCCTGGCGCGCGAGATGAACCTGGCCTCGGCCCGCATCGCCCGCGCCGCCTGCGACAAGTTCAGCACGCCCGACAAACCCCGCTTCGTGGCCGGCGCCCTGGGCCCCACGCCCAAGACAGCCAGCATCAGCCCCGACGTGAACGACGCCGGCGCCCGCAACGTCACTTTTGAGCAACTGCGCGCCGCGTATTACGAGCAGGTGGAAGCGCTGGTCGAAGGCGGGGCCGATCTGCTGTTGGTGGAAACCATCTTCGACACGCTCAATGCCAAGGCCGCGCTGTTCGCCATCGACGAGTACTTCGAGAACAGCGGCGAGCGCCTGCCCGTCATCATCAGCGGCACCGTGACCGACGCCTCCGGCCGCATCCTCAGCGGCCAGACCGTGACCGCCTTCTGGGCCAGCGTGCGCCACATCCAGCCCCTGGCCGTGGGCCTGAACTGCGCGCTGGGCGCCACGCTGATGCGTCCCTACATCCAGGAACTGGCCAAGGTCGCGGGCGACACCTTCATCAGCTGCTACCCCAACGCCGGCCTGCCCAACCCCATGAGCGACACCGGCTTCGATGAAACGCCGGACGTGACCAGCCGCCTGCTGCGCGAGTTCGCCGCCGAGGGGCTGGTGAACATCGTGGGCGGCTGCTGCGGAACCACGCCGCAGCACATCGGCGCGATTCATGAGGCGGTGGCGAGTCAGGCGCCACGGGGGGTGGCGGGAGCTGGGCGTTTTTATCTGGAAGAGACGCAATGACTGGCTTGATGTGGCAGGGGCTGTCAAGTAATATGCCACTGTCATATCACAATGCCGAGGTTCGCCATGTCCACCACCGCCAAACTCTTCATGAGCGGCCGCAGCCAGGCCATCCGGCTGCCTGCCAAGTTGCGGCTGCAGGCGCAGGAAGTGCGCATTGAGCAGATCGGCGATGCGCTGTGGATGCAGCCGCAGCAGGAACCCGCTGCCGACATGGGCCTGTGGCTGAAGGCTTTCTATGCCAGCACGGAGCCGCTGCCCGCCGACTTTCTCGCGGACCGGCAGGACGCGCCGCCGCAAGAGCGCGACTGGAGCTGAGCCGGCACCATGCGCCGCACACTGGACACCAACATTTGCAGTTACATCCTGCGCCGCCACCCGGTCGGCATGATTGAGCGCTTTGCCACGCTGGACCGTCAGCAGCTCTGGCTCTCGGCCATTGTGGCGGCGGAGCTGCGATTCGGTGCGGCCAAGTTGGCTTCGCCCAAGTTCAGCGCGGCGGTGGAAGCCTGGCTCGCGGGTTTTGATGTGCGGCCCTGGCCGGTGGAGGCCGCGCACCGCTACGCGCAGTTGCGCGCCGCGCTGGAGCGAGCAGGCAAGCCGGTGGGCGGCATGGACATGTTGATTGCCGCCCATGCCATGGCGGAAGACAGCGTGGTCATCACCAACAACGCCCGCGAGTTTCACCGGGTGCCGGGGCTGGCGGTGGAGGAGTGGGCGCTTTGAAAAGTGCCCGGCGGTTGACCATCGGCATGGACAGATGAACGGACCTTCAGGCGTTGCCTGAAGGTCTTTCAGTTTGTGGGGTCGGGGACCCGCCCCCACAATCGCGTCTCCCATCAAGGGGAGTAACCAGCCCGCCACCGGACGCACAGCCCGGCCCCGGCGGGTGGGGTTTCCGTCAGTACGCGGCCTGATCCCTCTGGAACAGCCCGCCGGAAACCCCGGGTCGGGCGCCATGCCCGGCTCCGGCCAGACCTTGGAGGGTGTTTGTTCATCAACACCGTCCGTTCAGAAAAGGTCTTGTCATTCATGGAAACCATCGCGCCCCTGTGGCTCTGGCTGGTGTTCGTCGGCTTCGTGCTGGCGGCGCTGTTTGTCGATTTCGTCGTGCTCAAGAAGCAGGGCGCCCACGCCGTGGGCGTGAAGGAAGCGGTCAACTGGTCGCTGATCTGGGTGGGCTTGAGTTTTCTGTTCAACGGCCTGCTGTGGTGGGCGGTGAAGGATGGTACCGGCTCGACCGCGCTGGCGAACGAGAAGTCGCTGGAGTTTCTGACCGGCTATCTGATCGAGAAGAGCCTGGCGGTGGACAACATCTTTGTCTTCCTGCTGATCTTCAGCTACTTCGCGGTGCCCGCGGCGTACCAGAAGCGGGTGCTGATGATCGGCATCGTGGGCGCCATCGTGCTGCGCACAGGGATGATCCTGGTGGGCGGCTGGCTGCTGGCGGAGTTCCACTGGCTGCTGTACCTGTTCGGTGCCTTCCTGGTGCTCACGGGCGTGAAGATGTGGCTGGCCGCCGGCCAGGAGCCCGACCTGAACGACAACCCGGCGCTCAGGCTGCTGCGCAAGCTGTTGCCGGTGAGCCGCCACTACGACGGCGAGCGGTTCTGGACGCTGGAGAACGGCAGGAAGATCGCCACGCCGCTGCTGATGGTGGTCGCCATGGTGGCGCTGACCGACGTGATCTTCGCGGTGGACTCGATCCCGGCGATCTTCGCCATCACCAGCGATCCGTTCATCGTGCTGACCAGCAACGTGTTCGCCATCCTGGGCCTGCGCGCCATGTTCTTCCTGCTGCAGGCGGCGGCCAGCCGCTTCCACCTGCTGAACTATGGCCTGGCCGTGATCCTGGTCTTCATCGGCAGCAAGATGGTGCTGATCGACGTGTTCAAGATCCCGGTGGCGGTGTCGCTCGGTGTGGTGCTGGGCATCCTGGCGATCACCATGGTCTGGAGCCAGAAGACGGCGCCGAACACCTGAGACACCCCGGCCCCGATGGGGCTCAGTCCTCCGGCAGGAGCCGCTCGATCTCTTCCTGCATGGCCTGCACCATCTGGGTGTAGAGCCTGAGCTTGTCGCCGCTCTCGCGCAGGCGCTCGCTCAGGCGCTGGGCCACCGCGGTCATGAGCTTGGCGCCGGTGGCGGGCTGTTCCCGGATCAGGGTTTCGAGCGCATCGCGGGTGAGCACGGCGCAGCGGACGTCGGTGCTGGCGGTGCACGAGGCCGAGCGCGCGGCACCGTCGACCAGCGCCATCTCGCCGATCAGGCTGCCCGGCCCCAGCACCCGCAGCGTGACCGGCTCGGTGCGGCTGACCGTGAGCGACTCCACCGTCACCTCGCCGTCGAGCACCAGCACCATGAAGCCGGTGTCGCTCGCGTCGCCCTGGTGGATGAAGGTGGTGCCGCTGTGAAAACGGCGCGGGCGCATGAAGCCCACCACGGTCATGGCCTCGGCCTCGCTGAGCTGCATCAGCGCCGTGGGCGCGCGCAGCATGCGAGCGGCTTCGTGCGCGATGTCGGAGCCGGCCACGAGCGCCTGCCGCTCTTCGGGCAGCCGCGACTCGGGGGCGTCGTATTTGCGACGGGCAGCGAACAGTTTGTCGAACAGGGCCATGGAGGGTGGCTGCGGGGCCGCGAAGCAGGGAGGGGCGCCGGAGCGCAAAGGCGCCTATTGTGAACCGCTGCTGCGGCCGCGTGTGTGTGGCATATCCATTGCTAGGCATCCACCAACCTCCAACCCGCTGCGCCATGCCCGTCGAAGCCCCCTTCCTGCACCCGCGTCCGGTCGCCGCCGACGCCTGGCGCGACCCGCTGGCCCTGTTGCTGGCGTCCACCGGCGAGGGCATCTACGGCGTGGACCTGGACGGCGCCTGCGTCTTCATCAACGAGGCGGGCGCGCGCATGATCGGCTACGAACCGCAGGAGCTGCTGGGGCTCAACATGCACGAGCTGACCCACCACTCGCGCGCTGACGGCGGCCACTACCCTGAGGCCGAGTGCCCGATCTTCAACGCGTTTCGCCAGGGCCTGCCCTGCCGCATCGACAGCGAGGTGTTCTGGCGCCGCGACGGCACGGCCTTTCCGGTCGAGTACTCCAGTCACCCCATCGTGGAAGACGGCCAGGTGCGCGGCGCGGTGATCACCTTTGTGGACATCACCGAGCGCAAGCGCGCGGCCGACGCGCTGCGCCGCGCCAAGGACGAGCTGGAGGGCCGCGTGCGCGAGCGCACCCAGGCGCTGGAGACCGCGCTGCGCCAGGTGCGCGAGCTCGCGGCCTGGTCCGAAACCGTGCGCGAGGAGGAGCGCACGCGCATTGCGCGCGAGGTGCACGACGAGCTGGGCAGCCTGCTGGTGGCGCTGAAGATGGACGTGAACTGGATGGACAAGCGCCTGTCCGAGCAGCAGCAGCGCAGCGCCGACGCGGCCGAAGACATGCGCAGCCGCATGCGCTGCAAGTGCCAGAACATGAGCCGCCTGATCGAGAACGCGGTGGACAACGTGGGCCGCATCATCACCGATCTGCGCCCCAGCATCCTGGACCACCAGGGCCTGTGGGCGGCGCTGGAGTGGCAGGCGCAGGAGTTCGTGGCCTCGGCCGAGCTGGCGCTGGACTGGCGCATGGCGGTGGACGAACGCCTGGAGCTGCCCGAGCCGCTGGCCATGGCGGTGTTCCGCATCTTCCAGGAAATGCTCAGCAACGTGGGGCGCCACGCGCGGGCGCGGCACCTGGGCGTGGCCATCGCGCGCAGCGGCGCGGAGCTGAGCCTGGCGGTGCAGGACGACGGCGTGGGTGCGCCCGCCCAGGCCTTCGAGGCGGCCGACGCCTACGGGGTGATGGGCATGCGAGAGCGCGCGCGGCACTTCGGCGGGCGCATCGACATCCACAGCGCACCAGGTCGGGGCACGCGCATGTGCCTCACGCTGGCGCTGCCCCCAAAAGACAGCCCATGAACACAGCGCCGGGCCGTGCCAAGCCAGCTCGCGCCGCTGTGCGCAACACAAAGGTGACCGAATGAACGCAGAACCCACCGTGATCGTCGAGACCATCCGCGTGCTGATCGGGGACGACCACCGCATCGTGCGCGAAGGCCTCAAGCAGGTGCTGGCCGAGGCGCCCGACGTGCTGGTGGTGTCCGAGGCGCAGAGCGGCCCCGAGGTGCTGGCCCAGGTGGCCGCGCTGCGGGGGCGCGACGGGCTCGACCTGGTGCTGCTCGACATCGCCATGCCCGGCATCGACGGGCTCGACGTGCTGCAGGCGCTCAAGCGCGAGCACCCCAGGCTGCCGGTGCTCATGCTCAGCACCTACCCCGAGAAGCAGTACGCGGTGCGCTGCATCCGCATGGGCGCCTCGGGCTATCTCAACAAGAGCGCCGACCCCGACGACATGCTCGCCGCGGTGCGCAAGGTGGCCGCCGGCGGGGTGTTCCTCACACTGGCCACGGCCGAGGCGCTGGCCGCCGCCGTGGGCCAGGCCGGTGCCCAGACCGGGCCCGAAGCCCTGTCCCACCGCGAGCACCAGGTCTACCGCCTGCTCACCCAGGGCCAGACCGTGAGCGAAATTGGTGCGCAGCTCGGGCTGGCGCCCAACACGGTGAGCACCTACCGGGCGCGCATCCTGGAAAAGACCGGCACCAAGAACGATGTGGAGCTCGCGCTGTACGCCGAGCGCCACGCGCGCGCCCCCCAAAACGCCCTGAAACGGCCGCTCGTGTAGGGCTGGCCCTACACCGGGTCGGTGGGGCGTCTGCGAAATGCGGCATGTGGGCGCCATCGGCCCCGTCTGGCATGGGTTCTGGCCCGTCGCTTGCAACGCACACCCCGTCATCAACTCACGAGGTGCGCCATGTCCGAATTCTTCGACCCCTACAACGCCGATCGCCCGCTCATGATGAAGTGCAGCTGCGGGCGCGACCACAGCGTGGCCGACCACCACGCCGAGGTGGCGGCCGACAGCGCGGCCATCGAGCTGCGCCGCCGCAGCGAGAGCGCCGAGTTCGAGGCCTACAGCAATCAGTTCATCGAAGCCACCCTGGTGAAAGCGCTGTTTCCGCACGACGAGCAGCGCCGCCTGTTCCTGCGCGCGGTCGGCAAGGGAACGGCCATGGCGGCGATTGCCAGCGTGTTGCCGGTGGCGAGCCTGCAGGCCATGGCGCAGGACAAGGGCGCGCTGGAAAAAACCAACCTCAAGATCGGCTTCATCCCCATCACCTGCGCCACGCCGCTGATCATGGCGCACCCGCTGGGCTTCTACGAGAAGCAGGGCCTCAAGGTTGAAGTCACCAAGACGGCGGGCTGGGCGCTGATCCGCGACAAGGTGATCAACAAGGAATACGACGCCTCGCACTTCCTCAGCCCCATGCCGCTGGCCATGAGCATGGGCCTGGGCTCCAACGCCGTGCCCACCAACGTGGCGACGATCCAGAACATCAATGGCCAGGCCATCACGATGTCGATCCGCCACAAGGACAACCGCGACCCGAAGAACTGGAAGGGCATGAAGTTCGGCATCCCGTTCGATTACTCGATGCACAACTTCCTGCTGCGCTACTTCCTGGCCGAGCACGGTATCAACCCCGACACCGACGTGCAGCTGCGCGTGATCGCGCCGCCCGAGATGGTGGCCAACCTGCGCGCCGGCAACATCGACGGCTTCCTCGGCCCCGACCCGTTCAACCAGCGCGCTGTCTACGAAGAAGTGGGCTACCTGCACACGCTCACCAAAGACCTGTGGCACGGCCACCCCTGCTGCGCCTTCGGCACCACCACCGAGTTCATCCAGAAGAACCCCAACACCTTCGCCGCGCTCTACCGCGCCGTGCTCACGGCCGCCGCCATGGCGCGCCAGCCGAAAAACCGCGAACTGATCGCCAAGGTGATCGCGCCTTCGCAATACCTCAACCAGCCCGAGATCGTGGTCAGGCAGGTGCTCACCGGCACCTACGCCGACGGCCTGGGCAAGATCCAGAAGGTGCCCGACCGCGCCGACTTCGACCCCATGCCCTGGCAGAGCGTGGCCGTGTGGATGCTCACGCAGATGCAGCGCTGGGGCTACGTGAAGGGCGACGTCGACTACAAGGCCATCGCCGAAAAGGTGTTCCTGATCACCGACGCGCGCAAGCACATGAAGGATCTGGGGCAGGAGTTCAAGGCCGGCCCGACCTACACCAAGCACCAGATCATGGGCAGGGAGTTCGATCCTGCCAAGGCCTCGGCGTACGCCAAGAGCTTCGCGATCTCAAGATCATGAAACACCCCCGCCGCGCTTTGCGCGACCCCCTCAAGGGGGCGGCGTCAGCGGCCCGGCAAAGCCGGTTCCGCGGCGCCTCTGGCTTGGCGGTGCTTCACGCCACCCGTTTTGGTTTTTCGAATGAAGGATGGACGCAATGAACAGGCTGAGTCTCAACCTGCGTGCAGCGGTGGTCTCGCTGCTGCTGCTGGTCTGCTTCCTCGGCATCTGGGAGCTGGCCACCGATGCCGCGTCGGTCGGTGGTTCCTCGGCCGGCCTGACCGCCGAAGAGATCGAATACCAGCAGATGATGGGCAAGAACCCGGGCGCCGAGAAGACCGCTGGCGTGCCCGGGCCGTTGGCCGTGGCGCGGGCGAGCTGGGGGCACCTGTCGGACCCGTTCTACGACAAGGGACCGAACGACAAGGGCATCGGCGTCCAGCTCGGGCATTCGCTGGCGCGCGTGGCGGCGGGTTACCTGCTGGCCATGGTGGTGGCGATCCCGCTGGGCTTCCTGATCGGCATGTCGCCGCTGATGCGCAAGGCGCTCGACCCCTTCGTGCAGGTGTTGAAGCCCATCAGCCCGCTGGCCTGGATGCCGCTGGCGCTCTACGCGCTGAAAGACTCCGACGTCAGCGGCATCTTCGTCATCTTCATCTGCTCGATCTGGCCGATGCTGATCAACACCGCGTTCGGCGTGGCGGCGGTCAAGCGCGACTGGCTCAACGTGGCCAGCACGCTGGAGGTGAGCCCACTGCGCAAGGCCTTCCAGGTGATCCTGCCGGCCGCGGCGCCCACCATCCTGACGGGCATGCGCATCAGCATGGGCATCGCCTGGCTGGTGATCGTGGCGGCCGAGATGCTGGTGGGCGGCACGGGCATCGGCTACTTCGTGTGGAACGAGTGGAACAACCTCTCGCTGACCAACGTGATCTTTGCCGTGCTGGTGATCGGCGTGGTCGGCATGTTGCTCGACCTGATGTTTGCGCAACTGCAGAAGGCGGTGACCTATGTGGAGTGACACCAGCGTGCGCCAGAGCACGGCGCTCGCAGCCCACGCGGCCCCGGTGGCCGCTGCAACCGAAAAGGCCTCCCCGATGTCCGGTTTCCTCAAAGTCGAACAGCTCGCCAAGGCCTACCAGGCGGACAAGCCCGTGTTCGCCGATGTCTCCTTCGCCATCGACCAGGGCGAGTTCGTCTGCATCATCGGCCACAGCGGCTGCGGCAAGACCACCATCCTCAACGTGCTCGCGGGGCTGGACACCGCGACCAGCGGTAACTGTTTCATGGACGGTCGCGAGATCAGCGGCCCCAGCCTGGAGCGCGGCGTGGTGTTCCAGAGCCACGCGCTCATGCCCTGGCTCACGGTGCGGCAGAACATCGCCTTCGCCGTCAAGTCGCGCTGGCCCGAATGGAGCAAGGCGCAGATCAACCAGCAGGTCGAAAAACACGTGGCCATGGTCGGCCTGCTGCCCGCCATCGACAAGAAGCCGAGCCAGCTCTCGGGCGGCATGAAGCAGCGCGTGGGCATCGCGCGCGCGTTTGCCATCAGTCCCAAGATGCTGCTGCTCGACGAGCCCTTCGGCGCGCTGGACGCGCTCACACGCGGCACCATCCAGGACGAGCTGATGGCCATCGTGCGCGAGACACACCAGACCGTTTTCATGATCACGCACGACGTGGACGAAGCCATCCTTCTGGCCGACCGCATCCTGCTCATGACCAACGGCCAGGAGACCGACCAGGGCTACCGCCCCGGTGGCATGGCCGAGGTGGTGGTCAACCCGCTGCCACGCAGCCGCACGCGGGCGCAGTTGCACCACCTGGACGGCTATTACGACCTCAGAAATCACATTGTTGATTTCCTCGTTTCCCGCGCAAAAGCGCACTGAACCTTTTCTTCATCACCACCAAGAGGCAACACCATGAGCCGACTCGACGTCACCGAAAAAATCATCTCCACCAAAGTCAGCAAAGGCCTGAGCTGGGCCGATGTGGCCAAGAAGGTGGGCCAGTCCAAGGAATGGACCACGGCCCTGTGCCTGGGCCAGATGACGGCCACGCCAGCCCAGGCCAAGGCGCTGGGCAAACTCTTCGGCCTGAGCGTGGAAGAGCAGAAGTGGTTGATGGTCGTGCCCTACAAAGGCTCGCTGCCCACCACCGTGCCCACCGACCCGCTGATCTACCGCTTCTACGAACTGGTCAACGTGTACGGCACCACCTTCAAGGAACTGATCCACGAAGAGTTCGGCGACGGCATCATGAGCGCGATCGATTTCAAGATGGACATGCAGCGCCAGGCCGATCCGAACGGTGACCGCGTGAACATCGTCATGTCGGGCAAGTTCCTCCCTTACAAGCAGTACTGATGGAACCGCGCCCACCGCTGCCGCCCTTCACCGCCGAGACCGCCGCGCAAAAGGTGCGCGGGGCCGAGGACGCGTGGAATTCGCGAGACCCTGACCGTGTGGTCAGGGGCTACACCGAGGACACGCGCTGGCGCAACCGCGCGGAGTTCCCGGTGGGCCGGGCCGAGGTGCACGCCTTCCTGGTGCGCAAGTGGGCGAAGGAACTCGACTACCGGCTCATCAAGGAACTGTGGGCCTTTGGCGGCAACCGCATCGCGGTGCGCTTCGTCTACGAATGGCGCGACGATTCGGGGCAGTGGTTCCGTTCACACGGCAACGAGAACTGGCAGTTCAACGAACTGGGCACCATGGAGCAGCGCCACGCCAGCATCAACGACCGCCCGATCCATGAGAGCGAGCGGTTGTTTCACTGGCCGCTGGGGCGGCGGCCCGACGAACACGCTGGCCTCAGCGCGCTCGGGCTTTGAGCGCCCGGGCTCAAGCCGGGTCGCCGCGTGCCAAAGTGCCATGGATGGTTCAAGGACGGGGAGCTCGTTGATGGTTGGCAACAGTGAAACGGGGATGGCCCAGGCCGCGCCGGCTCGAAATCGGCGCGCGGAAAGCGCTGCTCAAGCAGCCCTGCAGCTCGGCCGTCCTGCGCGTCGATGGCCGCGCGACCTGCGTTGCCCATGCGGCCTCACCGGGCTACGAGACCTCCCGCAGCGGCTGGCACTCGCTGATCCTGCCGCAGGTGGGTGACGAACCGGCGCGGACGCGCTGAGGGCGCTCAGCCCGGCTTGTCACCGGGGCCTGGCAAGTGCTGCTCGATCCACTCCTGAAACGCCTTCATGGCCGTGCTCCGGCGGCGCGTTCGGAGGCGCGTGAGCCAGTAGCCGCCCATGTCCACTTCGACGTCGAACAGGCGCACCAGCCGCCCGCTGTGCAGGTCGCGGTCAAACAGCGCCAGCGGCAGCAAGGCCACGCCCGCGCCCTGGGCCGCGGCGTCGGCCAGCAGCAGCGATGAGTCGAACATCGGTCCCGTGAGGAGCGGCGCCCGTCCGCCCGCGGCCTCGAACCATTGAGTCCACTCGTCCGCGCGGTAGGAGCGCAGCAACGTCTCGCGCCCGAGATCGGCCACCGCGCGGATGCGCTGGGCCAACGAAGGTGCGCACACCGGCGCGAGCGGTGCGGTCAGCAGGTGCCGCGTCTGCATGCCGGGCCACTGGCCGTCACCAAAGCGGATCGCGCAGTCCAGCCCCTCGGCGGCGAGGTCGATGCGGTTGTTGTGCGTGGACAGCCGTAGCTCCACGAAAGGGTGGCGCGCCTGGAAGTCGCGCAGGCGCGGCAGCAGCCAGCCCAGGGCGAAGGTGCCCACGGCGCCCACCGACAGCACCTCGCGCTTGTGTGCGCCCTTGAAGTTCTCCAGCGAGGCCGACACGTGCGCAAAGGCGTCCATCAGCGTCGGCAGGAGGGCCATGCCCTCGTCGGTCAGGGCCAGCCCGCGCGGCACGCGGCGGAACAGCGGCTTGCCCAAACGCTGCTCCAGGTTCTTGACGTGCTGGCTCACGGCGGTCTGCGTGAGGTGGAGTTCCTCCGCGGCGCGCGTGAAGCTCAGGTGCCGCGCCGACACCTCGAAGGCGCGCAGGGCATTGAGTGGCAGGTCCATGCGATCCCCAAGTTTTTCTGTGGTGAGTCCTCGATTATTCCCGTTTGGAGACCGGACGCACCCTGCCTACGATACGGGCCTGTTTCAAGGAGAACCCATGATCGACCGACGTACTTTCTTTCTGACCCCCGGTGCCGGACTGTTGTGCAGCCTGGCGGGACTGCCCCTCAAAAATGCTTGGGCTGACTCGACCGCCGTGCAGGACAGCCTGCGCCAGATCGAGGCCACGGCGCGCGGCCGCCTGGGTGTGCACATCATCGACACCGCCACCGGGCGCGAACACGGCTGGCGTTCGGACGAGCGCTTCCTCATGCTGAGTTCCTTCAAGCTGCTGGCCAGCGCGCTGGTGCTGGCCCGCGCGGACCGCGGCGAGGAGTCGCTGGAGCGGCGCATCCTCTACCGCCCGCAGGACCTGGTGTCGTGGTCGCCCGTGACCGAGAAGCACGTGGGTGGCGAAGGCCTGAGCCTGGCGCAGCTGTGCGAAGCCACCATCACCACCAGCGACAACACGGCCGCCAACCTCATCCTCGTCAGTTACGGTGGCCCAGCTGCGTTGACAGCCTTCGCACGCCGTC
>Ga0156155_1006_pt2 | contig 27826 bp, 24 predicted proteins | sample RifCSPlowO2_12_FD_107808 | JGI IMG/M metagenome (GOLD analysis project Ga0156155, IMG submission 107808) | Burkholderiales bacterium RIFCSPLOWO2_12_67_14 | reverse complement strand
GCTGCCGAGCGCACGGAAGTGGATGTCGGCCGGCGTCGCTGCGCCGGGCGCGGGCGCACAGGCGGTGCAGGTGCCGCAGGCCTCGGGCAAGGCGCTGGCCGCCAAGGGCGCGTGGCTCAGCGCCTGGGCGATCTCGCGCCACAGTGCGATGGAGCGCCAGCCGAGTTCGGCGACACGGGGACCGCTGGTTTCCAGCTCGGCGAGCGGGCTGAGCATGCCCGCGGCGGTGAACGCCGCGGCACCCCGGCCGTCGCTGGTGGCCTGCGGCCCATCGGCCGGGTCGAACACGGTGACCTCGTGTGTGGCGCTCAGCCGCCAGGCCAGCAAGCGGCCCAGCAGGCCGGCCCCTGCAATCCCGATGGACGCCATGGCTCAGCCCTTCGTGGTCAATGAAGGATCTGAGCCCCCAACCCTGGCTTCGCCAGGCCCCCCGAGGGGGTGCTGTCGTTCTTGGGGCGGCCCGGCGAACGACGACACCGGCACATAGAACTCGCCGCCCACAGCCTTGAACTCCGCGCTCTTCTGCGCCATGCCCTCGCTCAGCGCCTGCTCGTCGCTCACACCCTTGGCGGCGGCGTAGTCGCGCACGTCCTGCGTGATCTTCATGGAGCAGAATTTCGGCCCACACATGGAGCAGAAGTGCGCCTCCTTGCTCGAGTCCTTGGGCAGGGTTTCGTCGTGGTAGTCCTCGGCGGTCTGCGGGTCCAGGCCGAGCGCGAACTGGTCGCGCCAGCGGAATTCGAAGCGCGCCTTGCTCATGGCGTCGTCGCGGGCGCGGGCGCCCGGGTGGCCCTTGGCGATGTCGGCCGCGTGGGCCGCGATCTTGTAGGCAATGATTCCCTGCTTCACGTCGTCGCGGTCGGGCAGGCCCAGGTGTTCCTTGGGCGTCACGTAGCAGAGCATGGAGGTGCCCATCCAGCCGATCATGGCCGCGCCCACAGCCGAGGCGATGTGGTCGTAGCCGGGTGCGATGTCGATGGTCAGCGGGCCCAGGGTGTAGAACGGCGCTTCGTGGCAGTGCTTCAACTGCTCGTCCATGTTGGCCTGGATCAGGTGCATGGGCACGTGGCCGGGGCCTTCGATCATGGTCTGCACGTCGTGCTTCCAGGCCACCTGGGTGAGCTCGCCCAGCGTCTTCAGTTCGGCGAACTGGGCTTCGTCGTTCGCGTCGGCGCCGCTGCCGGGGCGCAGGCCGTCGCCGAGCGAGAAGCTCACGTCGTAGGCCTTCATGATGTCGCAGATCTCCTCGAAGTGCGTGTAGAGGAAGTTTTCCTTGTGGTGCGTGATGCACCACTTGGCCAGGATCGAGCCGCCGCGCGAGACGATGCCGGTGCGGCGCTGCGCCGTGAGGTGGATGTAGGCCAGGCGCACGCCGGCGTGGATGGTGAAGTAGTCCACGCCCTGTTCGGCCTGCTCGATCAGGGTGTCGCGGTAGATGGCCCAGGTGAGGTCTTCGGCCACGCCGCCCACCTTCTCCAGCGCCTGGTAGATGGGCACCGTGCCGATGGGCACCGGGCTGTTGCGCACGATCCAGTCGCGCGTGGTGTGGATGTTCTTGCCGGTGGACAGGTCCATCACGTTGTCGGCGCCCCAGCGGATGGCCCACACCAGCTTGTCCACTTCTTCCTCGATGCTGGAGGTGACGGCCGAGTTGCCGATGTTGGCGTTGATCTTCACGCCGAAGTTGCGCCCGATGGCCATGGGCTCGACCTCGGGGTGGTTGATGTTGGCCGGGATGATGGCGCGGCCGCGCGCCACCTCGTCGCGCACGAACTCGGGCGTGAACACCTCGGGAATGCGCGCGCCCATGGGGTTGCCGCGCAGGCGCGCTTCACGCGCCGGGTCGCCCAAGTACTCACGCATCCACTCACGCTTGCCGTTCTCACGCAGGGCCACGTACTCCATCTCGGGCGTGACGATGCCTTTGCGCGCGTGGTGCATCTGCGAAACGTTCATGCCGCTCTTGGCACGGCGTGGCGTGCGCTGCAGGCCGGCGGCCTCGGCGCGCAGGGCCTCGATGCGTTCGATGGTGGTGCCGTTGTTCTGCGCTTCGTTCTTCACGCCGTCGTCCAGCGCGGCGCGCTGGCGGCCGGTGTAGGTCTCGGTGTCACCACGCGCCGCGATCCAGGCGCCGCGCACATCGGCCAGGCCGGTGCGCACGTCGATGGCGGCGCTCGGGTCGCTGTAGGGGCCGGAGGTGTCGTACACCGTGATCCGTTCGCCGTTGCTGAGCAGGATCTCCCGCATGGGCACCTGGATGCTGGCCTGCGAGCCGGGCACGTAGATCTTGCGTGAAGCCGGGAACGGCTCGCGGCTGAGCGCGAACTGGTCGGCGAAGGGAATCTTGTCGGGGGCGTTCATGGCGGCGGTCTCCTGTGTGGGGCTGTGGATGCTCCGGAGACCGCCCGTCAAAACATGCACCCGGGTCCACTGGTGGTGTGGACGGACCCGTCGCGCGAGGGACGGGTCGGGGATGCAGGCCCTGGGGGCTGCGCTCTTCTTTCGCTGGTACTAGCCAGATCAAGTTCACGGGTTCGGTTTTTCAACCATCTCAGCGCTGGACCTTTCGGTCTGTGCACCCCGGAGCAAGGCGCAGTATAGCGGCGCGGGCCCGGTGTGTGGATGGAATGCCCTGTGGGTGGCGGGGTTGGCCGCCTAATGGTCTCCATCTGTGGCCTGGGGGACCAGACGGGCGCCTTTTCCATACACATTGCGCGCGGATCGGGCTGCCAGTGCACCACCAGCATGCCCCCGGCGTTGATCGTCGAAGAGAATATGCGGCCGCCCGGGTCGGAGGCGGTATCACCAGAGGGAGGAACGATGAAGCGATTGTTGTGGGTCGGCGGGTTGGTCGCGGTTTTCTATGGACACAGCGAGTGGGCGCTGTCGAAGAGCCGGACGCTCGGGTGGATCGAGGCGCACGAACAGGCGGTGTTCGCGATGAAAGAGGGCGTCTGTGACGACTTCGCTTTTGATGTGAACGTGAACATCCGCGCGGGCCATCCGAAGGGGGAATGGCAGGTGGATGGCGGCAAGAACTATGTGTGCGATTACGTCCGGGCCTCCAACGCCCATGTCCGGGTGCTCAAGCCGGCCATCGACACCCGCACCGAGCTGGTCAGTCTGGAACGCTCCGATTTCCCCTGGATGACGGCCAAGGTCAAGGTGCGGCAAATCACCACCTTCACGCTGCCGGGCCTGCGCACACTGAACGAGGTGGGTGAGACCACCTACGTCTTGCGGCGCACCGTCCGGTCGCTGCAGATCGCCGAGATGACGTCTCGCAGCGAGGGTCAGTTTCCCCGTTGACCGCGCGCGTGGGCGGCCCGCCTTTTTGCTCTGCGACAATGCGCGGCCGCCCGGGTTGAGGCGGTTTCAAAAAGGGGAAGAGGACATGAGAAAACTGTTTTGGCTCGGCGTGCTGGCGGCTGCGTTCTATGGACACAGCCGCTTTGTCTTTTCTGCGCCGAGCATGATGAGCTGGATGCAGAAGCAGGACCAGATGATGCTGCGAGGCGAGGATGGGATGTGCGACGCCTATGCGGCCGATCTCAAGGTCGATCTGCGTTCGCAGACCGCCCGGGGAGAGTCACAGTTTGTGGGCGGCAAGGAGGAACTGTGTGAGTACCTGAAGGACGCCAGCGCGGCCTTCCGGGCGACCAATGCATCGGTGAACAACAACATGGAACTGGTCAGCATCGAGCCCTCCGGCTTCCCCTGGCTGTCGGCCACGGTCAAGCTGCGGCAGTCCATCACGGTTCGCATGCGGGGCCTGCCCGCCATCACCGAGGTGGCCGAGTCCACCACGGTGGTCCGGCGCACGTTCAACGGCCGGGAGATCGCCAGCATCGACTCCAGCAGCGAGGCGTCGCTGGGCCAGTGAACCTGGAAACGGCGTGCCGGGGCTGGGCCCTTTAGACTTTGTGCGTTCACTGCTCGACGCCAACCAAGGCGCATGACGGCATGCCCACCCTGCCCACTTGCTTGCACTCCCTGCGCAGCCTGGCGCTCGCGCTGGGGCTGGCTGTGGGTGTTGCCTGGGCGTCCGAGGCGCCGTTGTGGTTCGACGCGGGCCGGCCCCGGCCTCAGGCCTGGCAGGCGGTGGAGCTGCTGGCCGGGGCGCCTGGCCATGGGCTGGTGGCCGAAGACTACGGCGTCGATGCGCTGGGCCGGCAGGTGGCCGAAGCGGCCCTGGAGCCTGCACTGGATGATCAGGCCCAGGAGCGGCTGGCGCAGGCGCTCAGCGGGGCCATGCAGCGCTATCTGAGCGACCTGCACCAGGGCCGGCTGGACCCACGCCAGATCGGCCACCATTTCGATCCGCCGCCGCGCGATGGCTTTGACCCGGCGGCACGGCTGCGCGAGGGCCTGCAGGCCGGACGGCTGGCCGAGACCGTGGACGCGGCCGCGCCGCGCTTGTCGCAGTACGAAGCGCTGCGCCAGGCCCTGGCGCACATGCGAGCCCTGGGCGACCACCCTGCCTGGCTGCAGGAACTGCCCCCGTTGCCGCGCCCGGCCCGCACCCAGCCGGGCCGGCCCGGCAAGCTGGAGCCCGGCCAGACCTGGGACGGCATGGCCCTGCTGGCCGAACGACTGCGCCTGCTGGGCGACCTGGCGGCCGACGGGCCGCTGCCGGCGGTCTATGAAGGCGTGTGGGTGGACGCGGTCCAGCGGTTCCAGGAGCGCCACGGGCTGGCGGTGGACGGTGTGGTCGGCAAGGACACGTTGGCCGCGCTGCGGGTGACGCCGGGCGAGCGTGCGCAGCAGATCGCGCTCAATCTGGAGCGGCTGCGCTGGACGCCGCTGACCGAGGCACAGCGCATGATCGTGGTCAACATCCCGGAGTTCGTGCTGCGGGCCTACGAGATCCGCGAGGGCCGCATCGTCATCCACCAGACCATGAAGATCATCGTGGGCAAGGCCCTGGATACGCGCACGCCCGTGTTCGGAGAGGAAATGCGCAGCATCGAGTTCAGTCCCTACTGGAACGTGCCGCCGTCGATCGCGCGCAGCGAAACCGTTCCCAAGCTCCGGCGCGACCCCGCTTACCTGGCGCGCGAGGAGATGGAATTTGTGTTGGCCGACGGACGCATCGGCACCGAGGTCACCCCGGACGTATTGGCCGAGGTGATGGCGGGTCGTGCCCGCATACGCCAGCGCCCCGGGCCGAAGAATGCGCTCGGCGCGGTCAAGTTCTCTTTCCCGAACCGCGACAACATCTACCTGCACCACACGCCCGCGGCCCAGCTCTTTGGCAAGGGCCGCCGCGATTTCAGCCACGGCTGTGTGCGCGTCGAGCGTCCGGTGGAGCTGGCTCTGTTCGCGCTGCAGGACATGCCCCAGTGGACGGAGCAGCGGGTGCGCGAAGCCATGGCCGCGGGCCGCTTACAGACCGTGCGGCTGGCCACACCGGTGCCGGTGCTGATCACCTATGGCACGGCGCTGGTGAAACAGGGGCGCCTGCATTTCTATCCCGACATCTACGGCCACGACCGTGAGCTGGTCGAGGCCCTGCGACAGCGCAAGGCCACGCCGGCGAGGCCCACCGCGGCCACCCGTTGAGCCGCCTCCCCACCTGAGCCGGCACGGGCCGCTCCCTCTACATCACACGGGCCACCCCGCGCAGCACGTTCGATTTTTGAGATGCCTGGCAGCAGGGTTTTGCGGTACCGTTTGACATGCAAGTATTTACTTGCATATTATCTACTCCGTGTCTGGGGCATCGGCACAGCCGCCACCGCCCCGCACGCCGTGTTTTCAACCAACCCGCAAGGAGCAGTCATGGTGGATATCCTGAACAGAGTCGGCATCAAATCGTCCCCGGATGAGGTCTACAAAGCGTTGAGCACGCGCGAAGGCCTGGCCGGCTGGTGGACGACCCACACGCAAGGGGAGGGCAAGGTGGGCAGCGTGATCGCTTTTCGCTTCACGTCCGATGGCGCCGAGCTCGGCTCCATCCACATGAAGGTCCTGGAACTCCAGCCCGCCAAGCGGGTGCTGTGGCAGGTGGTCGATGGCCCCGAAGACTGGATCGGCACCACGGTCAGCTGGGACCTGCGGCAGGAGGGCGACTATTGCGTCGTGCTCCTCAAACACCAGGGCTGGAAGGAGCCGGTGGAATTCATGTACCACTGCACCACCAAGTGGGCGGTCTACATGGTGAGCCTGAAGTCGCTGCTGGAAACCGGCAAGGGCGCGCCCAACCCCCACGACGTCCGGCTCCACGACAAGGACTGATGCACCGCCAACCCGGCACCCGCGCCCGCGCTGGCCAGGCCCCGCGGCACCGCCGAACGCATATCATCGTTCGCGGCGCCGGGGTCTGCCTCCTTGACCCACGGCGCGCGTTCCTTGTGGTGAACCTATTTTGTCAACCCGGTTGTCGGACATCGATAAAGTCTTCAAAGCGCTGGCCGACCCGGGCCGCAGGCGCCTGCTGGATCTGCTGCACCACGACAATGGCCAGATGCTCTCGGCCCTGTGTGAGCACATGGACATGACCCGCCAGGCCGTGACGCAGCACCTGCAGCAGCTCGAAGCGGCCAACCTTGTCGCCGTTGTCTGGCAGGGCCGGGAAAAGCTGCACTACCTGAACCCCGTGCCGCTGCACGAGATTCACGAGCGCTGGATTGGAAAATTCGAGCGCGCCCGCCTGGGTGCCCTGCACGATCTCAAGACGAAACTGGAAGGGGATGGACATGACAAAACCTGACTTCGTGTACGTGACCTACATCGCGACCACGCCCGAGAAGGTGTGGCAGGCCCTGGTGGACACCGACGTGATGCGCCAGTACTGGTGCGGTCTGAGCACGGATTGCCCGGGCTATGTGAACGTGTCGGACTGGCAGCCCGGCTCGCGCTGGGAGCACCAACCCATGGACGGCTCGGGCGAGGCCCGCATCGTCGGTACGGTGATCGAGAGCCGTGCGCCGCGCCGACTCGTCTACACCTGGGCCCGGCCGACGGACGCCGAGGACGCGTCAAAACACTCGCAGGTGGCGTTCGACATCGAACCGCACACGGACGGGCTCGTGCGGCTGACCGTCACCCACACCGACCTGGAGCGCGATCCCGAGATGCTCGCGGGCGTGTCGGGCGGCTGGCCGAAGGTGCTCTCGAACCTCAAGACCCTGCTCGAAACCGGCCAGGTGCTGCCGGGCTCGCCGTCGCGGGTCTGACGAAGCGGGGCCGCGCGGCCACGGCTGCGGCGAAGGTCGGAAATCCGTTTGTGGGTGCCGCCGGGGAAACGGATTTCCGTTCGCTCCGGTGCTGCAAAGAGGCCGCTGGTGCCCGAATTCCGGGGTCATGCGCCCGTTTTGAGGCCGGGTCCTAGGGTTTGTACCGACTGGCATGGCGCTTGCGCTAAAGACCGCAAGCCACACCATGACCATGACCCGTTTGCTGTCCTCCCTTCTGCTGCTGTGCTGCGCCGTGAACGCGCAGGCCCAGGCGCCCATGCTCACCACGCTGCAGAAGATTTCCCAGACGGCCACGATCAACCTGGGGCACCGCGAGTCATCGGTACCGTTCTCGTACTACGACGACCGCCGCCAGGTGGTGGGCTATTCGCACGACCTGATGCTGGCGGTGACGGACAGCATCAAGAAGGAACTCAAGCTGCCCGCGCTGGCGGTCAAGCTGGTGCCGGTGACCTCGCAGAACCGCATTCCACTGGTGCAGAACGGCTCGGTGGACCTGGAGTGTGGCTCCACCACACACAACCGCGAGCGGGCGCGCCATGTGGCGTTTTCGGTCTCCATCTTCCAGACCAGTTCGCGCCTGCTCACCCGGGTGAACTCGGGTGTCTCCGGCCTGGCCGATCTGAGCGGGCGGCGCGTGCTTGTCACCGCCGGCACCACGAGCGAGCGCCAGCTCATGCTGCACAGCGAGTCCACCGGCCTGAACGTCGATATCGTCACGGCCAAAGACCATGGCGAGGCGTTCGCGCAGCTGCAGAGCGGGCGGGCCGTCGCGTTCCTGATGGACGAGGCCCTGCTCTACGGGCTGCGCGCCAAGACCGACCGACCCGAGGACTGGCGCGTGGTCGGCCAGCCGATGGCGACCGAGGTGTACGCCTGCATGCTGCGCAAGGACGACACTGCGTTCAAGGCCGTGGTGGACCGCAGCCTGACGCGGATCATGCAGTCGGGCGAGGCCCTGAAAATCTACCGCCGCTGGTTCCAGAGCCCGATTCCGCCCAAGGGGCTGAACCTGAACTGGCCACCGCCGGACGCGTTGCTGGAGCTGTATCGGTCGCCGACCGATCAACCGTTGGGGTGATCACCATGGCCTGTCTGAACCGTTTTTTCTGGGCCGCGGCCCTGGCTTGCGCGCCGCTGTGGGTGGGGGCCGGTCCGGTGCTCGATCGCATCCAGAAAGAGGGCGTCATCGTGCTGGCGCACCGTGAGTCGTCGGTGCCGTTCTCGTTCCTCGACGCCGGCGGAAAGCCGGTGGGTTATTCGATCGATCTGTGTCTGAAGCTCGCCGAAGCCGTGCGCCAAAAGCTGGCGCTGGGCACCTTGGCCCACCGGTTCGTGCAGGTCACGCCAGCGAACCGCATCGCGGTGGTGGAAGAGGGTCAGGCCGACCTGGAGTGCGGCTCGACCACCAACAACGCCGAGCGCCGCCAGAAGGTGGCCTTCACCGTGCCGCACTACATCACTGGCGCACGCTACCTGGTGCGCGCGGACAGCGAGGTGCAGGTGGTGCGCGACTTCCGGGGGCAAAAAGTGGTCTCCACCAAGGGCACGACGCCGCTCAAGGCCGTGACCCGCGCCAACAGCGAATATCTGCTGGGCATCACGGTCTTGGAGGTCGATGACCATTCGCGCGCGGTCGAGATGGTGGAACAGGGCCAGGCCGATGGCTTCGTGATGGACGACGTGTTGCTCTACGGCCTGGCCGCGGGGCGGCCCGACCCCAGCCGCTTCAAGGTGGTGGGCAAGTTCCTGACCATCGAGCCGCTGGCCATCATGCTGCCGAAGAACGACCCGCAGTTCAAGAAACTGGTCGATGACGAGATGAAGCGGCTGATCCACTCCAGAGAGGCCCACGCCATTTACGACCGCTGGTTCAACCAGCCGATCCCCCCGGCCGACCGGCCCTTGAACCTGCCCATGAACTACCTGCTGAAGGACTTCTGGAAGTACCCCACGGACCAGGTTCCCGGCTGAATTTCCGTTTCCCTTTTCCTCAACCCACCAACCAGAACAGGTGCATCTTTATGAAGAAATCGTTGTTTGTCGTGGCCGCCATGCTGGCCAGCTCGGCCGCCCTGGCGCAATCCGCCGACACCCTGAAGAAGATCAAGGACAGTGGCTCCGTGACGATGGGCGTCCGTGAAAGCTCGGGCGCCCTGTCCTACACGCTGGGCGACGGCAAGTTCGTGGGCTACCACGTGGAAATCTGCCAGAAGGTGCTGGGCGACATCCAGAAGCAGCTCGGCTTGGCCAAGCTGGACATCAAGTACCAGCCGGTCACCTCGCAGAACCGCATTCCCTTGATGCAGAACGGCACGGTGGACATCGAGTGCGGCTCCACCACCAACAACGCCGCGCGCCAGAAGGACGTGTCCTTCGCCGTGACCACGTTCGTGGAAGAAGTGCGCATCGCGGTGAAGGCCAATTCCGGCATCACCTCCGTGGCCCAGCTCAACGGCAAGAAGGTCGCCACCACCACCGGCACCACCTCCGTGCAGACCCTGCGCAAGAACGAGCGCGCCACCGGCGTGGACTTCGAGCAGGTCTACGGCAAGGACCACGCCGACAGCTTCCTGCTGCTGGAGAGCGGCCGTGCCGACGCCTTCGTGATGGACGGCGCCATCCTGGCCGGCAACATCGCCAAGGCCAAGAACCCGGCCGACTTCAAGATCGTCGGTGAAGTGCTGTCGGTCGAGCCGATCGCCATCATGATCCGCAAGGACGACGCCGCCTTCAAGAAGGCCGTGGACGACAGCGTCAAGGCCATGATGAAGTCGGGCGAAGTGGCCAAGCTGTGGACCAAGTGGTTCGAGCAGCCCATCCCCCCGGCCAACACCAAGGTCGGCATGGTCGCCAACGAAAACACCAAGGCGGCCTGGGCCACCCCGAACGACAAGCCGATGGAAGACTACGCAAAGAAATAAGGCCCCCACGCTCCGCCGCTGCGCGGGTCGCTGCCCCCCGAGGGGGCTGGGCCTGCCTTGGGGCGGCCCGGCGGCGGGCCCTTTGGCCCCCACGCTGCGCCGCTGCGCGGATCGCTGCCCGGTGAAGACCGGGCGGCTTCTTTTTTATTGAGGGAAATCTCCATGAGCACATGGGATTGGCAGGTGTTCTGCAAGGACACCATCGACGGTGAGGTGCGCCCCGGCTGTTTTGGCCAGGGTGGCGACATCACCTACCTGGACTGGCTGCTGTCGGCCTGGGGCTGGACGCTGAGTGTCGCCGTGCTGGCCCTGGTGGTGGCGCTGGTGGTGGGCTCGGTCATGGGCATCTTCCGCACCACGCCGAGCAGGGCGCTGGTGGTGATCGGCAACGTGTGGACCGAGCTGTTCCGCAACATTCCGCTGCTGGTGCAGGTGTTCCTGTGGTACCACGTGCTGCCGGCGCTGATCCCGCCGCTCCAGCAGGTGCCCAGCTTCATTCTGGTGGTGTTTGCGCTGGGCTTCTTCACCTCGGCGCGCGTCGCCGAGCAGGTGCGCGCCGGCATCCAGAGCCTGCCCAAGGGCCAGCGCTACGCCGGGCTGGCCATGGGCCTGACGCTGACGCAGACCTACCGCTACGTGCTGCTGCCGATGGCGTTTCGCATCGTCATCCCGCCGCTGACCAGCGAGAGCATGAACATCATCAAGAACTCCTCGGTGGCGTTCGCGGTGTCCATCGCCGAACTGACCATGTTCGCCATGCAGGCGCAGGAAGAAACCTCGCGCGGTGTCGAGGTGTACCTGGCCGTGACCGGGCTGTACTTCGTCTCGGCCTTCGTCATCAACCGCATCGCCCTGTTCATCGAACACAAGGTGCAGGTGCCCGGCATGATCGGAGGGCATTGACATGAATCTCGATTTCGCTTTCCTCGACTGGTCGGTCTTTTCGAGCTTCGTGCTCAAGGGGCTGATCTTTTCGGTACAGCTCACGCTGGTGGCGATGCTCGGTGGCATCGCGCTGGGCACGGTTCTCGCGCTCATGCGCCTGTCGGGCAAAAAGTGGCTGGTGATGCCGGCCGCGTTCTACGTGAACACGCTGCGCTCCATCCCGCTGGTGATGGTGATCCTGTGGTTCTTCCTGCTGATCCCGCTGCTGATCGGGCGGCCCATGGGCGCGGAGCTCTCGGCCATCATCACCTTCACGGTGTTCGAGGCGGCCTACTACTCCGAGATCATGCGCGCGGGCATCCAGAGCGTGCCCAAGGGCCAGGTCAACGCCGGTTACGCGGTGGGCATGACCTACGGCCAGACCATGCAGCTGATCGTGCTGCCGCAGGCCTTCCGGAACATGCTGCCGGTGCTGATGACCCAGACCATCATCCTGTTCCAGGACACCTCGTTGGTCTACGCCATCGGGGCCTACGACCTGCTCAAGGGCTTCGAGGTGGCGGGCAAGAACTTCAACCGGCCGGTGGAGACCTACCTCGTGGCCGCCGTCGTCTATTTCGTCATTTGTTTCTCGCTGTCGATGCTGGTGCGTCGCCTGCAGAAGAAGATCGCCATCATCCGCTGAGGATCAGGAGCACAAGCATGATCGACATCAAGAACGTTTCCAAGTGGTACGGCAGCTTCCAGGTGCTGACCGACTGCACGACCTCCATCCAGAAGGGTGAGGTGGTGGTGGTCTGCGGCCCCTCGGGCTCGGGCAAGTCCACCCTGATCAAGACCGTGAACGCGCTGGAGCCCTTCCAGAAGGGCGACATCGTGGTCGACGGCATCAGCATCGCCGACCCCAAGACCAACCTGCCCAAGCTGCGCAGCCGCGTGGGCATGGTGTTCCAGCACTTCGAGCTGTTCCCGCACCTCACCGTGACCGAGAACCTCACGCTGGCGCAGATCAAGGTGCTGGGCCGCAACGCCGACGAGGCCAAGACCCGAGGTTTGAAGATGCTCGACCGCGTGGGCCTGATGGCGCACAAGGACAAATTCCCCGGCCAGCTCTCGGGTGGCCAGCAGCAGCGCGTGGCGATTGCGCGCGCGCTGTCGATGGACCCGATCGTGATGCTGTTCGACGAGCCCACCTCGGCGCTCGACCCCGAGATGGTGGGCGAGGTGCTGGACGTGATGGTGAAGCTCGCCCAGGAGGGCATGACCATGATGGTGGTGACGCACGAGATGGGTTTTGCCAAGAAGGTCAGCCACCGCGTGATCTTCATGGATGCCGGCAAAATCGTCGAAGATTGCCCGCGCGATGCGTTTTTCGGAAACCCGGACGCGCGCTCGCCCCGGGCCAAGGATTTCCTCTCAAAAATCCTGGCCCATTGAGTTCTTCTACCTGAGGTCGCCATCCACCCAGCACAGCCGTTCGGTCCGCCTCCACCCCCGCCGCGCCACCGGCCCGGGGTGGCCCTGCGGCGTGCGCTGCTGGCGCTGGTGGCCCTGGCCCTCGTGGCCGCCTCGGGCTATGCGGTCTATGAGCGCAGCTTTGCCCAGGGCGCGAGCAGCCTGAAGGCCGCGTCCAACGGCCGGCTCGATCTGTTTGCCTCGGTGGTGGAGGCCCGCGTGCGGCGCCTGGAGCCGGTGCCGGCGACCATTCAGCTCAACCCCGTGGTGGTGCGGCTGCTGCAGACGCCCAGCGCCGCGCACGCCGCCGCCGCCAACGACTACCTCTCCCGCCTGAATGCCCACCTGGGCAGCCTGGCGGTGTTTGTGCTGGACGTGCGCGGTGTGGTGCGGGCCTCCAGCAACGCGGTGCAGCGCGACGACAGCCTGCGCGGCGAAGACGTTTCGTACCGCCCGTACTTCCTGGAGGCCCTGGCCGGGCGCTCGACGCGCCACTTCGCCATCGGCAGCGGGGGTTATGCGGGCTATTTCGCGTCGCACCCCATTTACGACGGCCCCCGGGTGGTGGGGGTGGCTGCCATCAAGATCGGCCTGGACGCGCTGGAGCAGACCTGGCCGATGCTGGGCGCGCCCGCGCTGGTGGCCGACGCCAACCAGGTGGTGATCCTGTCGTCCCAGCCCGCGTGGCGGTACACCTCGCTGGCGCCCTTGCCCACCGAGCGCCGGGTGGACCTGCAACTGGCCCAGACCTACGGCGCCCTGCGCCTGCCCCTGTTCCCGTTGAAGGTGGAACTCTCGGTGGACGAAGACACGCAAGAGGTGCAGGGCCTGCTGCGCGGCGACGAGGCCAAGGTGTCGGCGGCGCTGGGCCAGGCGCGCAACCGGGCGGATGTGATGGTCCTGGGCCGTTCGCTGGACGGCATGGACTGGCGGGTGCTGATCTTCACCAGCCTGGCGTCGGTGCGGCACCAGGCCTTGCTGGACGGCGTGGGCGGTGCCGTGTCCGTGGCCTTCCTGATCCTGCTGGCGCTCTTCTGGGCGCAGCGCCAGCGCATCGAGCGCCAGAAGCTGGGTGCCAAACGCCTGCTCGAACAGGCCAACGCCGAGCTGGAGCAGGAGGTGGGCCGAAGGACGCAGGAACTCACCGACGCCAACACCTTGTTGCGCAAAGAGGTTGCCGAGCGCGAGCAGACCGAAAAGACCCTGCGTGCGGCGCAGGACGGGCTGGTGCACGCGGGCAAGATGGCCGTGCTGGGCCAGCTCGCCGCCAGCATCACGCACGAGCTCACGCAGCCGCTGGGCGCGATCCGCACCCTGTCGGGCAACGCGGCCGAATTCCTGCGGCGGGGCAACGCCGCCGCGGCGCAGGACAACCTCTCGATCATGGCCCGGCTGGTGGAGCAGATGGCGCGCATCATCGACCCGCTCAAGAGCTTTTCGCGCAAGTCGACCGCCTGCCCCGAGGCGACCGACGCGGGCCGCGTGGTGGAGCAGGCGCTGTTCCTGTTCCAGCTGCGCCTGCGCCACGAAAAGGTGGAGGTCGACAACCGCTGCCAGCCCGGGCAATGGACGGTGTGGTGCGACGCCAACCGGCTGGAGCAGGTGCTGATCAACCTGATCGGGAACGCGCTCGATGCCCTGCGCGACGCGCCGCGCAAGCGGCTGCAGATCATGGCCGAACCGCAGCCGCCCGCGCTGGCGATCCACGTGCAGGACAGCGGCAAGGGCCTGAGCGAGACCGACCTGGCGCACCTGTTCCAGCCCTTCTACACCACCAAGGCCAGTGGCGCCGGCCTCGGACTGGGCCTGGTGATCTGCCGCGACATTGCCGCAGAATTCCAGGGTGAACTGCAGGCGCACAACGTCCCCGGTGGCGGTGCCTGTTTCACGCTCACCGTGCCCCTCTGGCAAGCTTCCATGCACCCGAAAACCCCTGTGAATCCATGAACCGCGCCCTGACCGTCCTTTTGGTGGAAGACGATGCCGCCGTGCAGCTGGGCTGCGTGCAGGCGCTGCAACTGGCCGACATCCCGGTGCGCGCCTTCGATTCGGCCGAGGCCGTGCTGCCCCACATCAGCCCCGGCCTGGCCGGCGTGATCGTGACCGACATGCGCCTGCCCGGGGCCGACGGCCTGTCGGTGATCTGCGAGGCGCGCGACATCGACCCCGACCTGCCGGTCATCATGATCACCGGCCACGGCGACGTGAACCTGGCCGTCCAGGCCATGCGCAGCGGTGCCTACGACTTCATCCCCAAGCCCTTCTCGCCCGAGCAGCTGGTGGAGGTGGTGCAGCGCGCGCTGGAGAAGCGCCGCCTGACGCTGGAGGTGGCGAACCTGCGCCGCGCGCTGTCGCTGAGCGAAGGACTGGAAGGCCAACTGGTCGGCCATTCCCCCGCCATCCGCCGCGTGCGCCAACTGGTGATGGAGGTGGCCGATTCGCCGGTGGACGTGCTCATCCGCGGCGAGACGGGCACCGGCAAGGAGGTGGTGGCCCGCGCCCTGCACGAACATTCGCGGCGCAGCAAGGCGCCCTACGTGGCGCTGAACTGCGGCGGCCTGCCCGACTCGCTGCTGGACAGCGAACTGTTTGGCCACGAGGCGGGGGCCTTCACCGGCGCTCAGAAGCGCCGCATCGGGCGCATCGAACATGCCCACGGCGGCACCCTGTTTCTGGACGAGCTCGAAAGCATGCCGCTGGGTGTGCAGGTGAAGCTGCTGCGGGTGCTGCAGGAGCGCAGTCTCGAACGCCTGGGTTCCAACCAGAGCCAGCCGGTGGACGTGCGCGTGGTCGCCGCGACCAAGGACGATCTGCTGGCCCGGGCCCAGCAGGGCAGTTTCCGCGCCGACCTGGTGTACCGGCTGAACGTGGTCAACATCGAGCTGCCGCCCCTGCGCGAGCGCCGCGACGACATTCCCATGCTGCTGGAACACTTCATGCTGCTGGCGGCCAGCCGCTACGGCCGACAGCAGCCGACGATTCCCCAGGCCCAGCTGCGCCAGCTCATGGCGCGGGACTGGCCCGGCAACGTGCGCGAGCTGCGCAACGTGGCCGATGCGCTGGTGCTGGGCGTTGGCCCGCAGTGGGTGTCACCCCACGGGCCGGCGCCCGATGGCTCTGGCAACGACGCGCAGCCCACGCTGACCGAAACGGTCGAGCAGTTCGAGCGCAGCCTGATCGCCGATGCCCTGCAGCGCCACGCAGGCAACGTGGGCCAGACCGCCAAGGCCCTGCGCATCGCCAAGACCACCCTGGTTGACAAGATCAAAAAGCACGGGCTGGGCAAGGGGGAGGCGACTTCGGAGGCCTGAAGTGAAACACATGAACCTCATCGATACCCTCGAAACCGCCCGCGCGCGCTACCGCGAACGCAACCCGGCCAGCGAGCGCCAGCTGGCCCAGGCGGCCACCGTGATGCCCGGGGGCAATACGCGCAGTGTGCTGTTTCATGCGCCCTTTCCACTGACCATGGTGCGCGGAGAGGGCGCCCGCCTGTGGGACGCCGACGGTCACCGCTACCTCGATGCCCTGGGCGAGTTCACCGCGGGGCTGTATGGCCACTCGAACGCCGCGATCCGGCAGGCCATCGTCGATGCGCTGGCCGATGGCGTGAGCCTGTCGTCCCACAACCGGCGCGAGGTGGCGCTGGCGGCCGAGATCCAGCGGCGTTTCCCGTCGATGGCCCTGATGCGTTTCACCAACTCGGGCACAGAGGCCAGCCTGCTGGCGCTGGCCGCAGCCAAGGCCTTCACCGCCCGGCCCAGGATCATGGTGTTCGACGGGGCCTACCACGGGGGCCTGCTGAGCTTTGGCCGGGGCGGCTGGCCCATCAATGTGCCGCACGAATACGTGGTGGCGCCCTACAACGACCTGGCCGCCGCGGAAGCGCTGGTGCGCGAGCACGGCCAGACGCTGGCGGCGATCATCGTCGAACCCATGCTGGGCGCGGGCGGCTGCATCCCGGGTGAACCTGCGTTTCTGCACGGCCTGAGCGAGCTGGCCAGTGGCTGTGGCGCCCTGCTGGTGTTCGACGAGGTGCAGACCTCGCGCCTGTCCATCGGCGGGCGGCAGGCGCAACTGGGCATCACCCCCGACCTGACCGTGATCGGCAAGTACTTCGGCGGCGGCCTGTCCTTCGGCGCCTTTGGCGGGTGCGTGGACTGCATGGCGCAGTTCGACCCGCGCCGCGCGAATGCCCTGTCGCACGCGGGCACCTTCAACAACAACGTGCTGTCGATGGCCGCCGGCCTGGCCGGCCTGCAACAGGTGTTGACGCCGGAGGCGCTCGCCGCGCTCAACCAGCGTGGCGACAGGTTGCGCGAGCGCCTGAACGCCGTGCTGCAGGCGCACGGCGTGGCGGCGCAGTTCACCGGCCTGGGCTCGGTCATGAACCTGCACGGCATGACCGGGCCGGTGCGCTGCGCGGCGGACCTGGCCCCATCCAACGCCTTGCTGAAGGAACTGTTGTTCTTCGACCTGCTGGAGCGTGGGGTCTACATGGCGCAGCGCGGGCTGGTGTCCCTGTCGCTGCCGTTCGACGACGCGGCCTGCGAGGAGATGCTGGGCGCGTTCGAAGACGCGGTCCGGGCGCGTCGCGATGTGCTGCGGGGTTGAGGAGCGAGCATGACACTGACTTCGGACCGGCGCGATGGCGTTCTGACACTGACGCTGAACCGCCCCGACAAGCTCAATGCGATCAACAACGATCTCTCGCTGCGCCTGCTCGATGCCTTGCGGTCGGCGGCTGCAGACCCGGGTGTTCGGGTGGTGCGACTGCGCGGCAATGGGCGCGCTTTCTGCGCGGGTCGCGATGTGAGCGAACCACCCACCGAGCGGGATCTGGAGTTGGTGCAGGCGGTGGCCCAGGCGATCGTGCGCTTGCCTCAGCCGGTGGTGGCCGATGTGCACGGCTGGACGCTGGGCGCCGGTCTCGAATGGATGCTGGATGCGGATCTGGTGGTGGCTGGCCGCAGTGCACGCTTTCGCCTGCCGGAAGCCTCGCTGGGGGTGTTCGTCACCGGGGGCCTGACCGCCACCTTGTCGGCCATGGTGGGACTGGCCCGCGCGCGCTCGCTGCTTTTGCTCGGCGAGGTGTTTGATGCCCAGCAGGCGCTGGAATGGGGGCTCGTCTACCGGGTGGTGAACGATCCGGACCGGGAGGAGGCGTCCTGGCGCGTCGCGACCGCACTGGCCGCGCTCGAGCTCGAGGTGGCCCAGGCATTCAAACGGGTCTTGAACCAGATCGGCCTGCCCGCCTTTGATCGGGCCATTGAGGCCGAAAACGGGGCGCAACGGCTGCTGGGATCCAAACCCGGGCCCACCTGAGTCTTCCTGCGCTGACCCTCAGGCACTCAGCGCGCGCAACACCTCTTCGGCCGTGGCCGGCGCGTTCACCAGCAGCGCATCGCCGCCCGCCTGCGCCACCGCGTCGCGCAGCGCCTCGTACACGCTGATGGCCAGCATGAGCGGGGGCTCGCCCACGGCCTTGCTGCCGTGCACGTTGTCCTCGCGGTTGGCTTCGGGCCAGAGCGCGATCTTGAAGTGCGCGGGCACGTCGCCGGTGGCGGGAATCTTGTAGGTGCTGGGGGCGTGGGTCTGCAGATAGCCTTTGCCGTTCCACACCAGTTGTTCGGTGGTGAGCCAGCCCATGCCCTGGATGAAACCGCCTTCGATCTGGCCGATGTCGATGGCCGGGTTGATGCTGTGGCCGACGTCGTGCAGGATGTCCACCTTCAGCACGCGGTACTCGCCCGTGAGTGTGTCGATAGCGACTTCGCTGACCGCCGCACCGTAGGCAAAGTAGTAGAACGGCCGGCCGGTGAGGGTGGTCTTGTCGTAGTGGATCTTGGGCGTGCGGTAGAAGCCGTCGCTCCAGAGCTGGATGCGGTTGGCGTAGGCCGCGCCCACCACGTCTTCCCAGCGGCGCGTGCTCTTGTCGGTGACGACCTGGCCGCCTTCGAAGCGCACCGCGCCTGCGCCGCAGCCGTCGAGCCCGGCCACGAAAGCGGCCAGGTTGTCGCGCACGCGGCGCGCGGCGAACTGCGCAGCGCGGCCGTTCAGGTCGGTGCCGCTGCTGGCCGCGGTGGCGCTGGCGTTGGGCACCTTGCTGGTGTCGCTGGCGGTGGCGAGCACGCGCTCGAACGGCACGCCGAGTTCGTCGGCCACGATCTGCGCCACCTTGGTGTTCAGGCCCTGGCCCATCTCGGTGCCGCCGTGGTTCACCATCACGCTGCCATCGGTGTAGACGTGCACCAGCGCACCGGCCTGGTTGAACAGGGTGGCGGTGAAGCTGATGCCGAATTTGACCGGCGTGAGCGCCAGGCCTTTTTTGATGACGGGGCTCTGCGCGTTGAAGGCTTCGATCTGTTCGCGTCGTTCGCGGTAGCCGCTGGTGAGGGCGAGCTGGGTCATCAGCGGTTCGAGGATGTTGTCTTCCACCTTCATCTGGTAGTGCGTGACGTTGCGCTCCGTGATGCCGTACAGGTTGCGCAGCCGCACGTCCAGCGGGTCCAGGCCCAGCGTGCGCGCGATGTCGCCGAGGATGCGTTCGATCACGATCACGCCCTGCGGGCCGCCGAAGCCGCGGAAGGCGGTGTGGCTCTGGGTGTTGGTCTTGCAGCGGTAGCTGGAGATGGCCACGTCTTCGAGGAAGTAGGCGTTGTCGGCGTGGAAGATGGCGCGGTCGGCCACCGGGCCGGAGAGGTCGGCGCTGAAACCGCAGTTGACCAGCATCTCCAGCTCCAGCCCGCAGAGCAGGCCGCTGTCATCAAAGCCCACGCGGTAGTGGTAGGCGAAGGGGTGGCGCTTGCCGGTGATCATGAAATCGTCGTCGCGGTCCAGCCGCAGCTTGACCGGGCATTTCAGCTGGTTCGCGGCGATGGCGGCCCAGACGGCCAGGTGGCCGGCCTGTGTTTCCTTGCCGCCGAAGCCGCCGCCCATGCGCCGGCATTCGACCGTGACAGCATGGTTCGACAGCCCCAAGGCGTGCGCCACCCAGTGCTGCACCTCGCCGGGGTGCTGGGTGCTGCTGTAGACCCACCACTGGTTCTGCTCCAGCGGCAGCACGTAGGCGACCTGGCCTTCGAGGTAGAAGTGTTCCTGGCCGCCGACTTCGAAACGGCCTTCGAGCTGGTGCGGCGCGCGCCGGAGCGCGGCCTTCGCATCGCCCCGGCGCACTTCCACAGGTGGCAACACGTAGCTTTCCAGCGCGTGCGCCTCGTGCACGTTGAGCACGGCGGGCAGTGGCTCGATGTCCAGCTTCACGAGCCGCGCGGCGCGGCGCGCGGTCATCACGTCGTCGGCCACCACCAGCGCGATCACATGGCCGGTGAACAGCACGGTGTCGAGCGCGAATACCGGTTCGTCGTGCGCGAAGGCGGCCAGCGTCGTGTCGCCGGGGATGTCGCCCGCGTCGATCACCGCGCGCACGCCGGGCAGGGCCAGCGCGGCGGAGGCGTCGAGCTTGCGCAGGATGCCGTGGGCCACGGGCGAGCAGACCGGCGCCGCGTGCAGCGTGCCGCGCACCTCGGGAATGTCGTCGATGTAGGTGGCGGCGCCAGCCACCTGGGCGCGGGCGCTTTCGTGGAATTTGGACTGACCGGCGGCAGACAGTCCCGTTCGGGCCAGGCCCGCCGAAGCCTTTGCGAGTCCTTCGACGGGCTTGGGTTTCTGCATCACGAGTTTCAGATCGGGGGCGTTCATGCCAGGGCCTCCAGCGTTGCCGCGTTCAGGCTGTCGAGGTTGATGGTGTTCATGCCCTGGCTCTCCAGCCAGAAGCGCTGCAGCAGGTTGCCCAGCACGGTCTGGCGGTAGGCGGCGCTGGCGCGCATGTCGCTGATGGGCTGGAACTCGGCGCGCAGCGCGGCGGTGGCCGCCATCACGGTGTCGGCGTTCCAGCGGTGGCCGAGCAGGGCGGCTTCGGTCTGGCGCGCGCGGGCCGGGGTGGCGGCCACGCCGCCCGTGCCGATGGAGACTTGCTGCACCACGCCGTCGTTCAGGGTCATCTGGACGGCGAGGCAGACGGCGGAGATGTCGTCGTCGAAGCGTTTGCTGATCTTGTAGACGCGCATGAACTCACGGCCCTCACCCCCGCCCTCTCCCGCAAGCGGGAGAGGGGGTGACTTCCCTTCGTTGGCGGATCGCATTGTCTGGCTCCCTCTCCCGCTTGCGGGAGAGGGCTGGGGTGAGGGTGCGCCCGGCCGCGGCACCTTGATCCAGCACAACAGTTCGTCCGCCCGCATCACGTTCGTGCGATACCCGGTGTACAGATCCTCCAGCCGCAGCTCGCGGTGGGCGATCTCGCCGCCTGCGACGGTTTTCTTCCAGCGCATCAGCACCACGCTGGCACCGAGCGCGATCAGCAGCGGCATGGCGTCGCCGATGGGCGAGCCGTTGGCCACGTTGCCGCCCAGCGTGCCGGCGTTGCGCACCGGCAGGCCGGCGAAGCGCTGGCTGAAGGTCTGGAGTTGCGGGCGCTCCGCCACCAGCGCGGCAAAGGCATCGGTGAGCGAGACGGCCGCGCCGATGGCGATGTGGTGCGGGTAGTTTTCCACGCGCTGCAGCTCGCGCGCGGCGGTCACGTCCAGCACGCGCTCGAAACGCTGGTGCAGTTTCGTGACCCACAGGCCCACGTCGGTGCAGCCGGCCACGACCTGGGCCTTGGGAAACTTCGCCCGTTGCTGCAGCAGCGCGGCCAGCGTGGTGGGGCGCAGGTAGTTTTCATCGCCGTTCTGGCGGGACTGCAGCGCCTTGAGCGCCGCCAGCGTGGCCGCCTCGTCCACGCCACAGCCGGCGGGCAGCGGCAGGCTGCCCATTTTTTCAGCGGCGTCAAGAATGGGGCGGTAGCCGGTGCAGCGGCAGAGGTTGCCCGAGAGATCGGCCTGGGCTTGTTCTCGCGTGATGCCTTGTCCTCCACCACTGTTCTGGTACATGCCGAACAGGCTCATCACGAACCCCGGCGTGCAGAAACCGCATTGGCTGCCGTGGCACTGCACCATGGCTTCCTGCGCCGGGTGCAGTTCGCCGTTTTCCGCGGCCAGGTCTTCGGCGGTGATCACCGCCATGCCATCCACCGAGTGGGCCAGCCGGATGCAGCTGTTGACCGCCCGGTAGCGCAACTGGCCGTCCACCGCCTCGCCCAGCACCACGGTGCAGGCGCCGCAGTCCCCTTCGCCGCAGCCTTCCTTGGTGGCGGTGAGGTGCAGGTCTTCGCGCAGCACCTCCAGCAGGGTGCGCTCGGGTGCTACATTGCCCACCGCCACGGGCTGGCCGCGCCGGACGAATCTCAGGGTTTGTGCGGAGTTTCTGGAAATCATGCGCGCCAGCATAGCGCCCACCCCATGGCACAACATATGCTCAGCCATATGGCCCGAATGCCAAAACAGCCATTCAAACGCATAGCCTCAGGGTATGAAATACGTGTCCATGTTCGACAAGATTGATCTGCACCTGATCCGCGTGCTGCACACCGTGCTGACCGAGCGCAGCGTGTCGCGTGCGGCGCTGCGCCTGGGCATGTACCAGCCGGCGGTCAGTGCGTCGCTCAAGCGCTTGCGCGAACTCGCTGGCGACCCGCTTTTGGTGCGCTCGGGCTCCGGCATGGTGCCCACCGTGGCCGGGCTGCGCATGATCGAACCGGCGGCCGACATCCTGCGCAGCGCCGAGGTGCTGTTTTCCGACGCCCGCAGCTTCGACCCCGCCACCGCCCGCCACACCTTCAGCCTGGCCGCCAGCGACTACCTGGACCCGCTGTTCCTGCCCCAGCTGGTCACGCAGATCAAGGGCCTGGCGCCGCACTGCCCGATCGAGATCCACCCGCTCTCGGCCGATTCCGACTACCGCAACCACCTGGCCCAGGGCGACGTGGACGTGGTCATCGGCAACTGGCCGCTGCCCCCCGGCGACCTGCACCTGGGCCGGTTGTTCGGCGACGAGGTGGTGTGCCTGGTGTCCAGCCAGCACCCGGCGGTGCGCCGCGGCTGGGACGTGGAAGCCTGGCTGAGCGCCGAACACATCGCGCCCACGCCCACCCACCCCGGCGCGCGCGGCGTGATCGACGACCACCTGGCCAGCCAGGGCCTGGTGCGCAACATCACCGCGCGCTGTCCGCATTTCGGGCTCATCCCGGCCATGGTGGCGGGCAGCCTGCTGGTGCTGACCACCGGGCGCCAGTACTGCGAGCGCTACACCGGCGTGCTGCCGGTGCAGGTGCTGCCGTGCCCGGTGCCGTTCCCGCGCATGATGTATTACCAGCTCTGGCACGAGCGCACCCACAGCTCGGCCGCCGGGCGCTGGCTGCGCGATCAGGTCAAAAGCGTGGCGGCCTCGCTGCGCCGGCTTGAGTCCGACGTGGCGGCGGCTTGAACATGAAACACCCCCGCGTCGCTTTCAGCGCCAGCCACTCAAGGGGGCACAGCCAGCAGCCCGGCGAAGCCGGTTCTGCGGCTGCCCCGGGCCAACACCGTCCGCTCGACGCTGACCCCATGTACAAAAACAACAGGAGATCGCTGTGACCACGCCCCGACTGCAACTCACCGGCATCACCAAGCGCTACCCCGGCGTGGTGGCCAACAATGGTGTCTCGCTCAGCGTCGCGCCCGGCGAGGTGCACGCGGTGCTGGGCGAAAACGGCGCGGGCAAGTCCACGCTGATGAAAATCATCTACGGTTCGGTCAAGCCCGACGAGGGCTCGGTCATGTTCAACGGCCGGCCGGTGCACGTGCGCAACCCGCAGGAGGCGCGGGCGCTGGGCATCAGCATGGTGTTCCAGCACTTCAGCCTGTTCGACACGCTGACCGTGGCGGAAAACGTCTGGCTCGGGCTGGACAAGTCGCTCACGCTCTCCGAGGTCAGCGCCAGCATCACGGCCAAGGCGGCCGAATACGGCCTGGACATCGACCCGTCCCGCCCGGTGCACACGCTCAGCGTGGGCGAGATGCAGCGGGTGGAGATCATCCGCGCGCTGCTGACCAGCCCGCAACTGTTGATCCTGGACGAGCCGACCTCGGTGCTCACGCCGCAGGCGGTGGAAAAGCTCTTTGTGGTGCTCAACAAGCTGGCCTCCGAGGGCTGCAGCATCCTCTACATCAGCCACAAGTTGCACGAGATCCGCGAGCTCTGCACCGCCTGCACCGTGCTGCGCGGCGGCCAGGTCACGGGGGTGTGCGACCCGCGCGAGGAAAGCAACGCCTCGCTCTCGCGCCTGATGATCGGCGCCGAGCCGCCGGCGCTGAACGTGCGCGCGCTCCACGCCGGTGCCACCGTGCTGGAGGTGAGCGGCCTCACGCTGGCCAGCGACGACCCGTTTGGCACCGACCTGAACGACATTGCGCTCACGGTGCGGGCCGGCGAGGTGGTGGGCATCGCGGGTGTGTCGGGCAACGGTCAGAGCGAGCTGCTGGTCTGCCTCTCGGGCGAAGACCGGCGCGCGCCGCCGGGCAGCATCCGCGTGGCTGGCAAGGACGCCTCGCGTTACGGGCCGGGCAAACGCCGCGCGCTCGGCCTGCATTTCGTGCCCGAAGAGCGCCTGGGCCGCGGCGCCGTGCCCACGCTCTCGCTGGCCCAGAACCTGCTGCTGTCCCGGCGCGACGCGCTGGGCGCGGGCGGCTGGATCAAGGTCGGCGCGCTCAGGGCCCAGGCGGCCGGGATCATCGCGCGCTACAACGTCAAGGCCAACGGGCCGGACGCGGCCGCCAAGTCGCTCTCGGGCGGCAACCTGCAGAAGTTCATCGTCGGCCGCGAGATCGAAGCCAAACCCAAACTGCTGATCGTGAGCCAGCCCACCTGGGGCGTGGACGTGGGCGCCTCGGCGCAGATTCGCGGTGAGATCCTGGCGCTGCGCGACGCCGGTTGCGCGGTGCTGGTGGTGAGCGAAGAACTCGACGAGCTGTTCGAGATCAGCGACCGCCTGCACGTGATCGCCAAAGGGCGGCTCTCGCCCAGCCTGGACCGCGCCGAGGCCACCATCGAGCACATCGGCGAGTGGATGTCGGGCCTGTGGGACGCCCAGGGCGCATCGAACAACAAGAACGAGGAGACCGCCCATGCTGCGGCTTGAAGTCCGTCCCCAGCCGTCCAAGGGCTGGGGCTACGCCTCGCCGCTGCTGGCGCTGGCCATCACGGTGGTGATCGGTGTGGTCCTGTTCGCGGTGCTCGGCAAGGACCCGGTGCGCGGCCTGCAGGTGTTTTTCTGGGAGCCCATCAAGAGCAGCTATGCGCTGTCGGAGCTGATGGTCAAGGCCACGCCCTTGTTGATCATCGCGCTCGGGCTGGCGGTGTGTTTCCGCTCCAACGTGTGGAACATCGGGGCCGAGGGCCAGTACCTGATCGGCGCCATCTTCGCCGCCGGGGTGGCGCTCACGGCGGACAAGACCACCGGCCCCTGGATCGTGCCCGCCATCATCGCCGCCGGCGTGCTCGGCGGCATGGTCTGGGCCGGCATCACCGCGCTGCTGCGCGACCGCTTCAACGCCAACGAAATCCTGGTCAGCCTGATGCTGGTCTACGTGGCCGTGCAGGTGCTCAACTTCCTGGTCTACGGTCCCTGGAAAGACCCGCTGGGCTACAACTTCCCGCAGACCAAGACCTTCGAGGCCGTCACGCAGATCCCCAGGCTGATGCAGGGCTCGCGCGTCAACATCGGCTTGCTGCTGGCCCTGGCCGGTGTGGGCGCGGTCTGGGTGTTCCTGTTCCGCACCTACGCGGGCTACGGCCAGCTGGTGGGCGGGCTGGCGCCGGCCGCGGCGCGCTACGCCGGCTTTTCTTCGCGCAAGGCGCTGTGGATCGCGCTGCTGACCTCGGGTGGCATGGCCGGCCTGGCCGGTGCGCTGGAGGTGGCCGGCCCGATCGGCCAGCTCACGCCCTACGTGCCGGCGGGCTACGGTTTCGCTGCCATCATCGTGGCCTTCGTCGGGCGGTTGCACCCGGTGGGCATCGTGTTCTCGGCCATCCTCATGAGCATGTTCTACATCGGTGGCGAGCTGGCGCAGTCGCGCCTGGGCCTGCCGAAATCGATCACCGGCGTGTTCCAGGGCCTGTTGCTGTTCGCGCTGCTGGCCTGTGACACGCTCATCGCCTACCGGATCAGATACATCCCCGCCGCGCTGCGCGCGACCCCCTCCAGAGGTCGGAGCCTGCAGACCGGCCAAGCCGGTTCTGCGGCGCCTCTGGGTTCGGTTGCCGGCGCTCAGTCGCCAGTGGTGTCTGGTTCCGTTCAGGCTGGTCAGGAGTGAATATGGAATCCCTTGCGCTGCTCTTCGCCTCGTCGCTCAACGCCGGCACCGTGCTGGCCATCGCCTCGCTGGGCCTGCTCATCAACGAGAAGGCCGGCATCGTCAACCTTGGCGCCGAGGGCATGATGCTGTGCGCAGCGCTGGCCGGTTTTGCCACCGTGGTGCACACCGGCAGCACGCTGGCCGGTTTTGCCGCGGGCATGGCGGCGGGGGCTTTGCTGGCGGCCATCTTCGGCGGCCTGGTGATCTGGCTCAACACCAACCAGTACGCCACGGGGCTGGCGCTGTCGCTGTTCGGCGCGGGCTTCTCGGCCTTCGCGGGCACCCGCTACGTGCAGGAAAAGCTGCCCGAGCAGATGCAGTTCAACATTCCCCTGCTGGGCGACATCCCGCTGCTGGGGCCGGCGCTGTTCCGCCACCACCCCATGGTCTACGTCTGCGTCGGCATCGTCTTCGGGCTGATCTGGTTCCTCTACCGCACGCGCGCCGGCCTGGTGCTGCGCAGCGTGGGCGAGAGCCCCGAGTCGGCCCACGCGCTGGGCTACCCGGTGCGGCGCATCCGGCTCATGGCGGTGATGGCTGGGGGCGCGCTCTGCGGGCTGGCCGGCGCCTATGTCTCCACCGTCTACACGCCGCTGTGGGTCGAGGGCATGATCGCCGGCAAGGGCTGGATCGCGCTGGCGCTCACCACCTTCGCCACCTGGCGCCCGGCCCGGGTGCTGCTGGGGGCCTACCTGTTCGGTGGCGTCACCATGCTGCAGTTCCACCTGCAGGGCATTGGGGTGGACGTGCCCAGCCAGTTCCTGACCATGATGCCCTACCTGGCCACCATCGTGGTGCTGGTGCTGATCTCGCGCAACCCGACCTGGATCCGCATCAACATGCCCAGCTCCATCGGGAAGCCCTTTTATCCCGGCGCATAATCTTTTTTCGGTTTTTGTCACTGTTTCCGTTACCACCAACTCTCCCAACAAAGAGGTTTCCATGACTGACCTGAGCAAACGTTCCCTGATGAAGCTCGCCGCGTTGACCGCGGTGGCCAGCGCCGTGCTGATCGGCTGCGGCAAGAAGGAAGAGGCGGCGCCCGCGCCGGCCCCCGCACCCGCCGCGGTCGAGGCGCCCAAGGCCGAGCCGCTGAAGATCGCGTTTGCCTACGTCGGCCCGGTGGGCGACGGCGGCTGGACCTTTGCCCACGACAACGGCCGCAAGGCGGTCGAGGCCGAGTTCGGTGACAAGGTGGTGACCAGCTTCGTGGAAAACGTGCCCGAAAGCGCCGACGCCGAGCGCGTGCTGCGCGACCTGGCCGGCCAGGGCAACAAGCTGATCTTCGGCACCACCTTCGGCTACATGGAGCCCATGCTCAAGGTGGCGCCCGACTTCAAGGACGTGAAGTTCGAGCACGCCACCGGCTACAAGACGGCCGAGAACCTGCGCACCTATGACAGCCGCACCTACGAAGGTGCCTACATGGCCGGCGTGATCGCCGGGTCCATGACCAAGACCAACACCCTGGGTGTGGTGGCCTCGATCCCAATCCCCGAAGTGATCCGCAACATCAACAGCTTCACGCTGGGTGCGCAGTCGGTCAACCCCAAGATCAAGACCAAGGTGGTCTGGGTCAACGGCTGGTTCGACCCCCCGAAGGAAACCGAAGCCGCCACCTCGCTGATCAACGGCGGTGCCGACGTGCTGATGCAGAACACCGACTCCTCGGCCGTGCTGCAGACCGCCGAAAAGCTGGGCAAGCGCGCCTTCGGCTGGGACTCCGACATGACCGCCTACGGCCCCAAGGCCCACCTGGGCTCGGCCGTGATCAACTGGGCGCCGTACTACATCAAGGCCACCAAGGACGCGCTGGAAGGCACCTGGACCACCGGTGGCGTGTGGTGGGGCCACAAGGAAGGCGCGATTGACATGGTGTCCATCGCCGAAGACGTGCCGGCCGAAACCAAGGCCAAGATCGACGCCGTCAAGGCCGGCCTGAAGGACGGCAGCTTTGCCATCTGGAAAGGCCCGATCGTGGACCAGAGCGGCAAGGAAGTGCTGGCCAAGGACACGGTCGCCGACGACGCCTTCCTGGGCGGCGTGAAGTTCTTTGTCAAGGGTGTTGAAGGCAAGGTGCCGAACTGACCCA
>Ga0156155_1121_pt1 | contig 28471 bp, 24 predicted proteins | sample RifCSPlowO2_12_FD_107808 | JGI IMG/M metagenome (GOLD analysis project Ga0156155, IMG submission 107808) | Burkholderiales bacterium RIFCSPLOWO2_12_67_14 | reverse complement strand
AACACCACCGCCAGCGTCTGGCCGCTGTGGGCCTGTGCCGTGGTGGCGGGCAGCACCAGGCGCAGGGCCTGGTCGCCGGTGCTGGTGGCGGCCACGGTCAGGCTGGCGTCGGTGTCCAGCCGCAGGCCTTCCACGCCCGAGACGCTGGCGGTGTAGCGCTGGGGCTGTTCGGTGCTGTTGGTGATCTGCAGGCGGTAGGTGTTTTCGATGTTGCCGTTGCCCACCATGCGCGCGAGCGCGCCGCGGTCGCGGCTGACGGCCACCACGAAGTCGTTGCGGTTCGACAGGCTCCACACGAAGGCACCGCCCAGCACCAGCAGCAGGGCGCCGTAGATGAGCACGCGCGGGCGCCAGACGCGGCGCAGCATGCGGGCGCGGCTCCAGCCCTTTTCGATGCCGTTGCCCGAGGAGTAGCGGATCAGCCCCGGGGCGTAGCCCATCTTGCCCATGACGTCGTCGCAGACGTCGATGCAGGCGGCACAGGCGATGCATTCGTTTTGCAGGCCGTTGCGGATGTCGATGCCCGTGGGGCAGACCTGCACGCACAGGGTGCAGTCCACGCAGTCGCCCAGGCCCAGCGCTTTCGGGTCGGCCTTGCGCGCGCGGGCGCCGCGGTTTTCGCCGCGGCCGGCGTCGTAGGCGATCACCATGGAATCCATGTCGATCAGCGCGCTCTGGAAACGCGCGTAGGGGCACATCTGTTTGCACACCTGCTCGCGCAGGAAGCCGGCGTTGCCGTATGTGGCGAAACCGTAGAAAAACACCCAGAACGTGGCCCAGGGCGAGAGCTGCAGCGCCAGCGCCTGGGCGGTGAGGCCGTGGATGGGCATGAAGTAGCCCACGAAGGTGAAGCCGGTGAACAGTGCGATGGACAGCCAGGCCAGTTGTTTGCCGCCTTTGCGCAGCAGCTTGGTGGCGCCCCAGGGTTGGGCGTCCAGGCGCATGCGTGCGCTGCGGTCGCCCTCCAGGTGGCGCTCGACCCAGAGAAAGATCTCGGTGTAGACGGTCTGCGGGCAGGCATAGCCGCACCAGAGCCGGCCGGCCAGGGCGGTGAAGAAGAACAGCGCCAGCGCCGAGAGCACCAGCAGCGCGGCCAGGTAGATGAAGTCCTGGGGCTGCAGGACCAGGCCAAAGATGTAGAAATGCCGCTGCTCCAGGTCGAACAGCACGGCCTGGCGCCCGTTCCAGGTCAGCCAGGGCATGCCGTAGAACACCAGCTGCGTGAGCCACACCATCACCCAGCGCCAGCGCGCGAAGCGGCCCGTGACCGAGCGCGGGTAGATCTTGCGGGTGTCCTCCACCATGGAGAACAGCACCGGCTTGGCGGCGGTCGGGTTGGCGGGTGGCATGGCGGGTGTGTCAGTGGGGCCGGCCCGGGCGGGGGCGGCGGCCTGGATTTAATATGCATTTTAAATGCATCTAAAATACCCCAGGCTGGCGACCGGGTATCCGGCCCGGGCGGGGCGCAAGCCCGCCCTCGGCGCGGGCACAAAGCCGCGCAGCCGCGCCGAAAGCCGCTAACCTATGCGCATGAAATCCACCGCCTCCCTGTCGACCAAGCTGGTGCGCATCGGCGCGGGCCTGCTCATCGTGGCGCTGGCCTCGATCGGGTTGACCCTGTGGGTGACCTGGCAGCTCGAAGGCGGTGCCGCGGCGGTCAACGAGGCCGGGCGCATGCGCATGCAGACCTGGCGCCTGACCAGCGCGGTGCAGGCCGGGCTGCCGGCGCCCGAGGTGGCGGCGCTGGTGGCGCAGTTCGACCAGAGCCTGGGCCTGCTGCGCGCCGGCGACCCGAGCCGCCCGCTGTTCGTGCCCTGGGACGACGAGGTCGAGCGCGAGTTCGCCAACGTGGAATCGCTCTGGCAGGTGCAGCGTGGCCTGTGGCTGCGGGACGGCCCGCTGGACGCCCAGCAGTCCATGCACGCGGCCGAGGCCTTCGTCACCGGCATCGACCGCTTCGTGCAGTCGATCGAAAACCACCTCTCGGGTTTCACGGCCATCCTCAACCTGTTCCAGTTCCTCATGATGGCGCTGGCCATCGCCGCGGCCGTGGTGATGCTCTACACCGGTTACCTGTACGTGATCAACCCGCTGGGGCATTTGCGCGCAGGGCTGCGCCAGCTGGAGACGGGCGACTTCGCGGTGCGGGTCAACGTGGACACGCACGACGAGTTCGGCCAGGTGGCCGCCGGTTTCAACCGCATGGCCGCCACGCTGCAGTCGCTCTACGAGGGGCTGGAGAGCAAGGTGCAGGCCAAGACGCAGCGCATCGAAGCGCAGCGCGCGCGGCTGGAGGCGCTGTACGAGGTGAGTGCCTTCCTGGCCGGCGCCAACACCATCGAGGAGCTTTCGCGCGGGTTCTCGCAGCGCGTGCGCCAGGTGGTGAAGGCCGACGCGGTGGCGGTGCGCTGGTCCGACGAGGCCAACCAGCGCTACCTGATGCTGGCGTCCGACTGCTTTCCGCAGGACATGGTGGACGAAGAGCGCAGCCTGCTGGCCGGGGCCTGCGCCTGCGGCGCGCTCAAGTCCGACGCGCGCACCCGGGTCATCCCCATCCACAGCCACGACGAGGCGCCCATGCGCCACTGCGCGCGCGCGGGCTACCAGAGCCTGGTCAGCGTGCCGGTGCGGCTGCAGCACCGGCTGATCGGCGAAATCGATCTGTTCTTCCGCAGCGAGGTCAGCCTCAACGTGGACGAGATCGGCCTGCTCGACGCGCTGGCCAGCCACCTCGCGAGCTCGCTCGAAGGCCTGCGCGCGGCCGCGCTGGAGCGCGAGGCCGCGGTGGGCGAGGAGCGCGCGCTGATCGCGCGCGAGCTGCACGACTCCATTGCGCAGTCGCTGGCGTTCCTGAAGATCCAGGTGCAGCTGCTGCGCACGGCGGTGCAGAAGCAGCAGCCGCAACAGGTGGACGCCACGCTCGACGAGCTCGACGTGGGCCTGCGCGAGAGCATCAACGACGTGCGCGAGCTGCTGGTGCATTTCCGCACCCGCACCAACACCGACGACATCGAGGCCGCGCTGCAGGAGACGCTGCAGAAGTTCCAGCACCAGACCGGCCTGCCCACCCGCCTGCAGGTCGAAGGCGACGGCCTGCCGCTGCCGGCCGACGTTCAGGTGCAGGTGCTGCACGTGCTGCAGGAGGCGCTGTCCAACGTGCGCAAGCACGCGGGCGCCAGCCATGTCAGCCTGGACGTGGCCAAGGGCTCGCAGTGGCGCTTCACGGTGCGCGACAACGGCAGCGGCTTCGACCCCCAGCACACCCGCGGCGCTTCGCACGTGGGTCTGAAGATCATGCGTGAGCGGGCCCAGCGCATCGGCGCCGAGGTGGACGTGGTGTCCAGCGCCGGCCAGGGCACGGCGGTCACCCTGACCCTGCCACCCTACCCGGTGACCGCCAGCCCGGTGGCCACGCTCGGCCTCAACCTCAACGGCATCGCCACCACCCCATGACCCAGACGCCCCCGCCCCGTATCCAGCTGATGCTGGTGGACGACCACTCCCTGTTCCGCCGTGGCCTGAAAGCGCTGCTGCAACAGGACGAGCGTTTCGACGTGGTCTGCGAGGCCGCCGACGTGGGCGAGGCGCTGCGCGGCGTGGCGCAGCAGCGGCCCGACCTGATCCTGCTCGACAACCACCTGCCCGGGGTGCGCGGGGTGGACGGCGTGGCGGCCTTGAAAGACGCGGCGCCGGGCACCCGCATCCTGATGCTCACCGTGAGCGAGAACGAGGCCGACCTGGCCGCCGCGCTGCAGGCCGGGGCCGACGGCTACCTGCTCAAGACGGTGGAGTCCGACCAGCTGTGCGACGCCATCGTCAAGGTGCTTGACGGCGAATCGGTGGTCAGCCCGGCGATGATGGGCAAGCTCTTCAGCATGTTCCGCGGCCAGCCGGCGGCGGCGGACACAGGCCCGGCGGCCTTGTCGACCCTGGTCCCAGCGTCCGAGGCCAAGGCCGACCCGGGCATCGACAAGCTCTCGGCGCGCGAGCGCGAGATTCTGGTGTTGATCGCGCGCGGCGGCAGCAACAAGCAGATCGCACGCGACCTCGACATCGCCGAGACCACGGTCAAGATCCACGTGCAGCACATCCTGCGCAAGCTCAATCTGACCTCTCGTGTGCAGGCGGCGGTATACGCGGCCGGTCGCGGTCTGGGGTAAAGGAACACCCCCGCGCCGCCTTCGGCGTCACCCCCTCAAGGGGGCGGCACTGGCCGTCCGGCAAAGCCGGCCCGGCGGTGCCTCTTGGCTGGGTTGTTTCTTGCATGGCGGATCTCGGGGATCGGGTTGATCTGGGTCAAGACCCGGTGAATCAGGCGCCGAGGTAGTTCTTCAGGACGATGGGGGCCCGTGCCCCCATCGTCCGTCTGGCGAGGGCCGGGTGTCCCACCGGTGGATACCGGAAAACCCCTACAGCGCCGACAGTCATGCCATGTCTTTGGAGAAAGAACATGGCCTCTGAACTTCGAAACGAAAGAAAAGCCTGGTCGGTGCTGATCGTCAGCACGCTGGCCTTCACCGTGTGCTTCATGGTCTGGATGATGTTCGGCGTGATCGGCATCCCGATCAAGAAGGCGCTCGACCTCAACTCCACCCAGTTCGGCCTGCTGATGGCCACGCCGGTGCTCACCGGTTCGCTGGTGCGCGTACCCCTGGGCATCTGGACCGACCGCTACGGCGGCCGCATCGTGATGGCGCTCCTGATGGCGCTCACCGTGCCCGCGATCTGGCTCATGAGCTACGCCACCGCCTACTGGCACTTCCTCACCATCGGCCTCTTCGTCGGCCTGGCCGGCGGCTCCTTCTCGGTCGGCACGCCCTACGTGGCGCGCTGGTTCCCGAAGAACCGCCAGGGCATGGCCATGGGCGTGTACGGCGCGGGCAACTCGGGCGCGGCGGTCAACAAGTTCGTCGCGCCGGTGCTGCTGGTGGCCTTTGGCTGGACCATGGTGCCGCAGGTCTACGCGGCCATCATGCTGGGCACGGTGATCCTGTTCTGGCTCTTCAGCCACAGCGACCCGGCCCACCTGGTGCCGAGCAACGTGAAGTTCACCGACCAGCTCAAGGCGCTGAAAGACCCCAAGGTGCTCAAGTACTGCCAGTACTACAGCATCGTGTTCGGCGGCTACGTGGCGCTCTCGCTGTGGATGGTGCAGTACTACGTGGGCGAGTTCGGGCTGGACATCCGCGTGGCCGCCCTGCTGGCCGCCTGCTTCTCGCTGCCCGGCGGCGTGCTGCGCGCCATTGGCGGCGTGATGTCGGACAAGTTCGGCGCGCACAAGGTCACCTGGTGGGTGATGTGGGTGAGCTGGATCTGCCTGTTCCTGCTGTCCTACCCGCAGACCGATTTCACCGTGCTCACCGTGAACGGCCCCAGGACCTTCCACATCGGCCTCAACGTCTACATGTTCACCGGCCTGATGTTCATCCTGGGCATCTCCTGGGCCTTCGGCAAGGCCAGTGTCTTCAAGTACATCAGCGACGACTACCCCAAGAACATCGGCGCCATCAGCGGCATCGTCGGCCTGGCCGGCGGCCTGGGGGGCTTCGTGCTGCCCATCATGTTCGGCGCCTTGATGGACCTCACCGGCATCCGCTCCAGCGCCTTCATGCTGATGTACGGCGTGGTCTGGGTCTCGCTGATCTGGATGTACTGGACCGAGGTGCGCAAGGCCCAGGTCATGGGCACCGAAGCCAAATCCTTTTCCTTCCAGAACTGACCCCACCGTCAGGAACCCCACCATGAACACCAAAGCAAACCCCCTGCCTGCCTCGGGTGCTGTTGCCAACAGCCAGGGCGCGGACATCGCCGACTGGCGGCCCGAAGACGAGCGCTTCTGGGAAAGCACCGGCAAGAAGATCGCCTACCGCAACCTCTGGATCTCGGTGCCCGCGCTGCTCTGCGGCTTCGCCGTCTGGGGCATGTGGGGCATCATCACCGTGCAGATGCTCAACCTGGGCTTCCCCTTCACACAGGCCGAGCTGTTCACGCTGACCGCCATCTCCGGCATCTCCGGCGCCACCATGCGCATCCCGGCGTCCTTCCTGGTGCGACTGGCCGGTGGCCGCAACACCATCTTCCTCACCACCGCCATGCTGCTGGCCCCGGCCATCGGCACCGGCGTGGCGCTGCAGCACCCCGAGTGGCCGCTGTGGGTGTTCCAGCTGCTGGCGCTGTGGTCGGGCGTGGGCGGCGGCAACTTTGCCAGCTCCATGTCCAACATCAGCACCTTCTTTCCGAAGCGGCTGCAGGGCACGGCGCTGGGCCTGAACGCGGGCCTGGGCAACTTCGGCGTCACCACCATGCAGATCGTCATCCCGCTGGTGATGACGCTGCCGCTGCTGGGCGCCTTCGGTGGTGAGTCCATGACGCTGGTGAAAGACAGCGGCTGGATCTTCGGCAAGATCGCCGCCGGCACCCCCACCTGGATCCAGAACGCCGGCTTTGCCTGGGTGCTCTCGCTGGTGCCCCTGTCCATCCTGGCCTGGTTCGGCATGAACAACCTGAAGACGGTGTCGCCCGAAGCCGGCCACCCGGTGGGTGCGTTCGCCAAGGTCACCTACCTCTACACCCTGGCCTTCGTGCCGGCCATCTTCATCCTCTGGCTCTATCTGCCGGCGCCCACCGGCCTGGGCCTGCTCAACATGTGGGTGGCCATTCCGCTGGACATCATCCTGGCGCTGCTGATGATGAAGCTGGCCGCGTTCGGTTCGATGAAGGAGAACGTGAGCAAGCAGTTCGCCATCTTCCGCAACAAGCACACCTGGTCGCTCACGGCGCTCTACATCGTCACCTTCGGTTCCTTCATCGGCTTCTCGATGGTGCTGCCCCTGGCCATCACCGTGATCTTCGGCTTCCAGCACGTGGCCGATGCGGCCGGCGTGATGACGCACACGCTGAAAAACCCCAACGCCCCCTCGGCCCTCACCTACGCCTGGATCGGCCCCTTCGTCGGCGCCGCCGTGCGCCCGGTGGGCGGCTGGATCTCCGACAAGGTGGGCGGTTCCATCGTCACGCAGATCATCTCCGCCGTGATGGTGTTCGCCTCGGGCGCGGTGGGCTACGTGATGATGCAGGCCTACGGCTCGGCCACGCCCGAGCAGTACTTCCCGGCCTTCCTTGGCCTCTTCATCGCGCTGTTCGTGGCCAGCGGCATCGGCAACGGCTCCACCTTCCGCACCATCGGCGTCATCTTCGACCGCCAGCAGGCCGGCCCCGTGCTGGGCTGGACCTCGGCTGTCGCCGCCTACGGCGCCTTCATCGCCCCGGTGGTGATCGGCGCCCAGATCAAGGCCGGCACGCCGCAGCTCGCGATGTACGGCTTCGCCATCTTCTACGCCGTCTGCCTGGTGCTGAACTGGTGGTTCTATCTGCGCGCTGGTGCAGAGATCAAGAACCCCTGAGCCCGCGCACCGCCCCCATTTTCCGGAGACACACATGAGCCATTTTCTCGACCGCCTGAGCCATTTTTCCGCCCCGAAGGAAGCCTTCTCGGGTGACCACGGCGTTACCACCGGCGAAGACCGCACCTGGGAAGACGCCTACCGCGACCGTTGGGCCCACGACAAGATCGTGCGCTCCACCCACGGCGTGAACTGCACGGGCTCCTGCTCGTGGAAGATCTACGTCAAGGGCGGCATCGTCACCTGGGAAACCCAGCAGACCGACTACCCGCGCACCCGTGCCGACCTGCCCAACCACGAGCCGCGCGGCTGCGCCCGCGGGGCCTCGTACTCGTGGTACCTGTACAGCGCGAACCGCGTGAAGTACCCGATGGTCCGCGCGCGCCTGCTCAAGCACTGGCGTGCCGCGCTGGCCGTGGCCAAGAGCCCGGTGGACGCCTGGGCCGCCATCGTGCAGAACGACGAAGCCCGCCGCGAATGGCAGCAGCAGCGCGGCCTGGGCGGCTTCGTGCGCAGCACCTGGGACGAGGTGAACCAGCTCATCGCCAGCGCCAACGTCTACACCGCCAAAAAGTACGGTCCCGACCGCGTGCTCGGCTTCTCGCCCATCCCCGCCATGTCCATGGTGAGCTATGCCGCGGGCTCGCGCTACCTGTCGCTCATCGGCGGCGTGTGCATGAGCTTCTACGACTGGTACTGCGACCTGCCCCCGTCCAGCCCGCAGGTGTGGGGCGAGCAGACCGACGTGCCCGAGTCGGCCGACTGGTACAACTCCACCTTCATCATCGCCTGGGGCTCCAACGTGCCCCAGACCCGCACGCCCGACGCCCACTTCTTCACCGAGGTGCGCTACAAGGGCGCCAAGACGGTGGCGATCACGCCCGACTACGCCGAGATCAGCAAGCTCTGCGACCTCTGGATGCACCCCAAGCAGGGCACCGACGCGGCCGTGGCCATGGCCATGGGCCATGTGATCCTGAAGGAGTTCTATTTCGACAAGCGCTCGGCGTACTTCGACGACTACGTGCGCCGCTACACCGACATGCCCAACCTGGTGCAGCTCGAAGAGCGCACCCTGCCCGACGGCCGCACGGTGCTGGTGCCGGGACGCTACCTGCGCGCCAGCGATTTCAACGGCAAGCTCGGGCAGGAGCACAACCCCGAGTGGAAGACGGTCGCCATCGACGAGCACGACAAGATCGTGCTGCCCAACGGTTCCATCGGTTTCCGCTGGGGCGCCGAGGGCACGGAAGACGCCGGCCAGTGGAACCTGGAGAACCGCGAAGCGCGCAACGGCGAGACCGTGCAGCTCAAGCTCAGCCTGATGGAGGGCGCGCAGCCCGACTACCAGGTGGGCGAGGTCGGGTTCCCGTATTTCGGTGGCATCGACACCCCCAACTTCAGCGCCAACAAGCAGGCCGGCGCGGTGGCCGACGTGCTGGTGCGCCAGGTGCCGGTGCGCCGCGTCAAGCTCGGCAAGGCCGGAGAAGAGCGCTACGCGCTGGTCGCCACCGTGTTCGACCTGACGGTCGCCAACTACGGCGTCAACCGCGGCCTGCCCGGCGACACGGGTGCCGCCTGCTACGACGACGACACCCCCTACACCCCCGCCTGGCAAGAGAAGATCACCGGCGTCAAGCGCGACCAGGTGATCGCCGTGGCGCGCCAGTTCGCCGACAACGCCGACAAGACCCGCGGCAAGTCCATGGTCATCATCGGCGCGGCCATGAACCACTGGTACCACTGCGACATGAACTACCGCGGCATCATCAACATGCTGATGATGTGCGGCTGCATAGGCCAGAGCGGTGGCGGCTGGTCGCACTACGTGGGCCAGGAAAAACTGCGCCCGCAGACCGGCTGGACCGCGCTGGCCTTCGCGCTGGACTGGGTGCGCCCGCCGCGCCAGATGAACAGCACCAGCTTCTTCTACGCCCACACCGACCAGTGGCGCTACGAAAAGCTGGGCGTGGAAGAAATCCTCTCACCGCTGGCCGACAAGACCAAGTTTGGCGGCAGCCTGATCGACTACAACGTGCGCGCCGAACGCATGGGCTGGCTGCCCAGCGCTCCGCAACTGCAGACCAACCCGATGCAGGTGGTGAAAGACGCCACCGCCGCCGGCATGGACCCCAAGGACTACGCCGTCCAGGGCCTCAAGGACGGCACGCTCAAGATGAGCTGCGAAGACCCGGACAACCCGCTGAACTGGCCACGCAACCTGTTCGTCTGGCGCTCCAACCTGCTGGGCTCCAGCGGCAAGGGCCACGAATACTTCCTCAAGCACCTGCTGGGCACCACCCACGGCGTGCAGGGCAAGGACCTGGGGGTCGACGAGGCCAAACCCAAGGAAGTGGCCTGGCACGACAAGGCGCCCGAGGGCAAGCTGGACCTGCTGGTCACGCTGGACTTCCGCATGAGCACCACCTGTCTGTACTCCGACATCGTGTTGCCCACCGCCACCTGGTACGAGAAGAACGACCTCAACACCAGCGACATGCACCCCTTCATCCACCCGCTGTCCACCGCGGTGGACCCGGCCTGGCAGAGCAAGAGCGACTGGGACATCTACAAGGGTTTCGCCAAGGCCTACAGCGAGGTCTGCGTCGGCCACCTGGGCGTGGAGCGCGAGGTGGTGCTCACACCGCTGATGCACGACACCCCCGCCGAACTGGCCCAGCCGTTTGACGTGAAGGAATGGAGCAAGGGCGAGTGCGAGCTGATCCCCGGCAAGACCGCGCCGCAGATCCAGGTGGTGGTGCGCGACTACCCCAACACCTACAAGCGCTTCACGGCCCTGGGCCCGCTGATGGAAAAAGTGGGCAACGGTGGCAAGGGCATCGGCTGGAACACCGACACCGAGGTGGCGCAGCTCAAGGAGCTCAACGGCACCGTCAAGGCCGATGGTGTGACCCAGGGCATGGCCCGCATCGAGAGCGACATCGACGCCTGCGAGGTGGTGCTGCAACTCGCGCCCGAGACCAACGGCCACGTGGCGGTGAAGGCCTGGGAAGCGCTCAGCAAGATCACCGGCCGCGAACACGCCCACCTGGCGCTGCACCGCGAAGACGAGAAGATCCGCTTCCGCGACATCCAGGCCCAGCCGCGCAAGATCATTTCGTCGCCCACCTGGTCGGGCCTCGAATCGGAAAAGGTCTCTTACAACGCCGGCTACACCAACGTGCACGAGCTGATCCCATGGCGCACCCTCACCGGCCGCCAGCACTTCTACCTGGACCACCCCTGGATGATCGCCTTCGGTGAAGGCCTCACCAGCTACCGCCCGCCGGTGGACCTGAAGACGGTGGGCGACATGATCGACCGCAGGCCCAACGGCAACAAGGAGATCTCGCTCAACTTCATCACGCCGCACCAGAAGTGGGGCATCCACAGCACGTACAGCGACAACCTGCACATGCTCACGCTCAACCGCGGCGGTCCGGTGATCTGGCTGAGCGAAGACGACGCCAAGGGCGCCGGCATCGAGGACAACGACTGGGTGGAACTGTTCAACGCCAACGGCGCCATCGCGGCGCGCGCGGTGGTGAGCCAGCGCGTGAACCCGGGCATGGTGCTCATGTACCACGCGCAGGAAAAGATCATCAACACCCCCGGCTCGGAGATCACCGGCACACGCGGCGGCATCCACAACTCGGTCACCCGCATCGTCACCAAGCCCACCCACATGATCGGCGGCTACGCGCAGTTCAGCTACGGCTTCAACTACTACGGAACCATCGGCACCAACCGCGACGAGTTCGTCATCGTGCGCAAGATGCGCAAGGTGGATTGGCTCGACGGCCAGGGCACCGACACGGTTCAGGCTTGATCAGCACAGGAGAAAACAACATGAAAGTTCGTGCCCAAATCGCCATGGTGCTGAACCTGGACAAGTGCATTGGTTGCCACACCTGTTCGGTCACCTGCAAGAACGTCTGGACCAGCCGCCCCGGCGTGGAATACGCCTGGTTCAATAACGTCGAGACCAAGCCCGGCATCGGCTACCCCAAGGAGTGGGAGAACCAGGACAAGTGGAACGGGGGCTGGGTGCGCAAGGCCGACGGCTCCATCGAGCCCAGGCAGGGCGGCAAGTGGAAGCTGCTCATGCGCATCTTCTCCAACCCCAACCTGCCGCAGATCGACGACTACTACGAGCCCTTCACCTTCGACTACGACCACCTGCAGTCGGCCGCCGAGACCAAGGCGCCGCCGACCGCGCGCCCGCGCAGCCTGATCACCGGCCAGCGCATGGAGAAGATCGAGTGGGGTCCGAACTGGGAGGAGATCCTGGGCGGTGAGTTCAGCAAGCGCGGCAAGGACGCCAACCTGGCGAACTTCGAGCAGGTCCAGAAAGACATGGTGGGCCAGTTCGAGAACACCTTCATGATGTACCTGCCGCGCCTGTGCGAGCACTGCCTGAACCCGGCCTGTGTGGCGAGCTGCCCCTCGGGCTCGATCTACAAGCGTGAAGACGACGGCATCGTGCTGATCGACCAGGACAAGTGCCGCGGCTGGCGCATGTGCGTGAGCGGCTGCCCCTACAAGAAGATCTACTACAACTGGCAGACCGGCAAGGCCGAGAAGTGCATCTTCTGCTACCCGCGCATCGAGGCCGGCCAGCCCACCGTGTGCAGCGAAACCTGCGTGGGCCGCATCCGCTACCTGGGCGTGGTGCTGTACGACGCCGACCGCATCCAGGAAGCCGCCAGCGTGGAAGACGAGAAGGACCTGTACCAGGCCCAGCTCGACATCTTCCTCAACCCGAACGACCCCAAGGTGATCGAGCAGGCCCGGCTTGACGGCATCCCCGAGAACTGGATCACCGGCGCGCAGAACAGCCCGGTCTACAAGATGGCGATCGACTGGAAGGTGGCGCTGCCGCTGCACCCCGAGTACCGCACCCTGCCCATGGTCTGGTACGTGCCACCGCTCTCGCCCATCTCCTCGGCGGTCAACGCCGGCCAGATCGGTGTCAACGGCGAGCTGCCCGACTTCACGCAGATGCGCATCCCCGTGCAGTACCTGGCCAACCTGCTGACGGCCGGCGACACCGGTCCGGTGGTGCGCGCGCTCGAACGCATGCTGGCCATGCGTTCCTACCAGCGCGGCAAACACGTCGACGGCGTGCAGAACCTGGCGGTGCTGGAGCAGACCGGCCTCACGGTGGCGCAGGTCGAGGAGATGTACCACGTGATGGCGATCGCCAACTACGAAGACCGCTTCGTGATCCCGACCTCGCACCGCGAGTACGCCGAAAACGCCTTCGACCTGCGCGGGGGCTGCGGCTTCTCGTTCGGCAATGGCTGCTCGGACGGGGCTTCGGAAACGAGCCTGTTCGGTGGCGACAAGCGCCGCACCATCCCGATTCAATCCGTGGTCTGAAGGAGCGCTGCAACATGAAAAACACCCGCTATTCCCTGCGCGCCCTGGCCCGCCTGCTGGCCTATCCGGACGCTGCCTGGCGCGCCGAACTGCCGGCCTTGCTTGACGTGATCGACGAGGAGCAGGCCGTGCCGGTCGCGCGCCGCGCCGAGCTGCGCGCCCTGGCCGCCGAACTGCTGCGGCTCGATCCGTTCGAGGTGGAGGCGCGCTACGTGGACACCTTCGACCGGGGCCGCGCCACCTCGCTGCACCTGTTCGAGCATGTGCACGGCGACTCGCGCGACCGCGGCCCGGCCATGATCGATCTGGTGCAGACCTACGAGAAGGCCGGCCTGTTTCTCGGTCCCGAGGAACTGCCCGACCACCTCTGCGTGGTGCTGGAGTTCGCCTCCACACAGCCTGCGCAGCTGGCGCGCGCCTTCCTCGCCGAGATGGCCTACATCCTCAACGCCATCTTCAGCGCCTTGCTCAAGCGCGAGAGCCCCTACGCCGCCGTGCTGGCCGCCGTGCTGGAGCTGGCCGGCCAGAAGGCGCAGGCCGTGCCGTTCGCGGCCGACGAAGCCATGGACGAGGCCTGGGCCGAGCCGCAGGCCTTCGACGGCTGCAGCACGCGCGGCCAGTCGCGCCCCGGCGAACCGCAGCCGATCCACATCGTGCGCCAGTCGCCCGCGGCCCGCGCGGCCGCTTGAGACCCCTTGGAGACGCTCATGACCCCCCTTGACCAATTCCTTTTCGGCTACTACCCCTACATCGCCCTCACCGTGTTCCTGCTGGGCAGCCTGATCCGTTTCGACCGCGACCAGTACACCTGGAAAAGTGACTCCTCGCAGCTGCTGCGCGCCGGGCAGCTGCGCTGGGGCAGCAACCTGTTCCACGTCGGCATCCTGTTCCTGTTCTTCGGCCACAGCGTGGGCATGCTCACGCCGCACTTCGTGTACGAGCCCTTCATGGCGGCCGGCGCCAAGCAGCTCATGGCCATGATCTCGGGCGGCCTGTTCGGCCTGCTGGGCTTCATCGGCGTGAGCATCCTGCTGCACCGCCGCCTCTCCGACGTGCGCATCCGCGTCAACTCCAAGACCAGCGACATCGTGCTGCTGGTCCTGTTGTGGCTGCAGTTCGCGCTGGGTCTGGCCACCATCCCGCTGTCGGCCCAGCACCTGGACGGCGGCATGATGATGAAGCTGGCCGAGTGGGCGCAGCGCATCGTGACCTTCCGCGCCGGAGCGCCCGAGTTGCTGGCCGAGGCCGGCTGGGTGTTCAAGGGCCACATGTTCCTGGGCATGAGCATCTTCCTGATCTTCCCCTTCACCCGCCTGGTGCACGTGTGGAGCGGCTTTGGCACGCTGGCCTACGTGGTGCGCCCTTACCAACTGGTGCGCAGCCGTCGACTGGGCATGGCGCCGCGTGCGCCACTGAGCCAGCGCGACCGCGCCGCCTGAAGCTTCCGGAGACTTTCCATGAACGCAACATCCACCACCGGCTGCGGCAGCAGCACCTGCGCCTGTTCCGAGCTGGCGCAGCCCGCGATTGCCCATGTCAACGGCATCGCCCTGCACGAGCCGGGCGAGACCCTGGACACCCAGACCCTGCGCGAACGCGCCTGCACCGAGCTGCTGCGCCAGCAGGCCGTGCGGGCCGGGCTGCTGCCGCGCTACGGCGGGCTGATCGCACGCGCGCCCGACGAGACGCAGCGCCAGATCATCGAGGCCATGGTCGACCAGGTGGTGAGCGTGCCCGAGCCCACCGAAGACGAATGCCGGCGCCACTATGCGGCCGAGAAGAGCCGCTTCATCGTGGGCCAGGCGCTGCACGTGCGCCACATCCTGTTCGCCGTGACGCCGGGGGTGAACGTGCACGCGCTCACGCTGCGCGCCGAGGCCGCGTTGCTGGAACTCACCCGCAAGGACGTCTCGCCCGGGCGCTTCGAGCAACTGGCCGGCGAACTCTCCAACTGCCCGTCGAGCGTCCAGGGCGGCGACCTGGGCTGGCTCACGCCGGACGACTGCGCGCCCGAGCTGGCCAACGAGCTGTTTTTCCAGAGCGATTCGCGTTGGGGCATGGGCGTGCACCCGCGCCTGGTGAACACCCGGTTCGGCCTGCACATCATCGAAGTGCTGGGCCGCAAGAAAGGCCGACTGCCCGAGTTCGAGGAACTGCGTCAGCAGATCGCCTCGCGCCTGCTGCTGCAGTCGCGCACCACGGCGCTGCGCCAGTACATGCAGTTGCTGGTGGGGGAGGCGCAGATCGAGGGCGTGGACCTGATCGGCGCCGATTCCCCGCTGGTGCAGTGATGGCCGACCATGCCTGACGACCTGCTGCTGCGCCTGCGCGATTTCCATTCGGACTATTTCCCGCGGCACCAGCAGCGTTTTCAGGACCTGGTGGCGCAGGGACAGCACCCCAAGACGCTGTTCATCGGTTGTTCGGACTCGCGCCTGGTGCCGTACCTGCTGACGGGCGCCGCGCCGGGCGAGCTGTTTCTGGTGCGCAATGTCGGTGCTTTTGTGCCACCGCATGACCAGTCGCACGGGCTGCACGGCACCATGGCCGCGATCGAGTTCGCCGTGCTCAACCTGAAGGTGGAGCGCATCATCGTCTGCGGCCACAGCCATTGCGGCGCCATCCGCGCCGCCTACGAAGGCGCGCCCGACGAGGCGGTGGCGCTCAAGGCCTGGCTCAAGCTGGCCGACGAGGCACTGCTGCCGGTACAGGCCAGTACCGAGGCGCTGCGCCGCACCGAGCAGCGCGCCGTGGTGCTGCAACTGGAGCGTCTGATGGACTACCCCATGGTGCGCCGCGCCGTGGAGGTCGGCCACCTCTCGTTGCACGGCTGGCATTACGTGATCGAGGACGGAGAAGTCCACGTGTTTGACGCAGAGCAAGGAGCGTTCGTGCCCGCCTCGTTAGCCTCCCACAGCGGCACCGGGCCTTACCAGCCTTATGTGGAACACGATGGACAAATCCTTACGGACTGACGAAAAAATGCATATGGATTCGGGGGAGGGCGGAAATAATCCACGAATTGGGCCCAACCGAAGAGCGGTTGCCCATGTCAAGGCAAAATGCGGCATGGCTTTCGACCGCCTCGCCCATCGCGGCCTGAGGGGCGGAAAGCCCGACATGGGCCAGTTCGGTATCGACCAGCAACTGGGCCACGCCTTCGATGGCGACCAGCGCAAGGGTCTTTTTCTCCGCGGAGCCGGGTTGTTGCCGTTTGGCAGCCACGTCCGCTCCGTTCATGATCTGATGCGGTGGTCGCTCGCGGGCATTCGACCCCAGGCTCTCGCCTGAGCCTTACACCAGAAAACAGACATGAAACGCGACAACACCATGCGTCCCCAGGACCTGACCGCCACCCAACCCATCAGCCAGGACGTGCTGGCCGAGAAATACCTCAAGCCCGGTGAAACCGGGCTCGAAGACCTGTACCGCCGCGTGGCGCGCGCGCTTGCCTCGGTGGAAAAAGAAGCCGACCGGGCCGAGTGGGAACAGCGCTTCCTGGACAACCTGCACGTGGGCGCCATCGGCGCGGGGCGCATCATGAGCGCGGCCGGCACCGACATCCAGGCCACCCTGATCAACTGCTTCGTGCAGCCCGTGGGCGACGCCATCCAGGGCGTGGACGCCGAGGGTTACCCCGGCATCTACGAAGCGCTGCGCGAGGCCGCCGAAACCATGCGCCGTGGTGGCGGTGTGGGATACGACTTCTCGCGCATCCGCCCCAAGGGCGCCGAGGTCAAGGGCACACACTCCATGGCGTCCGGCCCCTGCAGCTACATCAACGTGTTCGACCAGTCGTGTTCGACGGTCGAGAGCGCGGGCGCGCGCCGAGGCGCGCAGATGGGCGTGCTGCGCATCGACCACCCGGACGTGATGGAATTCATCACCGCCAAGCGCACCCCCGGCCGCTGGAACAACTTCAACGTTTCGGTCGGTGTGTCCGACGCTTTCATGGAAGCCGTGGGCAACGACCAGCCCTGGGAACTGGTGCACAAGGCCAAGCCCGGCAAGACCCTGATGGAAAAAGGGGCCTACCAGCGCAGCGACGGCCTGTGGGTCTACCAGACCCTGGCCGCCACCGAGCTGTGGGACACCATCATGAAGTCGGCCTACGACTTCGCCGAGCCCGGCATCCTGTTCCTCGACAAGATCGGCACCGACAACAACCTGCACTACTGCGAAACCATCGCGGCGACGAATCCTTGTGGCGAACAGCCGCTGCCGCCCTACGGCTGCTGCGACCTCGGTCCCATCATCCTCACGCGCTTCGTCAAGAACCCTTTCGGTTTCGGCGGTGTGCCGGCGTTTGATTTCGAGGCTTTCGAGCAGGCGGTGGCCACCCAGGTGCGCGCGCTCGACAACGTGCTCGACGTGACCTTCTGGCCGCTGGAGCAGCAGCGCGCTGAAAGCGCCGCCAAGCGCCGCATCGGCGTGGGCTTCACCGGCATGGGCAATGCGCTGGCCATGCTCTGTGTGCGCTACGACCGCGAGGAGGGGCGCCACATGGCGGCCCAGATCGCCGAGCGCATGCGCAACGCGGCCTACCTCGCCTCGGTCGAGCTGGGCAAGGAAAAGGGCGTGTTCCCCAAATTCGACGCCGAGGGTTACCTGGCCCCCGGCACCTTCGCCAGCCGCCTGCCCGAGGCGATCAAGAAGGCCATCCGCAAGCACGGCATCCGCAACAGCCACCTTCTCTCGATCGCGCCCACCGGCACGGTGAGCCTGGCCTTTGCCGACAACGCCTCCAACGGCATCGAGCCGCCGTTTTCCTGGATGTACCGCCGCAAGAAGCGCGAGGCCGATGGCTCCACCAGCGAGTACGCGGTGGAAGACCACGCCTGGCGCCTGTACCGCGAACTCGGCGGCGACGTGGACCAGCTGCCCGAGTACTTCGTCAACGCGCTGGCCATGAGCGCGGGCGAACACATCGCCATGATGGAAGCGGTGCAGCCCTTCGTGGACACCGCCATTTCCAAGACGGTCAACGTCGCGGCCGACTACCCGTTCGAAGATTTCAAGAGCCTGTACCAGAAGGCCTGGCGCGCCAACCTCAAGGGCATGGCCACCTACCGGCCCAACAACATTCTCGGCTCGGTGCTCGACACCGGCAGTGCCGCGACCGATGCGAAGGCCGCTGCCGCGCCCGCCGCCCCGGCCCCGGTGGACCCGATGCGCACCGTGATCGAGAGCCGCCCCAAGGGCGCGCTCTCGGCCGTGGCCGACAAGATCGAGTACTGGACGCAGGAAGGCCACAAGACGCTGTACATCGTGGTGTCTTTCCTGCCGGTGCCGGCCGCCGATGGCGTGGGCACGGTCGAGCGCGCGATCGAGTTCTTCATGCCCGTGGGCCAGAGCGGTGAGTCGCAGCAGTGGATCACCTCCACCATGCGCATGCTCTCGCTGGCCGCGCGCGGCGGCTTCCTGGGCCGTGCGCTGTCCGATATGCGCAAGGTGGCCTGGGACCGCGGCCCGGTGCGCCTGGGCACGTACCAGAAGGCCGACGGCACACACGTGCCGATGTGGCACGACTCCGAAGTCGCCGCCATCGCCTTCGCGCTGCAGAACATCATCGCGCGCCGCGCCCAGTCGGGCGTGGTGGCGGCCAGCGCTGCCCCGTCGGCGCCGGCCATGCCCGAGCTCGTCGGCATGCCCTCGGGCGTGATGGCGGGCAAAAAATGCCCCGAGTGCGGCGCGCACGCCATGATCCGCAAGGACGGCTGCGACTACTGCACCTCGTGCGGCCACCTCGGCAGCTGCGGATGAACACGCCCGCGCGCCCGGTGCTGCCGATCCGGCCCGTGCGCGCGCAGGCGACAACACCCGCGCCCCGGGCCGAGCCGCCCGGGCGGCGGCCCTGGCGGCCGCGGCACCTGCTGCTGGCGCCGCACCGGCTGGGGTTCGCGCTGGCCGTGCTGCTCTTGCTGGCCTCGGGCGCCTGGTGGGCGCTGGTGCAGGTGGACCGCGTGAGCGGCCTGGTGGGGCTGTCCTACGCGGTCTCGCCCACGCTGGGCCACGCCTCGGTCATGACCTTCGGGTTCATCCCGCTCTTTTTCTCGGGCTTTCTGTTCACCGCCGGGCCGAAGTGGCTGGGCGTGCCGCCGCCCGCCGTGACGGCGCTGGTGGCGCCGCTGCTGCTGCAGGCCGGGGGCTGGCTGGTCTGGCTGCTCGGCTTGCACAGCGCCGCCGGGCTGGCCATGGCCGGCGCCGGTGCCGCGCTGCTGGGCCTGGGCTGGATGGTCGCCCTGTTCTGGCAACTGGTGCTGCGCAGCACCCAGCCGGACCGCCTGCACGCCAAGACCGTGGGTCTGGCCGGGGCGGTGGGCGTGGCGAGCCTGGCGCTCATGCTGGCGGCCCTGTCGTTGGACGCCTTCGACGTGGCCCGCGCCGCCGTGCTCACCGGGCTCTGGGGCTTCGTGGTCGTGACCTACCTCGTGGTGGCGCACCGCATGATCCCGTTCTTCACCTCCAGCGCGGTGCCCATGCTGGACGCCTGGCGGCCGTTCTGGGTGCTGTGGGTGCTGCTCGGCGCCGTGGCGCTCGAAGTGCTGGCGGTGTGGGCGCCTCTGGCCGGCTGGCCCCAGGGCCGGGGCTGGATGCTCAGCCTGGGCCTGATGGAGCTGGCCGCGGGCAGCGTGATCCTGTGGCTGGCCTTCGTCTGGGGGCTGGTGCAGAGCCTGAGCATCCGGCTGCTGGCCATGCTGCACCTGGGCTTTCTCTGGCTGGGCCTGTCCTTCGTGCTCGCGGGCACCTCGCAGCTGTTCGGCCTGCGGCTGGGCACGCCGGTGCTGGGCCTGGGCGCGCTGCACGCGCTCACCATGGGCTGCCTGGGCTCGCTGATGCTGGCCATGGTCACGCGCGTGTCCTGCGGCCACAGCGGGCGCACCCTGGTGGCCGACAACCTGGTCTGGACGCTGTTCTGGCTGCTGCAACTGGCGGTGGTGCTGCGCATCACCGCCGCGCTGGAGCAGGCGCCCGTGGGCCTGCTCATGGTCGCGGCGCTGCTGTGGGCGGGCGTGATGGCGGTCTGGGGCCTGCGCATGGTCGGCTGGTACGGCCGCGTGCGCGTCGACGGCCGTCCGGGCTGAGCGCCTGAGCGTCTTTCCCCATGCCTTCCATGCGCGCCACATCTCCCCATGACGCCGAGTCCCCCGACTGGGCCGCCATCGCGGGCGAGCTGATCCAGGCGCGCCAGACCGTGCTGCCCAAGCGCCTGGTGGCGCCCGGCCCCGATGCCGCGCAGCAGCAGACCATCCTGGCCGCGGCCGCCGCCGCGCCCGACCACCGCCAGCTCCTGCCCTGGCGCTTCATCGCCGTGCCCCCGGCGCGGCGCGGCGCGCTCGCCGAGGCGTTTGCCCAGGCCCTGCTCGAACGCGACCCCGCCGCCGCCCCCGAGCAGGTGGCGCAGGCGGGCGACAAAGCGCACCGCGCGCCCTGGCTCATGCTGGTGGTGGTGGACGGCCTGTGCGGCGACCCCCGGGTGGATCTGCACGAGCGCATCCTGTCCGCCGGCTGCGCGGTGCAGAACGTGCTGCTCATGGCCACCGCGCTGGGCTTTGGCTCGGCGCTCACCAGCGGCCAGGCACTCGGCTCGGACAGCCTGCGCCGGCTCTTCGCCTTGCGCGAGGGGCAGCACGCGCTGTGTTTCATCAGCATCGGCACCGCGCTGTCGCACGGCGGATCGCGCGTGCGGCCGGCCGTGGCCGATTTCTTTCGCATGCTGGGCGACGATTCGCCCGACGCTTGACCCCCGATACGCAGAACCCCTCCCCATGAACATCGCCAGTTTTGACGACCTGCTGAGCGCCGCGCGCGCCCAGCCTCTGCCGCAGCGCCTGCTGTTCGTGTTCGCCGGCATCGAGCTGCCCGACGACGCCACGCCCGAAGAGCGCGCCGCTTTTGAACAAGGCCAGGGCGGTGCCCTGGTGCCGCAGATGTGCGTGGACAAAAGTCCGGACGAGCTGGCCTCGTTCGATCAACTCAAACAGGAAGCGGCCACTTTCGGCCAGCCCTGGGGCATGGTCTTCGCCGCCGCCATGTCGGGCGCGCCGGGCAAGGCGCCCACCAGCGCCGACGCCGACGAGCCGCTGCAGAAGATGGTGGAGGCGATCCGCCAGGGCCGTATCCAGGCCTACATCCCGTTCGACCCGCAGGGCCGGCCGGTGCAGATTGGGTGATGGCCATGGCCGGCATCCGCCTGCACGAGATCAGTCTGCCGGGCCATGCCTCACCCGGCGTGGGCTTCGAGGCGCCGTTCGAGATGCTCGACGCCTGCCACGAGCGGGTCGAGCGCATGCTGGGCCTGCTCGGAAAAATCCGCGAACACGTCAAGACCCACGGCGCCGACGAACAGGCCCGGCAGGCCGCACGCGACGTGATGCGCTACTTCGACCAGGCCGGCCCGCACCACCACGAAGACGAAGAGCGCCACGTGTTCCCGCCGCTGCTGGCCCAGCGCGACCCCGCCGTGGTGGCCGTGGTGATCCGCCTCAAGCAGGACCACCGGGAGATGGAAGCGCAGTGGGCGCTGGTGCGCGCGGCGTTGATGGCGCTGGCCGAGGCCGTTGAAGGCTGGCCGGGGTTTTCAGCGGAAGATGGGCAGCGCTTCGACGCCTACGACGCGCTGTACCGGCGGCATCTGGTGGACGAAAACGGCGTGGTCTACCCGGCGGCGCGCTCGGTCATCCGGGGCGAGGCGCTGCAGGCGATGAGCGCGGAGATGATGGTGCGGCGGGGGGTGGTGGTTTGATGCCCTGGAAATACTGCGATTGTGGGTATCTTGCATGTTGATATTTAGATCAAGGTGGGCGGCCAATGAATTCGTTGCACCAATACGAAGCGTGGTTGGATGAACTCGATCAACGGTTACGAGTCGACAGCGGCAACATCGTTTGCGAGTTGGGTAGTGGACTGATCGCGCCACTTTCCGAACTGACGGACGTTGACGACGTCGCCCTTTGGGCTGGCAAGCTCAGAGAGTCCTTGGCTGCTCATGAAGGGCATCTCCCCCACGAGTACCTGGTCAAACGTTTTGCAAGACTCGCGAAGGAACGCACAGGGCTGCCAGTGAACGTAGATGAAATCGCTTGGGAAGCTACTGTCGGCTACCGTCGTAAGTAGCCTACCCATATAAATGGACTCCCTCGCAACGTCCAGGGACTGACTGATTCGGGAATTTGGGCCGCGAGGCGTTTACTCCGCTGGCCCAACGTTCAACGCCACCTCGGCCACGCCCTCCACCCGTCCGGTGATCTTGTCTCCGCTGACCACGGCGCCCACGCCCTCAGGCGTGCCGGTGTAGATCAGGTCGCCGGGTTGCAGGTGGTAGAACTGGGACAGGTCGGCGATGATTTCGCGGATGTTCCAGATCAGCTTGTCCACGTTGGACGACTGTTTGGTGGCGCCGTTGACTTCGAGCGCGATGGCGCCACCTTCGATAACCACGCCTTCCATGGGCACGATCTCGCTGCAGACCGAACCTTCCTCGATGTCCTTGCCCAGGTCCCAGGGGCGGCCTTTGTCGCGGGCGACCAGTTGCAGGTCGCGGCGGGTCATGTCCAGTCCTGCCGCGTAGCCGTAGATGACTTCGTGGGCCTTGTCGGCGCTGACGCGGAAACCGGCCTTGCCCACGGCCAGTACCAGCTCCATTTCGAAGTGGTAGTTGTTCGTGCCGGGCGGGTAGGCCACGGTCGCGCCGCTCTGCACCAGGGTCTGCGGCGACTTGGTGAAGTAGAACGGCCGCTCGGCGCTCTTGTCGACCGGCTTGCCCATCTCGACGGCGTGCGCGTGGTAGTTGCGGCCGACGCAGAAGATGCGGTTGATCGGGAAACGTTCGGTCTTGCCGCGGATGGGCAGGGACTGGACGGCGGGTGGGGTGAAGAGGTATGGGGTCATCTGGTGTCTCTGAAGAGTTAGCGCGTCTCGTAGACGCCGAGTTTTCTGTGAAGAGGGGATTCATCGGCGATGAAGACAAACGAAGGCTGGTCGACCGAGCGGTTCTTCAGCGTCACCGGCTCGTAGCCCGGCGCGCAGCAGGTGTCGGCTTCAACCAGCTCGAAGCGTTTGCCGCAGGTGGACACGTCCACACCGCCTTCGATCAGGTGGAACACCTGCGAGGGCGAGCGCGCGGGCAGGGTGAGCGTCTGGCCGGGTTTCAGCATGAGCGTGTAGAAGCCCAGGATGTTCTCAGCGTCGCCGCCGGTCTCGGGGTTCACGTAGGTCACCTGCACGCAGTCCAGCCCGGGCTGGTCGGCCGCCATGGCCACGAGGGCGGCGCGCGTGTCCATCCAGGGGTAACGCAGCATGGGGTAGCGCTTGTCGCTGCGGTTGAACACCTGCGTGGGCACCACGCCGGCGCGGGTCCAGGCGCGCTCGCCGCTGCCCTGTTGGACCTGCTGGCGCTCGCCGTTGATGTGGTAGCTCGCCTCCATGTAATAGACCAGCGGCAGGTCCAGCACGTCGAGCCAGACCACCGGGTCGGTGCCGTCGTGGCCGTGTTCGTGCCACAGGCCGGTGGGGGTCAGGATCAAGTCGCCGCGGCTCATCGGGCACTTCTCGCCGTCGACCGTGGTGTAGGCGCCTTCGCCCTCGACGATCATGCGCACGGCGTTGGGCGTGTGGCGGTGGCTGGGCGCCCACTCGCCGGGCAGCAGCAGCTGCATGCCGAGGTACATGGCGGGGCTGGCCTTCATGTTTTCCAGGCCGTGGCCCGGGTTGGCCAGCACCAGCACGCGGCGCTCGGCTTTCTCGATGGGCGTGAGCTCGCCCGCTTTCAGCAGCAGCGGCTTGAGGGTGGCGTAGGGCCAGTGGATGGCCTGGGTGGCGCGCGTGGGCACCTTGGGCGGCAGCACCGCGCGCAGGCTGGGCCAGAGCGGCACCAGGTTCAGCGCCTTCAGGTCGTCGCGGTAGTCCTGCGGAAGGTCTTCGAGTCGTCCGAGTTCGTGGCTCATGGGTGTCTCCTGAGGTGATGTTTGAGCGAGATGTCTGACTCCCTCCCCCGTTGGGGGAGGGTGGGGGTGGGGGCTCTTCCGGAGCGGTTGCGCAAGTCGTTCATCGATTGTTATGGGGCTCAGAGATGTTGTCTCACGCGGGCCCCCATCCCAGCCTTCCCCCAGCGGGGGAAGGAGCCAGACACAGCGGCTGGGCGTGGTTCAAGTGCTCAAGCAGTTGTTGACATTCCAGCTGTACAGCCATTCCATTGCATCGTAGAAGCGCTCTTGAGAACGCCCCTTCCACAGGCTGTTGCGCACCAGCCGCTCCACACCGACGGCGTGGTACAGGCGGCCCATCTCGCGGCCGCTGAGTACGATGCGCGCGGTGCGGGTCACGCGGCTCTGCTGGTACAGCTGCAACGCAGCGTCCCAGTCCTTGTCGCACACGCGCAGCGCCTCGCCCAGCGTGACCGCGTCTTCCATCGCCATGCACGCGCCCTGGGCCATGTACTGCGTGGTCGGGTGGGCGGCGTCGCCCAGCAGGGTGGCGCGGCCGAACACCCAGGTGCCGATGGGCTCGCGGTCGGCGGTGGCCCAGCGCTTCCAGGTCTTGGGCAGCTCGATCAGCTGGCGCGCTTTGGGGCAGATGCCCTGGAAGTAACTTTCCACCTCTTCCTTGCTGCCGTCCGTCACGCCCCACTGCTCGGGTTGGCGGCTGTGGAAGGTCACGACCACGTTGTACTGCTCGCCGCCGCGCAGCGGGTAGTGCACCAGGTGGCACTTGGGGCCGGCCCAGAGGCTGGCGGCGTTCCACTTCAGGTCGTCCGGGAAATCGGCCTTGTCCACCACGGCGCGGTAGACCACGTGGCCGGTCACGCGCGGCGGGTCGTTCACGTACTGAGCGCGCACCACCGACTTGCCGCCGTCGGCGCCGATCAGCGCCTGGCCGAGCCAGCGTTTGCCGTTCTGGTCGATGGCGGTCACGGTCCTGGTGGCTTCGTTCTGCTCGACCTTCACGATGCGGGTGCTGGTGAAGAACGCGACTCGGCCGGTTTCCACCGCGCCTTCGAGCAGCGACTGGTGGATGTCCACGCGGTGGATCACGGCGTAGGGGTTGCCGAAACGCTGGCGGAAGGCTTCGCCGGTCTGGATGCGGCCGACCAGCGATTCGTCAATGGCGTCGTGCATGACCATTTCGTCGGTGTAGACGGCGCGGCCGCGCGCCTTGTCGCCCACGCCCAGCGCGTCAAACGCGTGGAAGGCGTTAGGGCCGAGCTGGATGCCGGCGCCGATCTCGCCGATCTCGGCGGCCTGCTCGAACACCTGCACGGTGAAGCCCTGGCGCACCAGCGCCAGCGCTGCGGCCAGGCCGCCGATGCCACCACCGGCCACCAGCACCGGCAGATCGGAAGAGCTTGTGTTCATGGTTGCGATTCCTGTCAAAGACGGCGTAAAAGGCAGCAGGCAAAAGCCGGTGCCTGAAAGATGGCATGCACATCATCAGTATGCTTATCATAAGTGTAGTGCTAATATGGCCGGACGCCAAATCAGGGTTAACCCTGGACGCCGATCACCATGAGCATCACCGAACCCTCCGCCATCAACATCGACCTGCAGCCCGGTCACGCGATCCGGCGCCTGCACCAGATTTCCGTGGGCATCTTTCTGCAGGAAGCGGGGGAGCTGGGCATCACGCCCGTCCAGTACGCCGCGCTGCAGACGGTGGGCAACCAGCCCGGCATCGACCAGCGCACTCTGGCGCGCACCATCGCGCTGGACGCCTCCACCACCGGTGGCGTGGTGGACCGGCTCGAAGCGCGGGGCTGGCTGGTGCGCCGGACGGCGCCCGAAGACCGGCGCGCGCGCCAGCTGGCCCTGACGCCCGCCGGGCAGGCCCTGCTGGCCGAGGCCGTGCCCGCGATGCTGCGCGCGCAGGACCAGATCCTCGCGCCCCTGACCGAGCGCCAGCGCGGCGAGTTCATGCGCCTGCTGAACCTGCTGGTGACGCAGAACAACGAGATGAGCCGCGCGCCGAGCGAGGCCACGCGGTAAGCGCCAGGGCACTTGCCCCCCAGGCGCACGGGGCCATGGCCCAGCGTCTGTTCGACGACGCACAGACGGCCGCACCGGTCGCGCAAAATCATGGCTTCCCGCGGCACCGCTGCCCAGGCCGGGCGCGGCACCCGCACCACAACCCCAAGAAGGAAAACTCCCATGAACCTGCACCTGAGCATCGGACCGCTGGTGTCCCTCATCGCCGGCATCCTCATCCTGGTGATGCCCCGTTTGCTGAGCACCATCGTCGCCGTCTACCTGATCATCATCGGCTTGCTGGGGCTGTTTGGCCGCTGAACCCGTTCGGGCCGGTCTGGACATGCGCGGGCGCGAGGCGCCCGGGTAAACTGGCCCGATGAGCCTGACGCTTGAAGCCCGCCCCGAGACATGGACGCCCTGCGTCGCCGCCGGGGCCGTGACGCCGGCCTCTGAGCGCCGCGTCACCCGCACCCGGGCCCCATCGGCGGCCCCCGGGTTTCCCGCTTTCTGAGCGCTTCATGCACGCCCGGTTCCGTTTGTCCCCCGCTCTGCTGGACATCGTCCAGTCCCTGGCCTACAGCCGCGCCATCATCTACATGGCCATGAGCGATCTGCGGGCGCGCTACAAGCGCAGCGTGCTCGGGCCGCTGTGGATGACGCTGGGCACGGCCATCGGCGCCGTGGGTCTGAGCTTCCTCTGGGCCGAGCTCATGCACAAGGACGTGCGCGAGTTCATGCCGACGGTGACCGCCGGCCTGATCCTCTGGCAGTTCATCGCCGGTGTGGTGGGCGACGCATCGGCCCTGTTCAGCCGCCAGGCGGCGCTGATCCGCAACATCAACCTGCCGCTGTCGATCTACCCGACGCAGCTGCTGCTGCGGCACCTGATCAACCTGCTGCACAGCGTGCCGGTCTTTGCCGCCGTGGCCTGGGCGGTGGGGCTGCAGCCCACCCTGAACCTGCTGCTGGTGATTCCCGGGGTGGTCCTGGTGACGCTCAACCTGCTCTGGCTGGCCCTGCTCGTGGGCATGCTGGGCGCGCGCTTTCGCGATCTGGAGTACCTCATCGCGTCGGCGCTGCCCTTGCTGATGCTGCTCAGCCCGGTGTTCTACCGGCCCGAGTTCCTGCCCTTCAGCGAGGTCTACCTGTGGGCCAATCCCATTTCCCACTTCATCGAGGTCATCCGCTACCCGCTCATGGGTTCGGCGCCGCCGGGCTTCGTGATCTGGACCAACCTGGGCCTGCTGCTGGTGGGCGGCGGCGTGAGCCTGTGGATGTTCGACCGCAAGCACCACCGCATCGCGTTCTGGGTCTGACCATGGCTTCCCTCAAATTCAATGCGGTGACCGTGCGCTACCCGGTCTACAACAGCCGGGGCATGTCGCTGCGCAACCACCTCGTGCGTATCAGCACCGGGGGCAGCATCGAGCGCGAGTCCGGGCGGGTGCAGATGGTGACCGCCCTGCAGGACGTCAGCTTCGAGCTGCGCCGGGGCGACGCGGTGGGCCTGGTCGGGCACAACGGCGCGGGCAAGAGCACGCTGCTGCGCACCATGGCCGGCATCTACTCGCCGACGCAGGGCACGATCGAGCGGCAGGGGCGCGTGGCCACCATGCTCGAACTCGGCGCGGGCATGGACAACGAGCTCTCGGGCTACGAGAACATCACGCGCATGAGCCTGCTGATGGGCGAGCGCGTCGCCGACGTGCGGCAGCACATCGAGGAGATCGAGCGCTTCACCCAGCTCGGCAACTTCCTGCAGATGCCGGTGCGCACCTACTCGTCGGGCATGGTCGCGCGCCTGATCTTCGCCGTCGCCACCTCGACCCGCCCCGACATCCTGCTGGTGGACGAGATCTTCGGCCTGGGCGACGCCGAATTCCGCGCGCACGCCCACGAGCGCATGGAGTCCCTGGTGAAGTCCGTGGGCATCTTCGTGTTCGCCTCGCATTCCAGCGACCTGGTCAAGCAGTACTGCAACCGGTTCTTCAGGCTCGAACATGGACGCCTGCGGGAATGCGATGCCAGCGAGGTCTGAGCGGCTTGCTCAAGCTGGTTGGTATCGACTCCGACCGGCCGTGCGCCTCACGACCGGACTTTGTTCTCTGCTGGTGAGGCCACCGTCTCCCAGCCCCCGCCGATCGCGCGGATCAGCAGCACCGTGGCCTGTTGCTGCGCGGCTTCCACGCGCTGCGCCTGGCGGCGGTTGAGCAGCTCGTTGCGGCGCGCGTCCAGCAGTTCGAGCTGGCTCACCAGGCCGTTGCGGTAGCGCGTTTCCGAGATCGCGCTGGCGCGCTGCGCGGCGTTGACCGCGCGGCCCTGGGCCTGCGACTGGTCCTGCAGCAGGCGCAGGGCGGAGAGCTGGTCTTCCACTTCGCGGAAGGCGTTCAACACCTGGCCCCAGTAGCTCGCGGCGGCGGCGTCCAGCTGCGCCTGCGCGCCCTGCACGCCGGCCTCGCGCCGGCCACCGTCGAACAGCGGCACGGACATCAGCGCGCCGATGCCCCAGGCGCGGGCCGACCACTTGAAGAGGTCGCCGATGTCGGGCGAGGCGTAGCCCGCGGCGCCGGTGAGCGACACGCTGGGGAACCACGCGGCCTGGGCCACGCCCACGCGGGCCTGCGCGGCCAGCAGCGAGGCCTGTGCGGCGGCCACGTCGGGCCGGCGCGCGAGCACCGTGCCCGGCACGCCGGCGGGGATCACGGGCAGGGTGCGGGCGCCGTT
>Ga0156155_1191_pt1 | contig 28953 bp, 23 predicted proteins | sample RifCSPlowO2_12_FD_107808 | JGI IMG/M metagenome (GOLD analysis project Ga0156155, IMG submission 107808) | Burkholderiales bacterium RIFCSPLOWO2_12_67_14 | reverse complement strand
GCCAGCGCGGTGAGCCGCATCCACTCGCGCCGCGTCGCACTCGCGGCTTCTGTTCGTTGGTTCATGGTGACTCCTTGAAGGATGGGTGACATTTTATGTGCATATGTGCGTTCTCATGCACATGATCGAACCAAAAAAAAGCGGCCTTGTGAGACGCAGCGGCGTCACCCTCAGTCCGGGCAGCATTGCTGGACCAGCGTCCGGATCTGGCCCACGATGACCTCGAAGCGGCGCAGCACCTCGGGGCCGTTGACCTCATAGATCCGGTGCCGGCCATCGCGTTCGGCGATCAGCAGCCCCGCGTCCAGCAGGATCTGCAGGTGCCGGGAAATCACCGACCTTTCCTGCGGCAGGCGCTCGGCGATGCTGCCCACGTCGGCCCGTCCCAGCAGCAGAAGCTCGCGCAGCACGGCCACCCTCACGGGCTCCTGCAAGGCCTTGAACATGGGGTCGTCCAGAAAGCGGACAGCGGTATCGATGGTGCGCTCGCGGGTGCTCATGGGTGGGATGGTGGGTGGGCGTCGGGTTGATTATATGTATATCGATGCACATATCGACTGCGCGCCTTCGCCACCTGTGATGAGGCGCTTCCGTCCTACTCGCCCGATTTGAACGGGCGCGGAAACACCGTGGCCTGCTCGCGATCGCGCAGGCGGTAGCCCATGGCCGGGCGGCCGTGGTCGCCGGTGACCATGCCGGCCTCTTCCAGGTAGTCGGCGTCGAGCATGCGTTTGCGGAACGCGCTCTTGTCCAGCGGTCGGCCCAGCACCACCTCGTACACCCCTTGCAGTTGCGGCAGCGTGAAGGGTTCGGGCAGCAGGAAGGCGGGCAGCGAGGTGTATTCCACCTTGCTGCGCAGGCGCTCGATGGCGGCGCTCAGGATGGTGTTGTGGTCAAAGGCCAGGCGGCGGCGCGCGGCGGGGTCGCAGGGCAGCCACTCGGTGGTGAGGGGACCGCCGTGGTCGGTGCCCGGCTGTGCGATCAGCGCGAAATACGCGTGGGTGGTGGACCAGCCGCGCGGGTCGCGCCGCGCGTCACCCCAACTGCCCAACTGCTCCAGGTAGGGCGCGGTCACGCCGGTCTTGTCGCGCAGCTTGCGCTCGGCGCAGGCCAGCAGCGAGGCGTCGCGGTCCACGTCCACGAAGCCGCCGGGCAGCGCCCAGCGCGCCGGAAAAGGCTCACCCTCGCCCTCGGGTCTGCGCACCAGCAACACGCTGAGTTGATCGGCGATCACCGTGAAGATGACCACGTCGACCGTGACCAGAGGCCGCTCGAAGTCCGTTGCCTTGAAAACCACACGCGGGTTGGACATGTCTTGACACCGTTTTATGGAGTTGTACTATACAACCCATGTAAGTTGTACAGTACAACTCAAAGTCCAGAACCTTCCATTTCACCTACCATCGACCCAGGAGGACCCCATGAACCGCCAGATCGCCCTGTTGATCATCGACCCGCAAAACGACTTCTGCGACCTGCCCGAGGCCTGGCGTTCGCCCGACCCCGTGCGCAAGACCCTGACCGCGCCCGCGCTCCCGGTGAGCGGCTCCCACGCCGACATGCAACGCCTGGCCGCACTGATCGACGCGGGCGGTGCCGGCCTCTCCAGCATCGTGGTCACGCTCGACTCGCACCAGCGCTACGACATCGCCCACCCCACTTTCTGGCGGACCGGTGCGGGCGAGGCCGTGAGCCCCTTCACCGCCATCACCGCCGCGCAGGTGCGCGCTGGCAACTGTGCGCCGCGCGACCCCGCCGCACTGCCCCGCACCCTGGCCTACCTCGACGCGCTGGAGCAGGCCGGCCGCTACACCCTCATGGTGTGGCCGGTGCACTGCGAGATCGGCAGCTGGGGCCACAACGTGCACCCCGCCGTGAAGGCCGCCTACAACCGCTGGGAAGACCAGCACCTGGGCGTGGTGCAGAAGGTCACCAAGGGAACGAACCCCTGGACCGAGCACTACAGCGCCCTGCAGGCCGAGGTGCCCGACGCCGCCGATGAAGACACGCAGCTCAACCGCGACCTCATCGCGCAGCTGGACCGGGCCGATCTCATCGTCATCGCGGGTGAAGCCAGCAGCCACTGCGTCAAGGCCACCACCGAGCACATCGCTCAATACCTGCCCTCGCGCCAGCTGAGCAAACTGCTGCTGGTCAGCGACGCCATGAGCCCGGTGGCCGGCTTCGAGGCGCAGGCCCAGGCCTTCCTCGACGATATGCAGCGCCAGGGCGCGCGCCTGGCCACCTGCGCCCAAGTCCTTTCCCTGCTTCAGGCCAACGCCTGACAGGCACCGCACCAGGAGCCTTCATGGAACCCGTCATCACCAGCCTGCTGGACACCGACCTCTACAAGTTCACGATGTGGCAGACCATGCTGCACCGCTTCCCGCAGACGCAAGCCGAATACAGCTTCGTCTGCCGCAACACCCCCGCCTACCCGCTGGCCGAGCTGCTGCCCGAAGTGAACGCCGAGCTCGACGCGCTGTGTGCGCTCGGCTTTCGCGAAGACGAGCTGGCCTACATCGGCGGGCTGCGCTACATCAAGAGCGACTTCGTCGACTTCCTGCGCATCTTCCGTTTCCAGCGCAACTTCATCGAAGCGCGCGCCGAGGGCGACGCCCTGCGCATCGTGGCGCGCGGCCCGCAGGTGCACGTGATGGCGTTCGAGATCTTCGTGCTCGCCATCGTCAACGAGCTCTACTTCCGCCGCTTCGACCGCGCCGCCGCCGAAACGGAGGGGCGCCGTCGCCTGCGGGTCAAGCTCGACCAGTTGCGCGCCCTGGGCAACGAGGCGCCGTTGCGCCACCCCTTCGAGCTGTTCGACTTCGGTGTGCGCCGCCGCTTCTCGCGCCCCTGGCAGCGCGAGGTGGTGGCCGCGTTCCAGGCCGAAGCGCCACAGTTCTTCAAGGGCACGTCCAACGCCTTGCTCGCGCGCGATCTCGGCCTCGTGCCCATCGGCACCATGGCCCACGAGTACCTGCAGACCTACCAGGCGCTGGGCGTGCGCCTGCGCGACTTCCAGAAGGCCGCGCTCGAAGACTGGGTGCAGGAGTACCGGGGCGACCTCGGCATCGCGCTCACCGACGTGGTCGGCATGGACGCTTTCCTCGCCGACTTCGACCTCTATTTCGCCAAGCTCTTCGACGGCCTGCGCCACGACTCGGGCGACCCGCTGGTGTGGGCGAACAAGGCGCTGGACCACTACCAGAAGCTGCGCATCGACCCACACACCAAGCGCCTCGTGTTCTCCGACGGCCTCACCATCGACAGCGCGCTCGCGCTCTACCACGCGCTGGGCAACCGCACGCAGCTCGGCTTCGGCATCGGCACCCACCTGAGCAACGACGTCGGCCTAACGCCGCTCAACATCGTGATGAAGCTCACCAGCGCCAACGGCCAGCCGGTGGCCAAGCTCTCCGACTCGCCCGGCAAGACCCTGTGCGACGACCAGACCTTTCTCGCCTACCTGCGCCAGGTGTTCAAGGTGCCCACCCTCCAGGAGGCCGCATGATCAAAATCACCCTCGCCCAGCTCAACGTCACCATCGGCGACATGGACGGCAACGTGCGCAAGATGATCGCCGCCGCCCAGCGCGCACGCGACGACGCGGCCGACCTGGTCGTGTTCTCCGAACTCTCGCTCACCGGCTACTACCCCGGCGACCTGCTCGACGAACCGCAGTTCATGGCCCGTGTGGCGGCGGGTTTCGCGGCCCTGCTCCAGGCCTCGCGCCAGATGCCCGCGCTGCACTGGGTGGTGGGCCTGCCCGCGGCGCACACCGGCCCGGGCAAGCCGCTGCGCAACGTCTTGCGCGTGTTGCGCGGTGGTGAGGTGCTGCTCGAATACGCCAAGCAGCTGCTGCCCACCTACAACATCTTCAACGAGCGCCGCCACTTCGAGCCCGGCCCCGACGTGGCCAAGGTGCTGCGCATCGGCAGCGCGCAGGTGGGCTTCCTGATCTGCGAAGACGGCTGGAACGACGACGGCAGCGCCTACGCCGTCAACCCGTTTCAGCGCCTGCGCGATGCCGCGCCCGACGTGGTGATCTCCATCAACGCCAGCCCGTCCCACATCGGCAAGCGCGAACAGCGCCACCAGATCTTCGCCGCCGCCAGCCACCGCAACCACCTGCCCATCTTGTACGTGAACCAGGTCGGTGGCCACGACCAGCTGGTGTATGACGGCGCGTCCTTCGCCGTCGACCCCAAGGCGGGCGTGGTGTTCGAAGCGCGCCGCTTCGAGGAAGACGTGACCACGCTGCGCATCGACGCCCACGGCTTCAAGGCCGCCGACGGCGAGCCCCTGCCCACCGTGGCCAGCGATGGCCTGCCCACCATGGCCTTCTACCGCCAGCAGATCGTGCTCGGCCTGCGCGACTACGCGCGCCGCTGCGGCTTCACGCAGGCGGTGGTCGGCTCGTCCGGCGGCATCGACTCGGCCATCACCCTCGCGCTGGCGGCCGAAGCCTTCGGCCCGGATCGCGTGACCGCCATCACCATGCCCTCGGTGTTCTCGTCGGCCGGTTCGGTGGACGACTCGCAAACCCTGTGTGATGGCCTCGGCGTGCGCCTGCACCGCCACCCGATCGCCGATCTCGTGCAGGGCTACAGCGCCGGTTTTGAAGCCGCCTTCGGCGCGCCGCTGCAAGGCCTGGCGCTGGAGAACCTGCAGGCCCGCATCCGCGGCACCATCCTCATGGAATATTCCAACACCTGGGGCCACCTGCTGCTCACCACCGGCAACAAGTCGGAAATGTCGGTCGGCTACTGCACGCTGTATGGAGATACCAACGGCGGCCTCGGCCTCATTGGCGACCTTTACAAGACCGAGGTGTTCGCGCTCGCGCGCCACCTCAACGAGGCCGCGGGCCGCGAGATCATCCCGCGCGCCATCATCGAGAAGCCGCCCTCGGCCGAGCTCGCGCCCGACCAGAAGGACACCGACAGCCTGCCGCCCTACGAGGTGCTCGACGAAGTGCTCAAGCACCTGATCGAAGGCCACGGCCTGGTCCACGAGGAACGCGAACAGGTCGGGGCCTTTGTGGCCCGACTCGTGCACCGGCCCGATGGCGCCGCGCTGGTGGACCGCATCCGCCGAATGGTTGCGCGCAGCGAGTACAAACGCCGCCAGGCCCCGCCCGTCATCCGCGTGCGTGCCCGCGCCTTTGGCTCGGGCCGTCAGATGCCCATCGCCGCGCAACACTTCTGAACACCATGAACGCCACCGAACACAGATTCACCGGCGCCGTCTGCATCGGCCGCTTCCAGGGCCTGCACCACGGCCAGCTCGCCGTCATCCACCGCGCCTTGTTGCTCGCGCCGCGCGTGGTCATCGTCATCGGCTCCGCGTTCCAGGCGCGCACACCCAAGAACCCGTTCACCTGGCAAGAGCGCGTCGAGATGATCCGGCTGGCGCTGACAGCCGAAGAGGCCGGGCGCGTGGGCTTCGTGCCCGTGCGCGACTACTTCGATGGACGACGCTGGGTCGCCGCGGTGCGCCAGGGCGTGCGGGCGCAGCTGGGTGACTTGCCCGCGGGCCAGACCGTGCTCGTGGGCCACCGCAAAGATGCCACCAGCGAGTACCTGAGCGACTTCCCCGGCTGGCTGCTCGACGACGTGGGCAGCCAGGGCGACATGCATTCCAGCACCCTGCGCGACGCCTTCTTCGGCGCCGCCGGCCAGCCGCTGGAGCCCGCGCTCGCGGCCCTGGTCAGCCAGGCGCCGCCGTCCACGCTCGGCTTCCTGCGCGCCTGGGCGCAGCTGCCCTGCTACCGCGAGCTCGCGGCCGAGTGGGCCAGCCTGCGCAGCGAACGCGCCCTGTGGGCCAGCGCGCCGTATCCGCCCGTGTTCGTCACCGTGGACGCGCTGATCGAATGCGCGGGCCATGTGCTGCTCATCGTGCGCGGGCGCGCGCCCGGCAAGGGCCTGTACGCGCTGCCCGGCGGCTTTCTGGAGCAGCGCGAGACGGTCTACCAGTCGGCCCTGCGCGAGCTGCAGGAAGAGACCGGCCTGCATCTGTTGCCGGGCGACATTGCCCACACGCTCAAAGGCGTGCGTGTGTTCGACCACCCGGACCGCAGCCAGCGCGGCCGCGTCATCACCCACGCCCACCACTTCGATCTGGGCGCGCGCCGCCTGCCCGAGGTGAGCGGCAGCGACGACGCGTTGTCCGCCACCTGGGTGCCCATCGGCGAGCTCGCCGCCCTGGAAGACCGCTTCCACGACGACCACTTCCACATCCTCGACAGCTTCCTGGGCCTGACCCCATGACACACACCCATCCCCGGGCCGGCCTGCAAGGCATGCGCCGCAGGGTCGTCTACGTCGGCCTGTACGAGCTGTTCGCCATCGCCATCACCAGCGGGGGGCTGGCGCTGGGCTCGGCAGCCTCCGGCGCCGCGCCGCCCACGCCATCGGCTTCGAGCTCGGCTTCATCATCACCCTGGTGCCGCTGTTCGCCTGGTGGTTGCAGATCGGCCTGTGGCAGGCGCTGGTGCTCGACATCGGCCTGTCCGTCTTCTTCCTCGTCTACACCTTCGTCTTCAACCTCGGATTCGACAAAGTGTTCGGCCTGCCGGCCTCGGCGGTCTGAGTGCCCATGTCCCCGCCCATGAGGTGAACCATGAACCCCAACCCACCGGACGCCACCCACACCCGCCTCACCCGCCACCTGCGCATCACCGGCCGCGTGCAGGGCGTGGGCTACCGCTGGCACATGACCGAGCAAGCCCGGCGCCTGGGTCTCACTGGCTGGGTGCGCAACCGGCTGGACGGCAGCGTGGAAGCCGTGGCCCAAGGCCCGGCGTGGGCGGTGCAGGCGCTCATCGACTGGGCGCAGCGCGGTCCGAGCGGGGCGCGGGTGGATGGGGTGGCGGTGGGTGAGGTGGCGGTGGGTGAGGCCGAGGGGGTGTTTGAGGGGTTTGAGCAGCGGGAGACGGTTTAGCAACGGTCCCGGCGGGTGATGCCTCGGGCGACCCTATGATGCGGCCATAAGGAAAAACAGTCTGGCTTGTCGCCAGCGACATGATCGCGATTGCCACCAGCCAAAGGGAACAGGCCAAAGTGTCCGGGAACATCCGATCCAATTTCGACATGCTACGCTCCTACGAGGAGCAGCTTTGGCGCCTTGGGGCGCTGGCCGAGCGCTATTTCGCGGACGATCCCAATACCTGTCTGTTAAAGCTGCGGCAACAAGCCGAGTTGCTCGCGCAATCGCTGGCTGCCCGTGCAGGCATCTACCTTTCTCAAGAAGAATCACAGTACGAACTGATTCGCCGTTTGCAGTCAGAGGGGTGGCTTCCTCGCGACATCAAACAGGTACTCGACCAGGTTCGCGTCACCGGCAACGCGGCCAACCATGCCCTTGAGGGCACCCATGCGTCGGCGCTCTCCACGCTTCGTCTGAGCTGGCAACTGTGCTTGTGGTTTCACCGCACGTTCAAAGACCCTGATTTCCGATCCGGCCCGTTTCTACCGCCGTCACCTCCGCAGGACGAGAGTGAAGAACTGCGACGCGAATTGGCTGCGCTGCGGCAAGCCGTTTCTGATTTTCAGCAACAGCATGCCAACGCCAAGACGGAATTGCACACAGCGCAAATCCAGCTGTCTCACTTGGATGAGGAGCGTGCCATTTGGGAGCAGTTGGCCACCGAGTCGGAGCAGGCCAAAGCCGAATTGGCTGGGCAACTGGCTACCTTGCAGACCGTGGCAGCAAGCGCGGTGCCCTCCAGCCAAACGGCCCTACGCCTTTCTGCGGATGCGGCCGCCTCGCTGGTTCAACTGGACGAAACCCAGACGCGACAGATCATCGACCAACAGCTTCGTCAAGCGGGATGGGAGGCTGACTCCGAAGTGATGCGCCACAGCAAAGGAACCCGTCCTGAGAAAGGCCGCAACCTTGCCATTGCCGAATGGCCTTGCGGGGGCTATTCGGCCGACTACGTGCTGTTCAAGGGCTTGGTGCCATTGGCCGTCGTGGAAGCCAAGCGTGAAGCCAAGGACGTGTCTGGTGCCTTGCAGCAGAGCAAGCGCTACAGCCGAACCTTCGGTGTCAGCTCTGAGACCTTGCTCCACGCTGAAAACTGGGGCGAACGGGGTGAGTTCCGCATCCCCTTCGTGTTTGCCACCAATGGCCGGCCCTACCTACGGCAACTGGCCACCAAGAGCGGCATATGGTTCTGCGACCTGCGCCGCCCCGAGAACCTCGCTCACGCTTTGGATGGCTGGTATTCGCCTCAGGGTCTACAAGCGCTGCTCGGTCGAGATAAGACGCGCGCAGACCAGGAGCTCACCAACACCGCCTTCAACTACGGCTTTCCGCTGCGCCACTACCAGCAAACCGCCATCCAGGAAACCGAGCGCCGCATCAGCCAGGGGCAGCGCGAAATTCTGTTGGCCATGGCCACCGGAACAGGAAAAACCAAAACCTGTGTCGCGCTGATCTACCGCCTGCTCAAGGCCAAGCGATTTCGGCGCATCTTGTTCCTGGTGGATCGCTCCGCATTGGGCATCCAGGCTGCCAACGCGTTCAAAGACACCCGAATGGAGCGCCTGCAGACCTTTGCAGACGTGTTCGGCATCAAGGAGCTGGACGAACAATTGCCCGACGAAGACACCGGCGTCCAGGTCGCCACCGTGCAAGGCATGATGAAGCGGGTCTTGTTTCCGGCCGATGGCGTGGCTCCGCCCACCGTGGACCAGTTCGACTGCATCGTCATCGACGAATGCCACCGCGGCTACACCTTGGACCGCGAGATGTCAGACACCGAAATGGTCTTTCGCGGGTTTGACGACTACATCTCCAAATACCGCCGGGTGCTCGACTACTTCGACGCCACCAAAATCGGCTTGACCGCCACCCCGGCACTGCACACCACCGAAATCTTTGGGCCCCCGGTCTATTCGTACACCTACCGCGAGGCCGTGGTCGATGGCTTCCTCGTCGACTACGAGCCGCCCATACAGCTCTACACCGAGCTGTCCACCCACGGCATGACGTGGCGCGTGGGCGAAGAGGTCAAGGTCTACGACGTGACCAAGAACCAGATCGATCTCTTCAAGGCGCCAGACGAAATCAAGCTCCAGGTCGAAGACTTCAACCGCAAGGTCATCACACGCCCATTCAACGAGGTGGTGTGCCAGTACCTGGCTCAAGAACTGGATCCCAGCGGGCGCCGAAAGACGCTGATTTTTTGCGTCAGCAGCAGCCACGCTGACCTGGTGGTCGAAGTCCTCAAAAAGGCGTTTGAAGCCCAATACGGCGCGGTGGAAGACGACGCCGTCATGAAGATCACGGGCGACGCCGACAAACCCCTGGAACTCATTCGCCGCTACAAGAACGAACGCCTTCCCAACGTGGCGGTCACGGTGGACCTGCTGACCACCGGCATCGACGTCCCAGAAATCTGCAACCTCGTCTTCCTGCGCCAGGTCAACAGCCGCATCTTGTTTGACCAGATGCTCGGTCGTGCCACCCGCTTGTGCGACTTTGACGGTGAGCCCAAGGACAACTTCCGTGTCATCGACGCCGTTCGCATCTTTGAAAACATCGGGAACATGACCGCCATGAAACCCGTGGTGGTTAACCCCAAGCTCAGCTTTGCGCAGCTCGAAAAGGAACTGCTCACCGTGGCCGACGACGCGGCCCGCGAACTGGTGCGCGACCAGTTCCTGGCCAAGTTCCAAGTCAAAAAGCGCCACCTCAAGGGCAAGGACGCCAAGGACTTTGAAACCAAAGCGGGCATGACACCCGACGAGTTCGTCCGAAAGGTCAGGGCCTTGCCGTTGAACGAACTGGCCAAGTGGTTTGCGCAGCACCCCGATCTGGGCGAAATCCTCGACCGCAAGCACGAAGGCAATGGCCAGGGCATGTACGTCTCGGACCACCCCGACCAGCTGAAGAACGTCGAGCGCGGCTACGGCAAGGCCAGCCGCCCTGAGGACTACCTCAAAGAATTCAAAGCCTTCATTGAAAGCCACGGCAACGAGTTGCCCGCGCTGCTCACCGTGCTCACCCGCCCGCGCGACCTTACCCGCCAGCAGCTCAAAGAACTGGTCCTGGCACTGGACCAGGCGGGCTACACCGAGGCGCGCCTGGCCACCGCCTGGCGCGAACTCAGCAACCAGGACATTGCCGCCCGCATCATTGGCTATATTCGCCAGGCCGCCGTGGGCGACGCTTTGCTCCCGTATGCCGAGCGTGTGGACCATGCCCTACAAGAACTGCTGACCCACCCGCCCCAAGGCAAAGCCTGGACCCACCCGCAGCGCGACTGGCTCAAGCGCATCGCCGCCCAGACCAAAGCCAACCTGCTGGTGGACCGCGCCGCGCTCGACGACCCCGACCTCATCTTCAAACGCGAAGGTGGCGGCTTCAACCGCCTCGACAAACTATTCAATGGCCAACTCCAGCCCGTGCTGGGAGCCTTTAACGACGCGCTGTGGGCCCCGCCGCCCCAGTCTGCCCAACGCTGAACCCTGAAACCCCATGTCCAACCCCACCGCTGCGCTCGACATCGGCGCCAAGCTCTGGTCACTCTGCAACGTGTTGCGTGACGATGGCGTCACCTACCACCAGTACCTGAGCGAACTCACCTACCTGCTGTTTCTGAAGATGATGCAGGAGACCGGACAGGAAGAACGCCTGACCGTCTTCAAGGCCCCCAAGAAGGGTGAACCCAAGCTGCTGCAGCCCGGCGTGCGTTGGGCCGACCTGATCGGCGCCTCGGCCCCCGAGCGGCTCGACACCTACAAAGAAATGCTGCTGGACTACGGCCTGCACGGCCAGGGTGCCGTGCAACACATCTACGCCAACGCCAACACCTTCATCACCAAGCCCGCCACGCTCAGCAAACTCGTCACCGAAATCGACTCGCTCGACTGGTACAGCGTGCAGCGCGACGACCTGGGCGACCTCTACGAAAACCTGCTGGAGCGCAACGCCACCGAAAAGAAGAGCGGCGCCGGCCAGTACTTCACGCCTCGCCACCTCATCGACAGCATCGTCACCGTGCTCAAGCCCCAGTTGGGCGACGTGATCCAGGACCCGGCGGCCGGCACCTGCGGCTTCCTGATCGCGGCCAACAACCACCTGCGCAAACACAACGACTTCGACAGCCTCAAGGAAGACGCCCAGCGCCGCTACCGGCACAACACCTTCTACGGCATGGAGCTGGTGCAAGACACCCACCGCTTGGCCTTGATGAACATGCTCTTGCACGGCATTGAAGGCGGCGTGGACTATGGCGACACCCTGAGCGACGACCACAAACAGCTGCCGCCTGCCTCCCTCATCCTGTCGAACCCGCCCTTTGGCACCAAGAAAGGTGGCGGCCTGCCCACCCGCACCGACCTCACCTACCTCACCAGCAACAAGCAGTTCGCCTTCCTGCAGCACATCTACCGCAGCCTCAAGCCGGGCGGGCGTGCCGCCGTGGTGCTGCCCGACAACGTGCTTTTTGAAAGCAACGTGGGCACCGACATTCGCCGCGACCTCATGGAGAAGTGCAACCTGCACACCATCCTGCGCCTGCCCACCGGCATCTTTTACGCGCAGGGTGTCAAGACCAATGTGCTCTTTTTCACCAAGGGCGAAAAAGACAAAGGCAACACCAAAGAGGTCTGGGTGTACGACATGCGCGCCAACATGCCCCAGTTTGGCAAGCGCACCCCGTTCACGCGCGACTACTTCCGCACCCCGGCAGACGCGCCCGCCAGCCAGCCGCGCGACAAATTTGAAGACGTGTTCGGCGACGACCCGAAAGGTGGCCTCGCAGCACTGGCCAAACGCGTGGACACCGGTGAAACCGGCCGCTGGCGCAAGTTCACCCGCGAACAGATCGCCGCCCGTGGCGACAACCTCGACATCGCCTGGCTCAAGGACGACAGCGCCGAAACGGCAGAAGCCCAGCGCGACGACCCGGCCCTGGTGGCCCGGCTGCTGCAGCGCGAGCTGGGTGGCGCCATGGCCGAACTGCGTGCCCTGCTCGAAGAACTGGGCGAAGACCCCGACGCCGCGCTGGACGACCTGTTGATCGACGAAACCGGGCAAGAGGCCCAGGCATGAGCCAGCTGACATCCACCCTGGCCGACAGCCTACATGCCGAACTGCGCGCACTCATCGCCAGCAGCCGCCAGCGGCTGGCCAGCGCCGTCAACGCCGAACTCACCCGCCTGTACTGGAGCGTCGGCCACCGCCTGGCCGCCGAAGTGCTGGGCGGTGAACGCGCCCAGTACGGCAGCCAGGTCATGACCCGGCTCGGCCAGCAGCTCGCTCAAGAGTTTGGCCGCGGCTTCGAGACCAAGAACCTGCGCCGCATGGTGCAGTTTGCCCAGGTGTTCCCCGACCCGGAGATTGTCGCGACGCTGTCGCGACAATTGAGCTGGAGCCACGTGGTGGACCTGCTGCCGCTCAAAACCGCCGAGGCCCGCCAGTACTACGCCCGGCAGTGCGCCGAGCAGGCCTGGAGCGTGCGCGAGCTGCGCCGCCAGATCGACCGCAAAGCCTACGAGCGCAGTGAGATCGCCAACACCCAGGCGGTGCAGTTGCCGGCACCGACCGACGCGGCCCCCGCCCTCGTCTTCAAAGACCCCTACTTCCTGGACTTTCTTGGCCTGCGCCAGGGCCACGACGAGGCCGACCTCGAAGACGCTATTCTGCGTCAGCTCGAAGCCTTCATCCTCGAACTGGGCCGGGGCTTTGCGTTTGTCGAACGGCAAAAGCGCATGGTCATCGACGGTGAAGACTTCTACCTGGACCTGCTGTTCTTCCACCGCCGTCTGCGCCGGCTGGTGGCCATCGAGCTCAAGCTCGGCCGCTTCAAGGCCGCGCACAAAGGCCAGATGGAGCTGTACCTGAAGTGGCTGGACAAACACGAACGTCAGACCGGGGAGGAAGCGCCCATCGGCCTCATCCTTTGTGCCGAATCCAGCCGCGAACAGGTGGAACTGCTGCAGATGCACAAAGACGGCATCACAGTGGCCGAGTACTGGACCGAGCTGCCACCCAAGGCCGAGCTGGAACAGCGGCTTCATGAGGCGCTGGTGGAAGCACGCGAACGGCTGGCGCGGCGTGGGCTGCTGCTGGAAGGTGGCAACGATGAGTGATAAGCCAGCAACTTGGACATGGTCAACGATTGGCGAGGCCACGCAGTACATCCAGCGAGGGAAATCGCCAAAGTACGCAACCCAAAGTGCTCTGCCGGTCATCAACCAAAAGTGCATCCGGTGGGATGAGCTGCAGAGTCAGCACCTGAAGTACATACACCCCGACCAATTCGAGGCGTGGGATGAATCGCGCTACATCAAACCTGGCGATATCCTCTGGAACAGCACGGGCACCGGCACGGTCGGGCGAGCCTACTTGGTGGAAGAGAAGGACTGCACGCCGCCCAAGGTGGTTGACTCACACGTCACCATCGTGCGCACAACCGCGGGCTTTGAGCCCCGCTATTTGTTCAACTGGATAAAGAGCCCGACGGTGCAAGACAAGATTGTGGAGATGTGTGATGGCACCACCAATCAAATCGAACTGAGCAGGACCGCCATTACAGCAATCGCGATTCCCGTCGCTCCGCGCGAGGAACAAACCCGCATCGCCGACCAACTTGACGCATTGCTGGCACGCATCGATGCTTGCACCGACCGCATCGACAAGATCCCCGCGCTGCTAAAGAGATTCCGGCTCGCAGTGTTGAACGCCGCTGTCTCTGGTGATTTGACGTCTGACTGGCGTGCACTGAATGCGGTGCAACCTTGGACTCAGACCACTATCGGGGAAATGACCCAAAGCTCGTTCTACGGCCCAAGATTTGGCAAGGATGAATACACACAAAGCGCTTCAGGAATCCCGACCATTCGCACTACAGACATGGATCGCGTCGGTCGGATACATGTTTCGGCTGAGACCCCTCGCGTGGTCGTGCCCAAAGACAAGATTGAGCAATTTCGCGTCAAACCAGGCGATTTGCTGGTGACCCGCACGGGATCAATCGGTGTCATGGCGGTTTTTGATGGCACTTACTTGGCGATTCCCAGTGCGTACCTGATTCGGTTTCGCTTCAATGAAACGCTGCGAACAAGGTTCGCTTACTACCGGTTGGCCTCACCCAAAGGCCAAGCAGAGCTCGGTTTGTCGGCGACAGCTGTGACGCAACCAAACGTCAACGCTGAAGCCATCAAGCGAATACAGCTTGAACTCCCAACAGTCCAGGAGCAAGACCAGATCATTCAACGAGTCGAGAGGTTGTATGCAGTTGCCGACCGCATCGAGTCGAGCTACATGTCTTTAGCAGCCCAAGCCAGGCGTCTTACTCCTCTGACACTGGCCAAAGCCTTCCGTGGTGAATTGGTCCAGCAGAACCCGCAAGACGAGCCAGCCAGCGTCCTGTTGCAACGCATCGCCGGAAAACAGCCCGACAGGCTGAAACCCGCGCGCGGTCGGACACGGACCAACAAGCCTGAAACGGTGGAAGTCTCGACGGCCGCCTTGTCCGACTGGACCACATTGCCCGCTGGCGCATGGGCCGCGCAGGTGACCGCCGACGAACACACAGCCACTGCGCAACTCACCGCGGTGCTCAAGGCCTGGGGCCAACCGATGCCGCAGGACTCGGCCCGTCTGGCCACCCTGTTGTGTCTGCAGCCGCGTCTGTTAACGGCTGCACTCCCGGCGGAACAGGCAGCGCAATGGCGCCGACTGGTGGGCGATGCTGCAACCCTGTTGCCTTCGCAAGTGGTGACCCTGCAACTGGCACTCAACACCCCTTGGCGCAACTCCACCAGCAAGATGCGGGCGCGCGGGGACTTGGTCGAATCCGGTTCCGGCAAGCTGGGTACCTGGGCGCTGGGGCCTGATGCCACGCAGGTAGAAACAGCGGGTTGGCCTGAGGGACGGGCCGGCTGGGTGGTGCACTACTTGCAAACGCACGGTGTGGAGGCGGTGTTGCCGGCGTTGGACACCGAGGTACAGGAGTTTGTTCATGCGCGCGCAGCCTGAGCTGTTTGAGTCGATGCCACTGTCGGTTCCTCTGCCTCCTGGTGGTGAGCAACCAGCCCTCTGGGTACGCCGGCTCACGATCTGGAAGGAACCCGGCAACCCGGTGCGCAGCATTGAACTTCGGCCCGGGCTGAACTTCATCTGGTCGCCCGATCCGGCCGACATGGGTACCCGGAGCGAAGCCGGTGAACTGGGCCACGGGGCCGGCAAGACCCTGTTTTGCCGGTTGTTGCGCTACTGCTTGGGCGAGGACCGTTTCGCACCGGAAGAACAGCGGCTCAGCATCGGCACTGTCTTTCTGAATGGCTGGGTGTCGGCCGAGGTGATGCTGAATGGATCGCCATGGGCGGTGTTGCGCCCGCTGGGTGTGGGGCGTGGTCACTTCGCAGTGCAGGGTGCGTTGCCTGAACAGCTTTTCGAGCGCCTGAACGAGCCCACCGGGATGGCGCCGCTGATCGATGCGATCGAACAGCAGGTGATCACGAAGAAGGTCGCCGCTTTGATGCCGGTAGACCAACTGCACGACGCCTGGCGCGTGGCGCTGGCGTGGCTGACCCGGGACCAGGAATGCCGGTTCGACCATGTGCTGGACTGGCGTGCGGCGGAGTCGAACTCGGAATCGCCGACACGGTCGATGTCGCGTGGCCGATTGCAAGATGCCATGCGGGCGCTGATCGCTGCGATCTCGCCCGACGAGATGCAGTTGCAGGCGGCAGCCAATGCGCAGGGTGATGAACTCAAAACCCGACAGAACGAGGCCGCCCGCTGGCAATGGTCCTGTGAGCAGCTGCACGCCGATGTGCTGAGTTCGCTGGGCCTGCAGCCAACGGCCGTGCCCAAAGGACGGCTGGGTCTGGAAGCGCTCCGGGAGGCGGCTCGCCAGAAACTGGCGCAGGCGGCAAAAACAGACCCCAACGTGGACGTTTCAAACCTGGAAGCCTTGCGGCAACGTGCACGCGATGCCGCCAAAGTGGTGACGGATCTGGAGCAGAAGTTGGCGGTGGCGAACAGCAGCTTGCCACTGCACAAGAACTTACTGAAAGCTTTGCAGGCAGAACTGCCGGTCAGTTCTGCGCGTGTGCGGGATGCTGAAGTGCCCGCCTGCCAGATCTGTGAAGTCCCCATTGACCGTGCATTGGCTGAGGGATGCAAGCTTTCACACAAACTGCCGGATCTCGACCAGCTGCGCCAACGGTACGCAGCACTGCAGAAGCAGATCGAAGAGAAAGCAGCCGAGGTTGAATCGACCCGCACGGTCGCGAACATCGCACTGTTGGAGCTACCCGCCGCACGAGCATCACGAGACACGCTGCAACAGGCGCTGAAGAAGGCAGAACGATCGAGTGACAGTCGCTCGCAGGCCTGGAGCCAGGGGAAAAAGAACCTGGACGACATCCTGCGCCTGGAGCGCGACTGGACATCGTGGGAGCAGGCTCAGGAAAAGGTCGCGAAGCTGCAAGAACAGATCGAAATCAAGCGCGAACGGCTGGCAGCATTCCGCGACCAGCAGGTCGAGGTGTTCACCCGTTTGTCCATCTACTTCAACGCGGTCATCAAGGCCGCAGTGGGGCCTACGGCTTCGGGCAAGGTAACGCTTGACGGCAACGGATTGAAGCTGGTGGTCCAGCTGGGCGGTGAGCGTTCTACCGCTGCGATCGAGTCGCTGAAGGTGATTGCCTTTGACCTGGCGGTGATGTGCATGAGCATGCAGGGGACCACCCGTCTGCCCGCCTTCCTGCTGCACGACAGCCCACGCGAAGCCGATCTGGGCCTGAGCGTCTACCACCGCCTGTTTGATGTGGTGAACGGGCTGGAAGGTACCTCGACCACTGCCTTTCAGTACATCGTTACGACCACCACGCAACCGCCACCGGCGTTCCAGCAGCGGCCCTGGCTGCGCGAAGAGCTGCGCGGTGCGCCTCCCAATGAACGTCTTCTTCGATGTGACTTGCCATGAGCGACATCAAACTCTTCCGAATCGCCAAAGGCCAGGCCACAGAGCTTCAAGGCTCTGCCTCCGACCTTGAGAAGCCGATGCAGAACCTGATCGAAGGCAACCTGCAGACCTTCCTCGGTATCCGCTGCCTGGCATCCGAATACTCCACCGGCAAGACGCACGGTGGTCGCATCGATTCGCTGGGACTGGACGAAAACCACTGCCCGGTGATCATCGAGTACAAGCGCTCGGTGGGCGAGAACGTGATCAACCAAGGGCTCTACTACCTGGACTGGTTGATGGACCACCAGGCCGAGTTCAAGCTGCTGGTGCTGGAGAAAGTGGGAAAGGCAGTGGCCGATGCCATCGACTGGAGCGCGCCGCGCCTGGTCTGCATTGCTGCCGACTTCACCAAGTTCGACGGGCACGCGGTGCAACAGATGAACCGCAACATCGAGCTGATCCGCTATCGCAAGTTTGGCGACGACTTGCTGCTGTTTGAACTGGCCAACGCCAGTACGGCGTCGGCCAGCAAGACCAAGCCCGGCAAGGGCACCAAGCCAGCGCCTGCTGCCAACAGCGGGGGAACGGACAAGACCTACGCGGAACAGCTGAGCACCTTGCCCAAGGACCTGGCCGTTGTGTTGACTTCGCTGGAGGACTACGCGATGTCGCTGGGCGACGACGTGCAGCGCAAAGAGCTCAAGCTCTATGTGGCGTTCAAGCGCCTAAAGAATTTCGCCACCGTGGTGCTGACCAAGAAGGTGGTGCTCCTCTATTTGCACCTGGATGCGGCGCCCGTTTTGCACGCAATGAAGAACGCTCGCAACGTCAGCAACATCGGCCATTGGGGCACTGGTGATGTGGAAATCGTGCTGACTTCAATGCAAGAGCTTGAAGCTGTGAAGCCGTTTGTGGCGGCGGCGTATCAGGGGCGGGCGCCGGTTTGAACCGGTGAGCTGCGCCGGACACAGGGCGGAAAGCTAGGAAGCGCTCAGCGCACAGGCGCAGAGCCCATTGCTGCCGCCGCTGATTGCGGTGCTGGCGGCGCGTCGGGTCAATTCCAGGAAGTTTTTAAAAATCAAAGACTTACTTCTTTCTGCAGACCGTTGGGAGCGGCGGCCTGCAGAAAGGTTTGCAGAAACGATCACACGTCGATATTTCCCGCCCGCAAGGCGTTGGTCTCGATGAAATCGCGCCGTGGTTCCACCTCATCCCCCATCAGCATGGTGAACACGCGGTCGGCTTCGATCGCGTCGTCGATCTGCACGCGCAGCAGGCGGCGCACGGTCGGGTCCATGGTGGTTTCCCAGAGCTGGGCGGGGTTCATCTCGCCCAGGCCTTTGTAGCGCTGGCGGCTGGTGGTGCGCTCGGCTTCGCTGATGAGCCAGCGCATGGCGACGCGGAAGTCCGCCACTTTCTCTTCCTTCTGTTTGTCGCCTTCGCCGCGCATGACCTTGGCGCCGTCGCCGAGCAGGCCACGGAAGGTCTCGGCCGCGATGGCCAGGGCGGCGTAGTCGGCGCCGTGTACGAAGTCCTGCGTGAGCACGCTGCTCTTGATGTTGCCGTGGTGGCGGCGGCTGATGCGCAGCACCGGTTTGTCGCTGCGCGCGTCGAACTCGGCCGTCACTTCGGCGGGCACGCCGGTGGTGGTGAGTTCGCGCAGCTTGTCCTGCAGCGCGATGGCGCTGGTCTCGGCCTGTTCCACGCTGTCGAGGTTGATGCTCACGCCGTCGGCGATGGCGCGCAGGGCCTCGGCGTCCATGAAGTTGGACAGGCGGGCGATCACGCTCTCGGCCACCTGGTGCTTGCGCGCGAGTTCGCCCAGGGTGTCGCCTTCGAGCACCGTGTTGGTGGCGCCGCCGGTGGCCACTTTCGCGTCCTTCAGGGCGATGCGCAGCAGGAAGCCGTCGAGCGCCGGGGCGTCTTTCAGGTACAGCTCTTCCTTGCCGGCCTTCACCTTGTAGAGCGGCGGCTGCGCGATGTAGATGTGGCCGCGCTCCACCAGCTCGGGCATCTGGCGGTAGAAGAAGGTCAGCAGCAGGGTGCGGATGTGCGCGCCGTCCACGTCGGCGTCGGTCATGATGATGATGCGGTGGTAGCGCAGTTTGGCGACGTTGAAGTCGTCTGCGCCGGTGCCACCGTTGCCGCCTTCAACGCCGGCCTTGCCGATGCCGGTGCCCAGGGCGGTGATGAGGGTGAGGATTTCGTTGGAGGTGAGCAGCTTTTCGTAGCGCGCTTTTTCCACGTTCAGGATCTTGCCGCGCAGCGGCAGGATGGCCTGGAACTTCCGGTCGCGGCCCTGCTTGGCGGAGCCGCCGGCGGAGTCGCCCTCGACGATGTAGATCTCGCAGAGCGCCGGGTCTTTTTCCTGGCAGTCGGCCAGCTTGCCGGGCAGGCCCATGCCGTCGAGCACGCCTTTGCGGCGCGTCATCTCGCGCGCCTTGCGCGCCGCTTCGCGCGCACGCGCCGCTTCGACGATCTTGCCGCAGATGATCTTGGCGTCGTTCGGGCGCTCCTGCAGGTAGTCGCTGAGCAGGCGGCTGACGATGTCTTCCACCGGGCCGCGCACTTCGCTGGACACCAGCTTGTCCTTGGTCTGGCTGCTGAACTTGGGCTCGGGCACCTTGACCGAGAGAACACAGCACAGGCCTTCGCGCATGTCGTCGCCGGTGACTTCCACCTTGGCCTTCTTGGCGAACTCGTTTTCTTCGATGTATTTGTTGATCACGCGCGTCATCGCCGCGCGCAGGCCGGTCAGGTGGGTGCCGCCGTCACGCTGCGGGATGTTGTTGGTGAAGCACAGCACCTGTTCGTTGTAGCCGCTGTTCCACTGCATGGCCACCTCGACGCCGATGTTGGTGCCCTGGTCGCTCGCGCGGTCGCCCAGCGCATGGAACACGTTGGGGTGCAGGACGGTCTTGCCCTTGTTGATGAAGTCGACGAAGCCCTTGACACCACCGGCGCCAGAGAAATCGTCTTCCTTGCCGCTGCGCTCGTCTTTCAGGCGGATGCGCACGCCGTTGTTCAGGAAGCTCAGTTCGCGCAGGCGCTTGCTGAGGATTTCGTAATGGAAGTCGGCGTTCTCGCGGAAGATCTCGTAGTCGGGCAGGAAGTGCACCTCGGTGCCGCGCTTCTCGGTGTCGCCGCTCACCTTCATCGGCGAGATCTCGACGCCGTCGGCGTTCTGCTCGACGATGCGGTTCTGCACGAAGCCGCGCGCGAACTCGATCTGGTGCACCTTGCCTTCGCGGCGCACGGTCAGGCGCAGCCACTGGCTCAGCGCGTTCACGCAGGACACGCCCACGCCGTGCAGGCCGCCCGAGACCTTGTACGAGTTCTGGTTGAACTTGCCGCCGGCGTGCAGCTCGGTCAGCGCGATCTCGGCGGCCGAGCGCTTGGGCTCGTGCTTGTCGTCCATCTTCACGCCGGTGGGGATGCCGCGGCCGTTGTCCACCACGGAGATCGAGTTGTCGCTGTGGATGGTGACGACGATGTCGTCGCAGTGGCCGGCCAGGGCCTCGTCGATCGAGTTGTCGACCACCTCGAACACCAGGTGGTGCAGGCCGGTGCCGTCGGAGGTGTCGCCGATGTACATGCCGGGCCGCTTGCGCACCGCCTCCAGCCCTTCCAGGATCTGGATCGCGCCTTCGCCATAGCCTTCGCTCGCACCGGCCTGGTGGGCGTCGATGGTGGGCTGGAAGTTGGAGCTGGCGGACCCTGCCTCACCGGTGTGGACGGCATCGGTTCCGGGTTCTGCGGGCTGGTTGGCTTCGGACATGGTGAATCTCTCTGACTTCTAGAAACGCCAAACCCGCAAAGTGCGGGTCGGACAAAGGTGGCGACATGACGGGCTCCCGCCTAGGCCAGCGTGGATCCGGCTTTGCCGGTCCGCTGCTGGCGCCCCCCCAAGTGGGGGGTAGCGCCGCAGGCGCTGCAGGGGGCGTCCATGTTCCGGGGGGTCAAATCCTCATCGGCATGACAACGTACTTGAAGGCGTTGTCATCGGGGTTGGTGATCAGCGCCGAGCTGTTGCCGTCGGACAGTTCGATGCGAACCATTTCCTGTGACATGTTCTGCAGCGCGTCGATCAGGTAGGTCACGTTGAAACCGATCTCGATCGTGTCGCCGCCGTAGTCGATGTCGAGTTCGTCCACGGCCTCTTCCTGCTCGGCGTTGCTCGACGCCACACGCAGCACGCCGGGCTCGATGTTCAGGCGCACACCCTTGAACTTCTCGCTCGTCATGATGGCGGTACGTTGCAGCGAGGCCAGCAGCGGCGCGCGGCCCAAGGTGACGATGTTCTTGTGGTTCTTCGGGATCACGCGGTTGTAGTCGGGGAACTTGCCCTCGACCAGTTTGGTGACGAACTCCATGCCGTCAAAGCTGAACCTGGCCTGGTTGGCCGCGAACTGCATCTCGATCGCGCCTTCCTTGTCGGAGAGCAGGCGCTGCAGCTCCAGCACCGTCTTGCGCGGCAGGATCACTTCCTGTTTCGGCACCTCCACGTCCAGCGTGGCGCTGGCGAACGCCAGGCGGTGGCCGTCGGTCGCCACCAGGCTGAGCTGCTGGCCCTCGGCCACGAACAGAATGCCGTTGAGGTAATAACGGATGTCGTGCACCGCCATGGCGAACGACACCTGGCCCAGCAGGCTCTTCAGCGTCTTCTGCGGCACGCTGAACACCGGGCCGAAACTGGCCGATTCCTGCACCAGCGGGAAATCCTCGGCCGGCATGCTCTGCAGCGTGAAGCGGCTCTTGCCGCCTTTCAGGACCAGCTTGCCGGCGCTGGACTCCAGGCTGACCGACTGATCGGCCGGCATGGTGCGCAGGATGTCGATCAGCTTGCGCGCGCCCAGGGTGGTCGCGAAATTGCCGTCGTCGCCGTCGAGCTGCGCCGTGGTGCGGATCTGGATCTCCAGGTCGCTGGTGGTCAGCTGCACGGCCGAGCCGGTCTTGCGCAGCAGCACGTTGGCCAGGATCGGCAGGGTGTGGCGGCGTTCCACGATGCCCGCGACCGACTGCAGTGCAGCCAATACTTTGTCCTGGGTCGATTTCAAAACGATCATGTCAGACTCTTTCGTCTCTGGTTGGCTGGGTGCGCTCGCCGTTGGCGCTCTCTGGTGGCGTCCCGTGAAAGCCGGCCGGGGGCCAAACCACTCTATTTTCGCCGTTTTGCAAACGCAGACGGCAAAACGTTCCGCGCATGCGCGGCGCCTTGTGGCAGGGGGTGCGTTGGACCGGGCCGGGCATCACGGGGCTCATCCCTTGAGGGTCTGTTCCAGCACGTGCAATTGCTGGTTGAGCTCGGTGTTCTGCTGCCGCTCGGCGCCGATCTTGCGCACCGCGTGCAGCACCGTGGTGTGGTCGCGCCCGCCAAACAGCTCGCCGATCTCGGGCAGGCTTTTCTGGGTCAGCTCCTTGGCCAGGAACATGGCGATCTGGCGCGGGCGGGCGATGCTGGCCGGGCGCTTCTTGGAATACATGTCCGCGACCTTGATCTTGTAATAGTCGGCCACGGTCTTCTGGATGTTCTCCACGCTGATCTGCCGGTTCTGGATCGACAGCAGGTCCTTGAGCGCGTCGCGCGCAAGCTGGATCGAGATTTCCTTCTGGTTGAAGCGGCTGTAGGCCAGGATCTTGCGCAGCGCGCCTTCGAGCTCGCGCACGTTGGAGCGCACGTTCTTGGCCACGAAAAACGCCACTTCCTCGGGCATCACGGCGTTTTCCACCGCGGCCTTGTTGATCAGGATCGCCACCCGCATTTCCAGCTCGGGCGGCTCGATGGCGACCGTGAGGCCCGAATCGAAGCGCGAAACCAGGCGCTCGTGGATGTCGGCCAGGCCCTTGGGGTAGGTGTCGCTGGTCAGGACGATGTGCGACTTGCGCGCCAGCAGGGCCTCGAAGGCGTTGAAGAATTCTTCCTGCGTGCGCTCCTTGTTGGCGAAGAACTGCACGTCGTCGATCAGCAGCAGGTCCAGCGAGTGGTAGCGCTCCTTGAACTCGTCGAAGGTCTTGCGCTGGTAAGCCTTGACCACATCCGACACAAACTGCTCGGCGTGGATGTAGAGAACTTTGGCCTGTGGACGGTCGGCCAGCAGATGGTTGCCGATGGCGTGCACCAGGTGGGTCTTGCCCAGGCCGACGCCGCCGTAGATGAACAGCGGGTTGTAGAGCTGGCCCAGGCTGCCGGCCACGTGCATGGCGGCGGCGCGCGCCATGCGGTTGGCCGAACCTTCGACCAGGGTGCCGAATGTCAGCGCCGGGTTGAGCCGGGTCTTGGGGGCGTTGGGGCTCACGGCCTCGGCGGGCGCCAGATCGGGCAGCTCGGCCAGCACCTGTTCCTGCACCGTCCGCGGTGCCGGTGACGTGCGGCTGGGGCCTTCGCGCGGAGCAAGCGCCAACTCCAGCGTTACCGGGGAGCCTTGAACGGCCTCCAGCAGCGCGGTGATGCGGGCCGCGTACTGGGCCCGGATCCAGTCGAGTTTGAAGCGGTTGCCCACCGCCACCACCACCTTGGCACCGTCTTCGGACACCAGGCCCGAGAGCGGGCGGATCCAGGTGTTGAACTGCTGTTCGGGGATTTCCCGGGCCAGCCGGTCCACGCAGGTCTGCCAGAGGGACTGGACGTCGGTGGACAGGGTGGCTGGGGGTGTGCCCTCGATCATGCTGGAGATGGCGGTTGCGCTGTTGTTGTGGACAAATGACTCGGGGCGGACCGGGCATTGTAGTGCGACCGGCGACTTATCCACAAGGCGCGCCGGCCCCCCGGTCGGGGCTCCCGGAATTGCCCGATGCTGAGGTGGCGCGGCGAGAAATGCCGCCAAGTGCTTGCCGCACATCGGGTTTCTTTGCGATAATTGCGGGTTTCCCCGATTTTTACCGAGCCATCATGAAACGCACCTACCAGCCTTCCAAAATCAAACGCGCCCGCACCCACGGCTTTCTCGTTCGCATGAAGACCCGTGGTGGCCGTGCTGTGATCAACGCCCGTCGCGCCAAGGGCCGCAAGCGTCTGGCTGTCTGAGCCCGCGCATGCTGTGCCGCCGGCGTCGGCCTGGCCGACCCATCCACTGACCGAGCCTGGTGGTTCAGCAGTGGTCCAGCGGCTCAGGTCACGGCAGCAGTTCCAGGCCGTCATGGCGGGTTCCCCTGTGGCCAAAACCCCCCACTTTGCCCTGCACCGCGCGGCGCTGAGCAGCGCCCACGAAGGTCGGGCGCTGTTTCCCGTGGCCGATGCCTGGCTGGGTGTTCTCCTGCCCAAACGCTGGGCCAAGCGCGCGGTGACGCGCAATGCCATCCGCCGCCAGATCTACGAGCTGGCCCGCGAGAAGGCGGCCAGTCTGCCCCAGGCGGCGCTGGTGGTGCGTCTGCGCAGCGAATTCAGTCGCCAGCAGTTCGTGAGCGCCACCTCCGACGCCCTCAAGCGCGCGGTGCGGGCCGAACTCGTCCAGTTGCTGGAGCGTGTGGCTCCCCGGGGAGCTGTCGAAGTGCCGGGTCGCGCAACCACCGTTGCATCAGGAGATTCCCGTGCTGTCTGACTGGCCGCGTCTGGGTCTGCTCGGCGTGGTCAAGGGCTACCGGCTGCTGCTCAGTCCCTGGTTGGGCAGCAGTTGCCGTTTTGAGCCCAGCTGTTCGGTATACGCCATCGGCGCACTGGAGCGCCACGGAGCGCTGGCGGGCAGCTACCTGACGCTCAAGCGCCTGGGTCGCTGCCAGCCGTGGTGCGCAGGCGGTTGCGACCCGGTCCCGGAGGTCGCCCCCGGCCTGTTTTCCGGTCTGATTTCACCTTCCTCAGAAAAGAAGAACCCGTCATGAATGACATCCGTCGGTCCATCCTGTGGGTGGTTTTTGGTCTTTCGATGGTCCTGATCTGGGACAAGTGGCAAATCCACAACGGGCACAAACCCACCTTTTTCCCGGGTTCGGCCACGGTGGCCAGCCCGGCCACGCCGGCCGGCACGGCGCCCGCCGCGGCCGGCGACGCGAGCCTGCCGGCGGCGGTGGGTCAACCGGGTGTGACGGCGAATGGCGAAACGCCGGCGGGTGCGCCCAGCGCGGTGGCGCAGCGCGTCGAGGTCAGCACCGATGTGCTCAAGCTGGTGTTCAACACCGAGGGGGGCTCGGTGATCGGCGCGCAGTTGTTCAAGCACGCCGAGGCCACGGGCTCCAGCAAGGACCAGCAGAAACAGCCGTTCACCCTGCTGACCCAGGACGCCAACCGCACTTATGTGGCCCAGACCGGTCTGATCGGCGGGACTTTCCCGACCCACAAGACCCCCATGACGCTGGTGCCGGGCAACACCACGCTGGCCGATGGCCAGAACGAACTCCAGGTGCGCTTTGAGTCGGCCGAGGTCGGTGGCGTGAAGCTGGTCAAGACCTACACCCTGACCCGTGGCCACTACGACATCGGTGTGCAGCACGAGGTGGTCAACAACAGCGGCCAGCCCGTGAACCCGCAGCTCTACCTGCAGCTGGTGCGCGACGGCAACAAGCTCAGCAGCGAGACGCCGTTCTACTCCACCTTCACCGGCCCGGCCGTCTACACCGAGGCGCAGAAGTACCAGAAGATCGAGTTCACCGACATCGAGAAGAACAAGGCGAGTTTCGAGAAGACCGCAACCAACGGCTACGTGGCCATGGTGCAGCACTACTTCGCGTCGGCCTGGTTGCTGGCCGACGGTGTGGCGCGCGACAACTTTGCCCGCCGCATCGACAACAACCTGTACGCCGTGGGCGCGATCACCGCCCTGCCCGCGGTCGCACCCGGCCAGAGCCAGAGCGTGCAGTCGCGCCTGTTCATCGGCCCGCAGGAAGAAAAAGTGCTGGAGCTCATCACCCCCGGCCTGGAGCTGGTGAAGGACTACGGCTGGCTCACCATCCTGGCCAAGCCGCTGTACTGGCTGCTGGAGAAGATCCACGGCTTCGTGGCCAACTGGGGCTGGTCCATCGTGTTGCTGGTGGTGCTGATCAAGGCGGCGTTCTACTGGCTCAATGCCAGCGCCTACCGCAGCATGGCCAAGATGAAGAAGATCAATCCCCGCATCATGGACATGCGCGAGCGCCTCAAGGGCAATCCGCAGCAGATGCAGCAGGAGATGATGAAGATGTACCGGGAAGAAAAGGTCAACCCGCTGGGCGGCTGTTTCCCGATCCTGATCCAGATCCCGGTGTTCATCGCGCTCTACTGGGTGTTGCTCTCCAGCGTGGAAATGCGCAACGCGCCCTGGATGGCCTGGATCACCGACCTCTCGTCGCCCGATCCGTTCTACATCCTGCCGCTGGTGATGGCCATCACCACCATGATCCAGACCGCGCTCAACCCGCTGCCGCCCGACCCGTTGCAGGCCAAGCTGATGTGGATGATGCCGCTGATGTTCTCGGTCATGTTCTTCTTCTTCCCGGCCGGCCTGGTGCTGTACTGGATCACCAACAACGTGCTGACCATCGCACAGCAGTCCTTCATCAACAAACGCCTGGGCGTGCCGCTGAAGTTCAACATGCCGAAGTTCAAGTGACCCCCCTGCGCCGCTGACGCGGCCTCCCCCTGGGAGGGGGGACGACACCTCGGGCCGGCGGAGCCGGACCCTGGGTGTCCTTGGTGGGAGGCACGTCTTCCGTCGCTGGGCCTGCTTTGCAGGCCCTTTTTGTTGGTTTCCGGGCATTGCCCTTTATGCTTGTTACCTATGCTTGCAACTTCCCGCGACCCCATCGTTGCCATCGCCACCGCGCCGGGTCGTGGGGCGGTGGGTATCGTGCGGGTGTCGGGGCGTGGGCTGAGGCCGTTCGTGCAGGCCCTGCTCGGGCGCGATCTCCGGCCGCGCGAGGCGACCTACCTGCCCTTCCCGGACGGGCAGGGCCAGCCGATCGACCACGGTCTGGCCTTGTGGTTTCCCGGGCCCCATTCCTACACCGGCGAAGACGTGCTGGAACTGCAGGGCCACGGCGGCCCGGTGGTGCTGCAGCTGCTGCTGGCGCGCTGCCTCGCCGTGGCGCAGTCCGCCGCCGCCGAGGGGCAGCCGCAGTTGCCCGGCCTGCGACCGGCCCGACCCGGTGAGTTCACCGAGCGGGCCTTTCTCAACGACAAGCTCGATCTGGCCCAGGCCGAGGCCGTGGCCGACCTGATCGATGCCAGCACCGAGGCCGCCGCGCGCAGCGCCAGCCGCTCGTTGGCCGGCGTGTTTTCCGAGCGCATCCACGCCTTGCGCGATGCCCTGATCCACCTGCGCATGCTGGTGGAGGCGACGCTGGATTTCCCCGAAGAAGAGATCGACTTCCTGAAACAGGCCGACGCCGCCGGCCAGCTGCGGCGCCTGCGCGACGCGCTGGCCGGCGTGCAGGCCCAGGCGCGCCAGGGCGCGCTGCTGCGCGATGGCCTGAAGGTGGTGATCGCCGGTCAGCCCAATGCGGGCAAGAGTTCGCTGCTCAACGCGCTGGCCGGCGCCGAGCTCGCCATCGTCACGCCGATCGCCGGCACCACGCGCGACGTGGTGCAGCAGACGATCCAGATCGAGGGGGTGCCGCTGCACGTGATCGACACAGCGGGCCTGCGCGACAGCCCGGATGTGAACGAGGTGGAACAAATCGGCATCGCGCGCGCCTGGGGCCAGATCCAGGCGGCCGACGCCGTGCTGTTTCTGCACGACCTCACGCGTTGCCATCTGCCGGCGTACCAGGCCGACGACGCCGCCATCGCTGCGGCCCTGCCGGCGGACGTCACCGTGCTGCAGGTGTGGAACAAGGTGGACCAGATCGACGACGCCGCCCGCGCCGCGCTGGGGCCGCGCCTGCAGCACGGGGAGCTGGTGCTGTCGGCCAGACAGGGCGACGGGTTGGAGGCCTTGCGCCAGCGGCTGCTGACGCTGGCGGGCTGGCAGCACGCGGGCGACGGGCTGTTCATGGCGCGTGAGCGCCATCTGCAGGCGCTGCAGCGCGTGGGCGCTCACCTCGATGGCGCGGCCGTGTGGTTGTCCGCGCAGGCCGAGCACCTGGATCTGCTGGCCGAAGAGCTGCGCCTGGCACAGCACGCCCTGGGTGAAATCACCGGGGAATTCAGCGCCGACGATCTGCTGGGCGAGATCTTTTCGCGTTTCTGCATCGGGAAATAGCATGTTTCATCCGACGTTCTCGTCGCCGCCTCTGGATGTTTCCATGCCCCTGGCCGCTGACGTGAACGCGCGCGACATGAGCCCCCTGCCCTGCACGGCCGATGCACGGGTCTGGTCCGCTCTCGCCCGGATCGGGCGCACGGAGGATCTGCATTTTTCACCGAACAACCAACGGCTGGCCGTGGTGGGGCATCTGAAAAACCAGTTGCTGGTGCTGGACGTCGACGTGCCGGCGCTCGCGCAGGGCGGGACCATCCGCCTGATCGATTGCCTGGAGGTCCGCTCGGACGCGCTGGTCTATCCCCATGGCGTGTTCTGGACGGACGACCAGACCCTGATCGTCGCCAACCGCCAGGGCGAAGCGCCGGTGCTGCACATTCCCCGGGTGGCGCCGCCCGACAGGTCGCTGCATGTCGAGCCGTTGCGCATGCTCGGCACCGGGCCGCTGGGTGCCGCGCACACCCCCGGCTCGGTGGCCGCCGCTCCCCTGGGCGATGGCTGGATCGAGGTGCTGTTGTGCAACAACTACGCACACACGGTGTCCCAGCACCTGCTGAACCTGGAGCAGCCGGCCACGCCGGACATGGCCTCGGTGCTGCTGGCCGATGGCCTGGACATTCCCGACGGCATCGCCCTCAGCCACGATGGCCGCTGGATCGCCGTGAGCAACCACAACCACCACTGCGTTTTCGTGTATCCCAACGCCGCCACGCTCCATCCCCACAGCCGACCCGCGGGCGTGCTGCATGGGGTCAGCTACCCCCACGGGCTGCGCTTCACGAGCGACGATCGTTTCATCCTGGTGGCCGACGCGGGCGAACCTTTCGTCCATCTTTATGGCCACGGCCAGGCCGGCTGGCGTGGTGAATTCCAGCCGCTGCAAACCCTGCGCACCGTGGACCAGGCCCGCTT
>Ga0156155_1114_pt1 | contig 38504 bp, 34 predicted proteins | sample RifCSPlowO2_12_FD_107808 | JGI IMG/M metagenome (GOLD analysis project Ga0156155, IMG submission 107808) | Burkholderiales bacterium RIFCSPLOWO2_12_67_14 | reverse complement strand
CCAGCACGGCCTCGTCGGGCGGGTTGCCGAGCAGGGCGTTGGCGGCCCGGGCCAGCGGTCCATCGAGCCAGCCGGAGAGCGGCATGCCGTGGTGCCGGTGGCCCGCGCGGCCCCGGTCCTGCACGGTGGTGCCGATGCCGGGCTGCACGATCTCGATCAGGCCGTTCATGCGCCAGGCACCTTCAGAAAGCTCTCGCGCGGCAGGCCCTGCGCGATCCCGGCGGCGAGTGCGTCGTGCGTGGCGCGGTCCACCGCGTACCAGCGCACGTCGTCGCCCGCCGCGAGCAGGGCCGGTTGGTCGGCATGCCGCAGATCGAACAACACCACGGGCGTGCGCCCGATCAGGTTCCAGCCGCCGGGGCTTTCCCAGGGGTAGACCGAACACATCTCGCCGGTCACGGCCAGCGATTGCGCGGGCACCTTCTGGCGCGGCGCGGGCAGGCGCGGCATGTGCAGCTCGGGCGGCACGCCGCCCATGTACGGGAAGCCAGGCTGGAAGCCGAGCATGTAGACATGGAAGGTGGCGGCGAGCAGGCGCTGGATCACCTCGTCCTGGCTCAAGCCCTTGGCGTCGGCGAGCCGGGGAAGATCGGGCCCGAAGTCGGCGTCGAAACACACCGGCAGGTGCCAGAGGCGGCCGGGCTGCATGGCCTGGTGACCGTCTTGCGCCAGCACCCGCAGGCGCTCGCCCAGCGCGGTGGCATCGGCTTCCAAGGGGTCGTAATGCACCGTGAGCGAGCGGAAGGTGGGCACCACATCGGTGACAGATGCCATCAACGGTTCTTCCGATGCACGCGCCTGCGCCACGCGCGCGGCCAGGCCCATCACGCGGGCGTTGATGGCCGGGTCGATGGTGCTGCCGAACTCCAGCGTCCAGGCGCTGTCGCCGAGGGCGAGCAGGCGGAGGGGCGTGTCAGAAATCATGGGAAGTGATGCGCGAAAGGGAGACCTGGGCTCGGCGGCGGCCCCTCACCCCAGCCCTCTCCCCAGAGGGGCGAGGGAGCAAAACCGAGATGCGTAGCGGCGAGGCGTCCCCACCCAGAGCAGCCGTGGAACCGGCTTCGCCGGGCCACCAGTTGCTCCTCCGGGGGGAAGCCGCGCAGCGGCGCAGGGGGGTGTTCACAGCGACGCCGCGGACCGTGCCGCCTGGTCGTACATGCCCGAGAGCACGCGCAGCAGGCGCGCGAGCTCGCCGATGTCCTTGTTGAGCCCGTCGTCGACGTGCATGGCCTGGATCAGGCACTGCTCGCGGATCTCGCGGTAGCGCTGCACGCTGGCGCTGCCCGCCTCGGTGGCGGCGTAGGTCACTTCCTTGCCCGACTTGCTGGACGCCACCACGCCCAGGCTCACCAGCTTCTTGAGCGAGTAGTTCACCAGGTGGGTGTCCTCGATGTTCATGATGAAGCAGATGTCCGACAGGCGCTTGTCCCGCGCGCGGTGCGAAACGTGGTGCAGGACCAGCACGTCCAGCGGCATCAGGTCTTTCAACCCCGCAGCCGACATGCAGTGCACCACCCAGCGGTGGAAGGCGTTGCTCGCCACGATCAGCCCGAATTCGAACTCGCTCATCTCCGCGCTCTGGGGTGACACCAGGTGTGCCGACGACACGATGGGTGATTGGGGCGTCTTCGCGGCGGGCGCGGTTGTTGCTTTGGGAATCTTGGCCATGCATGCTCTCCTGCGGTGGCGCTGAGTTTAGATTTTTTGCCGATAATTTGCCAACAATTTGTTGACGATAAGGGAAATCACGGATCACAATCCGCCGGCCCGACGCCTACAGTTCGTGCACCCTTTCCCGCAGCAGCTGCCTGCGATCCGTTCCACCTCACCCACCGGAGCTCCCATGAAACGTCGCGCATTCCAACTCTCGATGGTCGCTGCCGCGCTCGCGCTGTCGACGTCTGCCTTCGCCCAGACCCAGTGGGATCTGGCCACCGCGTACCCGGCCACCAACTTCCACACGGTCAACATCAGCCAGTTCGCGGCCGACGTGGACAAGGCCAGCGGCGGCAAACTCAAGATGACGGTGCACGCCAACGCATCGCTGTTCAAGGCACCCGAGATCAAGCGCGCGGTGCAGGGCGGTCAGGCGCAGGCTGGCGAGATCCTGCTGGTGAACTACCAGAACGAGTGGCAGTTGTTCGGCGCCGACGGTCTGCCGTTCCTGGCCGACAGCTACGAAGCGGCGGCCAAGCTGTGGAAGGTGCAGCGCCCCGTGCTGGAGAAGAAGCTGGCCGAGCAGGGCATGATGGTCCTGTACGCCGTGCCATGGCCGCCGCAGGGCGTGTACAGCAAGAAGCCGCTAAACAGCGCCGCCGATCTCAAAGGCATGAAGTGGCGCGCCTACAGCCCGGCCACCGCGCGCATCGCCGAACTCGTGGGCGCACAGCCCGTCACCGTGCAGGCCGCCGAGGTCAGCCAGGCTTTCGCCACCGGCGTGACCGAAAGCATGATGTCCAGCGGCTCCACCGGCGCCGACGCCAAGCTGTACGAACACGTGAAGTACTGGTACGACACCCAGGCCTGGTTGCCCAAGAACGCGCTGCTGGTGAACAAGAAGGCCTTCGACGCGCTGGACAAGCCGACGCAGGACGCGGTGCGGAAGGCCGCGGCGGACGCCGAGACCCGCGGCTGGGAAGCGAGCAAGAAGGCGAACGGCGAAAGCCTGGACAAACTCAAGGCTGGCGGCATGCAGATCTTGCCCGCCTCTGCACAGCTGAAGGCCGACATGCAGAAGGTGGGCGACACCTTGCTCAAGGAGTGGCTTGCCAAAGCCGGCCCTGAAGGGCAGGCCCTGGTCGACGCGTTCCGCAAGTGAGGCCGGCCAGCACCATGCGACGCATGCTCGATGCCCTGTACGACGGCTGCGCCTGGCTCGCGGCGGTGTTCATGATCGGCGTGCTGGTCATGGTGCTGCTGTCGGTGCTGGGGCGGCAGTTCCAGTTCCACGTGCCGGGCACGGACGCCTACGCCGGCTACGCCATGGCCGCCGCCGGCTTCCTGGCGCTGGCGCACACGCTCAAGTGCAACGAGCACATCCGCGTCACGCTGGTGCTGGGCAAGCTCAAAGGCCGTGCCCGCCGGGGCCTGGAGCTGTGGTCGCTGAGCGTGGCGGTGTTGCTCTCGGGCCTGTTTGCCTGGTTCGCTGTGCGCCTGGTGTGGCAGTCGATCGAGTTCCACGACATCTCCACCGGCAACGACGCCACGCCGCTGTGGATTCCCCAACTGGCGATGGCGCTGGGCACGCTGGTGCTGTTCATTGCCATTGTGGATGAATGGGTGCTGGAGGCCCGTGGCCAGCGTCAACGCTTCGACGGATCGGAGGCCCACCATGAATGAGATGGCGGTCACCGGTTTGCTGATCGTGGCCTTGTTTGCGTTGCTGGGCAGCGGCGTCTGGATCGGTCTCACGCTGGCGGGCGTGGCCTGGATCGGCATGGAGCTGTTTTCCTCGCGCAGCGCAGGCGACGCGATGGCCGTCACCATCTGGGGTTCGGCCAGCAGCTGGACGCTGACCGCGCTGCCGCTGTTCGTCTGGATGGGCGAGATCCTGTTCCGCACCAAGCTGTCGGAAAGCATGTTCAAGGGCCTGGCGCCCTGGGTCAACGTGCTGCCGGGCCGGCTGCTGCACACCAACATCCTGGGCAGCACCATCTTTGCGGCGGTGTCGGGCTCGTCGGCGGCCACCTGCGCCACCATCGGCAAGATGACGATTCCCGAGCTGACCGAGCGCGGGTATCCGCCGGAGCGTGTCATCGGTTCGCTGGGCGGCGCGAGCACCCTGGGGCTGCTGATCCCGCCGTCCATCGTGATGATCGTCTATGGCGTGGCCGCCGAGGTGTCGATCGCCAAGCTGTTCGTCGCGGGCATGATCCCGGGCCTGATGCTCGCCGGGCTGTTCAGCGGTTACCTGATGGTGTGGGCACTGCTCAATCCCGACAAGATCCCGCAGGCCGATGCCGGCATGAGTTTCACCGACAAGCTGCGCGCTTCCAGCGAACTGATTCCGGTGGTGGTGCTGATCGGCGGCGTGATCGGATCGATCTACCTCGGTGTGGCCACCGCCACCGAGGCGGCCGCCATTGGCGTGGCCGGTTCGCTGATGCTGTCGGCCTACCAGAAGACGCTCTCCTGGCAGAACTTCAAGGCCGCGCTGCTCGGTGCGACGCGGCTGTACTGCATGATCGCGCTGATCCTCGCCGGGGCGGCGTTCCTCACGCTGTCCATGGGCTACATCGGGCTGCCGCGCCACCTCGCCGAGTGGGTGGGTTCGCTGGGCCTGTCGCCGGGGCTGTTGCTGATCGCGCTGGCGCTGTTCTTCATCCTGCTGGGCTGCTTCCTCGACGGCATTTCCATGATCGTGCTGACCATGGGCGTGTTGATCCCGACGGTGCAGACCGCTGGCATCGACCTGATCTGGTTCGGCGTCTTCGTCGTCATCGTGGTGGAGATGGCGCAGATCACGCCGCCGGTGGGCTTCAACCTGTTCGTGCTGCAGGGCATGACCAGGCGCGAGATCAACTGGATCGCCATGGTCTGTCTGCCTTACTTCCTGCTCATGGTGCTCGCCGTGTGCCTGCTCTGGTGGTTTCCGCAGATCGTGATGTGGCTGCCCGGGAAGATGTGAGCTGGCGCATCAGGGCCGCAAGAAGCGCTGCGGCCTGAAAGGCATCGGGTCGAGGGTGGTGGGCTCGCCCAGCATGAGTTGGGACAGCAGTTCACCGGTGCCCGGTCCGGTCGAGAACCCGATGTGCTGGTGGCCCAGCGCCAACCAGACACCGGGTTGTCCAGGGCACGCGCCCACCATCGGGCGGCTGTCGGGCAGGGTGGGGCGGCTGCCCAGCCAGTCGGGCTCCGTGGTGCGCTCGCCCAGGGCCAGCGCTTCGCGCGCGGCCCGCTCGGCGGCGTCCAGTTGCGCTGGCCTCGGCGGCGCATGTTGCGCGTTGAGCTCCACGCCGGACGTCAGGCGCAAGCCTTGTGCCATGGGCGCCAGCACGTAGCCTGCCGCCGTGTCGTAGACCGGGCGGTTCAGCGTCGCGCCTGGGGTTGGCGTGAAATGCCGGTGGTAGCCGCGCTCGAAGCCCATGGGCAGCTTCAATCCGAACTGCTGCCGAAGGAAATCGCGCGACCACGGGCCCAGCGCCACCACCACTTGGTCGGCCCGCAAGCTTCGTCCATCGGCCGTGCCCACGGACCAGCCACCATCGTTCCGTTGCAGGTGTGTGGCGGCGGTGGTTTCCAGCCGTCCGCCCAGTGCCAGCAGCCAGCGTGCGTAGGCGCGCACGACCTCGCCCGGGCTGTCCACCGAACTCGCGTCTTTCACCCACAGGGCCTTGCGGAAGATGGGCCGCAGGTGCGGCTCGAGGTCGTGCAGTTCGTGCGGCGCCAGCGTGGCCGTGGCCACGCCGAAACGGGCCAGGGTCTCTCGCCCGAAAGCGCCCGCCTCGAACCCCACCTCGCTGCGGTAGAGAAACAGCCAGCCCTCGTCGCGGCGGCGGTGGGCGATGCCCGCCGCGTCCATCCACCGGCGATGCAGCTCCCCCGAGTGCCGGATCAGCGCGTCCAGGGCGCTGGTGGTTTCGCGGAAGGCCTGCTCGCGCGCATGGGACAGGAACGACAGGCCCCAGCGCCATTGGCCCAGCATCGCCAGCGGGTCGTAGCGAAAGCCCGGGCTGCGCCCGCGCAGCAGACCCGGCAACTGCGACCACAGCCGGGGGTGGTTGAACGGCATGAGCGAGCTGCGCGCCAGCACGCCGGCGTTGCCGTGCGAAGTCGCGGCGCCCGGTCCCAGCGGGTCGATCACGGTCACCTGCATGCCGCGCAGGCGCAACGAGAGCGCGCAAGCGATGCCCACCATGCCGGCGCCCAGTACCAGCACCTGTTGTCCAAGCCTTGCCTGCGTCATGCTTCCATGTTCCCATCATTATTGTTGTCAACCCGCAGCTTATCGCCATGAAAGACTCGAATCCCGTCACCCCGGAATGCCTGGGTGTGATCCTGCTGGACACCCGCTTCCCGCGCCCGCCGGGCGACATCGGCAGCCCCGCCACCTGGGCTCGCGCCGGCATTCCGGCGCGCTTCATCACCGTGGCGGGGGCTTCGGCCCGGCGCGTGGTGCAGGCTCAGGATCCGGCGCTGCTCGGTCCCTTTGTGAAGGCCGCCCGTTCGCTGGCCCGTCAGGGCGCCCGACTCATCACCACCAGTTGCGGCTTTCTCGCTGGCTGGCAGGCCGAGTTGCAGGCTGCGGTAGACGTGCCTGTGATCACCTCCAGCCTGCTGCAATGCGCCCGACTGTCGTCACCCGGCATCGTCACCTTCGACGCCGCCTCGTTGCAGGCCGCGTTGCTGCGGCGGGCGGGCGTACCGGCGGGTACCCCCGTGGAGGGTCTGAGGCCCGGTTGTGAACTTCAGTCGCGCATCCTGGGCAACGACATCCAGTTGGACCTGCGGCAGGCGTCGGACGATGTGGTGGAGGCCGCGATGCGCCTGGTGGCGAGGCATCCCGAGGTGCAACACCTGGTACTGGAATGCACCAACATGCCACCGTACCGGGCTGCGGTGGCCCAAGCCACCGGAAGACCAGTGCACGACCTGGAAACCTGGCTGCTGGAAATCTGGCGTGAGCTACGCGCCAAGAACTGACACGCCGAAAAAGGGAAGCCAAACCGAGAACGCCGCGGAACCGGCTTCGCCGGGCCGCCAGCGTTGCCCCCTTGAGGGGGTCGCGCGCAGCGCGGCGGGGGTGGATCAAAAGCCCGGGGTTACAACTCCTCTACGCGCCGGGCCGGGTAGCTGTCCCAGGCCTGGCAGCCCGGGCATTGCCAGAAGTGCTGACGTGCTTCAAAGCCGCAGGCCGCACAGCGGTAGCGCTTGAGCGGCGCACTCGCCTGTTCCAGCGCCGCCTGTACGCGGGCCTGGGCCACGTCGTCGGACAGCTTCTCCCCGGCCAGCCATTGCGTGGCCATCACCAGCGAGGCTTCGCGGCCCAGGTGGTCGAGATAGCGTGAACGCGCCTCCTCAGGGCCGCCACTCAGGCTGACCATGGCTTCGGTCACATCGATGGAGGGCGCGCGGCTGTTGAACGACTGCAGCAGGGTCAGCGCCTCGGCCTGTCGGCCCGTCTGCACCGCCAGCTCGGCCAGCGCGTGGGCCGCCAGCGGCAGGGTCTGTGGTGCGTGCTGGCACAGCATGCGCAAGGCGTCGAAAGCGGCCGCAGCTTGGCCGCCCTGGGCCTTCAGGCTGGAGAGCGCCATCCAGCCACGTGCAAGCTGGGGTGCGTGGGCCACCGCTTCGCCCAGCAGCTGCAGGGCCTGTGTGGTGTTGCCATCGCGTTGTGCCTGCTCGGCTTCTTCGCAGAGGTAGTGGGCGAGCCGGGTGGTGAAGCTGCCCTGTTCGGCGTCATCCAGGCGCTGCGCGATGCGTTTGGCCTGTGGCCAGTCGCGTGAGCGCTCGTAGATGGCGAGCAGGGCCAGCAGGGCCTCGCCTTCAAACGCCGACCCTTCGAGCTTGTGCAAGGCCGCTTCGGCGCGGTCGAGCAGGCCCGCCTTGAGGAAATCCAGCGCCAGCGCGTGCTGGGCGCGATCGCGGTCCTTGCGGCTGAGGTCGGCGCGGGCCAGCAGGTGCTCATGCACCCGCACGGCGCGGTCGTAGTCGCCCCGGCGGCGAAACAGATTGCCCAGCGCGAAGTGCAGTTCGGCGGTGTCGGGGTCGCCCTGCACCGCCTCGATGAAGGCGTCGATGGCCTGGTCCTGCTGTTCGTTGAGCAGGTAGTTCAGGCCGCGGAAATAGGCCTTGGGTGCCTGCCGGCTTTCCATGCGCCATTGGCGCAGGTCGAGACGGGATGCACCCCATCCAAGCGCGAATGCCAGCGGCAGGCCCCAAAGCAGCCAGGTGAGATCAAAGTCCATGCCGGGGGTCGTGGGGGTCGGGAATGAGGGTTGAGTCGGCGTCAAAAGCCGTGCCGGCCCGCGGCGACGAGGCTGAAAGCGGGCGATGGGCCTTTCTGGCCCGCAGCCACAAGGGCAGCATGACGGCCACCCCGAGGAACACCCCGAGAATCAGCGCGACCAGGATCACCAGCACGAGCGGCGCCTGCCATTGCACCCCGAAAAACAGGTGCAGGGTGACCGGCTCCTGGTTGTTCAGCGCGAAGGCGAACAAAGCAAAAAAAATGGCTGCGTTGAGCAGCCACATCAGGTATTTCAAATCATCCCCTCTGTGGTGGGACGATTGTAGCGAGCGGGGCCCCTGGTCAGACCGGCTTGTTCGGTGCACGCGCCAGGATCTCGGCGGTCCTGGTGTCCACCTGTTCGCGCAGGGCCTTGCCCGGCTTGAAATGGGGGACGCGTTTTTCCGGAATCATCACGCTCTCGCCCGAGCGCGGGTTGCGCCCGACCCGGGGGGAACGGCGGTTGACGGAGAAGCTGCCAAAGCCGCGGATCTCGATCCGGTGCCCCTTGACCAGTGCATCGCCCATCGCGTCGAGGATGGCCTTGACGGCGAATTCGGCATCGCGGTGGGTGAGCTGGCCAAAACGGCCGGCCAGAGCTTCAACGAGGTCGCTGCGGGTCATGTCTGGGAAAAAACTCGGTCGTGCTGTTGGGCTGCACCGGGCGGATGCTCGCGCACCCGCCCAGGTTCAGTCGGCTCAGTTGTTGTTGTCGAGCTTGGCGCGAAGCAGGGCACCCAGGCTGGTGGTACCGGCGTTCTCGCGGGAAGACTGCTGGCTCAGGGAGGCCATGGCTTCCTGCTGGTCGGCGGCGTCCTTGGCCTTGATGGACAGCTGGATGTTGCGCGTCTTGCGGTCGATGTTGACCACCACGGCGGTCACTTCGTCGCCCTCTTTCAGCACGTTGCGCGCATCTTCCACGCGGTCGCGGCTGATTTCGCTGGCGCGCAGGTAACCCAGCACGTCTTCGCCCAGATCGATCTCGGCACCCTTGGCGTCCACGGTCTTGACCTTGCCGGTCACGATGGAGCCCTTGTCGTTGACCGACACGAAGGTGGTGAACGGGTCGCCGTCGAGCTGCTTGATGCCCAGGGAGATGCGCTCGCGCTCCACGTCGATGGCCAGCACGATGGCTTCGACTTCCTGGCCCTTCTTGAAGTTGCGCACGGCGGCTTCGCCGGTTTCGTTCCAGGACAGGTCGGACAGGTGCACCAGGCCGTCGATGCCGGCGGCCAGACCCACGAACACGCCGAAGTCGGTGATCGACTTGATCGGGCCCTTGACGCGGTCACCGCGCTTGGTCTGCTCGGCGAATTCGTGCCAGGGGTTGGCGCGGCACTGCTTCATGCCCAGGGAGATGCGGCGCTTGTCTTCGTCGATGTCGAGCACCATGACTTCGACCTCATCACCCAACGACACCAGCTTGGAAGGGGCCACGTTCTTGTTGGTCCAGTCCATCTCGGAGACGTGCACCAGGCCTTCGATGCCGGGTTCCAGCTCAACGAATGCACCGTAGTCGGCGATGTTGGTGATCTTGCCGAACATGCGGGTGCTTTGCGGGTAGCGGCGCGAAACGCCCATCCACGGGTCGTCGCCCATCTGCTTCAGACCCAGGGAAACGCGGTGCTTCTCGGTGTCGAACTTCAGGATCTTGGCGGTGATTTCCTGGCCAGCCGTCACCACTTCGCTCGGGTGACGGACACGGCGCCATGCCATGTCGGTGATGTGCAGCAGGCCGTCGATGCCGCCCAGGTCCACGAACGCACCGTATTCGGTGATGTTCTTGACCACACCGTGCACGATGGCGCCTTCCTTGAGGGTGTCCATCAGCTTGGCGCGCTCTTCGCCCATGGAGGCTTCCACCACGGCGCGGCGGCTCAGCACCACGTTGTTGCGCTTGCGGTCCAGCTTGATGACCTTGAATTCCAGGGTCTTGTTTTCGTAGGGGGTGAGGTCCTTGGTCGGACGGCTGTCGACCAGCGAACCCGGCAGGAAGGCGCTGATGCCGTTGACCATGACCTTGAGGCCGCCCTTGACCTTGCTGGAGGTCGTGCCGGTGACGAATTCGCCGGACTCGAGCGCTTTTTCCAGCGACATCCACGAAGCCAGGCGCTTGGCCTTGTCGCGCGACAGCAGGGTGTCGCCAAAGCCGTTTTCCACGGAGTCGATGGCGACCGACACGAAGTCGCCGACCTGGACTTCGAGTTCGCCCTGATCGTTCTTGAATTCGGCCAGCGGAACGTAGGCTTCCGATTTCAGTCCGGCGTTGACCACCACGTGGCTGTGCTCGATGCGAACGACTTCAGCGGTGATGACTTCGCCCGAGCGCATTTCAGCGCGTTTCAGGGACTCTTCGAACAGGGCGGCAAAAGATTCAGACATTGAATTTCCTAAAACCGCTCAAACAGTCGGGCGCGGATCCACCACAAGGCGGTTCGCACGGAGATCGACGGATGGGCGGCGTTGACGTTGCGGTGCGTGGCACCGCGGGGTTAAGTGAAAGAACCATCGGGCCTGCGGGCTGTGAACACCCGGCCGTGCCGTCTGGGCCATCAAGGTGGTGGACTCAGTTGCCCGAGAACACCGTTTTGCCCTGCCACCAGTTCAACACCTGCTGCACCGATTGCTCGACGTCCAGCCCGGAGTTGTCCAGTTGCAAGGCATCTTCGGCCGGCTTGAGTGGGGCGTGTGCCCGGGACGAATCCCGGTGGTCGCGCTTTTCCAAGTCCGCCAAAAGACTGGTGATGTTAGCAGCAATTCCCTTTGAAATCAACTGCTTATATCGCCGTTGGGCGCGCTGCTCGGCGCTTGCTGTGAGGTACACCTTGAGCGGCGCGTCCGGAAAGATCACGGTGCCCATGTCACGCCCATCGGCCACCAGCCCGGGCAGGCGGCGAAAACCGTGCTGCAGGGTCAGCAGGGCGGCGCGCACCTCGGGCACGGCCGACACGCGCGAGGCCGCCATGCCAGCCACTTCGCTGCGCAGCGCATCGCTCACGTCCACGCCATCGAGCCAGATGCGTGGGCCGTCAAAGCGCACCTGCAGCCCCGCCGCCAATGTGCCCAGGCGCTGGGCCTGTTCGGGCTGGCGCAGATCGTCTTCGGCGGTGGACAAGCCGGCCTTGCCGGCCGCCAGGCCCACCAGCCGGTACAGGGCGCCGGAATCCAGCAGGTGGTAGCCCAGCCGTTGCGCGACCTCGGCTGCCAGCGTGCCCTTGCCGGAGGCGGTGGGGCCATCGATGCAGATCACCGGGATACGGGCGGCGTCTGCCTGGCACACGTCGAACAGGGCCTCGAAGTAGTCCGGGAAGGTCTTGGCCACGCATTTCGGGTCTTCGATGCGCACCGGCAGGCCTGCCGGATTGAACGCCGCGAGCGAAAAGCACATGGCGACACGGTGGTCGTCATAGGTATGGATGGAGGCGGCCCGCCAGTGCGCCGGTGTGGCCGGTGGTGTGATGCGGATGAAGTCCGCGCCTTCTTCCACGGTGGCGCCGAGCTTGCGGCATTCGGTGGCCATGGCGACGATGCGATCGGTTTCTTTCACGCGCCAACTGGCGATGTTGCGCAGGGTTGTGGTGCCGTCGGCATAGAGCGCCATCACGGCCAGCGTCATCGCCGCGTCCGGAATGTGGTTGCAGTCCAGCTCGATGGCCTTGAGTGGCCACAGCCCACGCCGGATGTGCAGCCGGTTGGCTTCGCCGGTGATCTGCGCGCCCATCAGGCGGGCGGCCTCCACGAAGCGGATGTCGCCCTGGATGGAGGCCAGGCCCACGCCTTCGATGGTGATGCCGTCCCTGCCAGGCGATGCGGGTGCCAGCGCACCCAGCGCGATGAAATAGCTGGCCGATGAAGCGTCGCCTTCGACCGGAATGCGCCCGGGCGAGGTGTAGCGGCTGCCCGTCGGAATGGTGAAGCGCGACCAGCCATCGCACTGGACCCGGACGCCGAATTTTTCCAGCAGGTTGAGGGTGATTTCGATGTAGGGTCGGGAAATCAGTTCGCCGACCACGTCGATGTGGATGTCCTGCCGGGCCACCAGAGGCAGGGCCAGCAGCAGGGCGGTGAGAAACTGGCTGGACACATCGCCGCGCACGCGGATGGGCGCATCGAGGTTCAACGCCTGCGGCTGACCATTGCCCAGCCGCAGGGGCGGATAACCTTCCTGACCGAGGCAGTCCACCGGGCAACCCAGCTGCCGCAGGGCGTCCACCAGGTCGCCGATCGGCCGCTCGTGCATGCGGGCAATGCCACTGAGCTCGAACGCGCCACCGTGCTGACTGGCCAGCAGCGCCAGGGCCGCGGTGAGCGGGCGCATGGCGGTGCCGGCGTTGCCCAGGAACAACTGCGCGGTCTTCACGGGTAGCGCCCCACCCAGCCCGTGCACCCGCAACGCGCCGTCGTCCTGGGGTTCGATGCGACAGCCCAACTGCGCGAGGGCCGCCAGCATCACGCGTGTGTCGTCCGAATCGAGCAGGTCGGTGATGTCGGTGTGGCCCACGCTCAGTGCCGCCAGCAGCAAAACCCGGTTGGAGATGCTCTTGGAGCCTGGCAGGCGGACGGTGCCGCCCGCGCTCTTCAATGGCGGAATGTCGAGATGGTCGATGGAGTACATGCGGAGGGCTTGCGGCGCGCGAGCGCCGGCGGAAACGACGGGCTCAACTGCGGGGTTTGATGGCGCTCATGCGCCAGTGGGCGCGTGAAGTGCTGGCGCGGTCAATCAGCGACTCCAGTGCATCCGGGTTGTCCGCGGCGATCGCGGTTTCAAAGGCATGCAGGGCGCGCTGGAAGTGCCTGGACTGGGCGATGAGCTCTTCGCGGTTGGACATGAGGATGTCGCGCCAGATGCTCGGATCACTCGCCGCGATGCGGGTGAAGTCTCGAAAGCCGGGGCCGGCCAGCGCAAGGAACTCTTCGCCCTGCGGCTGCCCGGTGACGGCGTTCATCAAGGCAAACGCAATCATGTGCGGCAGATGGCTCACGGCCGCATAGGCGGCGTCGTGGGCCTCGGGCGTCATCTGTTTGACATGGCAGCCCAGCGCTGTCCAGACCGCGTGGGCCTTGTTCAGCTGGGCGGTCTGCGTGCGCTCGATGGGCGTCAGAATCACCTGGCGGCCGGTGTACAGATCCGCATCGGCGTTCTCCACGCCGGCGAGTTCCTTGCCTGTGATCGGGTGGGCGGGCACGAACACGCCGACCTGGTCGCGCAGCACGCGGCGCGCGGCGTCGATCACCTCGCGCTTGGTCGAACCCACGTCCATGATGAGCGTGTCCGGGCCCACCAGGTGGCGAATGGCCTTGAAGGTCGTTTCGGTGGCAGACACCGGCACCGCCAGCAACACCAGGTCAGCGCCGCTGACCGCCAGCAGGGCCGAGGGCGCTTCCACATCGATCACGCCCATTTGGCGTGCCCGTTCGGTGGTGGAAGGCGACTTGCTGTAGCCCACCACGCGCTTGACCAGCCCCGCCTTCTTGAGCGCGAGTGCGAATGAGCCACCCATCAGGCCGCAACCGATCAGTCCCAGTTGTTCAAACATCAAGACTCCCACCGGGCAGCCCCAGAGGGGATAAAGAAGGTATGCGAAGGAGTGCGCTCATTCATTCGCTGACCGGGTACGCACCCAGCACCTTGTAGAACGCGCACAGTCCCTTCAGTTCCTCGAGGGCGGCCGCCACGTGCGGCTGCGAGGGGTGGCCAGCGATGTCGATGTAGAAGTAGTACTCCCACTGCCCGGATTTGGCCGGGCGCGACTCGAAACGCGTCATGGACACGCCGTTGTTCTTCAGCGGCACCAGCAGGTCGTGCACCGCGCCCGGCCGGTTGGGCACCGACACCACGAGGCTGGTGCAGTCCTTGCCGGTGGCGGGCGGCATCGCCAGCGTCTGCGGCAGGCAGATCACGGCGAAACGCGTGCGGTTGTAGGCCTCGTCCTGGATCGCATGGGCCACGATGTGCAGACCGAACTGCGCAGCGGCCCGTTCGCTGGCCAGCCCGGCCCAGGCCGGGTTGGTGGCGGCCAGGCGGGCGCCTTCGGCGTTGCTGTCCACCGCGCGTCGCTCGGCATGGGGCAGGTGCTGGCTCAGCCAGTTCTGGCATTGCGCGAGCGCCTGCGGGTGCGCCATGACGACCTCGATGCCCTTGAGGTCGTTCACCTGGCGCAGCAGGTTGTGTCGCACCAGCAGGCTGACCTCGCCCACGACATGCACCGGCGAGCGCAGGAACAGGTCCAGCGAACGGGCCACCACCCCTTCGGTGGAGTTTTCCATGCCCACCACGCCGTACTGGGCGGTGCCCGCCGCCGTGGCGTGGAACACCTCGTCGAAGTTGGCGCAGTAGATCAGGTTGGCGGCGCCACCGAAAAATTCGATCGCCGCCTGCTCGCAGAACGTTCCCTGCGGCCCGAGCACGGCGACCCGCTGCGGCGCTTCCAGCGCCAGACAGGCCGACATGATTTCGCGCCAGATGGAAGCCACGTGCTGGTTGAGCAACGGCCCCTGGTTGGCCGCCTGGATTTTCTCGATGACCTGGGCGACGCGATCCGGGCGGAAGAAGGGCGAGCCTTCGGCGCGCTTGATCTCGCCCACCTGCTCGGCCACCCGGGCGCGCTGGTTGAGCAGCGACAGCAACTGCTGGTCGAGCGAATCGATCTGGACGCGCAGGGCTCCGAGGGCATCGGATTGTGTGGGTTGCGTCATGGCGTCAGGCCCGGGTTTTCTCGAAATCGCGCATGTAGCTCACCAGCGCCTGCACGCCCGCCAGCGGCAAGGCGTTGTAGAGGCTGGCGCGCATGCCGCCGACCGATTTGTGGCCCTTGAGCTGCAACAGGTCTGCGGCCTTCGCGCCAGCCAGGAAGGCCTCGTTGCGCGACTCGTCGCGCAGGAAAAAAGGCACGTTCATGCGCGAGCGGCAGTTTCGGGCCACCTTGTTGATGTACAGCTGCGACTGGTCGATGAAGTCGTAGAGCAGGGTGGCTTTGGCCAGATTGCGCTGCTCCATGGCCGCCACACCGCGGAACTCACCCTCGGTCTGGCGCTTGAGCCACTGGAAGGTCAGGCCGGCCATGTAGATGGCGTAGGTGGGGGGCGTGTTGTACATGGATGCGTTGTCGGCCACGGTCTTGTAGTCGAACGCACTCGGGCAGATGGACAGCGCGTGCCCCAGCAGGTCCTCACGCACCACCACCAGCGTGAGACCGGCTGGCCCCAGGTTCTTCTGCGCGCCGCCAAAAGCCAGGCCGACACGCGACCAGTCAACCGGTCGCGATGCAACGTGCGAGGAAAAGTCGATCACCAGCGGCGCATCGCTGCCCAGCGCTTTGAGGTCGGGCAACCGATGGACTTCGATGCCGTTGATGGTTTCGTTGCTGCAGAGGTGCACGTACTGGGCATCCCGGCTGAGCTGCCACGAAGCGGGGTCGGGCAATTCGGTGTGCGCCTGTGCCGCATTGCTGGCGGCCAGGCGGGCCTCGCAGTATTTGCCGGCCTCCTTGAACGACTTCTGGCTCCAGCTGCCGGTGACCACAAAGTCCACCATCCCTCCACGCGAGAGGTTCAGCGGAACGATGGCGTTTTCGGCCAGGCCGCCGCCCTGCATGAACAGGATGCGGAAATGGGCTGGAACGGCCAGCAACTCGCGTAGATCCGATTCGGCCGCCTCGATGATGGACATGAACTCCTTGCCGCGGTGGCTCATCTCCATCACGCTCATGCCGCTACCGTGCCAGTCGAGCATCTCGCTGGCCGCTTGTTGCAGCACTTCGGCCGGCATGGCGGCCGGACCGGCGGAAAAATTGTAGGGGCGCGTCGTCATGGCGCTTCGGCGCCGGCGTCATCCGCCTCGCTCGGGTCGGCGAGATCCGGCACGTTCGCATCGTTTTCCACGATGCGTTGCAGGCCGGAGAGCTCGGCGCCTTCGTCCAGAGCGATCAGGGTCACCCCTTGCGTGGCCCGGCCCATTTCGCGGATCTCGCTCACGCGGGTGCGCACCAGCACACCCTTGTCGGTGATCAGCATGATCTCGTCGTCGTTGTGCACCAGTGTGGCGGCCACCACCTTGCCGTTGCGCTCACTTTGCTGGATCGCGATCATGCCCTTGGTGCCCCGACCGTGGCGCGTGTACTCGCCAATCGGCGTGCGTTTTCCATAGCCATTGATGGTGGCGGTCAGCACGCTCTGTTCTTCGTCCTCGGCCACCAGCATGGCGATCACGCTCTGGCTGTCTTCGATCATCATGCCGCGAACACCACGCGCGTTGCGGCCCATCGGGCGCACATCGTTTTCGTCGAAACGCACGGCTTTGCCGCCATCGGAGAACAGCATCACGTCGTGCTGGCCATCGGTGAGTGCCGCGCCGATCAGGAAGTCGCCGTCGTCCAGGTCCACCGCGATGATGCCGGCCTTGCGCGGGTTGCTGAATTCGTCCAGCGCGGTCTTCTTGACCGTGCCCATGGACGTGGCCATGAACACGAAGCGGTCGGACGGGAAGCTGCGCATCTCACCGGTCAGCGGCAGCACCACGTTGATCTTCTCGCCTTCCTGCAGCGGGAACATGTTGACGATGGGGCGCCCACGCGAACCGCGCGAACCGGCGGGCACTTCCCAGACCTTGAGCCAGTACAGGCGACCCCGATTGGAGAAACACAGGATGTAGTCGTGCGTATTGGCGATGAAGAGTTGATCGATCCAGTCGTCTTCCTTGGTGGCCGTGGCCTGCTTGCCGCGACCGCCACGTTTCTGCGCCCGGTATTCGGACAGGGGCTGACTCTTGATGTAGCCACTGTGGCTGAGCGTGACCACCATGTCGGTGGGCGTGATCAGGTCTTCGGTGGAGAGGTCCTGCGCACTGTGTTCGATTTCGCTGCGGCGGGCACCCAGCTTGGTCTGACCAAACTCGATCTTCACTTCCGTCAACTCTTCGCCAATGATGGCGGACACGCGCTCGGGTTTGGCCAGGATGTCGAGCAGATCATCGATCTCGCCCATGACTTCCTTGTACTCGGCCACGATCTTGTCCTGCTCCAGACCGGTCAGGCGCTGCAGGCGCATCTGCAGGATTTCCTGCGCCTGGGTCTCGGACAGGCGGTACAGGCCATCGCTGCCCATGCCGAAGGCTTTTTCGAGTCCATCCGGACGGTAGTCGTCGGCGTTGATCACGCCGCCGTCGGCGCGCGTGCGGGTCAACATTTCGCGGACCAGCTGGCTGTCCCAGGGGTGGGCCATCAACTCGGCCTTGGCCACCGGCGGCGTGGGCGATTCGCGGATGATGCGGATGAAATCGTCGATGTTGGCCAGCGCAACAGCCAGGCCTTCGAGCACATGGCCGCGCTCGCGCGCTTTGCGCAGGTTGAACACCGTGCGGCGCGTCACCACTTCGCGGCGGTGTTCCAGAAACACCTGGATCAGATCCTTGAGGTTGCACAGGCGCGGCTGACCGTCGATCAGCGCCACCATGTTGATGCCGAAGGTGTCCTGCAACTGGGTCTGCTTGTACAGGTTGTTGAGCACCACCTCGGGTACTTCACCGCGCTTGAGCTCGATCACCAGGCGCATGCCGGACTTGTCCGACTCGTCCTGGATGTGGCTGATGCCTTCGATCTTCTTCTCGTGCACGAGTTCGGCGATGCGCTCCTGCAGGGTCTTCTTGTTGACCTGGTAGGGCAGCTCGTCCACGATGATGGACTGGCGCTGGCCCTTGTCGATGTCCTCAAAGTGGCACTTGGCGCGCATCACCACGCGGCCGCGACCGGTGCGGTAGCCGTCCCGGACACCATTCATGCCGTAGATGATGCCCGCGGTGGGGAAGTCGGGCGCCGGCACGATTTCCATCAGTTCGTCAATGGAGGCTTCAGGGTGCTTCAGCAGATGCAGGCAGGCATCGACCACCTCGTTGAGGTTGTGTGGCGGGATGTTGGTCGCCATGCCCACCGCGATACCGGACGATCCGTTGACCAGCAGGTTGGGCAAACGCGAGGGCAGCACCAGGGGCTCTTTTTCGGAGCCGTCGTAGTTGGGGCCGAAGTTGACCGTCTCCTTGTCGATGTCGGCCAGCATTTCGTGGGCGATCTTCGACAGCCGGATTTCGGTGTAGCGCATGGCCGCGGCGTTGTCACCGTCCACCGAACCGAAGTTGCCCTGGCCATCGACCAGCATGTGGCGCAGCGAGAAGTCCTGCGCCATGCGGACGATGGTGTCGTAAACCGCGCTGTCACCATGCGGATGGTATTTACCAATGACGTCACCAACGATGCGCGCCGATTTTTTGTACGCACGGTTCCAGTCGTTGTTCAGCTCGTGCATGGCAAACAGCACGCGCCTGTGCACCGGCTTGAGCCCGTCGCGTGCGTCTGGTAAGGCGCGACCAACGATCACGCTCATGGCGTAATCGAGGTAGCTGCGCCGCATCTCCTCTTCAAGACTGATGGGCAGGGTCTCTTTGGCGAACTGTGTCATGAACGGGTGCTGGTGTACGGATGTGAGCCAAAAGGCAACCGCTCATTTTAGTGGTGGCGTGGCACCGGCCCTGATCGGCGGGTCTGTTGTGCCTCAGCAACGAATGACTTGGAGAAGCAGAATGTGGTTACAACACGGTATGGCAGCGCACAGATGGCTATAGTTTGCTTGTGGCACAATAAATTCAACGTTTTGAGTGGTGGTCACTTCAAGCGTCACCGTCGATAGCAGCCCATTTGGGGCAATACCAAGAGGAAAAACCATGAATAAACTGAACAAAGTGGCAATGTTGATTGCATCCGCTGCTCTGGCAACTAGTGCTTTCGCTGCACCCTCCAGTGGCTCCGAAACCAACGACAACTGGCGCAGTGGCCATGGCAATCTTCAATGGAAGAATGGCGATGGCACCCTGTGCTGGCGCAATTCCAGCTGGACGCCTGCCACGGCAGCCAAGGATTGTGATGGCGCCATTGTGCCGGCCCCCGCACCTGCGCCAGCGCCTATGGCCGCGCCTGCTCCCGCACCGGCCCCAGCTCCCGCGCCTGCTCCCGCACCTGTGGCCACCAAGGTGACATACGCTGCAGACGCATTCTTCGATTTCGACAAAGCTGTGCTCAAGCCCGAAGGCAAAGCCAAGCTGGATGATCTGGCGGGCAAGGTTTCCGGCATCAATCTGGAAGTCGTGATTGCCGTGGGTCACACCGACTCCGTTGGCTCTGACAAATACAACCAGTCGTTGTCCAATCGCCGCGCCGAAGCCGTCAAAGCTTACCTGGTGAGCAAAGGCATCGAAAGCAATCGCATCTACACCGAAGGCAAGGGTGAATCCCAGCCGGTGGCCGATAACGGCACCCGCGAAGGTCGCGCCAAGAACCGTCGCGTGGAAGTGGAAGTTGTGGGCACCCGCGCCGGCAACTAAATCCCGTTTGCTGCGTTTCTGACGCAAGGCCCCATGTGTGAAAGCACATGGGGCTTTTTTCTGCTCGTCGATCCATGAACCGGTTTTTGTCTTTCCTGTGTTGTCTGTCGCTGGTTGCCTGTGGCGCACCTTCGGAAAGACCTGCTGAAGGCCTGTATGAGCGGTATCCGGTGCGTGAAGCGACTGGGCTTGAACGTGACTGTTTGCTGAACCCTGTCGGGGCGCAAACGAGGGTCACCGTGGTGATGCTGTTGTCGCCTCGCATGGCGTACAGTCTTCTCGAATGGCCTCGCATGAAGGCCGCGGCAGAAGGGGCCCACTTTCAGGTGCTTGCATGGAAGGACCCACGGGTGACGGCGTCCGAGTGGGATGACGCCTTGGCTGTATCCGGGCTCGACAGGGTCGACCGCCAACGGCTGCATGACCAGCCGGCTTTGTGCCATTCGCTCTGGAATCGGGTGGATCACCTGCCTTTCAGCCAGGTATTTCTTGGCTCCAGTGTGCATGCGTGGCCCATCCTGGGCGTCATGCCCGATACCGCTTGGCTGGATTCCCTCGAGCTCCGGCGCCAAGCCTTGCTGCATGCAGAGCCGAAAGGTGCCAGGTGAGGGTATCGGCCCAACCTGAGAGGCCGCACGTGAACCTCAAGGAAGTGGCCTCTGATCGGCTGCCTTTCCTGTCCAGGCGCCAGGCGGGGCGCTTGATGGCACTGGCCGGTGCGTTGTGCCTGGGAACTGCCACCGGGCAAGCCGACACCCCCGGCCCGGATGCGTGCATTGATCCGGTCAGCTATCTCGCGCTCGATCCGGACGTGGTCGGGAAGGACAGCAATGGCATCCCGGCCCTGGGGACCTACGAGCGCATCAGCCCGGACGGACGTTTCGTGTTGAGGTCTTTTTCGGGCAGCTTGTTCGGACAGGTGTCCCTGATCGAGTTGCCGGCCGAACCACAGGGGGTTCTGCAGGCCTACCGCACACCCCTGAGCAACGAGGCCTTTCCGGTGCAGGGGAGCTGGCGCTTCCTGGTGGATGTGAACGGGAGCCACTACCGGTTGTCGGATGTCCTGCGCCGGCAGCAAAAGGCGCAACCCTTGTTTTCGGGGGGGATGCGGGGGTTCTATGCCGCAGCCTCGGAGCTTTCAGCGGAGAAGAGCACAGATCCGTCGTTGATCTGGATCCGGTCCATGAGTTGGCCACAGGGGGACCGTTCGGGGCAGGGAACAGGTCCGCTGCAGGTCCGGACCCTGGGGGTGCGAGACCGCGGTGGGCAGGTTGATGTCGTGCACGACACCGGTGCGCAGTTCATCTGTGCTCAAAGGCAGAGCGTCGACGGCAATGTGTACACCTTGCCCATGATCTCGGTGGATGGCCTGGAGTTTTCCGCCATACCGATCAATCCGCGACAGGGCCGGCCGAGCATGCGCGTTTATGGTTTGGCCACGGGGGCGCTGGATGAACAGCACCCCTGCGATTTGAGGTGGGACCTACGCGCCACCCCTGGAAAGGCAGTGTTTGGATTTGCGACCCATGCCCCTGCGATGTTGGTCTACACCTCCAATTCCAGTGTGTACTTTCTCGATCGGCGTCTGCCTCCCGAGGCCGGAGCGTTTCAGGTGGAAGATTGGCGCACACTGGTGCTGGCTAGCGCTTTCCCCGGGCTGACCCGTGACGGGCGCATCGTTTTTGGGGCGACCTGGAAAGACTGTCCACCTGGTGGGTCGTGTGTGGGTCGCGCCGGTTACGTCGTGGCAGATCCCTACCAGAACCCTGCGTACCGAAACCATTGGAAGGCCCGAAACGCGACTGCGCCCAAGGCCTGCATCACTCGGCGGGAGGTCATGGCGGAGCGGCGACGTTTTGCCGATCAGCACGGTCTGGCACCCTGAAGCCGTGTGAAAATTGACCGCATGAATCCAACCGTCAATGCCGACCCCGCCGAACTGGCCAAATTCTCTGACCTTGCCCACCGATGGTGGGATCCTGAGAGCGAATTCAGGCCCTTGCACCAGATCAACCCCTTGCGTCTGGGCTGGATCGACGGCTTGGCCAGTCTGAGTGGCAAAAACGTGCTCGACGTGGGGTGTGGGGGCGGCATCCTGTCGGACTCGATGGCACGCAAGGGCGCAGAGGTCACTGGCATCGATCTGGCCGTCAAGGCGCTCAAGGTGGCCCAGCTCCATGCGTTGGAGGCGGGGACGCAGCACGTGAGTTACCGGGAAATCAGCGCGGAGGCGCTGGCGCAGGAGCAGCCCGGTGCCTTTGATGTGGTGACCTGCATGGAGATGCTGGAGCATGTGCCGGACCCGGCCTCCGTGGTTCGGGCCTGCTCGGCGCTGGTGAAACCCGGTGGATGGGTGTTTTTCTCCACCATCAACCGCAACCCGAAGTCGTTCCTGTTTGCCATCGTGGGCGCGGAATACCTGCTGCAGATGCTACCCAAGGGCACGCACGAGTACGCCAAGATGATTCGCCCCAGCGAGCTGGCCAGCCATTGCCGCGCCGCCGGACTTGAGTTGGAGCAGACGCGTGGCATGGAGTTCAACCCGCTGACCCAGCGCTACTGGCTGAGTCAGGACACCAGCGTGAACTACCTGATCGCGACACGAAAGCCATGACCGGTCGCGTGTTCCGCGGTATCCGGGCCGTGTTGTTCGACCTGGATGGCACCTTGATCGACAGCGCACCCGATCTGGGCGCGGCGGCCGACGCCATGCGCACACAGCGTGGTCTGGCCCCGCTTCCACTGGAGCGTTACCGGCCGCTGGCTGGCGCTGGGGCTCGGGGCATGTTGCGTGTGGCTTTTGACATCGACCCGGATCATGCCGGGTATGAACCGCTCAAACAGGAGTTCTTTGCCCACTACGAAGCCTGCCTGACGCAGCGCACCCAGCCTTTCATGGAGGTGGATCGCCTGCTGGCGGCGCTGGTGCAGGGAGGACTGCTTTGGGGAGTGGTGACCAACAAATCGCAGCGTTTCACCACGCCGTTGACCCAGGCCATGCGCCTTTTTGACACCGCGAGCACCATCGTCAGCGGTGACACGACGCCTCATGCCAAACCCCATCCCGAGCCCTTGCGGGAGGCGGCCCGGCGCCTGGGGGTGTTACCGGCGCAGTGCCTTTACGTGGGGGACGATCAGCGCGACATCCAGGCCGGGCAGGCAGCAGGCATGCCCACCGTGGCCGCACACTACGGTTACCTCGGGCTGGATGCCGACGCATCGGCCTGGGGTGCCGACGCCGAGGTTTTTTCACCCCTTCAGGTCTTGCAATTGCTGGAACTGCCTTAAACTTGGTTGCTCAGGGGCTGCACTGGTTTCGACGTGGGTTCGGACACGCAGCAGGGCATGTCGAGGTTCTGTCACCTCGTAAAACCGCAGAAAAAAACTAACTGCAAACGACGAACGTTTCGCACTCGCCGCTTAATTGCCGGTGAGCTTTGCAACAGCAGGCCTATGGGCTGGGCAAGGGTTCAAACGGCGCAAGCCGCGAGAGTCCAGGCTGCAAAGATAATTCAATAGGCTGGTTGGGCGTCGGGTAACTTGGCGCACAACAAGATTCAAGGTTGCTGGCGTCCTGTGTAGCGTGCCGCTGCGCGATTCAGGAAGCGAGACTCAAATCAGACGGCTACACATGTAGAACTGCGCGAAGAAGGCTTGCGGACGGGGGTTCAAATCCCCCCAGCTCCACCATACACAAGGGCTCGGACTCATCTCCGGGCCCTTTTTTTGCCTGAAATCCCCGCGCCACGCGGGGCTCCGACCCTCAGTGCTGCGGGTGGCTTCCTGCCGAAACGCCCGGAATCCGCCACTTTCTTGGCCAGAGCCGTCTCTTTTTGGAGTTGACCCACTTTCGTGGACGGGTACCGGTTTGGTTCTCAAACCATTTCGGGTGTTGTCTCGACGCGCACGTTGGCGTCCTCGACAACATCAAACAGGGCTTCGTGACTCCTTTCAACGTTCAGGGGTAAGAGATAGGCCAGACCGCTGTGGCGGCACCTGGGGTTGCACCACAGGTGGCGCCCGCCACCGCGGACAAGTCTTTCAGCGCCTCGAACACAAAAATACGGACACTCCAGCTGCCGCCGGCTTCTTCTTGCTTGGCATAGATGCTCCTGTTCGTCATGCTATGCCTCAAACACAAAATTTCTGACAGGCTCACACAAAGAATGATGGGTCCACGGAACGGGTCGACTCCAGTCATTCCTTGACTCCTTGTCGGTATTTTCAACAAGGCCAAGAACTCCTCTTTTCAGGGGCAGGGTCACTCGCTGTAGCGCTTCTCGAGTGCGTCCCAAAATGGCTTGTTCACCAAACGCTGGCGTTCTGCAAACGGCGTTACGAGTCCACTGGACTCCTGCACTTCCATCTCGTCTCGCAGCACCGTCAGTGCCTTGTTCATCCCGGCCAGGGCTCCTTGCAAGGCGGCATTCGCGTACAAGACGATTCCGTAGCCCAGTTCGCCCAGCTCTTTCGCGTTGAAGATGGGCGTCTTGCCGCCAATCACCATGTTTGCCAATTGGGGCTTGGCCAGGCGCAGTGGCAACGCTCGGATCTCCTCGGCCTTGGTCACGGCCTCGACGAACAGGATGTCAGCGCCAGCCTCTGCAAACTTCTGAGCACGCTCCAAGGCTGCTTCGAAGCCATGGGTGGCGGCCGCGTCGGTGCGTGCCATGATCAGAAGGTCTGGATCCCGGCGCGTGTCAACGGCGGCCATGATCTTGCTGACGGCCTCCTCGGTCGAGATTACCGCCTTGCCAGAAAAATGCCCGCAACGCTTGGGTGCGACCTGATCCTCGAATTGGATGCAGTCCGCACCCGCACGCTCCAGTGTGCGCACGGTGTGGTGTACGTTCAGCGCGTTGCCAAAGCCCGTGTCGGCATCCACGATGAGTGGCACCGACACAGCGTCCCTGATGCGCGCAGTGTGATCGGCAATCTCCGCCAGGCCCATGAACCCCTGGTCCGGCATGCCGAACCACATGTTGGTGACGCCGGCACCGGTGATGTAGATGGCCTCAAAACCGAGGTCTTCGATCACTTTGGCCGACAGCGCATTGAAGGCGCCCGGCACCAGCAGGCCGCGGCGGGCTTCGACCAGAGACTTGAGTTGTTTGCGAGTGGACATGTCGTTTCCTTTGTTCAGAAGCTGTCATCGGGCACGCGGACCCATCCTTCCATGAGCACCCGCGCGCTGCGGCTCATGATGGCTTTGGTGACTTTCCACTGGCCTTCGATCCGTTCGGCTCGGGCGCCGACGCGCAGCGTGCCCGAGGGATGACCGAAGCGGACGGCCTCGCGAGCGCCCCCGCCGGCCGCGAGGTTGACGAGGGTGTCGGGAATGGCGGCGGCCGTCCCGATGGCCACGGCCGCCGTGCCCATCATCGCGTGGTGCAGCTTGCCCATGGACAGCGCGCGCACGAGCAGATCCACGTCCGCGGCCTTCACGGTCTTTCCGCTTGAGGCCACGTAGTCGGCGGGTGGTGCGACGAAGGCGAGCTTGGGCGTGTGCTGGCGCTTGGTGGCTTCGGCGATGTCCTGGATCAGACCCATCTTCAAGGCGCCATGGGCGCGGAGGGTCTCGAGGCGCGCGAGCGCCTGGGCATCACCGTTGATGGCGTCCTGCAGCTCTGTGCCGGTGTAGTCGATGTCCCTCGCATTGACGAAGATGGTCGGGATGCCGGCGTTGATGAGCGTGACCTTGAGAGTACCGAAGGCGGGCACTTCCAGGTCGTCGACCGGCCGCCCCGTCGGGAACATCGCTCCACCGCCTTCACCGTCGCCCTCGTCGGCCGGGTCGAGGAACTCCAGTTGTACTTCGGCGGCCGGGAAAGTCACGCCATCGAGCTCGAAGTCGCCGGTTTCCTGCACCCGGCCGTCGGTCATCGGAACGTACGCAACGATCGTCTTTCGGATGTTGGCTTGCCAGATGCGAACGGTGCAGACACCGTTCTCCGGGATGCGATCCGGCGGCAGCAGGCGGTTGGCGATCGCGAACGGGCCCACAGCGGCCGACAGGTTGCCGCAGTTGCCCGACCAATCCACGAAGGCGCTGTCGATGGACACCTGGCCGAACAGGTAATCGACGTCGTGGTCGGGCCGCGACGATGTCGACACGATGACGGCCTTGGAGGTGGACGAGGAAGCCCCGCCCATGCCATCGATCTGCTTGCCGTAGGGATCGGGGCTGCCGATCACGCGCAAAAGCAGCTTGTCGCGCGCCGGGCCGTGGAATTGCGCGGCCTCAGGCAGGTCCTGCAGGCGAAAGAACACGCCCTTGCTGGTGCCGCCACGCATATAGGCAGCGGGAATGCGGATCTGGGCTTGGAATGACATGGCGATGCTCCTCAGGCGACCTGCTCGCGCCCGGCCAGGAAATCCTGCGCGAAGCGCTGCAGCACGCCGCCGGCCTCGTAGATCGACACCTCCTCTGCCGTGTCCAGCCTGCAGATCACGGGGACTCGCAGCGTCTCGCCCTTCGTTCGGCGAATGACCAGTGTCAGCTCGGCCCGCGGCGTGCGCTGGCCGATCACGTCGTAAGTTTCGGTGCCGTCGAGTCTCAGGGTGAGGCGGCTGGTGCCCGGCTTGAACTCCAGCGGCAGCACGCCCATCCCGATCAGGTTGGTGCGGTGGATGCGCTCGAACCCCTCGGCCACCACCGTCTCCACGCCGGCCAGGCGCACGCCCTTGGCAGCCCAATCGCGCGACGACCCCTGGCCGTAATCGGCGCCCGCGATGACGATCAGCGGCTGCTTGCGTTCCAGGTAGATCTCGATGGCTTCCCACATGCGCACAATCCTGCCCTCGGGCTCTACCCGGGCCAGCGAACCGGCCATCACCCGTCCTTCGGCGTCGCGCGCCATCTCGTTCCTGAGCGTGGGGTTGGCGAAGGTGGCACGCATCGCGGTGAGGTGGTCGCCGCGATGGGTCGCGTACGAATTGAAGTCCTCCTCGGGCAAGCCGCATCTGGTGAGGTACTCGCCGGCGGCCGAGTCGGCCAAGATCGCGTTGGACGGCGAGAGGTGGTCGGTCGTGATGTTGTCCGGCAGCAGCGCCAGCGCCCGCATGTCCTTGAGGGTGCGCGGGTTCGCCGCGAGCGCTCCCACGCCCTCGGTGTCCCAGTAGGGCGGGCGGCGGATGTAGGTGGACTTGGGCCGCCAGTCGTACTGCGGGCTCACCGCTGCGCTGCTGTCGGCGTGAATCGCGAACATGGGATCGTAGACCTGGCGGAACATGGTGGGCTTCACGCTGGCCTGGGCGATGGCATCGATCTCCTCGTCGGCAGGCCAGAGATCCCTCAGCCGGATATCCTGGCCGTCCACCACGCCGAGCACGTCGCGCTCAATGTCGAAGCGCACCGTGCCGGCGATGGCGTAGGCCACGACCAGCGGCGGCGAGGCGAGGAAGGCCTGTCTGGCGTAGGGGTGGATGCGACCGTCGAAGTTGCGGTTGCCCGAGAGCACGGCGGTCGCGTACAGGTCGCGGTCGATGATCTCCTGCTGGATATTCGGATCCAGCGCGCCCGACATGCCGTTGCAGGTCGTGCAGGCGAAGCCCACGATGCCGAAACCGAGCTTCTCCAGTTCGGACAGCAGGCCAGCTTCCTTCAGGTAGAGCTCCACGGCCTTCGAGCCTGGCGCCAGCGAGGACTTGACCCAGGGCTTGCGCACGAGGCCCAGCCGGTTGGCATTGCGCGCCAGCAGGCCCGCCGCGATCACGTTGCGTGGATTGCTGGTGTTGGTGCAGCTGGTGATGGCCGCAATGATCACGGCGCCGTCCGGTATCAGGCCTTCGGCCTCCTGCGCCCGTGCCTTGTCCAGATCGACGGCGATGCCGCGCGCGGCCAGGTCGGAGGTCGGTAGGCGGCGATGCGGATTGGAGGGACCCGCCATGGCGCGCACCACGGTCGAAAGGTCGAACTTCAGCACCCGCTCGTACGAGGCGTCCCGAAGCGTGTCGGCCCAGAAGCCCGCCGTCCTGGCATAGGCTTCCACCAGCCGGACCTGCGCCGCCTCTCGGCCCGTCAGTCGCAGGTAGTCCAGCGTCTGCTCGTCGATGTAGAACAGCGCGGCCGTCGCGCCGTACTCGGGACACATGTTGGAGATGGTCGCCCGGTCGCCGATCGTCAGGCTGCGCGCCCCCTCGCCGAAGAACTCCAGGTAGCTGCCGACCACCTTCTCCTTGCGCAGGAACTCCGTGAGCGACAGCACGATGTCGGTGGCGGTGACACCCGGCTGCCGCCGGCCGCTCAACTCCACGCCGACGATGTCGGGCAGTCGCATCCACGAGGCGCGGCCCAGCATCACGTTCTCCGCCTCCAGGCCACCGACGCCGACGGCGATCACCCCCAGCGCATCGACATGCGGTGTGTGGCTGTCGGTGCCCACACAGGTGTCGGGAAACGCCAGGCCGTCCTGCACGTAGACCACGGGCGACATCTTTTCCAGGTTGATCTGGTGCATGATGCCGTTGCCCGCCGGGATCACGTCAACGTTCGCGAAGGCCTGCTTCGTCCAGTCGATGAAGTGGAAGCGATCCTCGTTGCGCCGATCCTCGATCGCCCGGTTCCGAGCGAAGGCATCGGACTCGAAGCCTCCGCACTCCACGGCCAGCGAGTGGTCCACGATCAACTGCACCGGTACCACCGGGTTGACCTGCGCCGGGTCACCACCCTGGGCCGCGATCGCGTCGCGCAGGCCGGCCAAGTCGACGAGGGCCGTCTGACCCAGGATGTCGTGGCAGACCACGCGGACCGGATACCACGGAAAGTCACGGTCGCGCCGCCGCTCGATGAGCTGCAGCAGGCATTCGTCGAGGATGCGCGGATCGCAACGGCGGACCAGGTTCTCGGCGTGCACGCGCGCTGTATAGGGCAGGCGGTTCCAGGCGCCGGCGCACAGCGCATCGACGGCCGCGCGCGCGTCGATGTAGTCCAGCGCCGTATCGGGGAGGCGTCGTCTGTAGGGTGTTTTCATGGGTGCGAGAGAAGAACGATGACCGGTTGTGTGACGTTGCCCGAGGGGACCCAGGGCCATGAAGAAGCTCAGCTTCGCGCCTCGATCGGCAGGAACTTCTGATGATCGGGACCCGTGTAGTTGGCGCTCGGACGGATGATCTTGTTGTCGGTGCGCTGCTCGATCACGTGAGCCGCCCATCCGCTGGTGCGGGCGATCACGAACAGCGGCGTGAACATCGCGGTCGGAACGCCCATCATGTGGTAGCTCACGGCGCTGAACCAGTCGAGGTTCGGGAACATCTTCTTGGCCTCCCACATCACCGATTCCAGCCGCTCGGCGATGTCGTACATCTTGGTCGCGCCGGCTTCCTCCGACAGGCGCTTGGCCACATCCTTGATGACCACATTGCGGGGGTCGCTCACGGTATATACGGGATGGCCGAACCCGATCACGACTTCCTTGGCCTCGATGCGGCGGCGGATGTCAGCCTCGGCCTCGTCGGGGTTGTCATAGCGTTTCTGGACCTCGAAGGCCATCTCGTTGGCGCCGCCGTGCTTGGGGCCGCGCAGCGCACCGATCGCGCCAGCGATGGCCGAGTGCATGTCGCTGCCGGTGCCGGCGATCACGCGCGCCGTGAAGGTGGAGGCGTTGAACTCGTGCTCGGCGTAGAGGTTCAGCGAGGTGTGCATCGCCCGCTCCCACTCCGCAGAGGGTTTGGCCCCATGCAGCAGGTGCAGGAAATGGCCGCCGATCGAGTCGTCTTCGGTCTCCACCTCGATACGCCTACCCTGGGTGCTCCAGTGGTACCAGTACAGCAACATGGAGCCCAGTGAGGCCATCAGGCGGTCGGCGATGTCGCGCGCGCCGGGCGCGCTGTGACCGTCCTTCTCCGGCAGGATGCAGCCCAGCGCCGAAACGCCGGTGCGCATCACGTCCATGGGGTGGGCACTGGCGGGCAACTTCTCGAGCGCTTCCTTCACGCTGGCGGGCAGGCCGCGCATGGCCCGCAGCTTCAATTTGTACGCCTTGAGTTCTGCGCGGGTCGGAAGCTTGCCATGCACCAGTAGGTGTGCGATCTCTTCGAATTCACATGCCTCCGCCATGTCGAGAATGTCATAGCCACGGTAGTGCAGGTCGTTGCCGGTGCGACCAACTGTGCACAGCGCGGTGTTGCCGGCAGCTACCCCGGACAGGGCGACGGATTTCTTAGGCTTGAAGTTTGCAGCGGGGGTTTCGGTCATCGCTCGGCTCTCTTTCAATTTCGACGGGGGGGTGAGTTGTGTTTGCAATCTTCGCAGTGGATAATTGAATTGGCTAGGACTGAATTGGCGAAGCTTTGCGAAGCTGTTGAGCCAGGTTGCAATATTTGCGAATATCTACGATGCACAAAACCTTCATGGGCGTGCGCCTGAAGACACTGCGCGAGCAGCGCGGTTTGACCCAGGCCGCGCTGGCGCAGGCCCTTAAGTTGTCGCCCAGCTATCTGAACCAGATCGAGAACAACCAACGGCCACTGACGGTGCCGGTGCTGCTGCGGCTGCAATCAAGCCTCGGGGTTGATTTGCAGCTTTTCTCGGAAGATGAAGAGGCGCGCCTCATTTCGGAAGTGCGCGAAATCGTCGCCGAAGCTGGCGGACAGGGGCCGGTTTCCATGGCGGAGGTGCAGGCGATGGTTGGCCAGCTGCCGGCTATGGCGCAGGTGCTGGTGCGGCTGCACAAGCGTTGCCGCAGCGCCGAGGAACGCCTGATGCTGCTGGCCGATGGCATCGACAGCGACCGCAACCCCCTGCGATCCACAACTCCCTTGCAACCATACGAAGAGGTACGCGACTTCTTCTATGAGCGGCACAACCACATGGCAGTGCTTGACGAACGTGCCGAGCAGTTGTTCGAGCAACTGCTGCACGATGCAAAGGCCGAGCGCGCGGGAATAGCCTGCGAGGATGAAAACGTTGCCGTTGTCGGTGGTGAACTGGTTGCGCTGCTTGAACAACACCTGTTCAAGGCGCATGGCGTTCGCACGATCAACGCAAGCCGCGGCGGTGACAGCGCCGATGTCGTGCGCGCCTTCGACTCGCCAAGTCGCACATTGCGTCTCTCGGCCGACATCGAGCCGGGCCAGCGGGCATTTCAGCTCGCCACGCAGATCGCGCGACTCGACGCGGCCGACTTGATTGAGTCGTTCGCAACCCACGAGAGCTTCGGCAGCGACGAAGCCCGCGCACTGGCTCGTATCGGGTTCGCCAGCTACTTTGCAGGCGCGTTGCTTCTACCCTACCGCCGCTTCCTGGCCGAGGCACAAGCCTTGCGCTACGACATCGAGTTGCTTAGCCAGCACTTCAAAGTGAGCTTCGAGACCGTTTGCCATCGCCTCTCAACGATGCAGCGACCGGACGCAAAGGGAATACCGTTTTTCTTCGTACGCGTTGACCGTGCTGGCAACATCTCCAAGCGCCAGTCCGCCACGGATTTCCACTTCTCGCGCACAGGCGGCACCTGTCCGCTGTGGAATGTGTACGAGGCGTTTGCCAGGCCGGGCAAGATCCTGACGCAACTCGCGCAGATGCCCGACGGTCGCACCTACCTGTGGATCGCGCGCTGCATTTCACGTCAGCGCGGCGGGTTTGCCGCACCCGCACGCACCTTCGCCGTCGCGCTGGGATGTGACGTCCGGCATGCGCATCGGCTTGTGTATGCGATTGGGCTTGACCTCAACGATCCTGCCGCGGCAACACCGATTGGCGTGGGTTGCAAGGTTTGTGATCGTGAGAACTGCGCCCAACGAGCCTTCCCAGCCATCGGTCGCGAACTCCAGGTCAACGAAAACCTGCGCCAGTTCGCGCCGTATGCCAATGCGAAGCAGATTGAGTCGAAAGTCGTGCGCGCTGTAAGAGGGTGAACTTGGATTCGGTGCCAAACGATCCGCTTCCGACGAGGAGGGGCAGGGGCGGATTCAAATCTGAAGTGCAACACTTTGAGGTTCGATGAACGAGGATGGCGACTGAAAGAGCGGACAAGATTCAACTCCTTTCATCACTGCGCAGCGGGATCACGTTGGTGCCGCGCTTGTGCTCGGCATCAAGCCCGGTACATGGTCAACCATCCGCTACCACACACCCAACCCGGGGGCTCTGATGCCCCGGGGTTTTGCTTTCAATCCCCCAAAGATTTTCCACCGACCGCATCGCGGTTCGCGCGGTCGCGCAACCGTCCGCGGCGCGTCCAGCGGGTCTTGAGTATCCACAGCGCGCTCGTCAGGAAATAAACGGCCAGGCCACTGGCGGTGGCGATGATGGACAGCCCCAACACCAATGGCTTGCCCACGGTCTTCAGTCTGCCTGTCCAGTGCGCCATGCGGTCGGTCCAGCCTTGTTCTTGAGCGGGCGCCGCGTGGGCGCTTTTCAGCAGAGCCTCGGCTTGTGCCTCGGTGAGCGCGGGTTCCCCGAGGATCCGTTTGCCCAGGCGGTAGGCGCCGTAGTACACCGGCCCGAACGTGACCGGGTTGGTCACCAGGGTGCTGGCCACCGCCATGGGGAGATTGGCCCGCAAAAGAACCGCTACCGTGGCCGACACCGGGATTTGGGCCACGGGGATCAACAACCCGAAGAAGATCCCCAGCGCCAGCCCGAGGGCGATGCCCTTGCGGCTGAAATGCCAGAGTCTGGGATGGTGCAACACGGGTTCCAACCAGCGCAGCCAACGGTTCTGGCGCACGGTTTCCGGCTTGGGAAGCCATCTTTTGAATATGTGTTTCACCGACAGACCACCTGATAGAACGCTCTGTCCATTCTCGCCGATGCGCTGAGGTGTCTCCCGTCAGCGGTGACAATCCACCTACCATGATGCAGTTACAGGACATTCTTTTTTCTCAGGGCTTCGGCACGCGCCGTGTTTGTTGTGGGCTGGTACAGCAAGGGCTGGTTCAGGTCGGGGCCGAGCGAGCCGTTTGCACAGACCCGACCCGCGAGTTGGAGGAGCACGGTCTGGAGTTCTGGGTGCAGGGAGAGCGCTGGAACTACCATGAGCTGGCCTACCTCATGCTGCACAAGCCGGCAGGTTATGAGTGCTCACAAAAGCCCAGCACCTACCCGAGCATCTACACCCTGTTGCCGGGGCCGTTGCGCAGCCGGGGAGGCGGCGCGGCGGCAGGGGTGCAGGCGGTGGGGCGGCTGGACCAGGACACCACCGGCCTGCTGCTGTTGTCCGACGACGGCAAGTTCATCCACCGCATGACCTCGCCCCGGCACCATGTGCCGAAGGTGTACGAGGTGCAGGTCAAGCACCCGCTGGATGATCGCCAGGTGGCCCGCTTGCTCGAAGGCGTGGTGCTCGATGACGATCCCAGGCCGGTGCGGGCCGCGGCCTGTCAGGCCGTGACCGATCACCACCTGCGTTTGACGTTGACCGACGGCAAGTACCACCAGGTCAAGCGCATGGTGGCTGCGGTGAGCAACCGGGTGGAAGGCTTGCACCGGTCTTCCATGGGACAACTGGTGCTGCCCGCCGATCTGTTGCCCGGCCAGTGGCGCTGGCTCACGAGCGGGGAGGTGTCGGCCCTCACGCAGAAGGTCGTGGCTCCCGCTGGCACCTGAGCTGGTTCAGAGCAGATCGCCCTTGCGGCTGTCCAGGGGGACCAGGAACGAGTTTTCCTGCCACTGGGAGCCCAGGACGCTGTTGGGCGCCTGACCGGTCGTGCTGTTGGGCCAGGTGGACAGCGGGCTGAAGTCGCTTTGCCGGTTGCTGCGCTGGCGCGAGATGGCCGAGCGCAGGTTGGTCTGCGCGGCAATGATGGCCCGCTCTTCCTGTTCGCGCTCTCGCATGGATTGAACGGTGGGCGATTCACCCAGGAATTCGGCCCGGATTTCCGCCACCGTCGGCAGAGCGTTGGACCGCACCACCCAGTAGGGCAGGCCACACTGGGTCAGCAGCGAGTGCTTGAGCAGGCGGGTGCTGCGTGGCAACGGCAGGCGCCCGGGCACGTCCAGACACCCCACCACCCGCCCGTCTGCTTTGCAGACCGTGAACGTGCAGTACACCCCCCCGAGCAACCGGTACCAGTGCATGCCCTGTTCCATGTCACGCGGCAGGGTGAAGCGGGTCACCGGCAGCTTGATCATGATGTGGTGATCGTAGAAAGCCCGCGCCAGCCAGTGCCAGACGCGTGCTTCTTCGCTGTTGGCGATGGACCGTGTGCTCAGGGGCCAATGTTTGGGCATGCGCCGTTGGCGCCGGGTTCGTCTGGCTTCCCAGGCCCGGTGCAACAGCGCGCCCAGCACCAGAAGTGCAGGGATCAGCGCTGCAAGCAGCCATGGGGTGGGCCAGAAGTTCATGAGCAATGCATTGTCCGGGTTGTTTGTATCAAAGTGTATGTATATCGTTCAAAAAGAAACCAATCAAGGGTGCAGGAGGGAGGCCGTTTGTGTGATTTCCTTGGGGTTTGCTTGGCTCTTCGAGGGCTGACCACGCCCGTCGGGTCGCATGGGGCGTGTAAAAGCCCCCTCGCTGAGAAATTCGGGCCCCGGCCGCAACGCTGCTATTGCCGCCGGACCACCGCGTTTCGGGGTCGCTGGCAGTGCGGGTTCCCGGGTTGGCGTGACATGGGGGGCCTGTGCCTGAAGCCGAGAATTGTGCCCAGAAGCGGGGGCGCCGCCTATCCCGCAAATGAGGTATCCATCGCCCCCAAGCCTGAAACGCCGGGGCCGCCGCGCTGGGGGTGGCGGGGCGGTCCCGCTGCGGGCTGTGTCCACGGGTGGGTATTTCCGTGAGATCAGGGGGCGTGCGGAGTCCCTGTATTCTTGTTCACATGAAGTTGCTGTTCGATTCGTTTTGGCGTGCCGTCGCCTATTGCATGCATCCACGCGTGATCGCGCTCTCGTTCCTGCCCCTGATCCTGATGGTGGTGGTGTCGTTCGGGCTGGGCTACTTTTTCTGGGAGGGGGCGGTGGCTTCCGTGGCCGCCTGGCTGGAGGCCTACGAGCTGATGCAGGCCCTGCTCAGCTGGCTCGACCGCGTGGGCATGGGCTCGCTGCGCACGGTGTTCGCGCCGTTGCTGGTGCTGGTGCTGGCCACGCCGGTCATCGTGTTGTCGTGCCTGCTGCTGGTGGCCGTGCTCATGACGCCGGCCATGGTGTCGCTGGTGGGGCAGCGGCGCTTTGCCACGCTGGAGCGCAAACACGGCGGTTCGCTGCTGGCGAGTGTGTTGTGGTCGCTTGGGTCCACCGTGCTCGCGGTGCTGGTGCTGGTGGTGTCCATGCCGCTGTGGCTGGTCCCTCCCATGGTGTTGATCCTGCCCCCGCTGATCTGGGGCTGGCTGACCTACCGGGTCTTTGCCTTTGACGCGCTGGCAGAACATGCCAGCGCCGATGAGCGCAAGCGCATTTTGCGTGAGCATCGGAGCAGTTTCTTGCTCATGGGGGTGCTCAGTGGCTATCTTGGGGCGGCGCCCAGCCTGTTGTGGGCGTCGGGAGCCATGGTCATTGCATTGGCGCCGCTGCTGGTGCCGGTCGCGATCTGGATCTACACCCTGGTGTTCGCGTTTGCATCGCTCTGGTTTGCGCATTTCGCGCTGACCGCCCTGCAGCACTTGCGGGCGACCTCACCCAGCGACGCGTTCGAGGCCCAGGTGGGCAGTGCCGACGCGGCCGCGCCGAGGCCATCGAATCTGCCCAACGCGGGCGCCCCGGACGATCTGGGTCTGCCGCCGCCTGGACCCATGGGACCTCTCTAAATGCCATCAAAAACGACCATGCCACCTTCTTTCGGGCTCATCATCATCGGAGACGAAATCCTCTCCGGCAAACGGGCCGACAAACACCTGCCCAAAGTCATTGAGCTGCTGGCCGCCCGTGGGCTGTCGCTGGCCTGGGCGCACTGCGTGGGGGATGACCGGGAGCGCATCACGGCCACGTTGCGCGATGCATTCGCCAGCGCCGATGTGGTGTTTTCCTGTGGTGGCATTGGCGCCACACCCGATGACCATACCCGCCAGTGCGCCGCCGCCGCCCTGGGCGTGGAGCTGCATTTGCACCCCGAGGCGCGCGACCTGATCGAGCAGCGCATGCGCGACATCGCCGCCGAGCAAGGGCAGGTTTTTGACCCTGAGCGTGCCGACAACGTGCATCGCTACAACATGGGTGTGTTTCCGGTGGGTGCGCGGATCATCCACAACCCCTACAACCGGATTCCGGGTTTCTCGTGCGACGGCCCTGGCGGTGGTGTGGTGCATTTCGTGCCCGGGTTTCCCGTGATGGCCTGGCCCATGATCGAGGCCGTGCTGGACCAGCAGTACCGCCATTGGCAACGCCCCGGCACCTGGCTGGAGCGTTCGGTGGTGGTCATGGGCACGATGGAGGCCACCCTCACGCCGCTCATGGAGCGCATCGAGCAGACGCATCCGGTCAAGGTGTTCAGTCTGCCCAGCGTGGACCACCCGGAGTTCGGTCGGCACATCGAACTGGGGGTCAAGGGCACGCCGGTAGCCGTGGAGGCGGCCTTTGGTGATCTGTTGTCAGGTCTGCAGGCCTGTGGCGCCGAGCTCGGCCCTGAAATGGTGCGTTGAACGATTGCACCGAATGGGTGCGATTTTGTGAATTGCACTGCATTGGTGCTTATTGCGTGAAGAGCGTTGCTGTTTTGCCCGCACATCCTGGCGTTGCCTGTTTTAAACCGGTGCGTCCGTTCTTGATGGTGCACCGCCTCGGCGATAATCCCGCCCGAGCAAGCGGGATTGGCATTCCGGGTCTGTGTCGCGCGTCATGCAATGGCACAAATACTGCTTAACTCGTACGTCGTTTTTATTTCCACTCACCCAGCTACAGGAGTATTTGATGGCCAAGACCGTCGCAGACGTGATGCAAATGGTGAAAGACAACGAAGTCAAGTTTGTTGACTTCCGCTTCACCGACACCCGGGGCAAAGAGCAGCACGTGACCGTGCCTGTTTCCCACTTCGACGAAGACAAGTTCACCTCGGGCCACGCGTTCGACGGCTCTTCGGTGGCTGGCTGGAAGGGCATCGAAGCCTCGGACATGCAGCTCATGCCCGACCCCAGCACCGCCAACATCGATCCGTTCTACGAAGAAACCACCCTGTTCCTGCAGTGCGACGTGATCGAACCCGGTGACGGCAAGGCCTACGACCGCGATCCGCGCTCCATCGCCAAGCGCGCCGAAGCCTACCTCAAGGCCTCCGGCCTGGGCGACACCGCTTTCTTCGGACCGGAACCCGAATTCTTCATCTTCGACGGCGTGCGCTGGAGCAACGAACCCGGTCGCGTGATGTACGAGATCGAAGAGTACGAAGCCCCCTGGAACAGCGGCGCCAAGCTCGAAGGCGGCAACCGCGGCCACCGTCCCACCGTCAAGGGCGGCTACTTCCCTGTGCCCCCGGTCGACAGCACGCAAGACATGCGCGCCGAGATGTCCCTGATCCTCGAATCGCTGGGCATCCCGGTCGAAGTGTTCCACCACGAAGTGGCGGGCGCTGGCCAGAACGAAATCGGTACCAAGTTCAGCACGCTCGTTGAGCGCGCCGACTGGACCCAGGTCCTGAAGTACGTGGTGCAGAACGTGGCCAACGCCTACGGCAAGACCGCGACCTTCATGCCCAAGCCTTACGCGGGCGACAACGGCTCGGGCATGCACGTGCACCAGTCGATCTGGAAAGACGGCAAGAACCTCTTCGCCGGTGACGGCTATGCGGGCCTGAGCGACTTCGCGCTGTTCTACATCGGCGGCATCATCAAGCACGCCCGCGCCCTGAACGCCATCACCAACCCCGGCACGAACTCGTACAAGCGTCTGGTGCCCGGCTTCGAAGCCCCGGTGAAGCTGGCCTACTCGGCCCGCAACCGCTCGGCCTCGATCCGCATCCCGTACGTGGCCAACCCCAAGGGTCGCCGCATTGAAGCCCGTTTCCCCGATCCTTCGGCCAACCCCTACCTGTGCTTCTCGGCGCTGATGATGGCGGGTCTGGACGGCGTGGAGAACAAGATCCACCCGGGCGAAGCCGCCACCAAGGATCTGTACCACCTGCCCCCGGAGGAAGACAAACTGGTCCCCACCGTGTGCCACAGCCTCGACCAGGCGCTGGACTACCTCGACAAGGACCGCGGCTTCCTGACCAAGGGTGGTGTGTTCACCGACTCCATGCTCGATGCCTACATCGAGCTGAAGATGGCCGAAGTCACGCGTTTCCGCATGGCGCCGCACCCGGTCGAATTCGACATGTACTACAGCCTGTGAAGGCCAGCCCGGTTTTGCCGGGTTGTTCTCACCGGGTCCACGGCCACCGTGGACCCCATGCGAAAGGGACGGCAGACGCCGTCCCTTTCGCATGGGGTGAGGCAAATTCACCACCCTGCGCTGGGAGGCAGGCACTTTTTGGACGGTTTTCGGTCATACTGAAATGTGATGAACACGCGCCGCCGGCGCTTGGAGAGACCTGTTGTTGATTCCCTTGCCTCCCTACGCCATTCGTTGGTTGATTGCCGGTGCCGCTGGCTTGTTTGTGCTTCAGGCGCAGGCCCAGGAACGCATTTACCGCTGCGGCAACGAATACACCAACAACGCCCAGGTGGCCAAAAACCGTGGCTGCAAGCTGATGGAGGGTGGCAACATCACCATCGTGCAGGGCATCACTCCGCAGGCCAGCCGGCCCGCCGCCGCCACGCCCGCCGCGCGTGGGGGGGGTGAGCAGCGCATCAACTCCCCAGAGCAGCGCGCTCGCGACAGCGATGCACGCGTCATTCTCGCGGCGGAGTTGCGCAAAGCCGAAGAGCGTCTGGCGCAGGCCCAAAAGGAGTACGCCAACGGCGAGCCCGAGAAGCAGGGCATTGAATCGCGCAACTACCAGCGCTATCTGGACCGCGTGGCCGAGCTCAAGGCGGCCATGGCCCGGGCCGAGGCCGATGTGGCGGGTATCCGCCGCGAATTGAGCCGACTCGATGGTTCCGCGGGCACCCCCGGAACTGCCGCAAAATAGGTGGCTTGAAAAAGCCTGCCCCCCCCACCCCATCCCTTTCCGCGGACACAGCTGCGGCGCTTGCCAGGCCTGTCGCGCGACCCGTGGCCGCCCCGCTGCGTTTCCAGTCGCTGGACCTGCTGGCCACCCTGGTGGCCGTGGTTGCCTCCGACGGCGCCATTCTGTATGCCAACGCGGCGCTGGAGGACGCGTTGGGCATGTCCCGGCGCAGCATCACCGGCGCTTTGCTGCAGGACTGCTTCACCGAGCCCAC
>Ga0156155_1152_pt1 | contig 41976 bp, 40 predicted proteins | sample RifCSPlowO2_12_FD_107808 | JGI IMG/M metagenome (GOLD analysis project Ga0156155, IMG submission 107808) | Burkholderiales bacterium RIFCSPLOWO2_12_67_14 | reverse complement strand
GCTGGAGCTGGCGGCGCCCCGCTCGGCCGCCGCCGCCGCCAATGTGGCCGTGGTCCGCGACATACTCGCCCGGGAACAATCGCCCTACGCAGGCAACGCTCGGCAGGCCCGACAGCTGCTGCTGGAGGCCAGAAGGCAACACCGGGGCGAGGGCGTGACCGCCAACTACAGCGAGGCGCTGCGCCTGTACCGCCAGGCCGAGGCGGCCGGCAGCGACGAGGCCGGCCGGATGCTGGCGCTGATCTCCTCCCGGCCCGCGCCGGACGGCGGCGTCAACATCGAGTGGATGAGGCAACTGGCCTACGTGGACCTTTCCCAGGTCATCCCCGCGCTGGGCAACGCGGCCGCGGGCTACCGGCTGCAGCGCGAGCCCTCGCCGCTGTTCGACTGGATGCCCGAGAGCTGGCGCAGCCGCATCCGGTGAACGCTCACGACGCCGGAGCGCTGTAGGGGGTGTTTCCGCTCAGCCGCGCGGCTTCAGCCCCGCCGTTGCCAGACGGCTGGGCGCAGGCTGGGCCCACCGAGCAATGGCCTTGCCCGCGCTGTCATGCCCGAGCACCAGGCGCACCTGCGTCCCGCCGCCCAGCGTGCCCACTTTCACGCTCAGGACCGGCATGGGCAGCGAAGCCTGGAGCGCGCTCACCGCCATCTCCTGCCCGGCCAGGTACTGGAGCAGGGTCTGTGGCTGCTGGAAGGAGCTGGCATTGGTCAGCCGGGTGGCCGGGATGCCCGCCAGTGCCAGCCGGTCCGCCGTGCGCCGGGCCAGACGGGTCACACCAACGCCGTTCGAGACCTCGATCCGTGCCGGGCGGGGTGGCTCCACCTGCGCCACCACCCGCGCCACCACCTGCACCACCGCCGGGGCATCGGTGGCCACTTCCCGGCTCGGGGCCGGGGGCTGCGGCGCCGGGCCGTTCGCGGGCGGGTCCGCGGCCAGGGCTTGTGCCCTGGCCATCGCTTCGATGGCCTGTGGCCCGGCGGTGCGAAGTTCAAACACCTGGGGCGCCACGGCCACCAGCTGCGGCCCCGAGGTTCGGTCCGCCTCCTGCACCACGTAGGCCCCGCCAGCCGGCGCCCCTTGCAGGGCCGGCCGGTTGCGCTCGTCGTGCTCGATCCGAGCTTTCGCCAGCAGATCGAGGTTCTCCCGAATCTGCTGGCTGTCCGGGTCCAGCGCCCGGGCCGTGCGCAGCCTGAGCTCGGCTTCCTGGAGCCGGTGGGCGTTCAGCAGTGCGAAGCCCATGTTGTTGTAGACATGGGCGGCCAGGGGTTCGAGCACGACCGCCCGGTCAAACAAGGCCAGGGCCTCGGCGGTCCGCCCCGCCTGCGCACGCAACACGCCCAGCGCATTCAGAGCGCCCACGTGGTCCGGCTTGAGGGCCAGCGTTCGTTCGTAATACGCCACCGCCCGGGCGAAGTGCCCCGCGCCATGCGCGGAGCGCCCGGTCGCGTACAACACCTCGTGCTCGGCCATGGCCGTGCCGGGCGCGGGCAAGGGCGCCATCTTCACCGGGACCGCCGCACCACCACCGGCGCGCGGAATCTGGGTGCCGTGCAAGGCGCCCGGCATGAGGCTTGAACAGCCCATCAGGCTGCCCAGCACCGACAACGAAGCCAATGTCTTGAGTTTCATGGTCTTGATCTCCTGATTGAACGGACTCAACGACCGCCTCCCAAGGTCGGCAGAAGCACACGGTAGATGCTGATCATGGCCGGCCCCATGAGCACCAGCATCAACGACGGGAAGATGAAGAAGATCAGCGGAAACAGCAGCTTGAGCGGAATCTTGGCCGCGCGCTCCTCGGCGCGCAGGCGCCGGTGCACCCGCATGGTCTCGCCCTGGATGCGCAGCGCCTCGGCCACGTTGGTGCCGAAACGGTCGGCCTGCACCAGCATCGCCACGAAAGAAGCCACCTCCTCCACCCCGGTGCGCAGCGCCAGGTTGCGCAAGGCGCTCTCGCGCTTCACGCCCATGCGCAGCTCCAGCGCCAGCAGGCCCAGCTCCTCTTCCAGCTCGGGGCTGCGCAGGCCGATCTCGCTGCCGGCGCGCGCCATCGCGGCGTCCAGGCCCAGGCCCGCCTCCACGCACACCGTCATCAGGTCCAGCGCGTCGGGCAAGGCGTTGCCCACCTGCTCCTTGCGGGACGCCACCATGCGCGCCAGGATCATGTTGGGCAGGTAGTAACCCAAGGCCGCCAGCAACAGGAGCCACAGGAGGTTGACATCGGCGCCCGCCTCCAGCTTCGTGAGGCCACGGTAGAGCATGAACAGCATGGGCATGCCGAGCGCCAGCAGGGTCTTGGCCGCGAAGAACACCACCGGCCAGCTCGCCTCGCGCAGGCCCGCCTGCATGAAACGCACCCGCAGGCTCGAATTTTCCCAACCCTCCTTGGGCGCCGAGAGCTTGGCCACCGGCCCCACGGCCTTGACCACCCTGGCGTGCCACTGGGCATTGCCCTCCAGCCCTTCATCGGCGCGAGCGCCAGCGGCGTCGCCACCGATCTGTTCGACGCGCTGCTGCAGACCCTCGCGCCGGTTCAGCCAGAGCGTGACGCCCAGCGTCATGCCCATCACCGCCAGGAACACGAGCACCAGAACAAGGGTTTGCTGATTCATGACGCCACCTCAGACCTTGATATCGATAATCCGCCACATCACGAAAATGCCCAGCAGCATCAGGCCGATCGCGCCGTAGACCAGCATCAGCCCCACCGGGTCGGAAAACAGCACCGAGAGGTATTTGGGGTTGAGCAGCTGGATCACCGCCCCCACCACGATCGGCAGGCCCACGAGGATGTAGGCCGAGAGCTTGCCCTCGGCCGCCAGGGCCCGCACCTTGGCGAAGAGCTTGAAACGCTCGCGCACCAGCTCCGACAGCTTGCCCAGCAGCTCGGACAGGTTGCCCCCGGTCTCGCGCTGGATCACCACCGCCATCACGAAATACCGCACATCGGGGCTGGGCACGCGCGCGGCCAGGTTGCCCAGCGCGGCATCGGTGGCCACGCCATAGGCGATTTCGTCGGAGGCGATGCGGAACTCCGTCGCGATCGGATCGGGGGCCTCGCTGCCCACCATGGACAGGGCCGACGGAAAGGCATGGCCCGCACGCAGCGCGCGCGACATCAGGTCCATCGCGTCGGGCAATTGCCCTTCGATCTTCTGCAGGCGTTTGGTGCGCCGGCGCAGCAGCAGCGCAATGGGCAAGGCCGCCAGGATCGGGCACAGCACGATCAACGCGAACCAGGGCAGGCGCAGCACCAGGCCACCCAGCAGGCCCGCCACGGCCAGCAAGGCGCTGATGGAAAGCAGGTGCGACACGGTGTTGTTGTCCCCGGCCTGCAGCATCAGCCGATCGAGGTGGTGCATCCGCGGCAGACTCTGCAGCAGGCGCTGCACGGCCGGGCTGTCGCTGAGCATGCGCTGCTTGAGCAGCTTGAGCGCGGTATTGTCGACCTGACCGCCCGCCGATATGGCGCGCAGGCGCTGCTCCAGGCGGCGCACCTCAGGGCTCTTGGTGTCGCTCCAGTAGACGTACAGGCCCTCCAGCAGCAGCACCACCGCCAGAAATCCCATCACCACAAACAGAGTCAGGCCGATGTTCATACGCTACTCGTAGATCAGATTGGGTTCGAACGTGTCGTCGCTCACGGTCTGCCCGAAGGCCTTGAGGCGTTCCATGAACTTGGGCCGCACACCGGTGGCGCGGAAGTGGCCCACGACCTTGCCCTCGGCATCGATGCCGGTCTGGTGGAAGCGGAAGACCTCCTGCATGGTGATCACGCTGCCCTCCATGCCGGTGACTTCCATCAGGCTGATCAGCTTGCGCCGTCCGTCGTTGAGGCGCGAGAGCTGAACCACGGCATTGATGGCCGAGCTGACCTGCTGGCGCATGGCGTCTTCCGAGATCACCGCTCCGCCGTAGCCGGCCATGTTCTCCAGCCGGGTCAGCGCGTCGCGCGGCGAGTTGGCGTGCACCGTCGCCATCGACCCCTCGTGGCCGGTATTCATGGCCTGCAGCATGTCCAGCACCTCCGCGCCACGCACCTCGCCCAGGATCACGCGGTCGGGCCGCATGCGCAGGCTGTTGCGCACCAGCGCGCGCTGGCTCACCTCGCCCTTGCCCTCGATGTTGGGCGGCCGTGTCTCCAGCCGCACCACGTGCCGCTGCTGCAACTGCAGCTCGGCCGCGTCCTCGATGGTCACGATGCGCTCGCTGGCGGGGATCGCGGCCGAGAGCACGTTGAGCAAGGTGGTCTTGCCGGTGCCGGTGCCCCCCGAGATCAGGATGTTGATCTTGGCCTTGACCATGGCCTGCAGCAGCGCGGCCACCACCGGCGGCAGCGAGCGCCTGTCGATCAGGTCGTTGACGGTCAGCGGCACCACCGCGAACCGGCGGATCGAGAGCACCGGCCCGTCCAGGGCCAGCGGCGGGATGATGGCGTTCACCCGCGAGCCGTCGGGCAGGCGGGCGTCCACCATGGGGCTGGACTCGTCGACCCGGCGCCCGATGCGCGAGACGATCTTGTCGATGATCTTCATCAGGTGATCGCTGTCGGAGAACGTCACCTCGGTGAGTTCGAGCCGACCGCGGCGCTCCACGAACACCTGGTTCGGGCCGTTCACCAGGATGTCCGACACCGTGGGGTCCGCCAGCAGCGGCTCCAGGGGGCCCAGGCCCATGATCTCGTCCTGGATGTCCTGGATCATGCGTTTGCGTTCCTGCGCGTTGAGCGCAGCGCCCGACTCCACCAGCAGACGCTCGGTCAGGACGCCCAGCTCCTCGCGCAGGCGCTCGGGCTTCATGCTGCCCATCACCTCCAGGTCGATGCGCCCCAGCAACTGGGTGTGCAACCGGTCCTTGAGGGCGTTGTGGAGCGGGATCGCGCCGCCGGGAAGGGATCGGTCTTCCTCCGAACCGTTCAGGCGGGTGGGACTGCGCAATTCGGGGGTGGTGACTCTCATGTTCATGGTGTTCGTGCTCGCTAAAAAAGGGGGGGGAGGACGGGGTGGATCGACGCGGTTCACGTGCGTCCCGTGATCGTCGACAGCCAGCTGTGCTTGCCCGCGTTCACCGCGACCGGCGAAAGCTCATGAGCCCACTCTTGCAGCGCGCGCGCCACCGGATCGCGCGCCGCCAGCTTGGCCAGTGGAATGCCCTGGTTGATGGAGGCCAGCACCGCCTCATCGCTGGCCGGCAGGACCCGGGCCACCTTGTGCCCCGTGGCCCGCTCCACGTCGCCCACGGGGATCTGGCCGCCCTTGCTGTAGCGGTTGAGCACCAGCTGGATCTTTTCGCGGGGGTAGCTCAGGCCTTCGAACACGCCGATGATTCGCTGGGCATCCCGCAGGGCGGGCAAGGTCTGCCCGGCCACCACGTGGATGCGCTCGGCCAGATCCAGCGCCTTCACCGCCGCCGGGTCCATGACCCGTGCCATGTCGAGCAGCACGAAGTCGTATTCGGTGCGCGCCAGGCCCAGGATGGCCGCCACGGTCTCGGGCGTCACCGCTTCGAGCTGGTAGGGCAGCTCCGGCGCACACAGCACGTGCAGGTTGTCCCGCACCTTGAGCACGCTCACCGCCAGCAGCGCGGCGTCGAGCCGGTGGCTCTGGCGCGCCATGTCGACCACGCTGGCCTCGGGCTTGCGGCTCGTGAGGTAGCTGACCGCGTCGCCGAAATACAGGTTCAGGTCCACGATCAGCACCCGCTTGGATGCCTCGGCGAGCAGATAGGCCAGGTTGGTGACGAGAAAGGTGCAGCCACTGCCGCCCTTGGCCGGCATGAACGCGTACAGCGTCCCCTCGTTGTCCACGAACTGCGAGGTGATCGACTTGGATTCCTCGACGTAGGCCACGCCCGCCTTGACGGACGCGGCGCTCAGCGGCCCGGGCAACACATCGCGCACCCCGGCCCGCATGGCGCGCTTGAGCGTGGCCATGCCCGTTTCATAGCTCACCAGCAACAGCATCACCGTCGGGTGGCGCAGGGTTGCCGCCTCGATCAGCTCGAAAGCCGCATCGTCAGGGCGCGACAGGGCCAGCAGCACCAGGTCGGGCTTGTCCTTGTGCATCACGGTCTGCAGGTTTCGGGGCCCGCCCACGTGGGCATTGACGCTCACATTGGTCAGGGGCTTGAACGTCCCGATGAGCTGGTCGCGCTCCTCGGTGGTTTCGAAAATGAGGGAAACGTTGTGTGACATGGTGTTTGGGTCTTATGGGCACACGGGGTTGCCCGCGCTGGTCATGTACTCGCGCGGCAGGCTGGTGGGGAACTGGGGGATCGGAAAGGCACCGCCAAAGAAGGGGCTGACCGGGGTGAAGTTGGCCCCGACGATGCGCGCCGTCACGGTCTGGCAATTCGACGCGTCGCAGTTCACCGGAACGTAGTCGAGCACCATGTTGGCGGCCGGAATGCCGCCCCCGGTCATCGCGCTCATGCGCGCCTTGATGAGCGTGAGCTCCCCTGGCGCCTCCACGCTGCACACCACCCCCAGCCGGGCACCGAGGCGGGTGGCCTCGTTGGCCCCGTTGAGCAGAAAGAGCCAGCGACCGAACTCCATGATGCCCAGCAACAGGGTCAGGAAAAAGATCGCGATCAGCGCGAACTCGACCGCGGCCACACCGCGCTGGGCGCGGCGCCTGGCACGCTGGAAAAAGGGGTTGCGGGTGAGTTTCACGGCAGTGGCCTCAGTTCGTGCTCGACGCCATGGTGATGCTGATCGGGCCGAAGGTGATGTCCGGCACCACCCAGGGCACCACGGAGAGGAAGCCGTAACCGGCGTCCCCGGCGCCGACGGCCACCGTCACCAGGCTGGTGGTGCCCTCGCCGGTCAGCACATTGGCATGGGTGCCCGCGCAGGCCACGGGATCGCACACGGAAATCATGGCCAGCGTGAGGTTGGGCACCAGGGCGGGCAAGCCGTCGCAATCGAAGGCCCCGCACAGCGCCAGTGAACGGGCCTTGAGGCGGATGCCGTCCACCGTCTCCCCGGCCGGCGGACTGGCCAGACTCTGCTGCGACAGGTATCGCGCCGCGCCGCGCGTGGCCTTCACCAGACCGTTGTACTGGTACAGCGCGCGCCCCAGCTCGGTGATGCCGAAACAGAGCACCAGCATCGGGATGAGGATGATCGCCATCTCCACGGCCGCGACGCCCCGTTGTGAATGGATTGGGCCGCGCATGGTCATTGCACCAGTTGGGGCACGAGCGGCCCGAAGATGCCGGGCTCGCCGTTGGTCGAGCAGGGGCTGCCGGCCGTGGTGCTCAGCCCCAGGAATTCGAGACCGGGGACGTCCCCGACCGCCAGCATCGGGCTGAGCATCAGCACGCAGGCCCAGCCGTCCACCACCGGGTTCGCGCCGCCGGTGTTCCACGTGGTGCAGTCCACGATGGGGGCCACCACCACCCGCCGGAAACGGCCCAGCTCGTTGTGCTGGGTGCTGGTCAACCGGTTGTAGGGGTTGGGCGGATCGACCTGGTAGGGCCGGTAGTTCGCGGCGGCGTTTCCGTAGTTGAACTGCCCCGCCACCGTCCCGGTGTAGGCGTTGGCGCCCAGTGTCCAGTTGGTGATGGTGTAGCTGTAACCCGTCACGTCCGGTGGCGCCGTACCCGTCTGGGGGTTCCCGGCGCCGGGCTTGTACAGGCCAAACCGGGAATTCCAGGCGACGTCCAGCGAAGCGATCGAACCCGGCTCTCCCACCTCGGCGCCGACGGTGATGCTGCACTGCCCCGGCCCCGTCAACAGATCCGCCAGCTCGGAGGCGCCGCCACCGGGCGGGGTGAAGTCGATCCAGCCGAAGTTGCCGGTCCCGTAGGGCGAGCCGGCCCCCTCCGGCGGGCTCATCCACTGTCCGACCGTCAACCCGAAGTTGGACGACGCGGTGCTTCCCGGCGCCTTGCACACGGCCACCGGTATCGCGCAGGCCGAGGCCGAAGGCGCCAAGGTGGCGGCCGCCATGGCCGAGACGGTCTGGGTGCTCAACAAGGGGTTGAGCACCCGCATGAAAAGGATGGGCAGCCCGGCCAGGGGATAGGTGCACTTGGCAAAGGCGGCCGTGTTGTAGTTGGCCTCAGCGGCCACTTCGTACGGGCCTGCCAGGGTGTCCGAAAACGTGATCTGGCTGGCCGCGATGTCGATCACCAGGCTCTGGAAATTGGCCCGGTTCTTGATCGCATCGGTGTTGCCCTCCCCCGCCGGGGTGGCCGGATCGTCCACCCCCCCGGTGGAAAAGACGCGCCCGTAGGCAATGGCCTTGGTCAGCGCGGTGGGGTTGTTTTGCCCGGGTCTCAGTTGCGAGGCAGCGGCCAGCGCGCAGGCGTCCATCCCGTTCTGCAACTCGGTCTTGATCGTGAAGAAGCGGCCCAGGTCGATGGCCAGCCCGGCAAACCCGATCAGCACAACGATGGTCAGGCCCAGGATGATCGCCACCGCACCGCGCTGGTGGCGAGGGGTTTCGAGGCGGTGATGCAGGGGCATGCTTCTCTCCAGAAAACGGGACCGGGCCTGGGCCATCGAGGCTCAGTTGCCCGTGATGGTCCCGCCGATGTTGATGATCTCGAAGGTCTTGGGCGGCGCCTGGAACGACTCCTGGTAGCGCTGCTGCGCCGCGGCCCCGGCCTTGCCGTCGATGCCCAGCACCGGATCGGTGTTCTCCGAGGCCTTGGGGTTGAGGGTCTGGGCCGCGCGGGCCTCGCGCACCGCGTCGCCGAACGCGGCGTCGAGCTGCGGCGTGGTGCTGGCGCAGGCCGCCAGCAGGCTGGCGGTGGCCAGCACAGAAGCCAGGCGAAGGGACAAGGTGGTGGTGGACATGTTGATGCTCCTTACTTCACTTCCATGCCGCCGCTGCCCGCGGCCGGGGCCGCTGGCATGACGGCGGGTCGGTCGGTGGGCACGTCGACACGGCCCGAACCTTCGAGCTGGTTGCCGAGGTAGAACTCGGACCGGCTGGGCGGCTTGTAGCCGTCGGTGGGCAGGATGTAGCCCGGGTCGATCGGCTTGACCAGGCGCGGCGTGATCACGAACATGAGTTCGCTGCGGTCGCCTTGGAACTCGTTGCTGCGGAACAGGGCGCCCAGCACCGGCACCTCACCCAGGCCGGGCAACGCGTCCATGGCCTGGCGCACGTTGTTCTTGATCAGGCCGGCAATCGCCAGGCTCTGGCCGTCCATGAGCTGCACCGAGGTCTGTGCGCGGCGGGTGGTGAAGCTGGGCAGGATCGCCGTCTGGCCATTCACCGTGGTGAACGGCGTGCCGGTCTGCGACAGCTCGGACACTTCGGGCGCGACCTTCAGGTGGATGCGGCCGCCTTCGAGCACCGTGGGGGTGAATTTCACGCCCACGCCAAACTCCTTCTCTTCCAGCGTGATGGTGGTGCCACCGGTCGCGTCGTTGCTGCGCGCCACCGGGATGAAGATCTTGCCGCCCGCGAGAAAGCTGGCTTCCTGGCCGCTGATGGCCACCAGATTGGGCTCGGCCAGGATCTTCACCAGGCCGTTGCTCTTCTCGGCGTCGATGTCGATGCCATTGCCGTTGCTCTTGAGGGCGCTGAGCAGGCCGCGGCCATCGCCACCAAAAGCCGAGGAGATGCCATACGTCCAGCTGCCGTTGGTGCGGCTGAAGAGCAGGTTGGCGCCCATCTTGTCCATGAGCGTCTTGGACACCTCGGCCACGGTCACTTCCAGCATCACCTGCTGGGCTTCGGCAATGTTCAGCAGGTTGACCACCTTGGCGCCCGCCGCGTTGGCCGCCGCCGCGCCGCCGCCCCCACCACCGCTGCTGACCGCCAGCTTGGTGCCCGACTCGGCGCGGTTGTCGCCCGCCACCACCGGCAGCACCAGGCTCTTGTTCACGTCGCGCACGAAGGCCGCGGCAATTTCCTCGGCCGCCTTGGCCTTGACGGCGCTGGACACCACCCCGGTGAGGATCACCGAGTCGGCCGCCGGGCGCACCTGGATGCCCTTTTCGTTCGGCAGCAACTCGCGCAGCTTGGCCTGCATGCGCTGGTGGTCGATGTTCACGTTGACGTCGATGGCGGTCGGCCCGCTCCCCTTGCGCCAGACGATGAGGTTGGTCGAGCCGTAGGACTTGCCCAGCAAGTACAGCTCGGTCGCGCTGATCAGCGTCACGTCGGCCACGCTGGGGTTGCCCAGCGAAATCCGCGTCACGGCCGACGGCATGCGCAGCAGGGTCGACTTGCCGATGGTCAGGTTCAGCGACGGCCCGATGGCGGCCAGGTCGGTGCCGACGTCGATGGCCATCGGCGCCGCGGCCACCTTGGTGGTGGTCACGCCCTTGGTCATGGGGGTTTGGGGGGTTTGCGCCCAGGTGGTCGCGGTGAGCAGGCCCGCGGCCCAGATGGAAGCGCTCAGTGCATGCAGAACGGGTGTTTTCATGATGCTTCCTCAGTAGGGGGACGAAGACTTCTGGATGCCGCGGATCAACTCCACCGTGTTGGTGGGCTCGGCCGGGGCGCTGGGTGTGGGCTTGCGCGGCGCGGTGGCGCGGCGCACCGGTGCGGCCTTCTTGACGACGGCCACGGCCGCCGGGGGGCTCACCACGGGCGACGCATCGCCGAACAGGTCCTTGCGGGTGATGCCCTCCGTGGCGCTGTCCTGCGTGTCCACCTGGTTGCGCAACATGAGCGACAAGGTGCCCACGTTGCGGGCCAGGTCGATCTTTTCGGCCTGCTCGGGGGTCACCTCCAGGGTGACGGCGTTGACCACGCGGGCCTTGGTTTCTTCCGGGCGCCGGGCCTCCTGGGCCACGGCCAGCACCATGATGCGTTCCAGCACCACCCGCGAAATGGTCGTTTCGCGGTCGTCCTTGATGTTCACCAGCAGGTCCACATGGCTGCCCGGGGCCAGGAAGCCAGCCACGCCCACCACCTCGTTGACCTTGACGGTGATGGCGCGGTGCCCCGGCTTGATGACCGAGTCCAAGCCGGCCTTGGTCCCTTCGGGGGCCAGTTTGGGCTCCAGCACCGGCTCGCCCTTGTAGATGCTGGTGCGCACCACCCGGCCTTCGAGCTTCGTGGCGTCGTTGAACGACCCCTCCGGCTGGGCGCCGGACGGCCAGGCAACGGGCCGCAGCATCTGGGCGGTGATCGCCTGACCGAGATCAAGATCGCTCGTGGCCACCAGCACGGTGGTCCGTTCGCCCGAAGCCTGTTGCCCCATCCAGCGGGCGGCCAGGATCACGGCGGCCACACCGGCCAGCACCGACAGGGCCAGCATCACGAAGGCGCGTTTGCTTTGCATTTTCATTCTCCTGAATGCGTGGGAATGGCGGCCATGCCGTGGTGATCCTCACGGCCGAAGTAGGTGTTCCAGGCCCACTCCAGCCGCTCGGGGGTCATGCGGGCGGGCTGCTCCAGGTAGCGGCCGAGGTCCGCGATCTTGCTGATCACGTCAAAGGGAATGCAGGGGTAATAGGGCCGCCCGTCGCGCGGGTGCAGCAAGTGGATGAGGTGATCCACCCCGGCCGGGTCCTCGGGCACGCCGGTACGCGCGCAGGCCTGCGTCACCACGCTGCGGTAGCGGGCGGCATCGAGCGCGTCGATCCGGATCTTGTAGCCCAGCCGGCGGGCAAAGGCCGGGTCCACCAGATCGTCGGGCGGCAGGTTGCTCGCGAAAATCACCCGCACGTCGAACGGCACGGCGAACTTGGTGCCGGTGTTGAGCGTCAGGTAGTCCACGTGGCGGTCCAGGGGCACGATCCAGCGGTTCATGAGCTCGCTCGGGCTCACGCGCTGGCGGCCCAGGTCGTCGATCACGAAGATGCCGTTGTTGGCCTTCAGTTGGGGCGAAGCCGTGTGCAGGCGGGGGTGGGGGTCGTATTCCAGGTCGAGCGTGTCCAGGGTGAGCTCGCCACCGGCGATCACCACCGGCCGCTCGCTGCGCACCCAGCGGCCGTCGGCCGACAGATCGCGGGCGAGCGCGCGATCGGGCACCGGCGCCAGGGTCACCCGCTTGTGCACGATGGGGTCGAACACCTGCACCACCTCGCCATCGACGTACAGCGCGTGGGGCACCCAGATGTGCCCCTCGAGGGTGCGCACCATGTGCTCGGCCAGGTAGGTCTTGCCGGTACCGCTGTCGCCGTGCAGGTAGATCGCCTTGCCCGAGTTGAGCGCGCTGCCCAGCGTGGGCAACAGCTCGGGTGGCAGGACCATGTCCTTGAGCACCTGCTGCAGGCGCTCGGCGCGCACCGGGGCCTGGTGCTGGGCCTGTTCCCGGACCTGGGCCACGTAGTCGGCCAGCGGCACGGGCGCCGGGCCCACGTACTGGCACTTGTCAAACGCCATGCGCGCCATGCGCTGGCCAGCGTCGGTGAGCGCAAAACTGATGTCGCCCTCCAGCGTGCCGCGCCGCGGCACCTCCAGCAGGCCCAGGCCACGCATCTGGGACATCAGGTTGTCCATCACCGGCACCGGCAGGCCCAGCTGCTGCGCCACGGCAAACAGCTTGAGCTCGCCCTTGCGCGCGAAATGCCGCAGGGCCAGGTCGATCACGAACGACGCGGGCAGGCCCTCCACATCCACCGCGTCGACGAAGGGCTCGGCCACGGCGGCCTTGAGCAGTGGGGAGGTGCTGGAAAGCGAAAGCTCTTGCATGGCTGGCTTTCAAAAGTTGAGGATGGGCTCGCGCCCGCTGAACAGCCAGGCCGCATAGGCCACGACACCGAGCGCGATGGCCACCGCGTAAGGCATGCGCCAGGCGGTCTGGGTGCCGGCATCGAAAGAACCGACCGAGCCCGGCAGCATCTGGCCCAGCGCGGCCAGCGTGTTGCGCACCACCAGGCGGGCGTTGTGCGCCATGGCCATGCGGCCCAGCGCCAGCAGGCCACCGGCCAGCAACACACACAGGGCGAGGTTCACGCTCGCGGCCGGGCCGGCGAAGGCGCCCACGGCGGCAAACAGCTTCACGTCACCGGCGCCCAGGGCGCGCAAGGCGTAGAAGGGAAGGAAGACCAACAGCGCCACCAGCGCGCCCAGCAGGCTGACCCCCAGGCCGAGGGCACCGGGGTAAAGCGAGAACAGGCCGTCGTTGTCTCGGAAAGCTTGAGGGCCGAAGGTGTTCAACAGCACCCCGACCAACAGGGTCACCAGCACCAGCGTGTTCGGGATGCGGCGCCGACGCCCATCGGAGAGCGCGGCCAGCGCGAGACACAAGGCCAGCAGGCCGAAGCCCAATACCTGCCAGTCGCCAGGTGCCATGCCGATGTTCATGTCCAACTCCCAGTTCGGGTTTTGCCAGCGGCAAAACCGGTAACGGTCGTCTCTATCGCTCTCTCGGCCACCCTCCGAAGGCGGGGCCGATGGTTTTTCTCATTCGGGCGCACAGACGTTGCCGACTGCACCGCTCCCGGCCTGCACGCAGGCCTGCCCGGTTCAGGGAGGTGAAATCACGGCGAGCACACGTGCCACCCACGCATCCCAACCCGCTTCATTGGCGCCCCCCAGCGCGGTCATGCCCACGATGGCCACCAGGGCGATCAGCGCGGCGAGCAGGCCATATTCGATGGCGCTCACACCTTGCTGTCGGTGGCGAAGTGCGAGGGAGGGTCTTGACATGGTGGGCGCCCGTGATGGTTTCTCAGGGACAGAAGGGCAACTGCATCGCCAGCGAATGGGCCGACCGGCCACCCTTTTCGGGGACTCACGGTCAGCCACACCCAGCATCGATCAGAACGCGCAGTTGGCGACGGTGGGATCGCCCAAACACGTGGAGATATCGGTAAAAAGGGTGTTGAGGCTAACCCCCAGCAGGCCGGCCCCAACGACGATCGCCACAGCGATCAACGCGGCGATCAGGCCGTACTCAATGGCGGTCACACCTTCTTCATCGCGAAGGAAACGGCGGGTTGCGATCAGCAGCTTTTCCATGATGACACTCCAAGCAAGGTTGAAACATCAGCCACCCCCCATGAGCGACCAATGACGGAGTGAGGTGCTCTTTGCGGTGCACTGCTTGCACCTCCCTTGCTTGCACTTACAAAGTTGCATCACACGAAAGCGATTGTGATCATTTGTACATCTTTGGCAATACTAATTAACAACTAATTGACTACTTTCTCACACATACGCCCTGAATCGACACCAGACGAAGCGGCTGCGCCGTGCGCCGTCGGCGAACAGCGGTGCTGGCGCAAGGTGGCCGTGGCGCTTCCTCCCGCTCGTACGGGTTTGCTTTTAAAAACATCCATCACCGTTCGGGCTGAGCTTGTCGAAGCCCTACGCGGCGCAAGCACTTCGACAAGCTCAGTGCGAACGGTTTCCAACGGATCGAACGCAATGTCGTATCAGGGGCAGACGGCTTCGACGTTGTTGCCGTCGGGGTCGATCAGGAAGGCCGCGTAGTAGGTCGGGCTGTAGTCGGGGCGCGGGCCCGGGCCGCCGTTGTCTTTGGCGCCCGCCTTCAGGCCCGCTTGGTAGAAGGCGTCCACTGCCTTGTGGTCGGCGGCGCGGAAAGCGATGTGCGTGCCCGGGCCTTTGGCGCCCTTCGTCGCGTAGAGCCACAGCGCGGGCGCGCCCTTCGGGCCCAAGCCGGCGCAGGTGTCGTCGTGGGAACCCAGCTCGTGGCCGAGTGGGGCGAGCGCGGCTTCGTAGAAGCGGATGCTCGCGGCGAGGTCTTTGACTTTCAGTCCGAGGTGGTCGTACATGGCGATGGCTTCCTGTTCAATGGGTTGATCAGGCGGTCATCGTCGAGCAGGGCGGCCACGCGGTCTTGGAGAATCTTGCGGTCCTTCTTCAGGCCGTTTCGGGCGGCCTGGCGAAAGCCGCGCGGCGAGACGCCGGCCGCGCGGTGGAAGCTGCGCACGAAGTTGCTGAGATCGGCAAAACCCACCTCCAGGGCCACGTCGGTCACCGGTCGGTCGCTGTCGGCGAGCAGCCACGCCGCGTGGCGCAACCGCGAACGCACCAGGTACTGGTGCGGCGTGACGCCCAGCACGCGCGAGAACAGCCGCAGGAAATGAAACGGGCTCAAGGCCACTTCGCTGGCCGCCCTGTCCAGGTCGATGTCCTCGTGCGAATGGGCGGCGATCCACATCGCCGCCTCCACGGCGCGGCGGCGGTCGCGCCCGGTCGCCGTCTGTGCCGCCCGCTGGCGGCCCGCCACGACGTCCACGAAGCGGGACGCGAACCACAGGCCCACTTCGTCCAGACCGGCATCGCTGCGGCCGCTGGCCACCGCCTGCGCCAGCTCGCCCAGCACCATGAGTTCGGGCAGTGGCGGCAGACCGCCGGTGCGCCAGGTGGCCGGGTTGCCGCCGACCAGATCGACGAAGCCCGGCGAGAGGTGAAACGCCAGGCATTCGTCGCCGCAGACGTGGTGGTCGTGCGTGCACATGAACTCGTCGCCCGGGTGGCCCACCAGCACCGAGCCGGCCACCAGCTCGTACGAGGCGCCACGCGCCCGGTAGCCGAAGGTCCCCTTGCGCACGTAGGAGACCGAGTGGCTTGTGTGCAGCTCGGTGAACGGTTGCTCGGCGGGGCCGGCGCTGCAGCGGTAGTCCACCACGCGGATGGCGCCCGTCAGCAACTCGGTGGCGGTGATCACGCGCCGTCTCCGTCGAACAGACCAGGCTCGCCACCGATCTGCGCACCTTCGATCTGCAGCATGCGCAACTTGGTCGCCACGCCGCCGCGGGCCGAGAAGCCACCCGAGCGGGCGCCCGCCGCGAGCACGCGATGGCAGGGCACGACCGGTGCAAACGGGTTGTGGCCCAGGGCCTGCCCCACGGCGCGCGCCAGGCCGGCATCGCCCAGGGCCTGGGCCATCTCGCCGTAGGTGCGGGTCTGGCCGGGCGGTATGGCGCGGGTCATTGCATAGACCTCGCGCTGGAACGGCGTGAGGCGGGTCATGTCCAGCGGCACTTCGAGCAGGTCCCGCGCCTCGCCCTTCAACAGGGCCTGGATGCCTTCGATGGCGGCCTGCACGGGTGCCGGCGGCTGGGCCACCTCGGTCAGTGGCGGCAGTCCTATGAGCAACCGCGCACGGGTGCGGGCGGCATCGGCCTCGGGCAGCTGCACCGCGACCACACCCTCCGGCCCCCAGGCGATGCCGCAGACACCGATGGTGGTGTCGAACAGGGTGTGACCGCCCTCAGCCATTGCCGCCTCGGTCTCACACGGCGCGCAGCGCCGCGCGCAAACCCTCGCCGATCTCGGGCCGTTCAAGGAACGGGTCGGCCGGGTTGGTCTGGTTGACGATGCCCTCCATGCGCGCGCGCACATTGCCCAGCGCCTTGGGGTGGCTGAAGATGTAGAACCGGTCGGCCGCGATGGCGTCGAACACCTTCTGAGCCACCTCGGCCGCCGTGACCTTGCCCGAGCTAACCGCCTTGTCGCTCATGGCCTGGCCGATCAGTTGGCTCTGCGTGGCCTTTTCATCGACCAGTTCGGCGGGTTTGTTGCGGTGGCTCTGGCTGATGCCGGTGGGCACGAAGTACGGGCACAACACGCTGGCGCTGATCTGGTCGCTCACCAGCTTCAGGTCCTGGTAGAGCGTTTCGGTGAGGCTCACCACCGCGTGTTTGCTCACGTTGTAGATGCCCATGTTGGGCGGCGTGAGCAGACCGGCCATGCTGGCGGTGTTGACGATGTGGCCCTGGAACGCTGGGTCGGCTTTCGCAGCGGCCAGCATCAGCGGGGTGAACAGGCGCACGCCGTGGATCACGCCCCAGAGGTTCACGCCCAGCACCCATTCCCAGTCTTTCACCGAGTTTTCCCAGACCAGACCACCCGAGCCCACGCCCGCGTTGTTGAACACGAAATGCGGCGCGCCGAAGCGCTGCACCACGTCGGCGGCGAGTGCTTCCATCTGCTCGGCGCTGGACACGTCCACTTTTTTGGCCAGCACCTGCGCACCGGCCGCCTTCATTTCCGCTTCGGCTTTGTCCAGCGCGTCCTGCTGCACATCGACCAGCACAAGGTGCATGCCGAGCTGTGCGCCGATGCGCGCGCATTCGAGGCCGAAGCCCGAGCCGGCGCCGGTCAGCACCGCCGTCTTGCCTTTGAAGTCTGAAATCACGTCTTGTCTCCTGATGGGCTGGCGGGGGTCTGCGGGTCTGAGGGGGAACCATTCAGCACACGCCGAAGATCCGGCTCTGCCGGTCCAAGGGCGTGGTCCCCCTGGGGGGAAGCCGCGAAGCGGCGCAGGGGGGCTTCTGGCCTAATCATTTCCAGATGCGGGATGCCGTCTTCGATGTAGGGCTTGTCGTCGGACACGAAGCCGTGCGCGTTGTAGAAACGTTCCAGGTGCGCCTGCGCGCCGATGCGGATCGGCTGCACACCCCACAGGCTGTGCAGCATGCGCACCGACTCGGCCATCAGCGCGTGACCCATGCCGCTGCCGCGCGTGACCGGTGCGGTGACGACACGGCCGATGCTCGCCTCGGGGTACTTGAGACCGGCGGGGACGAGGCGGGTGTAGGCCAGCAGTTGCGGCTGTCCATTTGGATCAACAGCTTCGCCCAGCAGATGCATGCAGTCGGCATCGGCGCCGTCCAGGTCCTGGAACGCGCAGGCCTGCTCCACCACGAACACCGCGCTGCGCAGTTGGAGCAGCGCGTACAGCGTGCGCGGCAGCAGCGCGTCAAACGGCAGGCAGCGCCACGCCACCGGCATCGAAGCAGGCCGGCTCAAACGCGCACTTCCCGCAGTACAAAGCCGATGCGCGGGAAATGCACATGCAGCCGGCCGGCGCGCTCGTCGCTGCGCTCCAGCGTGTAGTGCGTGCGCGAGGCCGCGCGCAGGATGCCTTCGGTCGGTTCCTGACCGAAGCTCTCGGCCGCCACCGTGACGCGGCTGCCCAGCGGTATGCCGTGTTCGTCCTGGAAGGCTTCGTCGTGCAAGGGGGCCGGCTCGGCCGCCGCCGCGATGGCGATCGCCTCGGTGGACGAGAGCTTGGCCAGGTGGCCGTGGCCGAAGGTGGCCATGCGGTCCATCCAGTCCAGCAAGTCGGGCGTCGCCTCCAGGATGCCGGCCATGCTCGGGTTGATCACGCGCGTGAACCACAGCGGGTGGTAGGCCGCAAAGTCGGCCACACAGGGCGCCGCACCGAGCAGGAACGGGTGCTCGTGCAGCATGTTGGCCAGGCGGCGCAGGTAGCTCTTGTAGGCGGCGGTGGCATCGCCCGGGCGCAGGCTGGTCATGCCGCCGCGCATGGCCGCGCGGTCGGCGGCGAAGGCCTGGCCCACTTCGGGTGGCTGGCCGGCGAACATCGTGGCCGCGCCCTTGGAACTGAAGGTGTAGGCCATCGACGCCCAGAACAGCGTGCTGTCGGCCCACTGGGCCAGCACGCGGGCGATGCCCTTGTTGTGCTCGGGGTAGAGCGTGGGCGCGGGCTGGCGGTGTTCGAGCACATCGCAGATCAGCGCGGTGTCGCAATAGATGTCGGCACCGATCTGCAGGAACGGCGTGCGCCGGTAGCCACCGGTGAGCGCCACCACGTCGGGCTTGGGCATCACGCTGGGAATCAGCACGCTCTTCCAGGCCAGCTGCTTGTGGCCCAGGATCAGCCGCACCTTTTCCGAGAAGGGCGACATGGGGTAGTGGTGCAGGATCAGGTCGGTCATGGGTCAACTTTCGCCGTTCGCCCTGAGCTTGTCGAAGGGCTTTTGAGGTGTGTGGGTGAGGGCTTCGATCCTTCGACAGGCTCAGGATGTGCGGATTTCAGCCCGAACGGGGTTGCGTGTTCACGTGGGCATTGCCCGCTGGATGATGGCATCGAAATCACAGCCCGCGCCGAGCGAGCCGAAGCTGTGGCCCCAGTGACCGGCGAGCCGCGAATCGCAGAAGGCGCTGAACACGGCGGCCGGCGCGGTCTGCGCCAGCAACGCGGCCTGCACGGCGAGGGCCACGTCTTGCGCCAGGCGGCGCGCTTCCATTTCGGTGGCCATCTGCTCCACGCGGGTGGGCAGGCTGGCGGCCAGGTGGTCCAGCGCCGGGTGCATGCCTTTGGCGGGCGCCAGTTCCTGCGCCAGCGCGGCGGCGGCGTCGGCCTTGCGCAATGCACGCAGCAGGTCCAGCGCCATGATGTTGCCGGCTCCTTCCCAGATGCTGTTGACCGGCATCTCGCGGTAGATGCGCGCCATGATGCCTTCGCCGCCCTCTTCCACGTAGCCGTTGCCACCCAGGCACTCCATGGCCTCTTCGGCGAAATGGCTGCCGCGCTTGCAGATCCAGAACTTGGCCACGGGCGTGAGCAGGCGTTGCATGGCCTGCTCGTGCGCGTCGCCCGGGCGGTCGAAGCTGCGCGCCAGCCGCAGGGCCAGCGCGGTGGAGGCTTCGGACTCCAGCGCCAGATCGGCCAGCACGTTTTTCATCAGCGGCTGGTCGATCAGCTTCTTGCCGAAAGCCATGCGCTGCGAGGTGTGGTTCAGCGCGATCGACAAGGCCTGGCGCATCAGGCCGCTGGTGCCGAGCGCGCAGTCCAGCCGCGTCATGGTGCCCATGGCCAGGATCTGCGGCACGCCCCGGCCTTCTTCACCCACCAGCCAGGCGGTGGCGCCCACGAACTCCACCTCGGAGCTGGCGTTGGCCTTGTTGCCCAGCTTGTCTTTGAGGCGCTGGATGAAGAGCCGATTGAGCGACCCGTCGGGCAGCACGCGCGGCAGGAACAGGCAGGAGAGGCCGTTCGGCGTCTGCGCCAGGACCAGGAAGGCGTCGCACATGGGCGCCGAGAAGAACCACTTGTGGCCGGTAACGCTGAAGCGCTGGCCCCAGTCATCGCTGCCAGCCGGCACCGCTTGCGTGGTGTTGGCCCGCACGTCCGAGCCGCCCTGCTTCTCCGTCATGCCCATGCCCATGGTCACGCCGGCCTTGTCTTTCCAGAGCTTCAATGCCGGGTCATAGGCGCGGCTGGTGAGCTGCGGCGCCCAGTCGGCGTAGATGGCCGGGTTGTCGCGCAGCGCGGGCGTGACCGCGTAGCTCATGGAGATGGGGCAGAGCGTGGAGGGCTCCAGCTCGGTGAAGAGCATGAAGCCGGCGGCGCGGGAGAGGTGTGGGTTCGCTGCACCCTCACCCCGGCCCTCTCCCGCAAGCGGGAGAGGGAGAGGACTTCCCCTCTCGGGCAGGACATCGTGTCTTGCTCCCTCTCCCGCTTGCGGGAGAGGGCTGGGGTGAGGGGTACTCCCCCAAGGCGTGCCATGCAAACCCGCCGCCGTCGCCGCCGACATCAGCGCGTGGTAACTCGGGTGGAACTCCACCTGGTCGATGCGGTGGCCGAAGCGGTCGTGGCTCTTGAGCTGCGGCGTGAACACATTGGCCAGCCGGGCGTGCTGCTGCATCTCGGCGCTGCCCACCTGCTGGCCCAGCGCCCGCAATGGAGCCGTGTCCAGCGACGGTGCGTTGAAACGCAAGGCGTCCTGCATGGCCCGGTTGCCATCGAACAGGTTCACATCCACCAGCGGCTCGGGCTGGTTGAGGACTTCGTGGGTGGCTTGCATGGTGGGTCTCCTGAACCGCCGGACCGAAACCTCACTTCACCGTGATCGTGATGCGCTCGCTCATGACCACCGGATGGTGCGGGATGTGGTTCTGGTCGCCCAGCACCAGTTGCAGGGTGTGCTGACCGGGCTTGAGTTCGAGCGAGGTTTCGGTCTGGCCGGCGCCGAAATGCCGGAACTGCTCGTTGGCCGGCAGCGGTGCATTGGCATCCCATTCGCTCACATTCACCAGCAGGTGGTGGTGGCCCGTGCCCACCTTCTCGATGCCGGCCGGTGCCACGCCCATGCCGCTCAGGCCGAACACCACCTTCACCGGACTGCCCACGGTCATGCCGTTGCGCAGATTCACGAAGTACAGCCTGGCCCCCGCAGGCGCCTCGACCTTCTTGTAGCCGGACGACAGGGTGGGCATGCTCGCCGTGACCTTGGCCTGTGCGGGCGGCGCGGTTTCGGGCGACATGGCGCCGTACCCCTTGCCGGCGTGGCGTTCACCGCGTTGCATGGGATGCCCGCAACCCGCGAGTGCAAGGGCGGCAGCGAGGGCGGCGATGGCAAGAGGCGTGTGTGACATGGCGTGACTCCTGGAGGATGGTTGTTGTGGATCAGCATACGCACGGGGCGGCCCTGCGCAAAGGGCCCGTCCCTTCGACCCCGGTGGCGTGCGCGAAGAAACTCAGATCAGTTTCACCAGCTGTTTACCGAAATTCCGGCCCTTGAGCAAACCCATGAAAGCCTCGGGGGCTGACGCCAGGCCCTGCGCCACGGTTTCGCGCGGGCGCAGCTTGCCTTGGGCGACCAGCGTGCCCAGCTCGGTCAGCGCTTCGGGCCAGACTTCCATGTGTTCGCTGACGATGAAGCCCTCGATCTTCAGGCGGTTGATGAGGATCAGCGCTGGGTTGGTCAGCGGCAGCGGCGCGCCGTCGTAGCCAGCGATCATGCCGCATACGGCGATGCGGCCGAAGGCGTTCATGCGCAGCAGAACGGCGTCCAGAATCATGCCGCCCACGTTCTCAAAATAGCCGTCGATGCCATCCGGGCAGGCTTCCTTGAGGGCCTTGGCCAGGGAGTACATGTCCTTGTGCTGCTTGTAGTCGATGCAGGCGTCAAAGCCCAGCTCTTCGACCGCGTATTTGCACTTGTCCGGCCCGCCCGCGATGCCCACCGCACGGCAGCCCCGCGCCTTGGCCAGCGCGCCAAACGCACTGCCCACGGCGCCGGTGGCCGCGCTCACCACCACGGTGTCGCCGGCCTTGGGGTTGATGATCTTCACCAGGCCGTACCAGGCGGTCACGCCTGGCATGCCGACCGCGCCCAGGTAGTACGAGAGCGGCACGTGCGTGGTGTCCACCTTGCGCAGGGCGCCGGGATCGCCAGCGTTGACCACGCTGTACTCCTGCCAGCCGCCCATGCCCACGACCTTGTCGCCGGGCTGGAACTTGGGGTGCCTGGACTCGACGATCTCGCCCACGGTGCCGCCGATCATGACTTCGCCCAACGGTTGGGAAGCCGCGTAGCTCTTGCTGTCGTTCATGCGGCCACGCATGTACGGGTCCAGGCTCAGGAAGTGGTGGCGCACCAGCACCTGGCCGTCGACGAGGGCCGGGGTGTCGGTGGTGACGAGCTTGAAGTTGTCGACCGTCGCTTCGCCCTGGGGGCGGTTGTCGAGCAGGATCTGTTGGTTGGCGGGCATGCTGTGTCTCCGATGGTTTGAGGGGAATCGACGTTCAGTCGGTCTGGATGGTGTTCAAGGCCTGCGTGGTTTTCCCCACGGGCAGGCGCGGCACGAACTTGAAGGTGCCGGTGGCGTGGGCGCAGAGCTTGCCGCCGGCGTCGAAGATGCTGCCTTCGGTGAAGGCCATGGTGGCGGTGCGGTGCAGCAGCTTGCCTTTGGCGAGCAGCGGCCCCTTGGCAGCGCGCATGAAGCTGGTCTTCATCTCGATGGTGACGCAACCCATGGCCGGCTCCACCGAACGCGCGGCGTGCGCCATGACCACGTCGAGCAGCGTCATGCTGGCGCCGCCATGCACCACGTTGAAGGAGTTTTCATGCTCGGGCCGGGGCGTGAAAGCGATCTGCGCCTCGCCGCCTTCGAACGTCTTCAGTTCGAAGCCGAGCAGTTCGACAAAAGGAATGTGAACCGAGAACTCCACTCAACCTCCTGTGATGACCGAGACGCCACCATCGACGGCCAGCCATTGCCCCGTGATGTGTTTGCCGGCATCCGACGCATACAACACGGTCAGGCCCTTGAGGTCTTCGTCGTCGCCCAGGCGGCGCAGCGGGGCGTGTGAAGCCAGCTTCTCTTCACCCATGGCCTTCAGCGTGCCCTGCGTCATCTTGCTCGGGAAGAAGCCCGGGCAGATGGCGTTGACGCGGATGCCGTGTTCGCCCCACTCGGCGGCGAGCGCACGGGTGAAGTTGATCACCGCGCCCTTGGAGGTGTTGTAAGCAATGGTCTTCATGCCCGAGGGGTTGCCGCCCAGGCCGGCGATGCTGGCGGTGTTGATGATGCTGCCCGCGCGGCGCGGAATCATGCTGGCCTTGGCGATCAGCTGGCTGAGCAGGAAGTAGCTGCGCACGTTGAGGTTCATCACCTTGTCCCAGGCTTCGAGCGGGTGGTCTTCGGCGGGCGCGCCCCAGGCCGCGCCGGCGTTGTTGACGAGGATGTCCACCTCGCCCACGCGCTGCAGGGTTTCACTGGTGAGGCGGCGGATGTCTTCTTCGAGCGAGCAGTCGGCAGCGATCCAGCGCGCGTCGATGTTGGCGGCCTGCAGCTCGGCGGTGGCCTCTTCCAGGTCGGTGGCCTTGCGCGAGCTGATCACCACGCGGGCACCGGCTTCGCCGAGCGCGTGGGCCATCTGCAGGCCCAGGCCGCGCGAGCCGCCGGTGACGAGGGCCGTCTTGCCTTTGAGGTCGAAGAGTTGCTGGATGCTTCGGGTCATGGGGAGTCTCCTGTGGATGGGTGTTCAGAAAGCGGCTTCGGGCAGGCTGGCGCAGGTCTGGTCGCGCGTGCTCACCACCTGCAGCCAGGCGCCGATTTTCGGCAGCTCGTAGTGGAAAAAATACCGCATGGCGCCCAGGCGCCCGGTGCGCGCGGGAGCTTCGGCCGAGGCCTGCGCCGCGAGCGCCACGTCGAGCCAGATCCAGGCCAGCACGGTGTGGCCAAAGGCCTGCAGGTAGGGCACGGCGTTGGCCAGCGCGTCACCCGGGTTGCCGGTGGCCCAGGCGGCTTTCGTGGCCGCGCCCACCTGCGCCAGCGCCTGGCCCAGCGCGCTGGCCTGCGCCGCGAGCGCCACGTCGAGCCAGATCCAGGCAAGCACGGTGTGGCCAAAGGCCTGCAGGTAGGGCACGGCGTTGGCCAGCGCGTCACCCGGGTTGCCGGTGGCCCAGGCGGCTTTCGTGGCCGCGCCCACCTGCGCCAGCGCCTGGCCCAGCGCGCTGGCGTGCGCCGCGAGTTCGGGCACCTGGATCGCGCGTTGAATGGTGGCGTTGATGCGGCCGGCCAGCAGCTGCAGGCCCTTGCCGTTTTCCATCAGCACCTTGCGGCCCAGCAGGTCCATGCCCTGGATGCCGTGCGTGCCTTCGTGGATCATGTTGAGGCGGTTGTCGCGCCAGTACTGCTCCACCGGGAAATCGCGTGTGTAGCCGTAACCGCCGTGCACCTGGATCGCCAGCGAGTTGGCCTCCAGGCACCACTCGCTGGGCCAGCTCTTGGCGATGGGCGTCAACACCTCCAGCAGCAGGCGCGCGTCGTCGGCCGCTTCAGGCGCGCCGGTGTGCTGATCGTCCACCAGGCGGGCGCAATACAGCTCCAGCGCCAGCGCGCCTTCGCAGTAGCTCTTCTGTGCCAGCAGCATGCGTTTCACGTCGGCGTGTTCGATGATGCGCACCTGGGGCGCTGCCGCGTCTTTTCCGCCCGTTGAAACAGGCCGTCCTTGCGGCCGGTTCTTCGCGTAGTCGAGCGAGGCGTGGTAACCCGCCATGCCCAGCATGGTGGCCGCCATGCCGACGCCGATACGGGCCTCGTTCATCATGTGGAACATGCACTGCAGGCCCTTGCCGGGCTGGCCGACGAGGTAACCAATGGCGCCCGCCTCCGCTCGTCCTGAGCCTGTCGAAGGGACCGGGTACTTGCCTTCGCCGAAGTTCAGCAAGGTATTGGTCGTGCCGCGCCAGCCGCATTTGTGGTTGAGCCCCGCCAGCGCCACGTCGTTGCGCTCGCCGGTGAGTTGGCCTTCGGTGTCCACCAGTTTCTTGGGCACGATGAAGAGCGAGATGCCTTTCACGCCAGGGATGAGCTTGCCGTGTTCGTCGGGAATCTTGGCCAGTACCAGGTGGACGATGTTCTCGGTCAGCTCGTGTTCGCCGGCCGAGATCCACATCTTGTTGCCCTTGAGCCGGTAGCGCGGGCCCAGCGGGTCGGCTCCGCTGCCCTCGCCGTCCGGCACGGCCCGCGTCGTCACGTCGCTGAGCGACGAGCCGGCCTGCGGTTCGCTCAGGCACATGGTTCCTGAGAAACGGCCACTGAACTCGTTGAGCGCGAACACGCGCTTCTGCGCTTCCGTGCCGTGTTTCATCAGCAGGTTGGCGTTGCCCGTGGTGAGCATGCCGCTGCCGATGCTCACCGAGGCCATGGCGAAGAAGGCGTTGGCCGAGGCCTCCACCGTGTAGGGCAGCTGCATGCCGCCCACTTCGTAGTCTTGCGCGGCACTCAGCATGCCGCTCCCGGCATAGGCCTTCTGCGCATCGTGCGTGGCCTGCGGCAGGATGACCTTTTCGCCATCGAAATGCGGCTCCAGCGTGTCCACCAGCCGGTTGAAGGGCGCGTACTTCTCGCGCGCGATGCGCTCGCAGGTGTCGAGCACGGCGTCGAAGGTTTCGCGGCTGTGGTCAGCGAAACGTTCGCGCGACCGCAGCGACTCCACACCGAGCCACTGGTGAAGCAAAAAATCGAGGGTGGGACGCAGACTCATGGCGGCGATCGGTGCTGAAGGACGATGGCTTTGTAGTGTGCCGTCCGCATGGGTGGGAGCAAGGGGAACGGCCCGGGAAGGCGGCGAAACTCGTCCCTCGCGAGACAGTCCGCTGCGGGACAGTGCCGTTAGGCACCGCCCCGCGCGCACCTTATTGCGGCTCGATCTTCGCGTCTTTGATGGCCTTGGCCCACTTGGCGGTTTCGGTCACGCTGCGTTTGGCCAGGTCTTCGGGGGTGCCGGGTTCGACCGCGAAGCCGATGCCCGCGAAGCGGTCCTGGATCTCCTTGCTGCTGGCCGCGGTGTTCACCGCCTTGTTGAGCTTGGCCACGACGTCGGGCGGCGTGCCCGCGGGCGCGAACACCGCAAAGTAGGCGATCAACTCGTAGTCCTTCAGGCCCAGCGCTTCGTTCACGGTGGGCAGTTCGGGCACGGCCGGCGAGCGCTTGCTTGAGGTGACCGCCAGACCGCGCACCTTGCCCGCCTTCACCTGCGGCAGCATCACCGCGAAGTCGGCGCTGAACATCTGCACCACGCCACCGATCAGGTCGGTCATGGCGGCGGGGCCGCTCTTGTACGACACGTTGGTGAGCTGGATGCCGGCCATGCCGGCCATCATCTCGGTGGACACCAGCTGCGAGGTGCTGGCACTGGCGAAGTTGATGCTGCCGGGCTTGGCCTTGGCCATGTCCACCAGTTCCTTCAGGGTCTTGGCCGGCACGTCGTTGTTGACCGCCATGATCAGCGGCACCGAGCCCATGTAGGCCACGGGCGCGAACGCGGTGTCCTGGTCGTAGGGCAGCTTCTTCATCAGGCTCTTGAGCGCGGCGTTGGTGCTGTTGGTGCCGATCAGGATGGTGTAACCGTCGGGTGTGGCCTTGGCCACTGCGTCGGCCCCCAGCAGGCCGTTGGCACCGGGCTTGTTGTCCACCACGATGGTCTGCCCCAGCACCTCCTGCATCTTCAGCGCGAAGGCGCGGCCGATGGTGTCGGTGGCGCTGCCGGCGGCGAAGGGCACGACCGCCTTGATGGGGCGCTCGGGCCAGGCCTGGGCCAAGGCGGTGGATGACAACGCGAGCACGGCCACGGTGGCGGCGATCAATCGGACAACAGGCTTCATCGGAGTCTCCTTCTGGTGGGTTGTGAAAACGGGTTCGGTCTCAAGTCTCTCAAAGCGGCAAGTCCAGCACGGCCGCGCTCAGGGTCTTGCCGTGGGCGTCCAGCGCCAGCGAGCGCGTGACGCCGCCGCCCAGGGCATCGAACATCACGAAATGCACGGCGCCCAGGTGCGGCAGGGTGTGGCGCTGCACGGTGCCATGCACCACGCCCGCAAAGTGCGCCTGCACCCGCTCGGCGGTGAGTAGGCGCTCCAGCGTGGGGTAGTCTGCCGGGTTCAGTGCGATCACGCTCAGCGTGGCGCGGTTGCCCTTGTCGCCCGAACGGGCCAGGGCGATGTCGCGCAGGGTGCGGCCCGAACCGACCCCCACCCTGGTCATTTGGTGTACCGCGCTGCCCCCCGAGGGCGCGCGAGCTTGCTGGGGGCTGCCCGGCGCTTCGCTCATGCTCATGGCGTCCACTCCAGAATGTCGCAGCGGGCATGGACGGCCGAACGCGGCACCAGGGCCGAGGCCGCGGCGATCACCTCACGCACCGACTGCGTCACGCCGCCGCCGCCCGCCGGGCCGTTGAGGTAGAGCGCCTCCACCTCCTGCCCCAACGCTTCGGCCTGCGCACGCGTCGCGCAGCGCACCGCCAGGCGCACGCGCACCTCGTAGGGTTCGCGGTCCGCGCCCAGCTGAGGGCCGTGCATGGCGTTCACGCCGATCAGCTCGGCGCGGTGTTCCAGCCCGCGGAGACCGTGGGACAGCGTGGCGTCGTCCAGCCGCTGGCGCAGGATGGACAGCGCCAGTTCGCCACGCGCCCGGGCGCCCGGGCCGGCGTAGGAGATCTGGCCCTCGCCGATGAAACCGTCGCGGTAGCCCAGCGTGGCTTTCAGTTGCTCGGGCCGGGCGTGGCCGCTGGCGCCCTGCGCCTGCACGCGGTCGGGCGCCAACTCGCTGAAACGCACCTGCGAAAAGTCCCCCACCACATCGGCCTGCAGGTAATGCGCGGGGTCTTCCACTTCGTAGAGCAGTTGCGCGGTACAGCTGAGCCGGTCCACCCGCCCGCCGGTGCCCGGCAGTTTGGTGACGACCGCGCTGCCGTCGGCGGACACCTCGGCCAGCGGGAAACCCACGCGGTGCAGGTCGGGCACGTCCACATGACCCGGGTCGGCCAGGTAGCCGCCGCTGACCTGGGCCGCGCATTCGAGCAGATGCCCCACCAGCAGGCCCTGGCCCAGGCGGTGCCAGTCGTCCGCGGCCCAGCCGAAATGCGCCATCAGCGGTGCCACAAAGAGCGACGGGTCGGCGACACGGCCGGTGATGATCACGTTCACGTCGGCCTGCAGCGCGGGCAACAAGGCGTCGGCGCCGAGGTAGGCGTTGGCCGAGATCAGGCGCCCGTCCAGCGAACGCACCGTGTCGGGCGAATCCATCAGCGGCGCGTCGTTCGCCAGCATCCAGGGCAACACGTCGTCGCCCGTCACCACCGCCACCCGCAGCCGCGACAGGCCCAGTTCGCGCGCCACGTCCAGCACCGCCTGCCCGGCCGCCATCGGGTTGGCAGCACCCATGTTGGTGATCACCGTCACCCCGTTGCGCACGCAGGCCGGCAGCACGGCGCGCATGCGCGCCTGGAGCATGGGGTCGTAGCCGGCCTGCGGATCGCTGGCACGGCGCAGTTGGGCCAGGGCGATGGTGCGCTCGGCCAGGCACTCGAACACCAGGGCATCGAGCTCGCCGCGCTCGGCCAGATCCAGCGCGGGGTCGATGCGGTCACCGGCGTAGCCGGCACCGGAGCCGATGCGGTAGGGGGTCATCAAGGCAGTGTGTCTCGGTTTGCGAGCGCGAGCCATGGGGTGAACCCCGGCGCCACCGCTCGCTCAGGCCGTGGCCGCAGGCAACGCGGCGATGGTGCCCTGCGCCACGGCACAGAGCTTTTCTTCCCCGTCTTTCACCACGAACACATCGCAACGGCAGACCGCCTGCGACTTGCCCGTGTGCACCGCATGGGCGCGCGCGATCAGGCGCTCGCCGATGGCCGGGCGCAGGTAGTTGATCTTGAACTCGGACGTGACCACCGGCACGCGCAGCGCCGTGCCGCCGGCGTAGGTGAGCGCGTTGTCGGCCGCGTAGCTCACCACACCACCGTGCACGAAGCCGTGCTGCTGCTTGATCGCCTCCGTGATCGGGACATGCAGTTCGCAATGCCCCGGCGAGAGCGCCGCCAGTTCGGCCCCGATGAGCGTGGAAAAAGGCTGCGAGGCCAGGACCTCGCGACCCATGGCCAGAAACACCTCGGGGCTGACGGTGACGTCGCTCATGTCAAGAAGTGATCAGAGCACTTCAAAGACGCCCGCCGCACCCATGCCACCGCCGATGCACATGGTCACGCACACCCGCTTGGCGCCGCGGCGCTTGCCTTCGATCAGCGCGTGGCCGGTCAGGCGCTGGCCCGACACGCCGTAGGGGTGGCCCACGGCGATGGCGCCGCCGTTCACGTTGAGCTTGTCGTGCGGAATGCCCAGCTTGTCGCGGCAGTAGATGACCTGCACGGCGAAAGCTTCGTTGAGCTCCCAGAGGTCGATGTCGCTGATCTTCAAACCCAGGCGCGCGAGCACCTTGGGAATCGCGAACACCGGGCCGATGCCCATTTCGTCGGGTTCACAACCCGCGACCGCAAAACCCAGGAAGCGGCCCAGCGGCTGCAGGCCGCGTTTCTCGGCCAGGGCTTCGTCCATCACCACGCAGGCACCGGCGCCATCTGAAAACTGGCTGGCGTTGCCGGCCGACACGAGGCCTCCCGGCAGCGCCGAGCGCAGGCCGTGGATGCCGTCGAACGTGGTGCCGGCGCGGATGCCTTCGTCGTTCTCGACCGTGACCTGTTTGGTCATCAGGCCCATGACCTTGTCGGCCACACCGGCGGTCACTGTGATGGGGGCGATCTCGGCCTTGAACAGGCCGGCTTCCAGCGCGGCCGTGGCCTTCTGCTGGCTGGCGGCGCCGTACTCGTCCATGGCGTCGCGGCCGATGCCGTAACGCTTGGCCACCTGTTCGGCGGTCTGCAGCATGTTCCAGTAGATCTCGGGCTTCTGCTTTTCCAGCGCCAGGTCCTTGAGCATGTGCTGGTTCATCTCCTGCTGCACGCAGGAAATGCTCTCCACGCCGCCGGCCACGTAGACCGAGCCTTCGCCAGAGATGATGCGCTGCGCGGCCAGGGCGATGGTCTGCAGACCCGACGAACAGAAGCGGTTGACGGTCATGCCCGATACCGTGATCGGCAGGCCGGCCTTGAGCGCGATCTGGCGCGCGATGTTGGCGCCCGTGGCGCCCTCGGGGTTGGCGCAACCCATGATCACGTCTTCGACTTCTGCTGCTTCGATGCCGGCGCGCTGCACGGCGTGCTGCACCGCGTGGCCGCCGAGGGTGGCGCCATGGGTCATGTTGAAGGCGCCCTTCCAGCTCTTGGCCAGGGGCGTGCGGGCGGTTGAAACGATGACGGCGTTGGTCATGATGAAATCCTCAAATCGTGGTTCGTGCGGTCATCAAAAAGTCTTGCCTTCGGCGGCAAGGCGGGCCAGCAGCGGAGCCGGCTGCCAGAACTTCGCGTCGTCCAGCGGGTTCCTGGCAAAGCGCTTCATGGCCTGGACCACGTTGAACAGACCGACCTCGTTGGCGTAGTTCAGCGGGCCGCCGCGGTAGACCGGGAAGCCGTAGCCAAAGATGTAGACCACGTCGATGTCGCTGGCCTTGTTGGCGATGCCCTCTTCCAGGATGTGCGCGGCCTCGTTCACCAGCGAGAACACCAGGCGCTGCACGATCTCTTCGTCGGAGATCTTGCGTGGCGTGATGCCCAGCGCCTTGCGGTGCTCTTCGATCATGGCCACCACCTCGGCGTTCGGAACTGCGTCGCGCTTGCCTTCGACGTAGTCGTACCAGCCCTTGCCCACCTTCTGGCCAAAGCGGCCTTTTTCGCACAGCAGGTCGGCCGTCTTGCTGTACTTCATGTCCGGCTTTTCCTGGTAGCGGCGCTTGCGGATGGCCCAGCCGATGTCGTTGCCGGCCAGGTCGCCCATGCGGAACGGGCCCATGGCCATGCCGAACTTCTCCATCGCCTTGTCCACCTGCTCGGGCGTGCAGCCTTCGTCGAGCAGGAAACCGCCCTGGCGGCCGTACTGCTCGATCATGCGGTTGCCGATGAAGCCGTCGCAGACGCCGGAGACGACCGCCGTCTTCTTGATCTTCTTGGCCACCGCCATCACCGTGGCCAGCACGTCCTTGGCGGTGGCTTCACCGCGCACCACTTCCAGCAGCTTCATCACGTTGGCCGGGCTGAAGAAGTGCAGACCCACCACGTCCTGCGGGCGCTTCGTGAAATGGGCGATCTTGTTGACGTCCAGCGTGGAGGTGTTGGACGCCAGGATCGCGCCGGGCTTCATCACGCGGTCGAGCTCCTTGAACACGGCTTCTTTCACGCCGATCTCCTCGAACACGGCCTCGATCACCAGGTCGGCCGAGCCGATCTCGTCGTAGCTCAGCGTGGTGGAGAGCAGGCTCATGCGCTGCTCGTACTTGTCGGCTTTCAGCTTGCCCTTCTTCACCTGGGCTTCGTAGTTCTTGCGGATGGTTCCGATGCCACGGTCCAGCGCGTCCTGCTTCATTTCCAGGATCTTCACCGGGATGCCGGCGTTGAGGAAGTTCATGGTGATGCCGCCACCCATGGTGCCGGCGCCGATCACGGCGACCGACGCGATCTCGCGCTTGGCCGTGTCTTCCGGCACGTCGGGGATCTTGCTCGCGGCGCGCTCGGCCGTGAACAAATGACGCAGCGAACGGCACTCGGGCGTCCACATCAGGTTGATGAAGATCTCGCGCTCGAAGGCCATGCCATCGTTGAACTTCTTCTTGGTCGCGGCTTCCACCGCGTCCACGCACTTGGCGGGCGCCGGGAAGTTCTTCGCCATGCCTTTGACCATGTTGCGCGCGAACTGGAAGTAGGCGTCGCTCTCCTTGTGTTTGCAGGGCAGGTTGCGCACCAGGGGCAGGGCCGAACCGTCGGCGTGTTTGGCGGCCACTTCACGGGCAAAGGCCAGCGCCTCTTCGGCCAGCGACTCGGGCGAAGCGGCCAGCTTGTCAAACAGCTTCTGGCCGGGCAGTTGCGCCAGCATCTCGCTCTTGACCGGCTCGCCGCTGACGATCATGTTCAGCGCGGCCTCCACGCCCAGCACACGCGGCAGGCGCTGCGTGCCACCGGCGCCGGGGATCAGGCCCAGCTTCACCTCGGGCAGGGCCACGTTGCAGCCGGGGGCGGCAATGCGGTAATGCGCGCCCAGCGCGAGTTCGAGGCCACCGCCCATGCACACGCTGTGCACCGCCGCGACCACCGGCTTGCTGGTGTTTTCCACCGCCAGGATCACGCTCAGCAGGTTGGGCTCCTGGATCGCCTTGGGCGAGCCGAATTCGCGGATGTCCGCGCCGCCCGAAAACGCCTTGCCGGCGCCGGTGAGCACGATGGCCTTGACGGCGGCATCGTTCTCGGCCTTCTCCAGCCCGGCGGTGATGGCCTGCCGGGTCGACAGCCCCAGGCCGTTGACCGGCGGGTTGTTCAGCGTGATGACGGCCACATCGCCGTGGACCTGGTACTCAGCGGTCATGGAATCTCCTCTGTTGGATACGGGGACAACGGTTCAAAAACGAACGGTCGTGCGATTTTAGGGAATTTGTGCGGTGCGGCAAGTGCCACCTGTCGCAAGCGGGTCATCCGAAACATGCGGAAACACCAGCGCACGTGCCTTCACCCAGGACGCCGCAGGCGGCGCGGGGGGCGTTCAAACTTCCAGCCATTCCTTTCTGGTGTACGGGTCGGCTCTGAGCGTTTCCGGCGTGCCGTGGAACACGATGCTGCCGTGGCCCATGACGAAGGCGCGGTCGGAGATGGCCATGGCGATGGTGAGCTTCTGTTCGATCAGCAGCACCGACACGCCCCGGGCCTTGAGCTTCTGCAGGTACTCGCCCACCAGCTCCACGATCTTGGGCGCCAGACCCTCGGTGGGCTCGTCGATGATGATCAGGTCGGGGTCGCCCATGAGCGTGCGGCACAGCGTGAGCATCTGCTGCTCGCCGCCCGAGAGCACGCCGGCTTCGGTGTGCTGGCGCTCCTTCAGGCGCGGAAACATGGCGTACATGTCGTCGAAGCTCCAGCGGGCATCCTTGCCTTTGCCCTTCTGGCCCAGCAGCAGGTTCTGCTGCACGGTGAGCTTGGGGAAGATGTCGCGGTTCTCGGGCACGTAGCCGATGCCCAGATGCGCGATCTCGAAGGACTTTCGGCCCCGGATCTCCTGCCCCTTCCACCGGATGGAGCCCTCGCACTCCACCAGCCCCATGATGGCCTTGGCCGTGGTGGAGCGGCCCGAGCCGTTGCGCCCGAGCAGGGCCACGATCTCGCCCTGGCCCACGTCGAACGAAGCGCCGTGCAGCACGTGGCTCTTGCCGTAGTAGGCGTGGAGGTTTTCGATTTTCAGCATGGTGCGTCCCTTCTCAGTGGCCGGCGGAGGCCGCCTGTTCGTCGGCGAGCACCGAGCCCAGATAGGCCTCCTGCACCTTCGGGTTCGCGCGCACCGCCTCGGGAGTGTCGAAGGCGATCACCTCGCCGTACACCACGACGGCGATCTTGTCGGCCAGGCCGAAGACCACGCCCATGTCGTGCTCCACCGTCAGCAGGGTCTTGCCCACGGTCACTTCGCGGATCAGGTCGATGAACCGGCTGGTCTCGCTCTTGCTCATGCCGGCCGTGGGTTCGTCGAGCAGGATCACGTTGGCGCCGCCGGCGATGGTGATGCCGATCTCCAGCGCGCGCTGCTCGGCGTAGGTGAGGTTCATGGCCAGCGTGTCGTGCTTCTTGTCGAGCCGGATCATCTTCATAAGCTCGTCGGCACGCTGATTCGCGTCGTCCATGCCGGCCAGGAAGCGGAACAGCGTGTACTTGTAGCCCAGGCTCCAGAGCACGCCGCAGCGCAGGTTCTCGAACACGCTGAGCTTGGGGAAGATGTTGGTGATCTGGAAGCTGCGCGAAAGACCCAGGCGGTTGATCTCGAACGGCTTCTTGCCGTCGATGCGGTGGCCGTTGAGCAGCACCTCGCCGCTGCTGGGCTCGAAGCGGCCCGAGATCAGGTTGAACAGCGTGGACTTGCCCGCGCCGTTGGGGCCGATGATGGCCACGCGCTCGCCGGGGCGTACCGCGAGGTCCACCCCGCGGATGATCTCGGTCTTGCCGAAGCGCTTGCGCAGGTCGCGCAATTCCAATGCGTAGCCACCTGCGTGCACGTGGCTCATGGCCTGTTCGAAACGGCCGGTGTCGGCTGTGGACGTTGCGCTGCTCATTGCGTCTCCCGGCGCTTGATTTCTTTTTCGATCTCGGTCTGGATCTCGGCCCACTGGGCGCTGAACTGGCGGCGCGTCAGCTCGAAGATGCCCAGGCCGGTCAGCGTGACGAAGGCCGCGCCGAACCAGCTGCCCGCGTCTTTCGGGTGCAGCGACATGCCGAGGTACTTCACCACGTCGCCCATGGCCGCGTCGAGCTGCAGGTGGTAGATCATTTCCACCATGGCGCCGCCGCCCAGCAAGACCACCAGCGCCGTCACGCCCAGCGCCAGGTAGGCCACCCAGACCTCGCGCAGCTTGCCGAACGAGGCCACGCGCAGGTTCATCATGATCAGGCTGGCGATGCCGCCCGGCGCGTACATCACCATGAACAGGAAGATCAGGCCCAGGTAGAGCAGCCAGGCCTTGGTCAGCTCCGAGAGCAGCACCGCGGCCAGCACCATCAGGATGCCGCCGATGATGGGGCCGAAGAAGAAGGTGGCGCCCCCCAGGAAGGTGAACAGCAGATAGCCGCCCGAGCGCGCCGCGCCCACCACCTCGGCGGTGACGATCTCGAAGTTCAGCGCGCCCAGGCCGCCCGCGATGCCGGCGAAGAAGCCCGCGATCATGAACGCGAGGTAGCGCACCTTCTGCGTGTTGTAGCCAATGAACTCCACGCGCTCGGGGTTGTCGCGCACGGCGTTCAGGATGCGGCCCAGCGGCGTGCGCGTGAAAGCGAACATGAGGCCCACGCAGACGAAGGTGTAGACCGCGATCAGGTAATACACCTGGCGCGGCGGGCCGTAGCTGATGCCCATGAAGGCCTCGCCCACCACCCGGTTGCCCGAGATGCCGGCCTCGCCGCCGAAGAACTCGGAGAACATCAGCGACATGGCGAACACCAGCTCGGCCATGCCCAGCGTGATCATGGCGAACGGTGTGCCCGCTTTCTTGGTCGTCACGTAGCCAAACAGGATGGCGAAAAACAGCCCGGCCACACCGCCCACCAAGGGGATCAGGCTCACCGGAATCGGCCACTGCCCGTCGGCCGCCGCGTTGAGCGCGTGCATCGCCATGTACGAGCCCAGGCCGGTGTAGACCGCGTGGCCGAAGCTCAGCATGCCGCCCTGGCCGAGCAGGATGTTGTAGGACAGGCAGGCGATGATGGCGATGCCCATCTGCGAGAGCATGGTGATGGACAGGTTGCCGCTGAACACCAGCGGCGCGCCCAGCAGCACCAGCGCGAACAGCGACCAGACGATCCAGCGGCCGACGTTGTAGGGTTTGAATTCGTAATACGGTTTTGTCATGGTCGGTCAACCTTCCCTTGTGCCCAACAGACCTTTGGGCCGGAAGATCAGGATCAGCACCAGGAACAGGTAGGGCAGGATGGGCGCGACCTGCGACAGCGTGAGCTTGAGCACCGAGTTCTCGCGCATCGCGTCGCTCACCTCCATGCCGAACTGCTGCGCCACGCTGACGAACGAATGGTCGAGCCCGACGGCGAAGGTCTGGATCACGCCGATCAGCAGCGAGGCCAGGAAGGCGCCCGAGAGCGAGCCCATGCCGCCCACCACCACCACGACGAAGATCACCGAGCCCACCGTGGCCGCCATGTTGGGCTCGGTCACGAAGGTGCTGCCGCCGATCACCCCGGCCAGCCCGGCCAGGCCGGTGCCGGCGCCGAACACCAGCATCAGCACACGCGGCACGTTGTGGCCCAGGCTCTCCACCATCTCGGGGTGGGTCAGCGCGGCCTGGATGATCAGGCCGATGCGCGTGCGCGTGAGCAGCAGCCACAGCGACATCAGCATCAGCAGCGCCACCAGCATCATGAAAGCGCGCGTGGCCGGAAACGGCGAGCAGATCACGCCCTGGCCCGCGCAGACCGCGCCGTCCACCGAGCCCCAGAACCATTCCAGCGAGTCGTTGGCGTGGTGCACCAGGGTGAAGGCCGGGCCACGCAGCAGCTCGGGCGGCGTGAACTCCACCGCCGTGCGGCCCCAGATCAGTTGCACCAGCTCCAGGATGATGTAGGACAGCCCGAAGGTCACCAGCAGCTCGGGCACGTGGCCGAACTTGTGCACCCGCCGCAGCGTCAGCCGCTCGAACAACGCGCCCAGAGCGCCCACCACCAGCGGCGCCACGATCAACCCGGGCCAGAAACCCACCAGCTGCGCCACCGAATAACCGATGTAAGCACCCAGCATGTAAAAGCTGGCGTGCGCAAAATTCAGCACCCCCATCATGCTGAAGATGAGGGTCAGTCCCGAGCTCAACAGGAACAGCAGCAAGCCGTAACTCACGCCGTTGAGCATGGAGATGATGAAGAACTCCATGAAGCAGGCCTTTCGAGGGCGAAGCGGTTGGGAGAAGAAGAATGAGCGGAAGCGGACCGAGTATGGCCGCGTTGCTCAGAAGCCAGTGGCGCCGAAAGACCCAGCCACCTCACCGGCGCGAAATGCCCCAAGCCCAGAGCGCGGCGGAACCGGCTCCGCCGGGCCGCTCGCGCTGCCCCCTTGAGGGGGTCGCGCGCAGCGCGGCGGGGGTAGGCCCTTTCAGGGCCGCTTCATGTTGCAGCTCGTCGGCGTGCTCGACACATAGGACGGGAACTCCTTCACCGGCGCCAGCGTCATGCCGGTGTTTTCCGGGCTGTAGGGGTACTTGGCATCGGCTTTCTGCCAGACCGTGAGGTACAGCGGCTGCTGCAGCTGGTGGTCGTTCTTGCGCATTTCCACTTCGCCGTTGAAGTTGCCGACCTTGATGCCCTCCATGGCCGCGGCCACCTTCACCGGGTCGGTCGACTTGGCCTTGGCCATGGCCGCGCTCAGCACGTTGAATGCCGTGGGGATGGCGCCGGTGTACATGTCGTCCTTCACCTTGGCCTTGAACTCGTCGGCCCATTTGCCCATCTGGCCGCCCATGTTGTAGTGCTGGTAGGCCACCTGGAACACGCGGCCCTCGCCGCCGGTGCCCAGCGCGGTCGGGGTGCCGGTCACGCCGGTGTAGTAGGTGTAGAACTTGCCGGTGTAGCCGCCTTCGTTGGCGGCCTTGATCAGCAGCGCCAGGTCGGAGCCCCAGTTGCCGGTGATCACGGTGTCGGCGCCCGAGGCCTTGATCTTGGCGATGTAGGGTGCGAAATCGCGCACCTGGGCCAGCGGGTGCAGGTCTTCACCCACCACCTTCACATCGGGGCGCTTGCGGGCCAGGTTTTCCTTGGCGAACTTCGCCACCTGCTGGCCGTGCGAGTAGTTCTGGTTGAGCAGATAGACCGCCTTGACGTCCTTCTGATCCTTCATGAAGGTGGTCATGGCCTCCATCTTCATCGAGGTGTCGGCGTCAAACCGGAAGTGCCAGTAGCTGCACTTGCTGTTGGTGAAATCGGGGTCCACCGCGGCGTAGTTCAGGAAGATCACTTCCTTGCCGGGGTTGCGCTCGTTGTGCTTGTTGACCGCATCGATCAACGCGCCGGCCACCGAAGAGCCGTTGCCCTGGGTGATGTAGCGCACGCCCTGGTCCAGCGCGGCCTTGAAGGCGTTGAGGCTTTCGGCCGGGCTGAGCTTGTTGTCGAAGGCCACCATCTCGAACTTCACGCCCGCCGGGTTGCTGGCGCTGAACTTCTCGGCGAAGAACTGCCAGCTGCGCATCTGGTTCATGCCCACCGGGCCCATCAGGCCGGTCTGCGGATCGATCAACGCGATCTTGACCGTCTCGCCCTTCTGGGCGAAGGCGCTTGCCAGGGTCAGCGACAGAGCGGCAACGGCGACGGATTTGAGAACGAATTTCACAGGTGGTCTCCTTGGGTAGGGGGGAAAACGCCAGCGTAAGCCTTTGCCCCCTCCCGACCCTCAGGGATTGCCCCTAGCACCTATCGCGCAGGTGACTGTGCGCTCGCACATGCGTAGCGCTGCGGGGGGGGGCTCCAAGTCATGGCCGCTCCATCTGGCAGCGCGATGGACCGGCCAGCCCAGGCCCGTCGAAGTACTGCACCGGGGCAAAGGTGTAACCGGTGTTTTCAGCGCTGCGTGGGTGGCTCGGGTCCACCTTCTGCCAGCGCGAAATGTAAATGCCCTTTTGCAGCTGGTGGTCGTCCGCGCGCAGCTGCACCGGGCCGCTGAAGCCGCGAAAGATCATGCCGCTGAGCCGGGCGGCCACGCGTGCGGGATCGATCGAGCGCACGTGTGCCATGGCGTGCGCCAGCATCTCGATGCCGTCGTAGGCGGCGTACACCGTCAGGTCTTCCCCGTGGCGCTTGCGAAAAGCCGTGGCCAGCTCGCCGATGGGGCCTTCCTGGTTGGAGTGGTTGTAGGCCACCTGGTAGACCGGCAGGCGCACGCCGCTCTCGGCCAGCAAGGTGGGCGTGCCCACGAGTCCGGGGTAGTAGGCGTAGAGGGGAATGGTCAGGCCCTGCCGCTGCATCGCCTGGATCATGTCGCGCAGGTCGGCGCCCCAGTTGCCGGTGACCAGCGCCTGCGCGCCCGAGTCGCGGATGCGCTGCACGAAGGGGGTGAAGTCGATGCCCAGGAACGGCGGGTGCAGTTCGTCGCCCACCACCTGCACGTCCGGGCGCTGCTGCGCCATGGCCTCACGGAAATAGCGCGACACCTGCTGCCCATGGGCGTAGTTCTGGTTCAGCAGAAAGACCTTTTGCAGCGCGGGCTGCACGGCCATGAACCGCGTGAGCGCCTGCATCTTCATGCCGGTATCGGCGTCGATGCGGAAGTGCCAGTAGCTGCACTTCTCGTTGGTCAGCGCCGGGTCCATGGCCGCATAGTTGATGTAGAGCACGGGGTGCTCCGGGTCGCGCGCGTTGTGCCGCGTCACCGCGTCCGAAATGGCCGCCGCCGCGCCCGAGCCGTTGCCCTGCACGATGTAGCGAAAGCCCTGGTCGATGGCGGCCTTGAGCGCGTTGAGGCTTTCCTGCGGCGAGCCCTTGTTGTCAAAGCCGGCCACCACGAAACGCACACCGGCCGGGTTGGCCGCGCCGTTCTTGCGCTCGGCCATGAACTGCCAGCTCTTGAGGCTGTTGCGCCCGATGTCGCCGGACGGCCCCGAGAGCGGGTCGATGAAGGCAATGCGCACGGTCTGGCCCTGCTGGGCCCACAGCGCCAGCGGCCACATCAGCGCAGCCAGCAGAGCGATGCGGCGCAGGGAATGCTTCACTTCAGCACGTAGTCCTTGAGCTGCTGGCGCAGCGTCATCTTCTGCATCTTGCCGGTGGCGCCGAGGGGAATGGCGTCCACGAAGACCACGTCGTCCGGGATCTGCCACTTGGCGGTCTTGCCTTCGTAGAACGCCAGCAGCTCTTCGCGCGTGAGCTCGGCGCCCGGCTTCTTCACCACCACCACGATGGGGCGCTCGTCCCACTTCGGGTGCTTCATGCCGATGCAGGCGGCCATGGCCACGGCCGGGTGGGCCATGGCGATGTTTTCCACGTCGATGGAGCTGATCCACTCGCCGCCGGACTTGATCACGTCCTTGCTGCGGTCGGTGATCTGCATGAAGCCGTCGGCGTCGATGGTGGCCACGTCGCCGGTGGGAAACCAGCCCTTGCCGGCCGCGTCGTAGCGCAGCGGGTCGCCGCCCTCGCCCTTGAAGTAGCTGGCAATGATCCACGGGCCGCGCACCAGCAGGTCGCCATAGGCCTTGCCGTCCCAGGGCAACTCGTCGCCCGATTCGTCCACGATCTTCATGTCCACGCCGAAGACCGCGCGGCCCTGCTTGAGGCGCACCTTGGTCTGCTCTTCGGGCGGAAGCGCGAGCTGCGCATTTTTCAGCGTGCAGACCGTGCCCAGGGGCGACATTTCCGTCATGCCCCAGGCGTGCAGCACTTCCACGCCGTAGGTGTCGTTGAAGGCGTTGATCATGGCCGGCGGACAGGCCGAGCCACCGATCACCGTGCGCTTCAGGGTGCTGAACTTCAGACCGCCGGCCTGCAGGTGACCGAGCAGCATCTGCCACACCGTGGGCACGCCCGCGGCCATCGTCACCTTCTCGGATTCGATCAGTTCATAGACCGACTTGCCGTCCATCGCCGGGCCGGGAAACACCAGCTTGCAGCCCACGGCCGCGGCCGAGTACGGCAGGCCCCAGGCGTTGACGTGAAACATCGGCACCACCGGCAGGATGCTGTCGCGCGCCGAGCAGCCCAGCGCGTCGGGCAGCGCCGCGCCGTACGCGTGCAGCAGCGTGGAGCGGTGCGAATACAGCGCGGCCTTGGGGTTGCCCGTGGTGCCGCTGGTGTAGCACATGCTCGACGCGCTGTTTTCGTCCAGATCGGGCCAGAGGTAGGTGTCGGGCTGCGCGCCGATCCAGGCCTCGTAGCTCACCAGGCCGGGCAGGCCGCTGTCGGCCGGCAGCTTATCGGCGTCGCACAGCGACACCCAGTGTTTCACGCCCGGGCACTTGCCCGCCACCGCCTGCACCAGTGGCAGGAAAGTCATGTCGAAGCAGACCGCGCGGTCGTCGGCGTGGTTCACGATCCAGGCCAGCTGCTCGGGGTGCAGGCGCGGGTTGAGCGTGTGCAGCACGCGGCCGGTGCCGCTGACGCCGAAATACAGCTCCAGGTGGCGGTAGCCGTTCCAGGCCAGCGTGGCCACGCGGTCCCCCGCGGCGAGGTGCAGGCCGTCCAGCGCGTTGGCCACCTGGCGCGCGCGGCGGGCGATCTGGCCCCAGTTGCTGCGGTGGATGTCGCCCTCGACCCGGCGCGAGACGATCTCGGTGCTGGCGTGGTGGCGCTCGGCGTGGGTGATCAGCGACGAGATCAGCAGCGGTTGGCTTTGCATTTGTCCCAGCATGGGAAATCTCCTTGGTGTAGTGGCACTTGCACTGAAATAGAACAGCCGTTCGCATCATGCCGCACTCGGTGGCGCGATTCACAGCGGGTTGCCCCGGATAGCCCGCCCGGGCGTGGGTGCAAGTCATCCCGGTGACAATGCGGCGCATGACCCCTCCCCACTCCGCGCCCGCGGGCGCCGACACGGTGGCCGGCCTGGCGCCCGGCCGCTGGAGCCACCGCTTCGCCAGCCTCGGCCCTGCGTTTTACACCGAACTGCGCCCCACGCCGCTGCCGGCCCCCTACCTAGTGGGCAGCAGCCCGGCGCTGGCGCGCGAGCTCGGCCTGGACGAGGCCTGGGCAACATCCGACGACGCCCTGCAGGCCTTCACCGGCAACCGCCTGCTGCCCGGCATGCGGCCCCTGGCCAGTGTGTACAGCGGCCACCAGTTTGGCCAGTGGGCCGGGCAACTGGGCGACGGACGGGCCATCCTGCTGGGCGAGTTGCCCAGCGAGCAGGGGCCGCAGGAGATCCAGCTCAAGGGCGCCGGGCTCACGCCGTATTCGCGCATGGGCGACGGCCGCGCCGTGCTGCGCAGCTCCATCCGCGAATTCCTCTGCAGCGAAGCCATGCACGCCCTGGGCATCCCCACCAGCCGGGCGCTGTGCGTCACCGGCTCCGACCAGCCGGTGCGCCGCGAAGAGATCGAGACCGCCGCGGTGGTCACCCGCGTGGCGCCCAGCTTCATCCGCTTCGGGCATTTCGAGCACTTCTCGCACAGCGGGCAACACGCCGCGCTCAAGCAGCTGGCCGACTTCGTGATCGACCAGTTCTACCCCGGCTGCCGCATCGCCGACGGCAACCCCTACGCCAACCTGCTCGAAGCCGTGAGCGCGCGCACCGCGGCCATGGTGGCGCAGTGGCAGGCGGTGGGCTTCTGCCACGGCGTGATGAACACCGACAACATGAGCATCCTGGGCCTGACGATCGACTACGGCCCGTTCCAGTTTCTCGACGCCTTCAACCCCGCCCACGTCTGCAACCACAGCGACACCGGCGGGCGCTACGCCTACCACCGCCAGCCCAACATCGCGCACTGGAACCTGTTCTGCCTGGGCCAGGCCCTGCTGCCGCTGATGGACGACCAGCAGCAGGCGCTGGACGCGCTGGAGCCCTACAAGGCCATCTTCCCCGCCGCGCTGCAGCAGCGCATGGGCGCCAAACTCGGCCTGGCCACCGTGCAGGACGGCGACCCGGAGCTGGTCGACCAGCTGATGCAGCTCATGGCCCGCAACGCGGTGGACTTCACCATCTTCTGGCGCCG
>Ga0156155_1015_pt3 | contig 47155 bp, 53 predicted proteins | sample RifCSPlowO2_12_FD_107808 | JGI IMG/M metagenome (GOLD analysis project Ga0156155, IMG submission 107808) | Burkholderiales bacterium RIFCSPLOWO2_12_67_14 | reverse complement strand
GCAGGCGATCGAAGGCGCACTGCCCCATCGCGGCCGAGGCGACGGAGGCGTTGAACACCCGCGCGCCGTCCAGATGCGTGGCCAGCCCGTGCGCGCGCGCCAGCTGCGTCGCACCCTGCAGGTAGTCGTCGGGCATCACATGGCCGTTCCAGGTGTTTTCCAGGCACAGCAGCCGGGTGCGCGCGAAATGCGGGTCGTCCGGCTTGATGGCGGCAGCGATATCGGCCAACGCCATGCGGCCCTGCGGATCCTGCGTCAGCGGCTGTGGCTGCACGCTGCCGAAGACCGCGGCACCGCCGCCCTCGTAGCGGTAGGTGTGGGCCAGTTGGCCCACGATGTATTCGTCACCCCGGCCACAGTGCGCCAAGATGCCACAGAGGTTGCTCTGCGTGCCCGAGGGCATGAACAAGGCAGCCTCTTTGCCGGTGATCATCGCGATGCGTTCCTGCAGCGCGTTGACCGTGGGGTCGTCGCCGAACACGTCGTCGCCCAACGGGGCGGCCATCATGGCCGCGCGCATGGCGGCGGTCGGTTGCGTGACGGTGTCGCTTCTGAGATCAACGATTTTCATGCTTGCTCTAAAAAGTTCTTGAGCATGGCGTGTCCATGCTCGGTGAGGATGCTCTCCGGGTGGAACTGCACGCCTTCGATGGCCAGGGTCTTGTGCTTCACGCCCATGATCTCGCCGTCCGGGGTCCAGGCCGTGACCCTCAGGCAGTCGGGGCAGCTCTCGCGCTCGATCGCCAGCGAGTGGTAGCGGTTGACGGTGAACTGCTCGGGCAGATCGGCGAACACACCTTCCTGCGTGGTGGTGATGACGCTGGTTTTGCCGTGCATCAACTCCTGTGCCCGGATGATCTTGCCGCCAAAGGCCGCGCCGATGCTCTGATGACCCAGGCACACGCCGAGGATGGGCAGCTTGCCGGCGAAGTGCTGGATCGCAGCCACCGAGATGCCGGCTTCGGCCGGCGAGCAGGGGCCGGGAGAAATGACCAGACGGTCGATCTGCCCGGCGTCCAGCCGGCGCTGGATCTCGTCGACGGTGATCTCGTCGTTGCGCACCACGGTCACGTCGGCGCCAAGTTCACCGAAGTACTGCACGATGTTGTAGGTGAAGGAGTCGTAGTTGTCGACCATCAGGAGTTGAATAGGTTTGCTCATGGTGTTCACTCCAGGCCTTCTTCCACCAACTCCGCCGCGCGCAGCAGCGCGCGGGCCTTGTGTTCGGTTTCCCTCCATTCCATCTCGGGAATGGAGTCGGCCACCACCCCGGCCGCAGCCTGCACGTAGAGCATCTGGTCCTTGATGATGCCGGTGCGGATGGCGATGGCCACGTCCATGTCGCCGGCGTAGCTGAGGTAACCGCAGGCGCCGCCGTAGAGGCCGCGCTTGGTGGGCTCCAGCTGGTCGATCAGCTCCATGGCGTGCACCTTGGGTGCGCCGGTCAGCGTGCCGGCCGGGAAGGTGGCCTTGAGCACGTCCATGTTGGTCATACCGTCCACCAGCGTGCCTTCGACGTTGCTCACGATGTGCATCACGTGGCTGTAGCGCTCCACCGCAAAGGCTTCGGTCACTTTCACCGAGCCGATCTTGGCGATGCGGCCGATGTCGTTGCGCGCCAGATCGATCAGCATCACGTGCTCGGCGCGCTCCTTCGGGTCGTTGACCAGTTCGATTTCGGTGGCCTTGTCCTTCTCGGGCGTGGCGCCGCGTGGTCGCGTGCCGGCGAGTGGCCGGATGATGACCTTCTGGCCCTCGTCCACCTGCTCCTGGCGCACCAGGATCTCGGGCGAGGCCCCCACCACGTGGAAGTCGCCAAAGTGGTAGTAGTACATGTACGGCGACGGGTTGAGCGAACGCAGCGCGCGGTAGAGCGAGAGCGGCGACTCGGTGTAGCGCTTCCTGATGCGCTGGCCCACCTGCACCTGCATGAAGTCGCCGCCGGCGATCAGTTCCTTGGCGCGCTCCACCGCGGCGATGTAGTCGACCTTGGCGAAATCGCGCTCGGCCGGATGGCCCTGGCTGGGTTTGACGACGGGTGCGCTCACCGAATATTTCAGCGCCTCTTTCAGTTCGCGCACACGCTTCTTGGCGTTGGCGTAGGCCTCGGGGGCGGCCGGGTCGGCGTAGACGATCAGGTAGAGCTTGCCCGAGAGGTTGTCAATGACGGCCAGTTCTTCACACTGCAGCAGCAGGATGTCGGGGCAGCCCAGGGTGTCGGGCGGGCAGGTGTTTTCCAGCTTCTTTTCGATGTAGCGCACCGCGTCGTAGCCGAAGTAGCCGGCCAGGCCGCCACAGAAACGCGGCAGGCCCGGGCGCAGCGCCACCTTGAAGCGCTGCTGGTAGGCCGCGATGAAATCGAGCGGATTGCCGTGATTCGTCTCGACCACGGTGCCGTCGCGCACCACCTCGGTTTTGGCCTCAGCGCCGAAACCGCTGGCACGCAACAGCGTGCGCGCGGGCAGTCCGATGAAGCTGTAGCGGCCGAAGCGCTCGCCGCCGACGACGGATTCGAGCAGGAAGCTGTGTTGGCCATCGCCCCGACCGTGCGCCAGCTTGAGGTACAGCGAGAGCGGGGTTTCGAGGTCCGCGAAGGCCTCGACCATGAGCGGGATGCGGTTGTAGCCTTGTTGCGCGAGGCTCTTGAACTCGAGTTCGGTGATCATGTTCAGACACTCCATCGGCGCCTTGCTGCGTCGCAGCGATTGGAACCGTGTTTTTGAGGCGCCCGGTCAGATGGCCTGCCGGGTTCGGGGAGTGGGGTGGCGCAGGCGGGGGGCCGAAAAACCGGACCGGGACCCGCGCACCCCGGGGGGAGGTGCACGTTTACGCTGGCTTGCGCCAGGGCCAGGCTCCCCGGCCCTTGCGGCTCGGCAGATTGCCCGTGAGGGATGTGCGTGTGTTGAACATGGGGCCAAAGTGTAGCAAAGCTGTTCGGCCCCGACCGGCAAAACGTGACCAATGTCCGGGTTCTCCGGTGAAACCCTGTTGCGTTCGGTCGTGGGCGTGTCGACAATTCTTTTTAGAACGACCGTTCTTTTTTTTCAACACCCTCCGTGTGGAAGCCATCGCCATGAAATACCCCCCTCGCCGCATCGTGCGTTCCGTGGCCGGCCCGTTGTTGGGGCTGTGTCTCTGTCTGGGGACGCTGCAGGCCGAGGCGGCCACGGTCGAACTCAGCGGCGTCACGCTGGAAGACCGGGTGAGTCTGGCGGGCAGCTCGCTGCAGCTCAACGGCGCTGGCGTGCGCTACAAGGCGGTGTTCAAGGTCTACACCGCCGGGCTGTACCTGAGCCAGAAAGCGAGCACGCCCGATGAAGTGCTTGCAGCGCCCGGCCCCAAGCGCATGACCATCACCATGCTGCGCGAAATCGATTCGTCCGAGCTCGGCAAGCTGTTCTCTCGCGGCATGGAAGACAACATGGAGCGCAGCGCCTTTTCCAAGCTGATTCCCGGCGTGATGCGCATGAGCCAGGTGTTCAGCGACCACAAGAAGCTCAAGGAAGGCGAGACTTTCGTGCTCGACTGGATTCCGGGCACTGGCACGGTGCTCACGGTCAAGGGCAAGGTCGAGGGTGAGCCGTTCAAGGAGCCCGAATTCTTCAACGCGCTGATGCGCATCTGGCTCGGCCCCAAGCCGGCGGACTGGCAGCTCAAGGACGCACTGCTGGGCAAAAAGAAATAGAGGACGGCATCACCGCCCCCACGCTCCGCCGCCGCGCGGGTCGCGCTCAGTCCAATAGTTCGGCCAACGACCCGATCAACAGATCGTGCGGCGCTTCGGCGATCGGATCGCCATGGTTGTAGCCGTAGGTCACCAGGGCCACCGGGCAGCCTGCGGCGCGTGCGGCGATGCCGTCGTTCTGCGAGTCGCCCACCATCAGGGTCTGTGCCGGGGTGGTCCCCAGGGCCTCGCAGGTTTTCAGCAGGGGCAGTGGATCGGGTTTCTTGCGCTCAAAACTATCACCACCAAACACTTGGCTGAAGTAGCCCGCCAGGCCTTTGATCTCCAGCAGCGCCTGCGCAAACGCCAGCGGTTTGTTGGTCAGGCAGGCCAGCGTCCGTCCGGACGCCCGCAGACGCTGCAGGCCCTCGACGACGCCGGGGTACACGTCCGCGTGTTGGCCGTTGACGAACAGGTAGTGGTGCTGGTAGCGCTGCAGCGCCAGCTCGTCCACCTGGTCGCGTGGCCAGCTCAGGGCCACCGCGTCGGACGCGATGACCTCGGGCAGGGCCAGCTGGTGCGCCAGCACCGTGCGCACCAGGTGCTCCGAGCCCTTGCCCACCGTGCGCTCGACCAGGTCGCGCGCCACCGGCGGCAGGCGCAGGTCGTCCAATGTGTGGTTGAGCGCGACCACGAAGTCGCCCAGCGTGTCCACCATCGTGCCGTCGAGATCGACGATGACCGACCGGATGTCGGAAAATTTCAAGAGACTGCTCCGGAGAAAGTGTCTGAACCCAGGAGGCCGTGAAACCGGCTGCGCCGGGCCACAGGCATCGCCCCCAGGGGGTGACGCAAAGCGGCGCGGAAGGCTTATTTCAGCGCCACACGCATCTGGTCGATCACGGCCTTGTAGTCGGGCTTGCCGAAGATCGCGCTGCCGGCCACGAAGGTGTCGGCGCCCGCGTCGGCCACGCGGCGGATGTTGTCGGCCTTGATGCCGCCGTCCACTTCCAGCCGGATGTCCCGCCCGCTGGCTTCTATGCGCTTGCGCGCGGCCTCGATCTTGCGCAGGGCGGAGTCGATGAAGCTCTGGCCGCCGAAGCCGGGGTTGACGCTCATGATCAGGATCAGGTCGATGTCGTCGATGGTCCAGTCCAGCACGTCCAGCGGCTCGGCCGGGTTGAAGGTGAGGCCGGCCTTGCAGCCCCGGGCCTTGATGGCCTGCACGCTGCGGTGCACGTGGGCGCTCGCGTCGGGGTGGAAGCTCACCAGGTCGGCCCCGGCGTCGATGAAGGCGCCCGCGAGCGCGTCCACCGGCTGGATCATCAGGTGCACGTCGATCGGCACCGGCGTGCCGTCGGGCGTCTTGGCGTGCGGTTTCAGCGCCTGGCAGACCATGGGCCCGAAGGTCAGGTTGGGCACGTAGTGGTTGTCCATGACGTCGAAGTGGATCCAGTCGGCGCCGGCGGCGATGACGTTTTTCACTTCCTCGCCCAGACGGGCGAAGTCGGCGGCCAGGATGGACGGGGCGATGCGGTAGGGAGTGGGCATGGGGAGGGCGGCGAAAGGGTGAAGAAAGGCAATTCACCGCATTTTCGCAGGCCCGGCAGGCGCCGCCCTGGCGCGGTAACATGCCGCTCATGTCGAAATACCAGTTCACCTGCGAGGTCGAGCCCCAGTACCTCAGCGAGCAATCCGCGCCCGAGGAGGACCTGTACGCCTTCGCCTACACCATCACCATCACCAACACCGGCGATGTGACGGCGCAGCTGATCGCGCGCCACTGGATCATCGACGACGCGCAGGGCCACACCGAAGAGGTCAAGGGCCTGGGCGTGGTGGGCAACCAGCCGCTGCTGCGCCCCGGCGAGTCCTTCCAGTACACCAGCGGCACGCGGCTGAGCACGCCTTCGGGCAGCATGCGCGGCAGCTATTTCTGCGTGGCGGAAGACGGCGAACGGTTCGAGGCCCTGGTGCCCGAATTCGCGCTCCAGGCCGACGCCTCCGGCGCCGGCGACGGACCCGCGCGCGTCCTGCATTGAGCCGGCTGGCCCGCGCGCGCGGCGTGCTCTCCTTCCCGAGCCGAGGCATGGACCTGCCCGCCCTGCTGGACGCGCTGGATGCGCAGGCCCCGATGGCGCAACGCCACCTGTGGCTGATCGAACTGCTGCGCTGGGTGCGCGGTGAGGCCCAAGACCCCCAGGCCAGCGTGGCGCGCGTGCGCCTGCTGCTGGACACCGTGCAGACACGCCCCGAATGGCTGGCGCGCTGGCACGACTGGTGGCGGGTGTTCACCGGCAGCGTGGACGCCACGCCGCTGCTGGCCGACTACGGTTTCGCGCCCCGCACCGCCTTCCTCAGTGAGTTCGGCCACCGGCTGCGCCGCAAGATCCTGCCCGGCACGCCCGAGACCACCGATCTGGCCGAGCTGTTCGGTCTGCTGCTGCCCAGCCGTTTCGACGTGCGCTGGCTCAAGGCGCTGGACAGCGCCACGCTGCAGCGGCTGCACGCCCTGCTGATCGCACCACCGGACGCCCTCCCCACCGCCGCACCGGCGCTGGCAGCGGCCGGGAACGCCGCGAGCTCGCCCGCCGGCTTCTGGCAGACCGCCCTGATGGACGCGCTGGTGTTCTGCGTGAGCCAGGTCAGCGCCACCGGGTTTGCCTCGGAAATCCGGGTCCGTATGTCCGCCGAGGCCCAGGTCTCGCGCCCGTTCCACGAACTGCCGTCGTCTTTCGAGGTGATGCGCCAGGCGGTCCAGCAGCATGGGCCCCACAGCGCCCAGGCTCTGAAGGCGGCCACACTGCTGCGCGCCCAGCTCGACGCCTGCCGCCACGCGGCCTACACCGTGTATTCGCACCTCGAAACCCACGGCGTGTCGGTGGGCATCGTGTTCCGGCTGCGCCAGTTGCGCGAGCGCATCGTGCGCGTCAAACAGCTGCTGGACTGCCTGCAGTCCAGCCAGCCCGAACGTGCCACGGTGGCGCTGCTGGCCGATCTGGCGCAGATGAGCCAGGACAACCGCAGCATCCGCGCGCTGATCGCCAGCAGCTCGCACCTGACGGCGGCGAAGGTGGCCGAGCGCAGCGCCGAGAGCGGCGAGTACTACATCACGCGCGACGCGGCCGAATACCGCCAGATGCTGGGCAAGGCCGCGGGCGGCGGCGCGGTGCTGGGCCTGACGACCTGGGTCAAGTTCTCGCTCTACGCGCTGGGGCTGTCGGCGTTCTGGGCCGGTTTTGCCGCCGGGCTCAACTACGCGTTCTTTTTTGTGGTGATCCAGTTGCTGCACCTCACGGTGGCCACCAAACAGCCCGCCGTGACCGCGCCGGCCATGGTGGCCAAGCTCCGGGACATCCGCCAGCCCGGCGCCGTGCGCCGCTTCGTGGACGAGGTGGCCAACCTGTTCCGCTCCCAGATCGCCGCCATCGCGGGCAACGTGGGCCTGGTGATTCCGGTGGTGCTGCTGCTCAGCCTGGCGCTGCGGTTCGTCACCGGCGCGCCCATGATCGATGCCGACCAGGCCCGGCACGTGCTGCACGATCTGCACCTGCTCGGCCCCACCCTGTTGTTTGCCGCGCTCACGGGGGTGCTGCTGTTCGCCTCCAGCATCGTGGCCGGCTGGGTGGAAAACTGGTTCGTGTTCCACAAGCTGGACTCGGCCGTGCGGCACAACCCGCGCTTCACGCGGCTGCTCGGCCCGTCGCGCGCGGCACGCTGGGCCAGCTTTCTGCGGCAGAACATCTCGGGCCTGGCGGCCAACATCTCGCTCGGTTTCATGCTCGGCCTAGTGCCCGCGTTCGCCGCGTTTTTCGGCCTGGGTCTGGACGTGCGCCACGTCACGCTTTCGGCCGGCCAGGTGGCCGCGGCGACGGCCTCGCTGGGCCTGGGCGTGCTGCGGGAGCCGGGCTTCTGGTGGGCGGTGGCCGGTGTGCTGGTGGTCGGGCCGATCAACCTGGCCGTGAGCTTCTACCTCGCCTTCCAGCTGGCGCTGCGCGCGCAGAACATCAGCGAGGTGAACCGCGTGCGCATCCGCGCGTCGATCCGCCACCGCATCCGGCGCGCGCCCCTGAGCTTCCTGTGGCCCCCGCGGCATCGGCCCGAGGACGAAGCAGAAGACGCGCCCCTCGACCCCGACGGCCCGGCCTCGATCATTGACACCGACGCCCAACGCAGCCATGGGTGAATTCGAACTCATCCGCCGGCATTTCCAGCGCCCCGGCGTGGCGCTGCCCGGCAACGTGGCACGGGGCATCGGCGACGACTGCGCGCTGCTGCAGCCGGCGCCCGGCCACCAGCTCGCCGTGTCCACCGACATGCTGGTCGAGGGCCGGCACTTTTTTCCCGACGTGGCGCCCGAAGCGCTGGGCCACAAAGCACTTGCGGTCAACCTGAGCGATCTCGCCGCCATGGGCGCGCGGCCGCTGGGCTTCACGCTGGCGCTGGCCCTGCCCGCGGCCGACGACGCCTGGCTCAACGCCTTCGCCCGGGGCCTGTTCGCGCTGGCCGATGCCCACGCCTGCCCCCTGGTGGGTGGCGACACCACGCGCGGCCCGCTCAATATCTGCATCACGGTGTTGGGCGAGGTGCGCCCCGGCCAGGCGCTGCGGCGCGACGCCGCCCGGGCCGGCGACGACCTCTACCTGAGCGGGCGCACCGGCGAAGCGCGGCTGGCGCTGGAACTGCTGCTGGGCACCGGCTGGGCCAGCGCACACACCCCGCCAGACGCCCTGCCCCGGTTGCGCACACGGCTGGAGCGGCCGGTGCCCCGCCTCGCGCTGGGCCAGGCGCTTGCGGGCCTGGCGCACGCGGCGATCGACCTGAGCGACGGCCTGGCCGGCGATCTGGGCCATGTGCTGCAGGCCAGCGGCGTGGGCGCCGAGCTGGCACTGGCCGAACTGCCGCTGGCGCCCGACCTGCGGGCCCTGCCCGAAGACCAGCGGCTGGACTGCCTGCTCAACGGCGGCGACGACTACGAGCTGTTGTTCAGCGCCCCGCCCGGCGCGCGCGCCGCCATCGAGGCCGCCGCCCGCACCAGCCAGACCCCCGTGCACCGCGTGGGCCGCATCAGCGCCGAACCGGGCCTGCGCTGGCTGGACGCCGCCGGCCAGCCGGTGGCGCTGCGTGCGCGCGGCTTTGACCACTTCAAGTGAGATGAAGCACCCCCGCCGCGCTGCGCGCGACCCCCTTCAGGGGGCAACGCGATGCGGCCTGGCAAAGCCAGGACCAAAGCGTTCTGGGCGGGCACGGGCTGCACCGTTTCACACCGCCTCATAATCGATCCACCATGGTTGACACCCCCGATCCGTCCGACCGTTTTGCCGCCAGCGCAGCGCCCATGCTTCGCCCCACCTGGGCCTTTCTGGTCGCCCACCCGGCCCATTTCATTGCCCTTGGCGCGGGTTCGGGCCTGCCCCGTTTCGCCCCGGGCACGGCTGGCACGCTCTGGGCCTGGGTGGTCTTCCTGCTGCTGCAGCCCCGGCTGCCCGACCTGGGCTGGGCGCTGCTGATCGGCGTGGGCACGCTGGTGGGCTGGTGGGCCTGCACGGTCACGGCGCGGCACATGCGCATGGCCGACTCGGGTCACATCGTGGTCGATGAGATCCTGGCCTTCTGGCTGGTGCTGTGGTTGGTCTCGCCCACCAGCATCTGGGGCCAGCTCTATGCCTTCGTGCTGTTCCGCCTGTTCGACGCGGTGAAGATCGGGCCCATGGCCTGGGCCGACCGGCGTTTCAAGGGCTTTGGCCCGCGCGGTGGTTTCGGCATCCTGCTCGACGACTTCGCCGCGGCCGGCTGCACCCTGCTGGTGATCGCTGCCTGGAGGTATTGAGCCCCCCCGTCGCTGGCTCGCTGCACGTAGCCGCCCCGCCCCTCAAGGGGCAACACCTGCGGCCTGGAAAAGCCCGTTTCGCGGTGTTCTTGACCGCTCCCCCTCACTCACAACCATGACCGCCATGAACCTGCCGCCCACCGCCACACTGGTTGAACAACTGGCCACCGAACTCAAGGCGCGCGGCCAGTTCCTGGCCACGGCCGAGAGCTGCACCGGCGGCCTGATCGCCAGCGCCTGCACCGAGCTCAGTGGATCGAGCGACTGGTTCGAGCGCGGCTTCGTCACCTATTCCAACGCCGCCAAGTCCGAGCTGCTGGGCGTGTCCGCCGCGCTGATCGAAGAACACGGCGCGGTGAGCGAGGCGGTGGCGCGCGCCATGGCCACCGGGGCGGTGGTCAACGCCCACGCGCACTGGTCGGTGGCGGTGACCGGCATTGCCGGCCCCACCGGCGGCAGCGCCGACAAGCCGGTGGGCACGGTGTGGTTCGGCTGGGCCACGCCCGAGGGCGTGTTCACCGAACACCAGCGCTTCGATGGCGACCGCGCCGCCGTGCGCCAGGCCACGGTGCGCCACGCGCTGGCCGGGCTGCTGCTCCGCCTGCGCTGACGGGAGCGCCCTCAGACATGGCCGAACCGTTCAAGAACCTCATCAACCCCCGCACCGTGGCGCACGCGGGCGCCCACCTGCAGCGCGTGTGGCCCGGGTTTCAGCGCCAGCGCTTCGAACAGCAGGCCGGCGACGGGCTGGAGGCGCTGGAGTTCAAGGCGCGCGCCATGCAGCTGGCCGACGCGCTGGAGGCCACCCTGCCGGGCGACTTTGCCGCCGCATGCGAGGTGATGGAAGCCAGCCTGGCGCCACCGCTGCCGCTGGACGCGCAGGGCGAGCCCATCGCCCTGGCGGCCGACCGACGGGACGAGGGTCTGGCCGGCTGGGTGGTCTGGTCCATGGGTGAGTTCGTGGCGCGCCAGGGTGTGAACGGTGATGTGACGCGCGCGCTGGCCTGCCTGCACGCGCTCACCCAGCGTTTCTCGGCCGAGTTCGCGATCCGCCCGCTGATCCAGCAACACCCCGGCGTGGTGCTGCCCACCCTGGCGCAGTGGGCATGCGACCCGAGCGCGCACGTGCGCCGGCTGGTGAGCGAGGGTTCGCGCCCGCGCCTGCCCTGGGGCCTGCGGCTGCAGGCCCTGGTGGCCGACCCCGCGCCCACCCTGCCGCTGCTGCGCGTGTTGCAGGACGACGCCAGCGCCTATGTGCGCCGCAGCGTGGCCAACCACCTGAACGACATCGCCAAGGACCACCCCGAGCTGGTGGCCCGCTGGGTTGGCGAGCACCTGCGCGGCGCCACGCCGGACCGCACGGCCCTGCTGCGCCACGCCAGCCGCGGCCTGATCAAGCAGGGCCACGCGCCCACGCTGGCCGCCTGGGGGCTCGGGCTGGGCCTGCAGGGCGAGGCCGGCCTGAGCCTGTCCACCGACCACGCGGCGGTGGGGGAAGACATCGGGCTGCACGTCACGCTGCGCTCGACGGCGCGCTCGACCCAGCCGCTGGTGGTGGACTATGCGGTGCACCATGTGCGCGCCAATGGCGGCACCAGCCCCAAGGTGTTCAAGGGCTGGAAGCTGGCGCTGGGTCCGGGCGAGCTGCGCCTCCTGGAAAAACGCCACAGCCTGCGCCCGGTGACCACGCGCACGCTCTACCCGGGCAGTCACCGCATCGATCTGCTGGTCAACGGCCAGACCTGCGCCAGCGCCCACTTCGAGCTGTTGCCCTGAACTGCGGAGGCCCCATGATCGACACACCCTGGTTTGACGGATTCGAGCGGCGCGAGATACCGCTGGGCACCGCCGGCGCTCCCCGCCATGTCACGCTGCGCGTGGGTGGCCAGGCGCTGGGCCCGGTGCTGGTGCTGCTGCACGGTTTTCCGCAGACGCACGTGATGTGGCAGCGCGTGGCCCAGCGGCTGCGCGGCGCCTACCGGATCGTCATGCCGGACCTGCGCGGCTACGGCGACTCGCCCGCACCCGCGGACGCACCGCGCCACGAACAGGCCAGCAAGCGCGCAATGGCCAGCGACGTGGTGGCCGCGCTCGACGCGCTGGGCGTGGACCGATTTTTCCTCTGCGGCCACGACCGCGGCGGCCGGGTGGCACACCGGCTGGCGCTGGACTTTCCGCAACGCGTGCTCAAGCTCGGCGTGATCGACATCGCGCCCACGCTGGACATGTACGCGCGCACCGACATGGCGTTTGCCCGTGCCTATTACCACTGGTTCCACCTGATCCAGCCCGCGCCCCTGCCGGAGACCATGATCGGCGGCGCAGCGCTGGCCTATCTGCATGCCAAGCTCGGCGGCTGGGGCGCGGGCGGCCTGGGCCACATCGAGCCCGAGGCACTGGCCGAATACGAGCGCTGCTTCTGCCGGCCCGACGCCATCCACAGCGCCTGCGAGGACTACCGGGCCAGCGCCGACATCGACCTGGAGCACGACCGGCCGGGCCGCGAGCGCGGTGAAGCCATCGCCTGCGACACCCTGGTGCTCTGGGGCGCCAAGGGCGTGGTGCAGCGCTTTTTTGATCCGCTGGCGCTCTGGCAGGCGCGCTGCGCGGCGAGCGTCAGCGGGCAGGCCCTGCCGGCCGGCCACTTCATTCCCGAAGAGCTGCCCGCCGAGACCGCCGCGGCCCTGGCCGGGTTCATGCGGCCCTGAACGCTCAGGTCGGGAGGATGTGCGCGTCCAGCCCGCGCCGCGGCGCCGGCCCGACCGCTGGCGCATAGCCCAGGCGCGTCCACATCTGCACCGTCTGGCCCGTTGAAGAGGCACCCAGCAAGCGGTGGATCTCGGCGTAGGGCCCGGCCTGCTCGGGGTATTCCTGCAGGGCCTGCTGCAAGGGGTGCATGGACAGGCCCGCGGCCGTGGCGGCGAGCTGCGCGCGCACGTAGGCACGGCCCGCGTTCACCTGCGTCGCGCGGTCATTGCCCTGGGTCAGCATCCAGAAAAACGCCGGGGTCGCGGCGATCTTCGCGTTGAAGTCCTCGATCTGGCGTGTGATGGCGGCGTCCCCCGGCGCCGGTGCCCGGCTGCGGTCGAACAGGCCCACGGCGGTCAGCGCGCGCACCAGCGGATCGTTGAGCGAGAGGCCATCGCGGTGCTCGGCGATCTCCTTCGGCCCGATGCGCAGCACCCGCAGCGATTCGAGCATGGTGCGCGGCGTTTCCAGCTCGATGCGCCAGGCCTCCATGGCAATGCGGCGGTGCTGCGTCAGCGCCTCGGCCTGCGCCGCCCCCACGAACCCGGCGCGCACCGCGTGGGGTGCCAGGCTGGCCGCGATGGCCGGCAGCGCCGCCGGGTCGGGCTCGCGCGCCTCGTAGGCTTCGCGGTTGGTGTGGCGCTGGAACACCGCCGCAAACAGCGGGTCGGGCCGCAACGAGGCGTCGGGCCGCAATCGGATGTGGGCCGTGGGTCGCGCGTCCAGCGCCTGCGGGCCGAAGGCGCCCTGCGGGAACAGCGTGATCTCGGCACGCAGACCGCGCTGGCGCGCGGCCAGATCCAGCAGTTCCAGGAAAGTGCCCTGGCTCATCATCATCTGGCGCGAGAACGGATCGGTCTCGGGCAGCAGGCGGCTGCGGTCGATGAACAAGGTGATCGCGTCCGGCTCGCGAAGATCCACCAGCCAGGACTGCAGGTTGTGCGAATGCGGCGCCAGGATGGCGTGGGCCAGCACCCAGCGACGCGGGTCGCGTTCGTTGCCCGGTCCCTGCCAGGCCGCGATGGCCTCGGGCGGCAGCGCGCTGCTGCAGGCCGCCAGGCCGCCCGCGGTGGCGGCCACCACCACGCCGCCACCGGCGATGCGCAAGAAAAGTCGGCGTTGCATGGCGGGCTCCTGTGGATGGACGGTCGCGAGGCATCAGGCCGGCGTGGACACAGTGCGCACCCGGGGCTCGGCGACCGCGGGCAGCATGCGCAAATCCTGCAGGGTGTGCGCCAACGCCTGCGGCCAAGGCGTGTGGGGTTCGCTGCCGATCAGCGCCAGCAGGCGGCGATTGTCCAGCCGGTACGGCCGGTTCCAGAGGTAACGAAGCGCCACCAGCGTGCCCCAGCTCGGCACCAGGGGCCCCAGCAGGGAGAGCAAGGGCCACGGCATGCCACCCACGCGCAGCGGCGCCCCCTCGCGCAACCAGCCCTGCTGCCGGGCCAGCGGCTGCAAGGCATCGACCCAGTCCTGACCCGAGAGGTCGTGGCCGCTGAAATGCAGCGACTCGAACGGTGCCATCGCCGCGCGCACGCCGGCCACCGCCACGAACGTTCGAGCCAGGTCGGGCAGGTAGGCCCAAGGCGTGCGCACGTCCAGAGGCCCGGGGAACACCAGCTTGCCGCGCCGCAGGCCGGTGAGCATGGCCAGGTCGAGCCAGGTGCCGCGCCCCTGGCCATAGAAGTTGCCGGCGCGCACGATCACCGCGCGCAACCGGCCCTGGCGGGTGGCCTGCTCCAGCCGCGCTTCCATGTCGGTGCGGATGCGGCCCATGGCCATGCTGGGACGCTGCGGGGAGTCTTCAAGCAGCACGGCCGGCATGGCCTCGCCATGGTTGTACACATTGCCGGGCAGCATGATCGTGGCCCCCAGCGCCTGCGCCACCGCCATGCCGGACCGCAGCAGCGGCCAGGCTTCGCGCGCCCAGGCCTGGCGCGTGTAGTGGTTGGGGTTGAGCGCATGCACCACCACCGAGGCGCCGCCGCCGCGACGCACCTGCGCGACCAGCGCCTCGACCGCCTCCGGGGTGTCCAGCGCCTGCGCCAGCCAGGTCACGCCGGGCACCTCGGGGGCCATGGCGCCGGGCCGCATCTGGGCCAGCACGCGCCAGCCGCCGCGCGCAAAGGCCTGGGCCGCGGCCAGGCCGAAGCGGCCACGGCCACCGAGGATCAGCACCGTCTCGGCGGTGTGTGAAGAAGACAGATCGTGCATGAGAGGACTCCATGGGGCACCGACCACCGGCACCATGGGTTCGATTGTGGAAACATCCACCCCCATACACAATGGCCTGAAACCGAACACCAGACATACACATATGCATACCGGCGACTTCAACTGGACCCTGATCCGCTCGTTTCTGGCCGCGCTGGACCACGGCAGCCTGATGGCGGCCGCGCGCGCCCTGGCCACCAGCCAGCCCACGGTGGGCCGCCACATCGGCGAGCTCGAAACGCAGCTGGGTGTGGTGCTGTTCGAGCGCACCGGCCGCGGCCTGCTGCCCACGGCCCACGCGCTGCGGCTGGCCGACGCGGCGCGCGCCATGTCGGTCGCGGCCGACCAGCTCGCGCGCCAGGCCTCGGGCGCGCAGGCTGACCCGCGCGGCTCGGTGCGCATCAGCGCCAGCCAGCCCGTCACCTGCGTGCTGTTGCCGCCGGTGCTGCTGCAGATGCGCCAGGCGCTGCCCGATATCCAGATCGAGCTGGTGTCGAGCAACGCGGTGAGCAACCTGCTGCAACGCGAGGCCGACATCGCGCTGCGCATGGTGCGACCCGACCAGGGTTCGTTGGTGACCAGGCGTGTCGGGCAGGTCGCCATCGGCACCTTTGCGCACCGGGACTACCTGCGCCGGCGCGGCACGCCACGGGTGCCCGAGGACCTGCTGACCCACGACCTGATCGGCTACGACCGCAACACCGACATCGTGCAGGGCTTCGCCCGCATGGGCTACCCGATCGAGCGCGAACGCTTCGCGGTGCGCACCGACGACCTCAACGCCTACCAGGCGGCGGTGGACGCGGGGCTGGGTGTGGGGTTTCTGGCCCGCTACGTGGCCCGCCAGAACCCGGACCTGGTGCCGCTGCTGCCCATGCTGCCCATCCCGCCGCTGCCGGTGTGGCTGGCGGTGCACCGCGAGATCCGCAGCAACCCGCGCATCCGCGCGGTGTGGGACTTCCTCGCGCGGGCGTTGCCGCAGGCGCTAAGCTGAGCGCCGTTGCCCCTCTCACCCAAGGAATCCGATGCTCACCGTCCACCACCTGAACAACTCGCGCTCGCAGCGCGTGCTCTGGCTGCTCGAAGAACTGGGCGTGCCCTACGAGATCCAGCGCTACGAGCGCGACCCCAAGACCCTGCTCGCGCCGCCTTCGCTGCGCCAGGTGCACCCGCTGGGCAAGTCGCCGGTGCTGACCGACGGCGAGGCCACGCTGGCCGAATCGGGCGCCATCATCGAATACCTGGTGGAAACCTATGGCGAGGGCCGTCTCGCGCCCGCGGCGGGCACACCCGCGTTTCGGCGCTACCGCTACTGGCTGCACTACGCGGAGGGTTCGCTCATGCCGCCCCTGCTGCTCAAGCTGGTGTTCGACCAGGTGGAGAAGGCGCCACTGCTGGTGCGCCCGGTGGCCAAGGCGATCTCGGCCACGGTCAAGCGCCGCTTCATCACGCCCAACCTCACACAGCACCTGGATTTCCTGGAGGCCGAGCTGGCCAGTTCACCCTGGTTTGCCGGGCGCTCGTTCAGCGCGGCCGACGTGCAGATGAGCTTTCCGGTGGAGGCCGCGGCCGCACGCGCGGGGCTGGACGAGAGCCGTCCCAAGCTGATGGACTGGCTGCGCCGCATCCACGCCCGGCCTGCCTACCAGCGCGCCATCGAGCAGGGCGGCCCGTTCGAGCTGATGGCCTGATCGGCGCCCCTGGAGGGCTTGTTCTGGACTCGTCGAGGGACGGAGTCGGCCCGAGCGGGAGACGGCGGCCATGCGTGCAGCGCCGCCGCTCGGGGGACTATTCACCCATGCCGTGGCACTTCTTGTATTTTTTGCCGCTGCCACACCAGCAGGGGTCGTTGCGCCCCGGGGTATCGGCCTTGCGCGCGGACACGATGCGCGGCCCCAGGCTTTGCCAGAGCTGGCGCAGGTCGTACACCGCCCAGATGGCCGCGCCAAAGGCGTTCAGGCGCTCGTCGCTCACGCTGGGCGCACCGTCTTCGCTGTGCATGCAGACCGTGGGCGGATCGGTGTCGTCCTCGGTCAGCGCCACGATGGCGTCAAGCGCATCGTTGAGCCAGCCGGCCGCTTCCTTGTCGCGCGGGGCGGCCCATTCTTCGGGCCAGCTTTCCACCACGAACATGAAGCCCAGGGCCCAGACCTGGCCGAACGCGGGCAAGGCCTGATCGCCCATTTCGGCGCGTGCTTCCTCAGGCAGGCTGGCCAACGCTCCGCGCACGTCCATCACCTCGGGGTGGTAGCTGCGCTCGTCTTCGAGTGTCTCGACCGGGGCGCCCAACGCCATAGCCACCTCGTTCCAGCGCCGTGTCCACAGCTCCATGAAACGCGTGAACTGCGCGTCGTCCGCGAAATGGGTGTCTTCGGGATCGCTGCCGGGCACGCCCGGCTCGCTGTCGCCGGTGCCGAGCAGCACCGGGAAGTACTCGCTGGGCATGATGAGGCGGCGCGTGCACAGCAGCGCGGCCATGGCGCCTTCGCAGAACTCCCACTGCGGCACGTCCTCGCCGCGCGTGCGCAGGTCGTCCAGGATGGCGTCGAGCGCATCAAAATCGTCGTTGTCCATGGGGACGGGCGTGGTATCGGTGTTCATGGGGGAAAGCGGGAGCGGGTTTTATGATGCTGGGCAGTGTAAGCCCCCAAGGAACCCATGCTCGAACGCCTCAACGCCATTTATCCGGTGCGCTACACCGCGCTCGCCCTGTGCGTTCTGTGCGCGCTGCTCAGCCTGTTCACGCTGGTGGCCTTTGGTGTCGGTGGGCTGGTTTTCCTGTTGTTCGCGGGCCTTTCGGCGCTGGGGTTCTGGGACCTGCGCCAGACCAAGAGCTCGGTGCTGCGCAATTACCCGGTCATCGGCCATTTCCGCTTCATGCTGGAAAAGATCCGACCCGAGATCCGTCAGTATTTTCTGGAGAGCGACACCGAGGCCACACCGTTTTCGCGCAGCCAGCGCAGCCTGGCCTACGCGCGCGCCAAGGGCGAGACCGACAAACGCCCGTTCGGCACCCAGCGCGACATGCGCGCCGTCGGGCACGAGTGGCTCAACCACTCGCTCGCGCCCACCGCGCTGGACTCGCACGACTTTCGCGTCACCATCGGCGGCCCCACCTGCACCCAGCCCTACGCGGCCAGCGTGTTCAACATCTCGGCCATGAGCTTCGGCGCGCTGTCGGCCAACGCCATCCAGGCGCTCAACGCGGGTGCCCAACGGGGCGGCTTCGCGCACGACACGGGCGAAGGCTCCATCTCGGCCTGGCACCGGCTCAACGGCGGCGACCTGATCTGGGAGATCGGCTCGGGCTACTTCGGCTGCCGAGGCGACGACGGGTTGTTCAGCGAGGACAAGTTCAAGGCCAACGCGCTTGATGCCCAGGTCCGGATGGTCGAGATCAAGCTCAGCCAGGGCGCCAAACCGGGCCATGGTGGTGTGCTGCCGGGCGCCAAGGTGACGCCCGAGATCGCCGCCGCGCGCGGCGTGCCGGTCGGCGTGGACTGCGTTTCACCCGCCGCGCACAGTGCTTTCTCGACCCCCATGGAGTTGCTGCAGTTCGTCGCACGCTTGCGCGAACTCTCGGGCGGCAAACCGACCGGTTTCAAGCTCTGCATCGGCCATCCGTGGGAGTGGTTTGCCATCGTCAAGGCCATGCTCGAGACCGGCATCACGCCCGACTTCATCGTGGTCGATGGCGCCGAGGGCGGCACCGGGGCCGCACCACTGGAGTTCACCGACCACGTGGGGGCGCCGCTGCAGGAAGGCCTGCGCCTGGTGCACAACACGCTGGTGGGCGTGAACCTGCGCGACCGCATCAAAATCGGCGCCTCAGGCAAGGTGGTGAGCGCCTTCGACATCGCACGCTGCCTGGCCATCGGTGCCGACTGGTGCAACAGCGCGCGCGGTTTCATGTTCGCCCTGGGCTGCATCCAGGCCCAGTCCTGCCACAGCGGCCAGTGCCCCACCGGTGTCTCCACGCAGGACCCGGTGCGCCAGCAGGCGCTGGTGGTGCCCGACAAGGCCACACGGGTGTTCAACTTCCATCAGCAGACCCTGAAAGCGCTGCAGGAACTGGTGCAGGCGGCCGGACTGCAACACCCGGGCGACATCACGGCGCAACACATCGTGCGCCGCGTGAACGAGAACGAAGTGCGCCTGCTCGCCAACCTGCTGCCCATCACCCAGCCCGGAGCCCTGCTGCGCGGTTCTGAAGGTCAGCACGCGGTGTTCACCACCTACTGGAAACAGGCACGGGCCGATCGATTCGGTCTGACCTGATCGGTACGCCACATCAGTCTCCAACGCAGCGCATGGTCTGAGCAGCGACGTCCCCACCCGTTTCCCCACCGAGGAAAAGACATGCCGTCCACCCCCCGCACGCCCCAGGTGTCCCCGAACAACCCCTGCCCCTTCCTGAGGGCACTGGTTGCCCAGGGCCTGCTGGCCGACGATGTGGCCAGCCTCGGGACGGTCACCAGCACCATTGCCAAGGTGGCGAACGCAGGCGATGGGCAACCGGACCTCCCTGCCGCGGCGATCCGGGCGATCGCGCTGCTGGCGAACGGACTCACGCCGCTGCAGATGGCGCGCAACGGTTTTGGTGGCCTCCGGTTGAACGAACTGAGGAACGGCCCCCTGGACAAGAAGGGTGCCGGCTCACGCATTCTGGATGCGACGGCCAAGGTCAACGCAAAAGAACTCGCACGGCTTGCGGAATTTGCGAGCGAGAAAACCGATGTCGATGGCCGCACCGAACCCGGGCTCGATCTGGAGGAACTGCAGCGCATGATGGACGCCAACTTCGAGCGCGCGGCCGGCAACCGGCGCAGCATCGACAGAAAGCTGATGGACGGCGAATGGCCCATCCTGTTGAAGGTGATGGGCAAACAAGGCAAAACAGCACGGTACCTCAGCCTCAAAGAGGTGGCCGAGCTGTTTGTCGAGCGCCGGCTTCCGGAGCGGATGTCGGTGCGACTGACGAAGGTCTGATGGAACGCTCGATCAGGCGGCCACCGATGCCCGCCCAGAAAGGTCTGCGGGAATTGCGCCACCCAACCACCAAGGTGTCCCGCTGGAGCCCACAACGTCCGGAGCACAAAAACAAAAAAACCCACGTTACCGTGGGCTTCAGTGACAAGCCAGGGGCTTGATTGGATTGGTTGCGGAGGCAAGATTTGAACTTGCGACCTTTGGGTTATGAGCCCAACGAGCTACCAGGCTGCTCCACTCCGCGTCAAGCCTTGTATTCTATCACGCTTTCGCGTCGTCGGCCGCCGGAGCGGCATCTTCTGCACGATCCACCAGTTCGACCAGCGCCATGGGTGCATTGTCCCCCACGCGGTAGCCCATCTTCAGGATGCGGGTATAGCCACCCGGGCGGGCTGCGAAGCGCGGGCCCAGCTCGTTGAAGAGCTTGACGACCACATCGCGGTCGCGCAGGCGGTCAAAAGCCAGACGACGGTTTGCCACGGTCGCGACCTTGGCCAGGGTGATCATGGGTTCCACGACGCGGCGCAGCTCTTTGGCCTTGGGCAGCGTGGTCTTGATGACTTCGTGCGTGAGCAGCGAGTTCATCATGTTGCGCAGCATGGCGAGGCGGTGCTCGCTGGTGCGATTGAGTTTACGTAGTCCGTGTCCGTGACGCATGGTGATTTCCTTTCAATGTTTTGCCTCCAGCCGTATCAGGTACTGGAGGTTCGTCAGACGTTTGATCGACGAGTTCAGTGTTTGTCGAGACCGGCCGGCGGCCAGTTTTCGAGCTTCATACCCAAGGTCAGGCCGCGCGAAGCGAGCACTTCCTTGATCTCGTTGAGCGACTTGCGACCCAGGTTGGGGGTCTTCAGCAACTCGTTCTCGGTGCGCTGGATCAGGTCACCGATGTAATAGATGTTCTCCGCCTTGAGGCAGTTGGCCGAACGGACGGTGAGTTCGAGCTCGTCCACCGGACGCAGCAGGATCGGGTCGAACTGCTGCGAGCTGCGCTGGGCCGGCGCGTCAAAGGCGGAGAGTTCCACGCCTTCGAGTTGCGCGAACACCGCCAGCTGCTCCACCAGGATCTTGGCCGACGCACGCACCGCTTCTTCCGGGCCGATCGAACCATTGGTCTCGATTTCAAGCACCAGCTTGTCCAGGTCGGTACGCTGCTCCACGCGAGCGCTTTCAACGGTGTAGCTCACGCGCTTGACGGGCGAGAACGAAGCGTCGAGCACGATGCGGCCAATCGAACGCGATTGGTCGTCGTTGCGGCGCAGGCTGCCGGGCACGTAACCGCGGCCCTTTTCGACCTTGATCTGCATGTCCAGCTTGGCGCCGGCAGACAGCGTGGCGATCACGTGGCCAGGATTGACGATCTCGACATCGTGCGGCGTCTGAATGTCAGCCGCCGTGACCAGACCTTCACCGTCCTTGCGCAGGCTCAAGGTCACCTCGTCGCGGTTGTGCAACTTGAAGACCACACCCTTGAGGTTCAGCAACATGTTCACGACATCTTCCTGCACACCATCAATGGAGGAGTATTCGTGAACCACGCCGGCAATGGTGACCTCGGTCGGTGCATGCCCGGTCATCGAGGACAGCAAGACCCGGCGCAGGGCATTGCCCAGCGTATGACCGTAGCCACGTTCAAAAGGCTCGAGCGTCACTTTGGCGCGATGGGTCGACAGTTGCTCGACGTTGATGGTTTTGGGCTTCAGCAGATTGTTCAGCATTCAAACTTCCTTCAGTACCCTCGGCTCGTTACACCGATAAGGCAGACGGAGCATGGCCCGGTCACACCGTGCAGGCGCAGACCGGGAACGAAATTAACGGGAATACAGTTCGACGATCAGCGATTCGTTGATGTCGGCACCGAACTCATCACGGTCGGGCGACTTCTTGAACACGCCTTCGGCCTTGTCCACGGCCACGTCAACCCAGGCGGGGAAACCGATCTGCTTGGCGAGTTCCAGCGCTTCGATCACACGGGCCTGCTTCTTGGACTTCTCACGCACCGCGACCACGTCACCGGCCTTGACCGAGTAGGAGGGGATGTTGACCGACTTGCCATTGACCGTGATCGCCTTGTGCGACACGATCTGGCGGGCTTCGGCACGGGTAGAAGCAAAACCCATGCGGAAGACGACGTTGTCCAGACGGGCTTCCAGCAAGAACAACAGGTTGGCGCCGGTGTTGCCGCGGCGACGGTCCGCCTCGGCGAAATAGCGGCGGAACTGGCGTTCCAGCACACCGTATGTGCGCTTGACCTTCTGCTTTTCACGCAGCTGCAGACCGAAGTCCGACGTGCGCTGGCCAGAGGTACGGCCATGTTGGCCAGGCTTGGAGTCGAATTTGGCCTTGTCGCTGATCGAACGGCGTGCGCTCTTGAGCAACAGGTCCGAGCCTTCACGGCGGGAGAGTTTGGCCTTGGGGCCGAGGTAACGTGCCACGTTGGTTTCCTTGAATCACACTGCCGCAACCCGATGTTGCGGGAGCCACCCGTTGGACGGGGGCGGTGGGCTTAGCAAAAATGCCACCGCAGGCGACTGCGGTGGCGCTCGAAAAAAAGCTTTTGATTGTACCGCGCTGGCGGCACCGCCTCAAATGGGCGGTTTAGATGCGACGGCGCTTCTGCGGACGGCAACCGTTGTGCGGCACCGGCGTCACGTCGGCAATCGAGTTGATCCGGATGCCCAATGCACCCAGTGCACGCACTGAGGACTCACGACCCGGGCCCGGGCCCTTGATCTCGACATCCAGGTTCTTGATGCCCTGCTCGATCGCGGCACGACCCGCGACTTCCGAAGCCACCTGGGCAGCAAAAGGCGTCGACTTGCGCGAGCCCTTGAAGCCTTGACCACCCGAAGACGCCCAGGACAAGGCGTTGCCCTGACGGTCGGTGATGGTGATGATGGTGTTGTTGAACGACGCGTGCACGTGGGCAATGCCGTCGGCAATGTTCTTGCGGACTTTTTTGCGAACGCGGGCAGATGCGCTGCTGGAGGGAGACTTAGCCATGAGGATCCTTCAAACCGATTACTTCTTCAGCGACTGGGCCGCCTTGCGGGGACCCTTGCGCGTGCGGGCGTTGGTCTTTGTACGCTGACCACGGACCGGCAGACCACGACGGTGGCGGAAGCCACGGTAGCAACCAATGTCCATCAAACGCTTGATGTTCATGGTGGTTTCACGGCGCAGGTCACCCTCGATCGTGAACACACCGACCTGGTCACGGACTTTTTCAAGTTCCGCGTCGCTCAGGTCCTTGATTTTCTTGGCGTAGTCGATGCCACAGGCTTCGCAAATCTTGCGAGCACGGGTACGGCCAATGCCAAAAATTGCCGTCAAGCCGATTTCGGCGTGCTTGTGCGGCGGAATGTTGATGCCTGCAATACGAGCCATGTTGGTCCTCTGAACTTCCGAATCAGCCTTGACGCTGTTTGTGGCGGGGATCGGTGCAAATCACTCGCACGATGCCATGCCGCTTGATGATCTTACAGTTGCGGCACATTTTTTTGACCGAAGCCGAAACTCTCATAGTCTTCTCCTAGATATTCCAAAAATATTCAACCAGCCACCGCTCACTTCGAGCGAAACACAATCCGCGCCCGGGTGAGGTCGTAGGGCGTGAGTTCTACCTTGACCTTGTCACCCGGCAGGATGCGGATGTAATGCATCCTCATCTTGCCGGAGATGTGTCCCAAAACCACATGACCATTTTCGAGCTTGACCCTGAAAGTCGCATTGGGCAGGTTTTCAAGCACCTCGCCCTGCATTTCGATCACGTCGTCCTTGGCCATACGCAAAGCTCAAAGGGAGGTTTTGAAATTGGCCTTTTTAAGCAGCGATTCGTATTGCTGCGACATCATGTAGTTCTGCACCTGGGCCATGAAATCCATGGTGACCACCACGATGATCAACAGAGACGTGCCACCAAAATAGAAGGGCACGTTGTACTTCAGGATCAGAAACTCGGGCAACAGGCAGACGGCGGTGATGTAGATCGCACCGGCCAGCGTCAGTCGCAACAATATCTTGTCGATGTAGCGGGCTGTCTGGTCACCGGGGCGAATGCCCGGGATGAACGCGCCACTCTTCTTCAGGTTGTCGGCGGTTTCGCGGCTGTTGAACACCAGCGCCGTGTAGAAGAAGCAGAAGAAAACAATGGCCGCAGCGTACAACGCCACATAGATCGGTTGACCCGGCGACAAGGCCGAAGCGATGTCGCGCAGCCAACGGGTCGAGTCGCCTGTGCTCACCCAGCTCACCACCGTGGTGGGCAGCAGGATGATGCTGGAGGCAAAGATCGGCGGAATCACACCGGCCATGTTCAGCTTGAGCGGCAGGTGCGATGACTGACCGCCATACACCTTGTTGCCTACCTGACGCCGAGCGTAGTTCACCAGAATCTTGCGTTGACCGCGTTCGACAAACACCACGAAGTAGGTGACCAGGATCACCAGCGCGATGATGAAAATCGACACTAGGATGTTCATGGCGCCGGTACGCACCAGTTCAAGCAAGCCACCAATGGCGCTCGGCAGACCCGCCGCGATACCCGCGAAGATCAGGATCGAAATCCCGTTGCCCAGACCGCGCTCGGTGATCTGCTCGCCCAGCCACATCAGGAACATCGTTCCCGCCACCAGGCTGACCACGGCGGTCAGGCGAAAGCCCATGCCGGGATCGATCACGAGCCCCTGCTGACCTTCCAGCGCCAGGGCGATGCCCATGGACTGGAAGATGGCCAGGGCCAGCGTGCCGTAACGGGTGTAGGACGTGATCTTGCGACGACCGGCTTCGCCTTCCTTCTTCAGTTGCTCGAACGTAGGCACCACATAGGTCATCAACTGCATGATGATCGACGCCGAGATGTACGGCATGATGCCCAACGCGAACACGGTGAAGCGCGACAACGCTCCGCCCGAGAACATGTTGAAGAGGCTGAGAATACCGCCGGCCTGGCCCTTGAACAGCTGTTCCAGCTGCGCAGGGTCGATGCCGGGCACAGGAATGTGCGCCCCGATGCGGTAAACCACCAGAGCCAACAACAGGAACACCAGCCGGCGACGCAGGTCGCCGAACTTTCCTGTCTTGGCCAGAGTCGTGGATCCAGTTGCCACAGATTGCTTCCGCTGGTGTCGAATCAGGCCAACGAACCGCCAGCGGCTTCGATCGCCGACTTGGCCGCTGCGGTGGCACCGATGCTCTTGAGCGTCACGGCACGGGTGATCTCACCGGTCTTGATGACCTTCACGCGACGCGCGATGTGGGCCACGAGGCCGGCCTGCTTGAGCACAAGCAGGTCGATCTCGGCGGCTTCCAGCGCGTTGATGTCGGCCAGGGTCACTTCGGCGTTGAACTGCAGTTGAGCGGATTTGAAGCCACGCTTGGGCAGACGACGCTGCAGAGGCATTTGACCGCCTTCGAAGCCCACCTTGTGGTAGCCACCCGAGCGCGATTTCTGACCCTTGTGGCCACGACCGGCCGTTTTGCCCAGGCCGGAGCCGATGCCACGGCCGACGCGACGCTTGGCGTGCTTGGCGCCTTCTTGGGGCTTGATGCTATTGAGTTCCATGTCTTGCGACTCCGGTTCAGAGTACCTTGACCAGGTAGCTGATCTTGTTGATCATGCCGCGCACGGCGGGCGTGTCCTGCAGCTCGCTGATGCTGTTGAGCTTGCGCAGACCCAGGCCGCGCACGGTGTCGCGGTGCGACTGCTTGGTACCAATGGGGCTACGCACCAGTTGGACCTTGACGGTGTTTTGTGTGGTCATGATCGCTCCAATCAGCCCAGAATGTCTTCGACCGACTTGCCGCGCTTGGCAGCCACATCGGAGGGTGTGGTCGAATTTTTCAGTGCGTCCAGCGTGGCGCGCACCAGGTTGTAGGGATTGCTCGAGCCATGGCTCTTGGCCACCACGTCGGTGATGCCCAGCACTTCGAACACGGCGCGCATCGGGCCGCCCGCGATGATGCCGGTACCCTTGGAAGCAGGCAGCATCATGACGTTGGAGGCACCATGCTCACCGTGCACGCTGTGGTGCAGCGAACCGTTCTTGAGCGACACCTTGATCATGTTGCGGCGGGCCTGTTCCATGGCCTTCTGCACGGCCACCGGCACCTCACGCGCCTTGCCCTTGCCCATACCAACGCGGCCGTCGCCGTCACCGACCACGGTCAGTGCTGCGAAACCGAGAATACGACCGCCCTTGACCACCTTGGTCACGCGGTTGATCGCGATCATCTTCTCGCGCAAACCGTCGTCGTTCGCTTCGTTCTTGATGTTTGCCGTAAATTTAGCCATTTTGTGTATTCCGTTTGATCAGAACTGCAGACCGGCCTCGCGGGCCGCGTCTGCCAGGGCTTTCACCCGGCCGTGGTAGGCAAAACCGGAACGGTCGAACGCCACCTTCTCGATGCCAGCGGCCTTGGCCTTTTCAGCGATGCGCTTGCCCACCAGTTGTGCGGCAGCGGTGTTGCCACCCTTGCCGGCGCCACCGATCTGGGCGCGCACCTCGGCTTCGGCCGTGGAGGCAGATGCCAGCACACGGGTGCCATCGTCGGAGATGACGTTGGCGTAGATGTGCAGGTTGGTGCGGTTCACGGTCAGGCGGACGGCGCCTTGCTGCGCAATGCGGATGCGCGTCTGGCGGGCCCGACGGAGACGTTGCTCTTTTTTGGTCAACATGATCCTGATCCTTATTTCTTCTTGGTTTCCTTGATCACGACCTTTTCATCCGCATAGCGGATGCCCTTGCCCTTGTAGGGCTCGGGGGGGCGCACAGCGCGCACCTCGGAAGCGATCTGCCCCACACGTTGGCGGTCGGAACCCTTGATCAGGATTTCGGTCGGCGTCGGGGTTTCCACCTTGATGCCGGCGGGCATGTCCATCACCACGGGATGGGAGTAGCCCACCGTCAGGTTGAGCTTGGTGCCCTGGGCCTGGGCCTTGTAGCCCACACCGAGGAGCGTCAACTTCTTCTCGAAGCCCTTGCTCACACCGTTGACCATGTTGTTCACCAGCTGACGCATGGTGCCGGACATGGCATTGGCTTCGCGCGATTCATTCACCGGGGTGAACGAGAGCGAGCCAGTGTTGTTTTCGACCTTGACCAGGGCGTTTTCCGCCAGCGCCAGGGTGCCCAGGGCACCCTTGACGTTGATCAGGTTGTCTTTGACAGCCACCTCCACCCCAGCAGGGATGGCGACCGGCAGTTTTCCAATACGTGACATTCAGTTGCTCCTCAATGCCCGCATCAGGCGACGTAACACAGGACTTCACCACCGACACCGGTGGCGCGGGCCTTGCGGTCGGTCATCACGCCCTGAGGCGTGGTGACGATGGCCACACCCAGACCGTTCTGAACCTGGGGGATGGCGTTGCGGCCGCGGTAAACACGCAGGCCGGGACGGCTCACGCGCTCGATGCGTTCAATCACGGGACGGCCGGCGTAGTACTTGAGAGCGATCTCAAGTTCGTTCTTGCCGTCGTTGCTCTTGACCTGGAACCCGTCGATATAGCCCTCATCCTTCAGGACCTGGGCGATCGCGGTTTTGACCTTCGAAGCCGGCATCGTCACGACGGCCTTCTCGACCATCTGCGCGTTGCGGATGCGGGTCAACATGTCGGCGATAGGATCACTCATGCTCATTTGTGGTTCTCCTAGGGCTTACCAGCTGGCTTTGGTGACGCCGGGAATCTCACCGGCGAACGCCATTTCGCGGACCTTGGCACGGGCCAGGCCGAAGTAGGCGAAGGTCCCACGCGGACGACCGGTGATCTCGCAGCGGTTGCGCTGACGGGTCGGGTTCGAATTGCGGGGCAGCTTCTGCAGACCCAGACGGGCCGCATCACGCTCTTCGTCGGTGCGCTTGGCGTCGTTGGCGACGGCCTTGAGCTCGGTGTATTTCTTGGCGAACTTGGCGGCGAGTTTCTCGCGCTTGAGTTCACGTTGGAGTAGTGCTTGTTTAGCCACGCGCCACCTCAGTTCTTGAACGGGAAACGGAAACCAGCCAGAAGAGCCTTGCACTCTTCGTCGTTCTTGGCGGTCGTCGTGATGCTGATGTTGAGACCGCGCAAGGCATCGACCTTGTCGTACTCGATCTCAGGGAAGATGATCTGCTCTTTGACGCCGATGTTGTAGTTACCGCGGCCGTCAAATGCCTTGCCGGAAATACCGCGGAAGTCACGCACCCGGGGCAGCGCCACGGTCACGAAACGATCGAGGAATTCGTACATGCGGGCGCCACGCAGGGTCACCATGCAACCGATGGGCTGCTGCTCGCGGATCTTGAAACCCGCGATGGCCTTGCGGGCCTTGGTCACCACCGGCTTCTGGCCAGCGATCTTGGTCAGGTCGCCAACGGCGTTGTCCATGACCTTCTTGTCGGCAACAGCTTCGCTCACACCCATGTTCAGCGTGATCTTGGTGATGCGGGGCACCTCCATGACCGACTTGTAGCCAAACTTCTCGACCAGGCTGGGGGCGATCTTGTCGCGGTAGATTTCTTGGAAACGTGCCATGTTCATGCCGCCTTGATTTCTTCGCCGCTGGACTTGAAGACGCGCACTTTCTTGCCGTCGGCCAGGAGCTTGATGCCCACGCGATCCGCCTTGCCCGTGGCGCCATTGAAGATGGCCACGTTGGACTGGTGAATCGGCATGGTTTTTTCAATGATGCCGCCGGCCACACCCTTCATCGGGTTCGGCTTGGCGTGTTTCTTGACGATGTTCACGCCCTCAACCACCAGCTTGCTGTCGTCGGCGCGCAGCACAACCTTGCCGCGCTTGCCCTTGTCGCGGCCGGCAATCACGATGACTTCATCGCCACTACGAATCTTGTTCATGATGATTCCTCAGAGAACCTCGGGCGCCAGCGACACGATCTTCATGAACTTCTCGGTGCGCAGCTCGCGCGTGACCGGTCCGAAGATGCGGGTGCCGATGGGCTCCAGCTTGGCATTGAGCAACACTGCCGCGTTGCCGTCGAATTTGATCAGGGCGCCGTCTTGACGACGAATGCCTTTGGCGGTGCGAACCACCACAGCGTTGTAAACCTCGCCTTTTTTGACGCGGCCACGGGGCGCTGCTTCCTTGATGGTGACTTTGATGACGTCACCCACGCTGGCGTAGCGGCGCTTGGAGCCACCGAGCACCTTGATGCACATCACGGACTTGGCGCCCGTGTTGTCAGCAACATCGAGTCGAGATTGCGTTTGGATCATTTGATTTAAGTCCCAACTTGAATCCCCCCAGCCACCACGGCCGGGAGTGATCAGTCTTGGGCCCGTCGTTGCCAGCCGTATCAACCCTGCAGGCCTGCTGCAGACTGGACACAACCCGCGTCGGTGGGCGGATAACTTCGCCTTTTTACAGCGAAGCCGCAGATTATTGCACTACACCTTTGGATTGTCAACCGGCTTTTGCGCTCAACCGGCGGTGCGGTTTGGCAAGTAGTGGTCGCACAGCGACAGGAACCGGTCGAGCTCCGGGTCCGCGGCCTGTTCCTGGGCCAGGATGGCCGCGACGTCGGGCGCCATGCCCGCCGCCGCGCGGGCGTCCAGGAACAGGGCCCGCCAACGCCGGGCCAGCACATCTTCCACCGTGTGGGCGTGCTCATGGCGCGCGGCGTAGCGCACCATGGCCTCGGTCAGCCCCATGCCCAATGAGCGGTCTTGCCCCGGGCATTCCAGAACCCGCGGCATCTCGGTTCCATACAGGTGCAGGCCCGGTGGGGCATAGATCGGTGTGGCCGGCGCGCCGGCGGTGGGCGCGCCCAGCAGCGTGTGGCGTTCGCTCAAGCCACCGGGACGCCGGGGCAGCAGCGCGCTGGCAAAGCAGCGGTCCAGCACATCTTCGGCCATCGCCCGGTAGGTGGTCCATTTGCCACCCGTGACGGTGACGAGGCCATTGGCGTCCACCACGATGGTGTGCTCGCGCGACAGGACCTTGGTGCCGCCCTCGGTGGTTTCCGGTGGCGCCACCAGCGGGCGTAGCCCCACCCAGATGCTGCGGATGTCCGCTTTCGTGACCGGACGGCTCAGCACGTGGCCAGCCTCGCTCAGGATGAAATCCAGTTCCTCGGCAAAGGCGTCGGGTTCGCGGGGCAGGTCCTGGCGCGGCGTGTCGGTGGTGCCGAGCACGAGCTTGCCCAACCAGGGGACGGCAAACAGCACCCGGCCATCGCGCGTCTTGGGCACCAGCAACGCATGGTCGCCCGGCAGGAAGTCGCGGTCCACCACCACGTGCACGCCCTGGCTCGGGCTGACCATGCGCTTGGGCGCGTCTTGTGCGGTGGCGCCGCTGGAATGGGCGCGCAGTTCGTCGACCCAGACGCCGGTGGCATTGACGACGCACCGGGCCCGCACTTTGTAGACCTCTTCAGAAAAGCGATCGCTCACATCGAGTTCGGAGACCGGGTGGCCGGCGTCGTCCATACGGCGCACCGCCGTGACCCGGGCGTAGTTCAGCACCAGCGCGCCCGCGGCTTCGGCTGTGCGGGCCAGGGCCAGGGCCAGCCGGGCGTCGTCGAACTGACCGTCCCAGTACTGCACGCCGCCGTGCAGCCCCTGGGGATTCACCCCGGGCAAGGCCTCCAGGGTCTGCCGGCGGCTCAGGAAGGCGGTGCGACCCAGCCCGGCGCGCCCGGCCATCAGGTCGTACAGCTTGAGCCCCACGCCGTAGAACGGGGTCTGCCACCAGCCGTAGGACGGCATGACAAAGGGCAGCGGCTGCGCCAGGTGGGGCGCGATGCGCAGCACCGTGGCGCGCTCGGCCAGCGCCTCACGCACCAGGGCCACATTGCCCTGCGCCAGGTAACGCACACCGCCGTGCAGCAGCTTGGTGGAACGGGAAGAGGTGCCGCCGGCGAAGTCGTGCGACTCCAGCAGCACCACGGAGAAGCCGCGCAGCGCGGCATCCAGCGCCACCCCGAGGCCGGTGGCGCCGCCGCCCACCACCGCCAGATCAAACAGGGTTTTTTGGGCCAGCGATTGGAGCAGTTCTGCGCGTTTCATGGTGTTTGGGGTGGCCCCTTGCGCCGGTGGGCGCAAGGGGCGGTTGCGACTCGATCGGTCAGGCGTCCTCAGCGGACCTTGCCGTTCTTCCAGGCGTTGAGCAGTTGGTCGTAGGCGATGGTTTCACCCTTGGGCTTCTCGTTGGCCAGCTTGGCCCATGGGGCACCCTTGTCGCTCAGCCACTTCTTGGGGTCTTCCTTCTTGTTGAGCTTGGGCGCGCAGCGGTCCATGCCGGCGCGTTCCAGACGGGCCATCACCTGGTCCATCTGTTCGGCCAGGTTGTCCATGGCCTGCTGGGGCGTTTTCTCGGCGGTCACGGCCTGGGCCACGTTCTGCCACCAGAGCTGGGCCAGCTTGGGGTAGTCGGGCACGTTGGTGCCGGTGGGCGTCCAGGCCACGCGCGCCGGGCTGCGGTAGAACTCGACCAGGCCACCGAGCTTGGGCGCCATGTCGGTCATGGCCTTGCTCTGGATGTCGGACTCGCGGATCGGGGTCAGGCCCACGATGGTCTTCTTGAGCGAGGTGGTCTTGGCGGTCACGAACTGTGCGTAGAGCCAGGCGGCCGCGGTCTTGTTCTCGTCGTGCTTCTCGAAGAAGGTCCACGAGCCCACGTCCTGGTAGCCGTTTTGCATGCCCTGCTTCCAGTACGGACCGTTGGGGCCGGGGGCCATGCGCCACTTCGGCGTGCCGTCGGCGTTCACCACCGGCAGGCCCTTTTTGGTCATGTCGGCGGTGAAGGCGGTGTACCAGAAGATCTGCTGCGCGATCTGGCCCTGGGCCGGCACGGGGCCGGCTTCGCCGAAGGTCATGCCGCTGGCTTCTTTCGGCGCGTACTTCTTCATCCAGTCCACGTACTTGGTGAGCGCGTAGACAGCGGCCGGCGAGTTGGTGGCGCCACCACGCGAGACCGAAGCGCCCAGCGGCGTGCAGCCGTCGGCCGAGGCGCGGATGCCCCATTCGTCGACCGGCTTGCCGTTGGGGATGCCGATGTCGGCGGTGCCGGCCATCGAGAGCCAGGCGTCGGTGAAACGCCAGCCGAGCGACGGGTCCTTTTTGCCGTAGTCCATGTGGCCATAGATGGGCTTGCCGTCGATGGTCTTCACGTCTTCGCTGAAGAATGCGGCGATGTCTTCGTACGCGCTCCAGTTCAGCGGCACGCCCAGGTCGTAGCCGTACTTGGCCTTGAACTTGTCTTTCAGGTCCTGGCGCGCGAACAGGTCGGCGCGGAACCAGTACAGGTTGGCGAACTGCTGGTCGGGCAACTGGTAGAGCTTCTTGTCGGGGCCGGTGGTGAAGCTGGTGCCGATGAAGTCCTTGAGGTCCAGACCGGGGTTGGTGTATTCCTTGCCCTTGCCCGACATGTAGTCGGTCAGGTTCATGATCTTGCCGTAGCGGTAGTGGGTGCCGATCAGGTCGGAGTCGGAGATCCAGCCGTCGTAGATCGACTTGCCCGACTGCATCGAGGTCTGCAGCTTCTCGACCACGTCGCCTTCCTGGATCAGGTCGTGCTTGACGTTGATGCCGGTGATCTCGCTGAAGGCCTTGGCCAGCGTCTTGCTCTCGTACTCGTGGGTGGTGATGGTTTCGGACACCACCGAGATTTCGTTCACGCCCTTGGCCTTGAGCTTGGCGGCGGCATCGATGAACCACTTCATCTCGGCGGCCTGCTGGTCCTTGCTCAGGGTGGAAGGCTGGAACTCGCTGTCGATCCATTTTTTGGCCGCGGCCGCATCGGCCCAGGCCAGATTGCATCCCAGGGCCGCGATGGCCGCGACGGCCAGTGCGGTATGACGAAATTTCATGTTGTCTCCTCTAGCAATGTGCTTCCCCGGTGTTGACGCTGAACGGCTCGGCCCCGGGGAAGCAATGGGCCGAATTCAACGGAAAGAGAAAAACGGTCCCAGGTGCGGCTCAGCCCTTGCGCAGGGTCCAGACCAGCCAGACCATGGACAGCACGAACGAGATCCAGATGCTGGGCTCCTGCTCCAGCGACATCCACTCGGTGATCCAGCCGGCGATGCCAACGAAGGCGAGGTTGATGTAGGCCGCCCCGAGCAGGCCGATGAACAGGCGGTCACCGCGCGTGGTGGCCATGGGCAGAAAGCCCTTGCGCATCGTCGTGGGCGACTTGAGTTCCCAAACCGTCATGCCGGCGAGCATCAAAACGATGCAGGTAAAAAATATGGCCACCGGCGTGGTCCATGCCATCCACTCAAACATCTGAGGTCTCCAAAAAAGTTAGAGCGCAAGTCCCGCCAACCCAGGCCGCCGCGGAACCGGCTTTGCCGGGCCGCCAGCGGCGCCCCCTGGGGGGTAGCGCCATAGGCGCGCGGGGGGTGCTCATACCCGCCCCATGGCGAAACCTTTGGCGATGTAGTGACGGACGAACCAGATCACGATCGCGCCGGGCACGATGGTCAGCACACCAGCGGCCGCCAGCGTGGCCCAGTCCATGCCGCTGGCGCTCACGGTCCGGGTCATGGTCGCCACGATGGGCTTGGCGTTGACGCTGGTGAGCGTGCGCGCCAGCAGCAGCTCGACCCAGCTGAACATGAAGCAGAAGAAGGCCGCCACGCCCACGCCGGCCTTGATCAGCGGCAGGAAGATGGTGAGGAAGAAACGTGGGAAGCTGTAGCCGTCGATGTAGGCGGTCTCGTCGATCTCGCGCGGGATGCCCGACATGAAGCCTTCCAGAATCCACACCGCCAGCGGCACGTTGAACAGCAGGTGGGCCAGCGCCACCGCCAGGTGGGTGTCCATCAAGCCGACCGTGGTGTAGAGCTGGAAGAAGGGCAGCAGGAACACCGCGGGCGGCGTCATGCGGTTGGTCAGCAGCCAGAAGAACACGTGCTTGTCGCCCAGGAAGCTGTAGCGGCTGAAGGCATAGGCCGCCGGCAACGCCACCGTGAGGGAGATCGTGGTGTTGATCGCCACGTAGATCAGGCTGTTGATGTAGCCCGAGTACCAGGACTCGTCGGTGAAGATGGTCTTGTAGTTGTCCCAGGTGAAGGCCTGCGGCAGCAGGCTGAAGCTGGAGAGGATTTCCTGGTTGGTCTTGAAGCTCATGTTGACCATCCAGTAGATGGGCAACAGGGCAAAGATCAAATAGGCGATCAGGAAGACCGTGCGTTTCTTGAACCGGCGCTCATTCATGGCCGCCCTCCTTCTCGGTTTGTCCCAGGCGTTGCATCCAGTTGTAGAGCACGAAGCAGAACAGCAGGATGATGAGGAAGTAGATCAGCGAGAACGCCGCCGCCGGGCCCAGGTCGAACTGGCCGACCGCCTTCTGCGTCAGGTACTGGCTGAGGAAGGTCGTGGCGTTGCCGGGGCCGCCGCCGGTGAGCACGAAGGGCTCGGTGTAGATCATGAAAGAGTCCATGAAACGCAGCAGCACCGCGATCATCAGCACGCCGCGCATCTTGGGCAGCTGGATGTAGCGGAACACCGCGAATTTGCTGGCGCCGTCGATGCGCGCGGCCTGGTAGTAGGCGTCGGGGATGCTGCGCAGCCCGGCGTAGGCCAGCAGCGCCACCAGCGGCGTCCAGTGCCAGATGTCCATCAGCAGCACGGTGAGCCAGGCGTGCAGGGCGTCGCCGGTGTAGCTGTATTCGATGCCCAGACGCTGCAGGGTGGCGCCCATCAGGCCGATGTCGGCGCGGCCGAAAATCTGCCAGATGGTGCCGACCACGTTCCAGGGGATCAGCAGCGACAGCGCCACGATCACCAGCGTGGCCGAGGCCTTCCAGCCCGCGGCCGGCATGGACAGCGCCAGCGCGATGCCCAGCGGTATCTCCAACAGCAGCACGGCCAACGAGAACTTCAGTTGGTTCCAGAGCGCCGCATGCAGGTCTTGGTCGCGCATCACGGCGGCGAACCATTCGGTGCCGACGAAGACGCGGCGCTCGGGCGAGATGATGTCCTGCACCGAGTAGTTCACCACCGTCATCAGCGGCAGGATGGCCGAGAAGGCCACGCAGATGAAGACCGGCAGGATCAGGAACCAGGCCTTCTGGTTCACGGGTTTGGTGGTAACGCTCATGCCATGAGCTCCTCGTTCTTGTAATAGCAGGTGTGTTCGCCCAGCACCTGCAGCCCCACCCGTTCGCCCACCGCGGGCGGCGTGGCGTCGGGCGCGAGCCGCGCCTTGAGGGTCTGGCCGGCGACGTCGCAGGTCACCAGCAGGTAGGTGCCGATGTCCTGCACCTGGCGCACGGTGGCGGGCAAGGCGCCGATCGCGCCCACCGGCACCAGCCGCAGGTATTCGGGGCGGATGCCCAGCTTGAGATCGCCCGCGGGCAGCTCGCGATCCGCGCTCAGGCCGAGGCCGCCCACATTGAGGGCACCGTCGGTCACGTTCGCGGGCAGGAAGTTCATGCCCGGCGAACCGATGAAGTGGCCCACGAAGGTGTGGGCCGGCTGCTCGAACAAGGCCTCGGGCGTGCCCATCTGCACCACCTTGCCGCGCGTCATCACCACCACCTGGTCGGCGAAGGTCAGTGCCTCCACCTGGTCGTGCGTCACGTAGATCAGGGTCAGCTTGAGCTCGTGGTGGATCTGCTTGAGCTTGCGGCGCAGCTGCCACTTCAGATGCGGGTCGATCACGGTCAGCGGCTCGTCGAACAGCACGGCCGACACGTCGGGCCGCACCAGACCCCGGCCCAGCGAGATCTTCTGTTTCTGGTCGGCGCTCAGGCCGGCGGCGCGCATGTCGAGCTGGTGGCTCATCTCCAGCATCTCGGCGATCTGGCCCACCCGGGCCTGGATCTGGTGCGCCGGCACCTTGCGGTTCTTCAGCGGGAATGCCAGGTTTTCCGCCACCGTCATGGTGTCGTAGATGACCGGGAACTGGAACACCTGGGCGATGTTGCGCTGCTGCGGCGTGGCGCGGGTCATGTCCTGACCGTCGAACTTGACGCTGCCGTGTGAAGGCACCAGCAGGCCGGACATGATGTTGAGCATGGTCGTCTTGCCGCAGCCCGAGGGGCCGAGCAAGGCGTAGGCGCCGCCGTCTTCGAAGCTCATCTTCAGCGGCAGCAGCGCGTAGTCGGCGTCCTCTTTCGGGTTCGGCTTGTACGAGTGCGCGAGATCCAGATCAATGCGGCTCATTTAGACACTCCCTGGCGCTCGGGCGCGATCAGCAGATCCCCCGCCTGGTCGAACACATAGACCTGCGCCGGATTCAGGTGCAGGGTGATGGGGCTGCCGAGTTCGAAGTCGTGCACGCCGGTGAGCTGGGCCACCACCTCGCCCACGCCGGTGTGCACGTGCACAAAGGTGTCGGAGCCCGAGATCTCGGCCAGCTCCACGGTGCCGGGCAGGGTCACGTCGCCCTCGCGCGGATGCACCCGCAGGGCGCTGGCGCGCACGCCCACCGTCAGCGCGCGGGTGGCGCGCTCCGGCAGGTTCACGGCCAGGCGCGGCCCGCCGCCCAGCTGCACGCCGCTGTCCACCATCTCGGCCGCCAGCAGGTTCATCGGGGGGTCGCTGAAGGCGCGCGCCACACGGATCGATTTGGGCACGTGAAAGACCTCGGCGGTCGGCCCGTATTGCAGCAGTTCGCCCGCGTCCATCACCGCCGTGTAGCCGCCCAGCAGCAGCGCTTCGCCGGGCTCGGTGGTGGCGTAGACCACGGTGGAGTCGCCGGCGGCGAACAGCTGGGTCAGCTCCTCGCGCAGCTCTTCGCGCAACTTGTAGTCCAGGTTCACCAGCGGCTCGTCCAGCAGCATCAGGGGCGCGTTCTTGGCCAGCGCGCGGGCCAGCGCCACGCGCTGCTGCTGGCCACCGGAGAGCTCGGCCGGCAGGCGGTCCAGAAAGATGTCGATGTGCAGGCGCTCGGCGAGCTGCCGCACCTGGGCGTCGATCGCGGCGCGCGGCAGGCCACGCAGCTTCAGCGGCGAGGCGATGTTGTCGGCCACCGTCATCGAGGGGTAATTGATGAACTGCTGGTAGACCATGGCCACGTTGCGTTCGCGCACCGGCACGCCGGTCACGTCGACGCCGTCCACCAGCACCCGGCCGGTGCTGGGCACGTCCAGCCCGGCCATGAGGCGCATCAGGCTGGTCTTGCCGGCCTGGGTCGCGCCCAGCAACACCGTGACCGCGCCGGGCACCGGGGTCAGGCTCTGGGGATAGAGGTGGACCGATGGTCCGACCGTTTTCCCCACGTATTCCAGAGAGAGCTGCATTTCAGGTCCAGAAGAAGGCCAGTCACCCGGGTCGGGTGTTTTCGTTTCGGCGATTCTATTGTTCGTTTATGTTCTTTTTTATTCGGTATTTACCCTTAAGAGCAAAAATATTTTTTCCGTTATGTTCGGGTTGTCCTGTTTCAAGAATCCGTCCGCATGAACCTCGCGCCCCGACACACCCAGCTGCTCGAAGACGTGCGCGCCCGCGGCCCGCAGACCATCGAAGCCCTGGCCGAACGCTTTGGCGTGACCCTGCAGACCGTGCGCCGCGATGTGCAGCGCCTGGCCGAGGCCGGCCTGCTCTCGCGCTTTCACGGCGGTGTGCGCCTGCCGAGCTCGACCACCGAAAACATCGCCTACCGGCAGCGCCAGGCCATGCAGTCCGAGGCCAAACGCGCCATCGCGCGGGCCATCGCGCAACGGGTGCCCAACGGCTGTTCGCTGATCCTCAACATCGGCACCACGATCGAGGCGGTGGGCCGCGAACTGCTGCGCCACCGCGGCCTGCGCGTGATCACCAACAACCTGCACATCGCCGCGCTGATGAGCACCAACCCCGACTGCGAGGTGATCGTGGCCGGCGGCCTGGTGCGCGGCGCCGACCAGGGCATCGTGGGCGAGGCCACGGTGGACTTCATGCGCCAGTTCAAGGTGGACATCGGCCTGATCGGCATCAGCGGCATCGAGTCCGACGGCACGCTGCGCGACTTCGACTACCGCGAGGTGAAGGTGGCGCGCACCATCGTCGAGCAGTCGCGCGAGGTCTGGCTCGCCGCCGACCACAGCAAGTTCAACCGGCCCGCCATGGTGGAACTGGCGCGGCTCGACGAGATCGACGTGATGTTCACCGACGCGCCGCCGCCCCCGCCCTTCGGCGAACTGATGGCGCAGGGCCACGTCGAATGCGTGGTGGCCGACCGCTCGGACGACCCCGCCTGATCCCCACAACCTTTTCGAGACAAGCCATGACCTACTTGCTTGCCCTGGACCAGGGCACTTCCAGTTCGCGCAGCATCGTGTTCGACCGCGACGGCCACGTGGTGGCCATGGCGCAGCGCGAGTTCCGCCAGATCTACCCCCAACCGGGCTGGGTGGAACACGACCCGCGCGACCTCTGGATCACGCAGCTGGAGACCGCGCGCGAGGCGCTGGCCAAGGCCGGCCTGAAAGCGAGCGACATCCGCGCCGTGGGCATTACCAACCAGCGCGAGACCACGCTGCTGTGGAACCGGCGCACCGGTGCGCCGGTGTACAACGCCATCGTCTGGCAGGACCGGCGCGCCGAGGCCGCCTGCGCCGAGCTGCGCGAGCGCGGCCTGAGCGACACCGTGCAGCAGAAGACCGGCCTGCGCATCGACGCCTATTTCTCCGGCACCAAACTCCAGTGGATGCTGGACCAGGTGCCCGGCGCGCGCGCGCAGGCCGAACGCGGCGAGCTGGCCTTCGGCACGGTCGACAGCTGGCTGATCTGGCAGCTCACGGGCGGCGCGCGCCACGTCACCGACATCAGCAACGCATCGCGCACCATGCTGTTCAACGTACACAGCCAGCGCTGGGACGACGAGCTGCTGGCCCTGCTCAACATCCCGCCCAGCCTGATGCCCGAGGCCCTGCCGTCGAGCGCGCACTTCGGTGACATCCAGGCCGAATGGCTGGGCGCGCCGCTGGCGATCGGCGGTGTGGCGGGTGATCAACAAAGCGCCCTGTTCGGCCAGGCCTGCTTCTCGGCCGGCATGGCGAAGAACACCTATGGCACCGGCTGCTTCATGCTCATGCACACCGGTGAACGTTTCCAGACCAGCCAGAACGGCCTGATCACCACCGCCACCGCCCAGCCCCCCGGAGCACCACAGTACGCGCTGGAAGGCAGCGTGTTCATCGGCGGCGCCGTGGTGCAGTGGCTGCGCGACGGGCTGCGCGCCATCGAGTCCAGCAGCGAGGTGCAGGCCCTGGCCGAGAGCGTGCCCGATGCGGGCGGCGTGGTGCTGGTGCCCGCCTTCACTGGCCTGGGCGCGCCCTACTGGCAGGCCGACGCGCGCGGCAGCATCAACGGGCTGACGCGCGGCACCACCATGGCCCACATTGCGCGCGCGGCGCTGGAGAGCATCGCGTTCCAGAGCGCGGCCCTGCTCGACGCCATGAGCCGCGACGCGATCGCGGCCGGCGGCGTGCCGGTGAGCGAGTTGCGGGTGGACGGCGGCGCCTGCGTCAACGACCTGCTGATGCAATTCCAGGCCGACCTGCTGGGCATCCCGGTGGTGCGCCCGGCGGTGATCGAGACCACCGCGCTGGGCGCGGCCTACCTGGCCGGCCTGCACAGCGGCGTGTATGCCGGCCTGGACGAGCTGTCCAAACAGTGGCGCGCCGAGCGCACCTTCCACCCCACGCTGTCGCGCGAACGGGCGGCGGAAAAAATGGCGCAGTGGGAACACGCTGTACGCCAAACCACGGCGGCGTAGCCGCCTCCCCCCGCGCCGCGAGCTTAGAACCACCCCCGCCGCGCTGCGCGCGCCCCCCTCAAGGGGGCGATGCCTGTGGCCCGGCGAAGCCGGTTCCACGGCATCCCCGGAAAAAGGCCCATCGCTCCGGAAGCGTTGCACTGGTCCACCGTGCCCCGGGCGACAATCGCGGCATGAACGCATCCACCCACCCCATCATCACCTTCATCGGCGGCGGCAACATGGCCAGCGCCATCATCGGCGGCCTGGTCCGCCAGGGCCACCCCAGCGCCGCCTTGCAGGTGGTCGAGCCCTGGGACGAGCAGCGCGCGAAGCTGGCGCAGCAGTTCCCGGGCATGACCGTGTTGCCCGCCGCCAGCACTGACCTGAAGCCCTCGAACCTCGTGGTCTGGGCGGTGAAGCCGCAGACTTTCAAGGACGCCGCGCTGGCCGCAGGACCCTTCCTCGGCGACGCCCTGCACCTGAGCGTGGCCGCCGGCATCACCAGCGAGAGCATGGCCGGCTGGCTGCAAACGCAGCGCATCGTGCGCGCCATGCCCAACACGCCCGCCCTGGTCGGCCTGGGCATGACCGGGCTGATGGCGCGTGCCGCCGTCTCGGACGCCGACCGGGCCCTGGTGGAGCGCGTGGTCCGCACCACCGGCGAGCTGGTCTGGGTCAACGTGGAGTCGGACCTGGACGCGGTGACCGCACTCTCAGGTTCCGGCCCGGCCTATGTGTTCTATTTCCTCGAAACCATGCGCGATGCCGGTGCCCGCATGGGCCTCGCGCCCGAGGTGGCGCAGCAGCTCGCCATCGGCACCTTCATCGGCGCGGCCACCCTGGCACAACGCTCCAGCGAGCCGCTGCAGACGCTGCGCGAACGCGTCACGTCCAAGGGCGGCACCACCCACGCGGCGATCACGTCGATGGATGCGAGTGGTGTGAAAGCGAAATTCGAGGAAGCCTTGCGGGCGGCTCAGGCCCGGGCCGCTGAACTGGGCAAAGAATTCGGCAAGTAGAGGCTCACCCCCAGGCCGAGCGCTCACACGCCGAGTACCACACCCACGAACACCGTGAACCCCAGCCAGTGGTTGAGGCGGAAGGCCTTGAAGCAGCCGTCGCGCGTGCGGTCTTTGATGAGCCGGTAGTGCCAGGCCACCTGGGCCAGCGCCACCAGCAGCATGGCACCCCAGACCCAGGGGTTCACCACGGACCACAGCGCGGCGGTCCAGATGCCCAGGAAGACCAGGTAGAACGCCGTCACCGCCGGCACGTCGGCGTCGCCCAGCGTGATGGCCGAGGTCTTCATGCCGATGCGCAGGTCGTCGTCGCGGTCCACCATGGCGTATTCGGTGTCGTAGGCCAGCACCCAGAACAGGTTGCCCGCCATCAGCACCCAGGCCAGCGGCGGCACGCTGTGCCACACCCCGGCCCAGAAGCCCGGCGCGCTCCAGGGTGCAGCGCCGGCGAACAGTTCCAGCACCGGGCCGCCGTTCACCGCCGCGAACGCCATCGGAATGCCGAAGCTGAAGGCCACGCCCAGCACCGCCTGCGGCATGGACACAACCCGTTTGGCGTAGGGGTAGACCAGCGACAGCACCAGACCCAGCACCGACCAGGTGATGGTCGCCACGTTGGTCGTGAGCACCAGCAGGAAGGCCACAAAAGCGAGCGCGGCGCCCACGCCCAGCGCCTCGCCCACGCCCACGCGCCCGCTGGTCACCGGCCGCTGCGCGGTGCGCTTGACGTGTTTGTCGAACTCGCGGTCGGCCACGTCGTTGACGCAGCAGCCGGCGCTGCGCATGAGGATGGTGCCGGCCACGAACACCAGCAGCAGGTGCGGCCCCGGAAAACCACCCGCCGCCACCCACAGGGCCGAGAGCGAAGGCCAGAGCAGCAACAGCCAGCCCGCCGGGCGGTTCCAGCGGATCAGGTCGAGGTAAAGGTTCAGTCGATCAAACACGGCGGGACTCAGCGGTCAGGTAGGCGCGCCCGGGATTCCAGCACACGGCAGAACCGCCCTTCAACAAGCTCAGGACGGGCTGCTGGTGTGGTCCCCCTGGGGGGAAAACGCGAAGCGGCGCAGGGGATCAAGACAATCGCTTCACGCCCGGCAGTTCGCAGGCATAGATCGCATTGCGCAGTTCGGCGATGGCCTCGTAGCGCGTGAAGCTGCGCCGCCAGGCCAGCACCACGCGGCGCGTGGGCGGCTCGCCTTCAAACGGCAGGTAGCGCACGTAGGACGAGTCGCCGAAGTCCTGGCCCGCGTTGGGCGCGCCGTCCAGCGCCGAGCTGGGCACGGACAGGCGGGGCACCAGGGTCACGCCCATGCCGGCGGCCACCATGTGCTTGATGGTTTCCAGCGAGGAGCCTTCGAAGCTCTTGCGGATGCCTTCGGTGTCGTTGGAGAAACGGGCGAACTCCGGGCACACCTCCAGCACGTGGTCGCGAAAGCAGTGGCCCGTGCCGAGCAGCAGCATGGTCTCGCGCTTGAGCTGTTCGGAGGTGACGCAGCTCTGGCGCGCCAGCGGGTGGTTCACCGGCACTGCGGCCAGAAAGGGCTCGTCGTACAGCGGGGCGATCGCCAGATTGGTGTCCGGGAAGGGCTCGGCCAGGATGGCGCAGTCGATCTCGCCCAGGCGCAGCTGCTCCAGCAGCTTGACGGTGAAGTTCTCCTGCAGCATCAGCGGCATCTGCGGCGTGCGCTCGATCACCTGGCGCACGAGGTTGGGCAGCAGGTAGGGGCCAATGGTGTAGATCACGCCCAGGCGCAGCGGGCCGGCCAGCGGGTCTTTGCCGCGTTTGGCGATCTCCTTGATCGACGCGGCCTGCTCCAGCACGGTTTGCGCCTGGCGCACGATTTCTTCGCCCAGCGGCGTCACGCTGATTTCGCTGGCGTTGCGCTCGAAGATCTTGAGCTCCAGTTCCTCTTCCAGCTTCTTGATGGCCACCGAGAGCGTGGGTTGCGACACATAGCAGGCCTCGGCCGCCCGGCCAAAGTGCCTCTCGCGCGCCACGGCCACGATGTATTTGAGTTCGGTCAGCGTCATGGCCGGTATTTTGCGCCGACTCCACAACGCGCCCGCACGATCGAACTTGTGCTCGATCAACAGGCGTTTGGTGACAAATTGTTATATTCCCATGCCGCACACGCCCAGAACCGGGCCGTGGCAACGGCTCCACAACACCAAACCCCTCATGGAGGACATGAACATGAAAAAACACTTCTGGGCGCTCGCCCTCGCCACGCCCCTGCTGCTGAGCGCCTGCGGCGGCGGCAGCGATGCCCCTGCGGACAGCTCACCGGCCGACAAATACGTGGGTGTATGGGCCGCCCCCTGCGTGGACTTGGGCAACGGATTCTCCGTCGTGCAGGACTGGACCTTCACCAAGACCGGCGCGACCAACCTGACCATCGATGCGGACGGTACGGTGCACTCGGGCTCGAGCTGCAGCGGCAAAGGCACCCCCGCCAACCATGTGCAGGGCTCCATGTCCATCAACGGACAGACGGCGGGCGCGGACCGCGTGAGCTTCCATCTTGGGGCGTCACAGTTCAAGGAACTCTGGCTGGTGCAGGGCGCCGAGATTCACATGCGGTCCACCGGCGCGAAGGACGCGGAAGGCTACCCGAACACCGTTGGCTCCGACACCGTGTTTCGGCGCAAATAATCCCGACGCCTGAGGGCCGTCAGGCCTTCAAGAACTCGCTTCGCCCGCCCAACCAGCGGGCGATGTGCTTTTCGGCCGCCGCCGGGTGCTGCGCCAGCATGCGCGCGGCGGCGCCCCGGGCCCAGTCGAGCAGGTGCCCGTCGGTGGCCAGGTCGGCGAAACGCAGCATCGCGGCGCCTGACTGACGGGCACCGAGGAATTCGCCCGGGCCGCGGATCTCCAGATCGCGCCGCGCGATCTCGAAACCGTCGCTGGTTTCGGCCATGGCCTTGAGGCGCTCGCGCGCGGTTTCACCCAGACGCCCGCCCTCGGGTGGCGTGTAGAGCAGCACGCAGGCCGACGCCGCCGCGCCGCGCCCCACCCGGCCACGCAGCTGGTGCAGCTGGCTCAGGCCGAAGCGCTCGGCGTGTTCGATCACCATCAGCGAGGCGTTGGGCACGTCCACGCCGACCTCGATCACCGTGGTGGACACCAGCACGCCCATGTGGCCGCTGGTGAACAGCGACATCACCGCCTTCTTCTCGGCCACCGGCATGCGCGAGTGCAGCAGGCCGACCAGGGTGCCAGACAACGCCTCACTGAGCTCGGCGTGCGTGGCCGTCGCGTTCGACAGATCCAGCGCCTCGCTCTCTTCGATCAACGGGCAGACCCAGTACACCTGCCGGCCCTGCGCCACCTGGGCACGGATGCGTTCGATCACCTCGTGGCGGCGCTGGTCGGACACGACCTTGGTGACGATGGGCGTGCGCCCGGGCGGCAGTTCGTCGATGGTCGAGACGTCGAGGTCGGCGTAGTAGCTCATGGCCAAGGTCCGAGGGATCGGGGTCGCCGTCATCATGAGGAGATGGGGCTCCCCCCCGTCGCTTGCGCGCTGCGCGTCGCCGCTCCGCCCCTCAAGGGGCAACGCCAGCGGCCCGGCAAAGCCGGTTCCGCGGCGTTCTGGGCTGGGTTCCCCTTCTTTGGCGAGAGGCCCCATCTTGGATCTCAAGGCCAGCCGCTGCGCCACGCCAAACCGGTGCTGCTCGTCGATGATGGCCAGCGCCAGGTTCTGGAACACCACCTGGTCCTGGATCACGGCGTGCGTGCCCACCACCAGGGCGGCCTCGCCGCTGGCGATCAGCGCCAGCATCTCGCTGCGCTGCTTCTTTTTCTGGCCGCCGGTGAGCCAGGCCACGCGTTTGCCCAAGGGCGCAAGCAGCGGCTCCAGCCAGCCGACGAGTTTGGCGAAATGCTGTTCGGCCAGGATCTCGGTGGGCGCCATCAGCGCGCACTGCCAGCCCGAGTCGATGGCGATGGCGGCGGCCAGCGCGGCCACCACCGTCTTGCCCGAGCCCACGTCGCCCTGCAGCAGCCGGTGCATGGGCACGGGGCGGGCCAGATCGCGCGCGATCTCCTCGCCCACGCGGCGCTGCGCGCCGGTCAAGGCGAACGGCAGCGCCGCGAGCAGCTGTTCGTGCAAACCACCCGGCACCGCGCGCAGCGTGGGCGCGCGCAGGGCATCGCGTTCGCGTTTGGCCGTCAGCTGCGACAGCTGCTGGGCCAGCAGCTCTTCGGCCTTCAGGCGCTGCCAGGCCGGGTGGCTGCGGTCTTCGAGCGCGTCGAGCGACACGTCCGGCCCCGGGTGGTGCAGGTAGCGCAGGGCCTCGCGCAGCGTCCAGGTGCCGTGCACCACCGCCCTCAGGCCGTCCAGCAACTCGGGGGGCAGGGTTTCGCTCAGGTCGGCCCGCGCCAGGCCACTGGCCACCACCTTGCGCAGGTAGGCCTGGGGCAGTTGCGCGCTGGTCGGGTAGACCGGCGTGAGCGCGTCGGGCAGTTCACCGCCGGCCGCGTGAAACGCCGGGTGCACCATGGTGCGGCCCATGAAGCCGCCACGCACTTCGCCGCGCACCCGCACCCGCGCGCCCACGGCCAGCGCCTTCTGGTGCGAGGGGTAGAAGCTGAAGAAGCGCAGGGTGCAGGTGTCCGAGCCGTCGTCCAGCGTCACCAGCAGCTGGCGGCGCGGGCGCAGACTAACCTCGCTGTGCGTGACCGTGCCCTCCACCTGCACCGTCTGGCCGTCGCGCGCATCGGCCAGCCGCACCACGCGGGTTTCGTCTTCGTAGCGCAGCGGCAGGTGCAGCGCCAGGTCGATGTCGCGCGTGAGCCCCAGCTTGTGCAGGGCTTTCTGCGGGGCAGAGAGCGCCTTGGCGGGGGCGGGCTTGGCGTCGGGCATGGGACAATTCTGCCTGTCTTTTTATCCACCTCTTTCCCGACTTCCACTTGGAACGGGCCTTGTCCGGCCCTCAAGCAGCATGAATCCTTCCACGTCTCCATCGGCCCGCGCATTCACCGTCGCCGACTTCGATTTCCAACTTCCCGACGCGCTGATCGCCCAGCACCCCGCCGCCGAACGCAGCGCCTCGCGCCTGCTCGACGGCACGGGAGCCCAACCGGTGGACCGCATCTTTCGCGAGCTGCCAGGCCTGCTGCAGCCCGGCGACCTGCTGGTGTTCAACGACACGCAGGTCGTGAAGGCCCGGCTGTTCGGCGAGAAAGCCTCGGGGGGCAAGTTCGAGATCCTGATCGAGCGCGTGCTGCTGCCGCACGAGGCGCTGGACGGCTCGGGGCAGGAGGTGGTGGCGCACATCCGCGTGAGCAAGAAGCCACAACCCGGTGGCCTGCTGCACCTGGCCGGTGGACTGAAGGGCGGCGGCTTCGACGCCGTCTTCCTCGGCCGCTGGCCCGACGAACAGGGACAGCTCTTCCGCCTGCGCCTGCAAGGCCCGGCCGGCGAAACGCCCTACGAGCTGATGGCGCGCCACGGCCACGTGCCGCTGCCGCCCTACATCACCCACGCGGACGACGCCGACGACGAGCGTCGCTACCAGACCGTGTTTGCCCGCGTGCCCGGCGCCGTGGCCGCGCCCACGGCCGCGCTGCACTTTGACGAAGGCGTGTTGGCCGCGCTCGAAGCGCGCGGCGTGCGGCGCGCCAACGTGACGCTGCACGTGGGCGCGGGCACGTTTGCCCCCATGAAGACCGAGCGTATCGAAGAGCACGTGATGCACCACGAGCGCTACGCGATCCCGCCCGAGACCCTGCAGGCCATCGCCGACTGCCGCGCGCGCGGCGGGCGCGTGGTGGCGGTGGGGACCACGACCGTGCGCACGCTGGAGAGCTGGGCACGCTCGGGCGAGACCACGGGCGACACCAACATCTTCATCACCCCGGGTTTTCGGTTTCGGGTGGTGGACGTGCTGGTGACCAACTTCCACCTGCCCAAGAGCACGCTGATGATGCTGGTGAGCGCCTTTGCCGGCCACGAACACGTGATGGCGCTCTACCGCCACGCGGTGGCGCAGGGTTACCGCTTCTTCAGCTATGGCGACGCGATGCTGCTGCACAAAACACCGGGGCCTGGCCAGTCCACCCTGTAACATTTGCTGGCATTTTTCTCAGACCGTAACGAGCCCACCCGGCACAATCGCCCCCCAACATCCCCAACCCGCACCGAGTGGCCACGTGATCGAAATCTTTCTCCGCCTGGGCCTGGCCCTGATCGTTTCGCTCGGACTGGCCGTGCTGCTGGCCTGGGGCTGGGACAGCTCGGAGCGCAGCGCGGCGGGCGACGAAACGATCCAGCTCAGCGCCGACACCCCCCTCGCGCCGCTGCGCTGAGCCAGCCCCCGCGCGCTGGCTCCCTAAAATCGGCCGATGCGCTCCCCAGGGCTCCCGGCCCATCCGCTTCCCCTCCACCCGCACGCCCCCGGCCCCAAGCCAGCCCCGAGCGCAGGCAACGCATGGTGGCGGGTTGGCCTGTGGCGCACCCTGGCCGGGGTTGCCCTGGCCGGCCTGGGTCTGACGCCCCTGACCCAGGCCGCCCCCACACCGCTCTACACCCCGCAAGGCCAGTGCGCCGGCCACCCCGGCGTGGCGCTCACCGTGCCGCCGGGCTGGTGCGCGGGCCTGGTGGCCGACGCCCGCGACGGCCTGCGCATGCCGCGGCGCCTGCTGGAGGTGGCGCCGGGCCGGTTCTGGATCGTGGACATGGGCAGTTGGGAGCCGCGCCGGGGCCGGCTGCTCGAACTGCGCAGCGCCGGCCAGCCCGGCGAACCCGGGCGGTTGCGCACCCTGGCCAGCGGGCTGGACCGGCCGCACGCCCTGGTGCGCGGGCCCGACGGCAAGATCTACGTCGGTGAGGCCGGCACCGTCTGGCGCACGCCCGTGGGCGAGACGGTGCAGCGCGAAGACCTGATCACCGGCCTGCCCGCCGACGGCGCCCACCCGCTCAAGGAGCTTGTGTTCGGCGCCGACGGCCGGCTCTATATCAATATGGGATCGGCCACCGATGCCTGCCGCGACGAGCAGCAGCGCCAAGCCCTGCTCTGCCCCGAAACCACGGGAGCGCGGCCGCGCGCGGCGGTGTACG
>Ga0156155_1155_pt1 | contig 47268 bp, 48 predicted proteins | sample RifCSPlowO2_12_FD_107808 | JGI IMG/M metagenome (GOLD analysis project Ga0156155, IMG submission 107808) | Burkholderiales bacterium RIFCSPLOWO2_12_67_14 | reverse complement strand
TCTTCATGGCCTCCATCACCGCCAGCGGCTGACCCTTCTTGACCACATCGCCGGCCTTCACGGCGAACGACACCACCTTGCCCGGCATGGGCGCGGTCAGGCGCCCGCCGTCGTGCGCGGCTTCGCCGGCGTGGGCCAGTGCGTCCAGCTCGGTGATCTGGGTGGCGCCCAGGGCGCAGAAGACGTGCACGACCTCTTCGCGCTGCCAGGTCTGCACCGTCTGGCGCTGGCCCATGAAACGCAGGTCCATCAGCGTGCCGTTCTGTTCCGGCAGCGCATCAAACTCAAGCAGGCCACGGGTTTCATGGAACGCCAGTTGCAACGCACCGTCGTGCAGGTAGGTCAGGCTGGCCTGCATCGCCTCGCCCAGGTATTCAAAGTCGAAGCGGCGCACGGTCAGGCCGTGCGGGCGCCAGCCGTCGCGGCGCGAGAACGGATCCTTGCCTTCGCTCGCGCGCTCGGCCAGCAGGGTCTGGGCCACTGCAGCGGCCACGGCCAGGTTCAGGCCCACCTTGTCCTGGTTGAACAGCACACCCGCTTCGCGCGGGATCAGCGCCGTGTCCAGATTCGCCTGCGCAAATGAAGGGCTGGCGACCACGTGGCGCAGGAACTGCACGTTGGTGGACAGGCCGACGATGCGGGTTTCGGCGAGCGCGGCGTCCATGCGTGCAAGCGCTTCGGCACGGGTGCGGCCGTGCACGATCAGCTTGGCGACCATGGAGTCGTAGAAGGGGCTGATGGCGTCGCCTTCGCGCACGCCGTCGTCGATGCGCACCGAACCGCGGGTGAAACCGGTGCAGGCGGGCTTGCGGTAGACGTCGAGCCGGCCGGTGGCGGGCAGGAACTGGTTGTCCGGCGTTTCGGCGCAGATGCGGGCTTCGATGGCATGGCCCTGGATATGCAGGTCTTCCTGCTTCAGCGGCAAGGGCTCGCCGCTGGCCACGCGCAATTGCCATTCGACCAGATCAAGCCCCGTGATCGCTTCGGTCACCGGGTGCTCGACCTGCAGGCGCGTGTTCATCTCCATGAAATAGAAGCGCATGCCGCCTTCGGGCGGCTGCTCCACGATGAACTCCACCGTGCCGGCGCCCACGTAGTTCACGGCGCGCGCCGCAGCCACGGCGGCCAGGCCCATCTGCTGGCGCAGCTCGGGCGTCATGCCCGGCGCGGGCGCTTCTTCCAGCACCTTCTGGTGGCGCCGCTGCACCGAGCAGTCGCGCTCGAACAGGTAGACGCAGTTGCCGTGCGTGTCGCCGAACACCTGGATCTCGATGTGGCGCGGGCGCTGGGCGTATTTCTCCACCAGCACGGCGTCGCTGCCGAAGCTGTTGATGGCCTCGCGTTTGCACGATGCGAGCGCTGCGGCAAAGTCTTCAGACTTCTCCACCGCGCGCATGCCCTTGCCGCCGCCGCCCGCGCTGGCCTTGATCAGCACCGGGTAACCGATCCGGTCGGCCTCGTGCTGCAGCATGTGCGGGTCCTGGTCGGCGCCGTGGTAACCCGGCACCAGCGGCACGCCGGCGCTCTCCATCAGTCGCTTGGATTCGGCCTTCAGGCCCATGGCCTGGATGGCAGACGCGGGCGGGCCGATGAACACCAGGCCGGCTTCGGCACAGGCGTTGGCGAAGGCCTCGTTTTCGCTCAGGAAACCGTAGCCTGGGTGAATGGCCTGGGCGCCGGTGGCCTTGGCCGCGTCCAGGATGCGCTGCCACTGCAGGTAGCTGTCTTTCGGCGCGCTGCCACCGATGTGCACCGCCTCGTCGCAGGCGGCCACGTGCTTGGCGCTGGCGTCGGCGTCGGAATACACGGCCACGGTGCGCACGCCCATGCGGCGGGCGGTGGCGGCGACGCGGCAGGCGATTTCACCGCGGTTGGCAATGAGAATCTTGTTAAACATGGCTAACTCCCGCGGTGAAATCGCCTGCACACGCTGCGCGTGCCATGCAATGTGATGAAACGTCCGCTATGCGGCCGTTTTCCCCACGGTTGGCAATCAGGATTTTTGTGAACATGCAGGGCCTCAGGCAGTTGCAGAAAAAAACAGGGACTGCGCCCGGCGGAACACCGCGCGCAGGAACTTGAACAGCATCCAGGTGACGATCCACATCAACACCACGGCAATGACGAGCAGCACGCCGAACACCAGCGGGTGGTTGGTGGCCAGCCAGACCGCGCCGACCACCAGACCGTCTTCGACCAGGCTCATGGCGATGTTGGAGAACGGTTCGGGCGAGCTGTTGATGGCCGCGCGCGTGGTGGTCTTGGCGGCCTGGCTGCTGGCCGCGAGCGTGCCGCCGAGCAGCGCGCCCACCAGGGCCATGGTGGCGCCGTCGGCGCCCAGCGCACCCGCCGCCAGCGCGGCACCGGCGGGGATGCGGATCACGCTGTTGACCATGTCCCACAGCGAGTCGAGGCCGGGGATCTTGTCCGCGAAAAACTCTACGAACAGCAGCGCACCGCTGGTGACCAGCAGGGCCGGGTGCTGCAGCACCTGCAGACCCTCGGGCAATGGCATCCAGCCCAGCGAGCCCAGGGCTCCGACCAGAAACACCACCGCGTAGAGCCGGAAGCCACTGACCCAGCCGAGCGCCGCGGCCAGCGCCAGCAGGCTGGGCATGTCAAGCTGGCTGGCGGCGGCGCTCACGCCATCGATCACCTGGCCACCCATCTGCACGCCCACGTCGGCCGCGCCGTCGCCCACCTGGGCGCCCCAGGACCGGAGCCACGCCACGAACGAAGTCCAAATCGATCCCATGCCGGTGCGGGTGTGAAAGGCGCCGCTCAGCCCGCCAGCCAGGCCGGCTTGCGCTTCTGCAGAAAGGACTGCACGCCTTCGCGGCCTTGTTCGCTCGCGCGGATGTCGGCAATGCCTTGCACGGTGGCGGCGATCAGCTCGTCATCAATGGCGCGTTCGGCCACGTCCTGCACCAGCTTCTTGCAGGCGCGCACGGCGGCCGGGCTGGCGCTCACCAGGGCCTGCGCCAGTTCGTTGACCTTGGCGTCCAGCGCATCGGCATTGCTCACCAGCTCGTGCACGAAGCCGATGCGGTGCGCTTCCTGCGCGCTGAAGCGCTCGGCCGTGAGGAAGTAGCGGTGCGAGGCGCGCGCACCCATGGCGCGGATCACATAGGGGCTGATGGTGGCCGGGATCAGGCCCAGCTTCACTTCGCTCAGACAGTAGGTGGCGCTGTCCACGCTCACCGCCATGTCGCACGCGGCCACCAGGCCCATGCCACCGGCGAACACGTCGCCCTGCACCGCCGCGATGGTGGGCTTGGGGCACTCGTAGATGGCGCGCAACATGGCCGCGAGCTGGCCCGCATCGGCCACGTTTTCTTCGCGCGTGTAGTCGGCCATGCGGCGCATCCAGTTCAGATCGGCCCCGGCGCAGAAGGCCGGGCCCTCGGCCGCCAGCACCACGGCGCGCACGTCGTCGCGTGCGCCCATGGCTTCAAACGCGGCCTTGAGCTGCTGGATCACCTCGTCGTTGAAGGCGTTGCGCACCTCGGGGCGGGTGAGCGTGATGCGGGCAATGCGGTCTTGGACCGAAACGGTCAGGGCTTGGCTCATGCGACTTTCTCCCGGGCAGCTTCTTCGTGCAGGCAGTAGGCGAAATCCAGCTCCGGGCAGGGCTGGCCGAGCGCGGTGAGCGCGGCCGTGATCTGGCCGCGGTGGTGCGTGCCATGGTTGAACACGTGCGCCAGCGTGGCGGCGAACGGTAGCGAGACGGGCACACCCTTGGTGGTGGTGTAGTCCAGCGTGCCGTCGAAGCGCTCCGCCGGCCAGCTGGCGATCAGCGGCGCCCAGCGGGCCGCGCCGTCGCGCAGGGCCTGGGTCAGGCGTGCGCGGTCGGGCTCCACCTCGGCGTCCAGTTGGACCACGGGGGAGGCGCCGTGGGCAAAACGCTGGAACCACAGCGCGTGTTCACCCACCAGCAGGTGGTTGAGCGTGCCGTGGATGCTTTTGAAGAACAGGCGCATGTCGCGCCGGTAGTCAGCGTCGGACAGCGGCGCCACCGCGTCGAGCAGGCGCGCGGTGGCCCAGACGTTGTAACGGGCCAGTCGGGCAAAGTGGGTGTGCCACGGGTTCAGTTCGACCATGTCTCAAGCCCTCCCAGCGTTTTGAGCGATTCAAAGTCGGCGTCGCGGTGCAACAGCGTGTGGCCGTGGGTGATGCAGTAGTTGGCGAGCAGCACGTCGATGGGGCTGCGAACGGTGCGGCCTGATTTGCGCAGTCGCTGGTACAGCGTGGCGGCCTGCAGGGCGTTGTCCAATCCGCCGATCTCCACCACCTCCAGCGCCAGCAACAGATCGCGCGCCCGGGCCTGCGCGGCGGCGGTGGAGAAACCGCGCACCACCTCGAACACCACCAGATCGGCCACGCCAATGTCTGGCGGGCCGTCCTTGCCCGACAGCCATCGCCTGAGCTGTTCGGTTTGTGGGTTGTTGGTGCCTCGAAAGTGATCGATGAGCACGCTGGAGTCCACCAGGATCACGTCGCCTTGCTCCGCTTGCCGGGCTTGACGCGAGTCTCAGTGGCTCGGGCTGGTTTGGCCTTGGCTGCGGGCTTGGCCACGTAGCTCGCCGCAGGCTCCTGCACGGTGGTCTCAAGCAGTTCCTCTTCTTCGCGCGCCTTCGCCCAGGCCTCATCAGAATCGTCCCAGAACAGGGTGCCGCGTGCTGCCAGCAAAGCCGCGTAAGCCTTTTTCCGTTTGAGCAGACGCAAGCCCTCTTCGACCGCTTCTTTCTTGGTCCTGAAATCACCACTGGCCATGACATCCGCCATGAGTTTGTCGTCAATCACGATGTTGGTCCGCACGGGAAACCTCCTTTAATGTGTATGAAATACAAAAATCATACACATCACATGCGGAAAAGTCCAAACTTTGTCTCGGGGATCGGCGCGTTCAGCGAAGCGCTCAGTCCCAGCGCCAGCACACGCCGCGTGTCGGCCGGGTCGATCACGCCGTCGTCCCACAGGCGGGCCGTCGCGTAATACGGGTGGCCCTGCACCTCGTACTGTTCCTTGATGGGCGCCTTGAACGCGGCCTCTTCTTCCGCGCTCCAGCTGCCGCCCTTGCCTTCGATGCCGTCGCGCTTGACGGTGGCGAGCACACTCGCGGCCTGTTCGCCGCCCATCACCGAGATGCGCGCGTTCGGCCACATCCAGAGGAAGCGGGGCGAGTAGGCGCGGCCGCACATGCCGTAGTTGCCGGCGCCGAAGCTGCCTCCGATGATGACGGTGAACTTGGGCACCGCGGCGGTGGCCACGGCCGTCACCATCTTGGCGCCGTTGCGGGCGATGCCTTCGTTCTCGTACTTGCGGCCGACCATGAAGCCGGTGATGTTCTGCAGGAAGACCAGCGGCGTCTTGCGCTGGCAGCACAGTTCGATGAAGTGCGCGCCCTTGAGGGCCGATTCACTGAACAGGATGCCGTTGTTGGCGATGATGCCGACCGGCATGCCTTCGATGCGCGCGAAGCCGCAGACCAGGGTGGTGCCGAAGCGCGACTTGAACTCGTCGAAGTCCGAGCCATCGACGATGCGGGCGATGATCTCGCGCACGTCAAACGGCTTACGCGTGTCGGTCGGGATCACGCCGTACAGCTCTTCGGCCGGGTACAGCGGCGCGACCGGGTCGATGGTGGTGATGGGCGGCACCTTGCGCGCATTCAGGTTCTTCACCGCCTGGCGCGCCAGGGCCAGCGCATGCAGGTCGTTCTGCGCCAGGTGGTCGGCCACGCCGGAGAGGCGCGTGTGCACGTCGCCACCGCCCAGGTCCTCGGCGGTGACCACCTCGCCCGTGGCGGCCTTCACCAGCGGCGGGCCGCCCAGGAAGATGGTGCCCTGGTTCTTGACGATGATGGTTTCGTCGCTCATGGCCGGCACGTAGGCGCCCCCCGCCGTGCACGAGCCCATGACCACCGCGATCTGCGCGATGCCCTGCGCGCTCATGTTGGCCTGGTTGAAGAAGATGCGGCCGAAGTGGTCGCGGTCGGGAAAGACCTCGTCTTGGTTGGGCAGGTTGGCGCCGCCCGAGTCCACCAGGTAGATGCAGGGCAGCTGGTTCTGCTGCGCCACTTCCTGCGCGCGCAGGTGCTTCTTCACGGTCAGCGGGTAGTAGGTGCCGCCTTTCACCGTGGCGTCGTTGCAGACGATCATGCAGTCCACCCCGCTCACGCGACCGATGCCCGCGATGACGCCCGCGCAGGGCGCGCTGTCGCTGCCGTCGCGGTCCGGGTACATGCCCATCGCCGCCAGCGGGCTGAGTTCGAGGAAGGGCGTTCCCGGGTCCAGCAGCATCTGCACGCGGTCGCGCGGCAGCAGCTTGCCGCGCGCGGTGTGTTTGGCGCGTGCCGCGTCGCCGCCGCCGAGCGTGGCTTTTTCCACCTGCGCTTTGAGGTCATCGACCACCACGCGCATGGCGGCGGCGTTGGCCTGGAAGTCGGCGGAACGGGCGTTGAGTTTCGTGTCGAGTGCGGGCATGGGGTTCTTTCTGTCAGGCCGTTTTTTGTTCCGCCAGCCCGAGCTGGTCCTTCATGGCATCGCGTATCTTGAACTTCTGGATCTTGCCGGTCACGGTCATGGGGAAGGCGTCGACGAAGCGGATGTAGCGCGGAACCTTGTAGTGGGCGATCTGGCCCTTGCAGAAGGCGCGCAGCTCCTCTTCTGAGAGCGTCTGTCCGTGCTTGAGCACGATCCATGCACACAGCTCTTCGCCGTATTTGGCATCGGGCACGCCGACCACCTGCACGTCCTGCACGGCGGGGTGGCGGTAGAGGAATTCTTCGATCTCGCGCGGGTAGATGTTTTCGCCGCCGCGGATCACCATGTCCTTGATGCGGCCGACGATGTTGACGTAGCCCTCGGCGTCCATGGTGGCGAGGTCGCCGGTGTGCATCCAGCCCTCGGCGTCGATGGCCTCGGCGGTCTTGGCCGGGTCGTCCCAGTAACCGTGCATCACCGAATAGCCGCGCGTGCAGAGCTCGCCCGACTGGCCGGGCGCCACCACCTCGCCGCTGTCGGGGTGGACGATCTTCACTTCCAGGTGCGGCTGCACCTGGCCCACGGTGGAGACACGCCGGTCCAGCGGCGTGTCGGTGCTGCTCTGGCAGCTCACCGGGCTGGTCTCGGTCATGCCGTAGGCGATGGTGATTTGCGAGAGGTGCATGTCGCTCACCACGCGCTGCATCACGGCGGTTGGGCACGGCGAGCCGGCCATGATGCCGGTGCGCAGCGTGGACAGGTCGAATTCCTTGAAGCGCGGGTGGTCCAGCTCGGCGATGAACATGGTGGGCACGCCGTGCAGGCCGGTGCAGCGTTCATCCTGCACCGTCTGCAGAACGGTCAGCGGGTCGAAGCCGTCGTTCGGGTAGACGATGGTGGCGCCGTGCGTGAAGCAGGCCAGGTTGCCCAGCACCATGCCGAAGCAATGGTACAGCGGCACGGGGATGCACAGGCGGTCGGCCTTTGTCAACTTCATGCACTCGCCGATGAAGAAGCCGTTGTTCAGGATGTTGCGGTGCGTCAGCGTCGCGCCCTTGGGGAAGCCGGTGGTGCCGCTGGTGAACTGGATGTTGATCGGGTCACTCGCCTTGAGCGTGGCCGCCACCTGCGCCACGCGCGGGTCGGCCGCGTCACCCTGGGCCAGCAGGTCGGAGAAACGCATCAGGCCGGCCTCTTCGGCGCCCTGCCCGGCTTCGTCGATCCAGACCACGGTCTTCAGGTGCGGCAGTTGCTGCGCTTCGAGCGCGCCCGGCTGGCCGTGCGCCCACTCCGGTGCCAGCTCGCGCAGCATCCCCAGGTAGCCGCTGGTCTTGAAGCGCGCCATGGTCACCAGCAGCTTGCAGCCGACCTTGTTCAGCGCGTACTCCACCTCGGACGTGCGGTAGGCCGGGTTGATGTTCACCAGCACCAGGCCCACCTGCGCCGTGGCCAGTTGCATCAGCACCCACTCGGCGTTGTTGTGCGACCAGATGCCCACGCGGTCGCCCGGGTTCAGCCCCTGCGCCAGCAACGCGCTGGCCAGGCGGTGCGCGTCGGCCTGCAGCGCGCGGTAGGTGTAACGCCGCCCCTGGTGCACGCTCACCAGCGCCTCGTGCTCGGGCTGGCGGGTCACCATGGCGTCAAAGAACGCGCCGATGGTCTGTTCGATCAGCGGCACGTCGGTCGCGCCACGCGCCAGGCTTTGCGCCAGCGGTTCGGCAGTGGAAAGGGCTGCGCTCATGGGTGTGTCTCCTCCGAAGGCGGTCGCCCGGATCGGGCCGGGCCTGAAAGCGCAAGCATAGAAGCTCGTGCCGTGCACCGGTTGCCAGAATGGTTGCAAATCGTGCCGCTACTGAGGCACACTGGCCGCCATGCCCAGCCCCAACCCGACACCCCTGGCCCCACGCAGTGAGCTGCGCACGGCACGCGCCGCAACCCCCATGGCCTTTGTGCGGGCCATTGCGCGGGCGTACCGGCTCCGCGGCATGGACCCGGCGCCCGCGCTGGCGCAGGCACAGATCGCGCCAGCGCTTTTGCAGCAACGGGTGGGCCACATCACCGCGGCGCAAATGGAGGCCGTGTCGGGCGCGGCCATGCGCGAACTGGACGACGAAGCCCTGGGCTGGTTTGCCCGGCCCCTGCCCTGGGGCAGCTACGGCATGCTCGCGCGCGCCTCGCTCTCGGCCCCCACACTGGGCGCCGCGCTCAAGCGCTGGTGCCGCCACCACGGCCTGCTCACCCCCGACGTCACGCTCGCCGTGACCACCAGCGGCGACGTGGCCAGCATCGGCCTCACCGAACACCGCCCGCCCGGTGGCGACGGCAGCCTGCGCGAGTTCTGTTTTGTCTCGGTGCTGCGCAACAGCCTGGGCCTGGCCTGCTGGTTCGTGGACTCGCGCATCCCGCTGCTGGGCGCGAGCTTTCCGTTTGCCGCGCCACCGCACGCCGAGGCCTACCGCGTGCTGTTCGACGGCCCCACGGTGTTTGACGCACCCGAGGCCGCCATCCGCTTCGACGCGCGCTACCTCGCCCTGCCCGTCAAGCGCGACGAAGCCGCCATGAACCAGATGCTGCAGCGTGCCCTGCCGATCCAGGTGCGCCCCTACCGGCGCGACCGCCTGCTGGTGCAGCGCGTGCGCCAAGTGCTGATGACCCAGCCGCTGGACGCGCACAACGCCAGCGACCTCGCGGCCCTGCTCAACACCTCGGCCCGCACCCTGCACCGGCAGCTGAAAGACGAAGGCTCCACGCTGCAGGCGTTGAAAGACGAGGTGCGCCGCGACCGCGCGCTCGACCTGCTGCAGCGCACGACCCGGCCGATCAAACAGGTGGCCGAAGCGGCCGGGTTTCAGAACGAGAAGAGCTTCATCCGCGCGTTCAAGGGCTGGACGGGGGTGGCGCCGGGGGATTTTCGGAGCCGGACCCCACCCTTGGCCTGATCTGCAACCCCGATGGCGCAGCCATGACCATCACCCTGCCTAGACTGCAACCATGATCGCCATCGACGACGACACCACCATTGGCCAGGCCTTCTTCGAAGCCTGCGACCGCTACGCCGGCCACAGCCTGCTGGCCGTGCCCGCCAACGCGGCCCGCAGCTACGATCCCGCCGGCCGCGACATCAGCTACGGCGACGCGGCCACCGTGGTGCGCACGCTGATGGCCGCGTACCGGTCGGCCGGTTACGGCCTGGGCCACCGCGTGGGCCTGTTCCTGGAAAGCCGGCCCGAGCACCTGCTGCACAAGCTCGCGCTCAACGCGCTGGGCGTGTGCGTGGTGCCGATCAACCCGGACCACCGGCCGCGCGAACTGGCCTATGTGGTGGACCACGCGCGGCTGGACCTGATGGTGGCACTGCTCCAGCGTGCGGACGCGGTGCGGGACGCACTGGCGCTGACGCGTCAACAGCCTCCCATCGCCTGGCTGGAGCAGCTGAACACCCAGGCGCTGCCACCGCCGCCCGCCGCGGCCCAGCCCGGCGAACCGGTGGGCGACACGCCCGCCAGCATCCTCTACACCTCGGGCACCACCGGCCAGCCCAAGGGCTGCGTGCTCTCGCACACCTACGAGCTGGCCGCCGGCCACTGGTACGCCACCCAGGGCGGCCTGGGGGCGGTGCGCGAAGGCGTTGAGCGCCTCTACAACCCGCTGCCGCTGTTCCATGTGAACGCGTCCATCCTGTCGTTCTATTGCATGCTGCTCAGCGGCGGCTGCCAGGTGCAGACCGACCGGTTCCAGCCCGGCCGCTGGTGGACCGAGGTGGTGGAGAGCCGCGCCACCATCGTGCACTACCTCGGCGTGGTGGTGCCCATGCTGCTCAACCAGCCCGAGAGCGAGCTGGAGCGCGCGCACCAGGTGCGCTTTGGCTACGGCGCCGGCGTCGAGCCCCAGCTGCACGAAAAGTTCGAGGCGCGTTACGGCTTCCCGCTGCTCGAACTCTGGGGCATGACCGAGATGGTGCGGCCCCTGTGCGACTGCCACGAACCGCGCCAGGTCGGCACGCGGGCCTTCGGCCGCGCCCGCCCGGGCCTGGACGCCTGCGTGATGGACGAGGCCGGCCAGGTGCTGCCCGACGGCACGCCGGGCGAGCTGGTGATCCGCCACTCCGAAGCCACGCCCCGGCGGCATTTTTTCAGCGGCTACCTCGACCACCCGCAAGCCACGGCCGAGGCTTGGCGCGGCGGCTGGTTCCACACCGGCGACATTGTGAGCCGGGGCGAAGACGGCATGTTCCATTTCATGGACCGCCGCAAAAACATCATCCGCCGCTCGGGCGAAAACATCGCCGCCGCCGAGGTCGAGGCCCTGCTGCTCACCCACCCCTGGGTCGCCAACGTGGCCGTCATGGCCCTGCCCGACGAGGTGCGCGAAGAAGAGGTGCTGGCCTGCGTGGTGCTGAAAGACCGCGCCGGCCACGAAACGCCGGAGGTGGCGCGCGCGCTGTTCGATTTTTGCCACCAGCAACTGGCCTACTACAAGGCGCCTGGCTGGCTCTGGTTTGCGGCCGAGATTCCCACCACTGGCACCCAAAAGATCCAGAAGCACCGCATCTTTCCCGAGGGCGCCGACCCGCGCACCCTGCCCGGCATGCACGACCTGCGGCCTTTCAAGAAACGCCACTGAACCCGGAACCCGCCCCATGATCGTTCTGCACCACTGCGTCAGCGCCCGGTCTTTGCGTCCCCTGTGGATGCTCGAAGAGCTGGGCCTGCCCTACGAACTGCGCATGCTGCCCTTTCCACCGCGCGTGCACGCCCGGCCCTACCTCGACCTGAACCCGTTGGGCACCGTGCCCCTGCTGGAAGACGGCGCCACCCGCATGACCGAGTCGGCCGCGATGTGCCAGTACCTGGCTGTGCGCCACAGCCCGGGCGGGCTCGACGTGCGGGCCGACGACCCGGCCTTTGGCGCCTATCTGAACTGGCTGCACATGAGCGACGCCACGCTCACCTTTCCGCAGACGCTGGTGCTGCGCTACACCCACTTCGAGCCACCCGAACGCCTGCAACCCCAGGTGGCCGCCGACTATGCGCGCTGGTTCCTGGCCCGGCTGCGCGCGGTGGACGCCGCCGTGCAGCACAACGAGCACCTGTGCGCCCGCCGCTTCACCGCCGCCGATGTGGCCGTGGGCTACGCGCTGGTGCTCGCCGGCCACCTGGGCCTGGACGCCCAGTTCCCCCCGGCGGTGGCGGCCTACTGGCAGCGGCTGCAGGAGCGCCCCGCTTTCCGGCGCGCCCTGCGCTTGGAGAGCGATGCGGCCCTGGACCAGCAGGTGGACCCCACGCCATCGCCCGATCTGCGGCTCTGAAGTATCGGCACATCGGGATCTCCCCCATCGAAGGTCCAGTGCGGTCGGGGTATGGAATCAGCCCCACAGACCCGGCACCAAGCCGCTGCCGCTGGACGCGTTGGGCTGCTTGACCACTAAGAAAGCTTGTGCCCGCGCCAAGCGAGGGCCATGAGTGGCGCGACCATGAGGAACTGGACCACGGTGAAGGCCGTCTCGATCACGACGTATTCGGACACCGAAGTCATCGGATGCTTGGCCGCCACGGCGACGGTCGTGAAGGACCAGGAGAGCACAGCGAACAACAGGCCGGCACGCAGCGCGCTGCCGGCCCAGGCTGCACGGGTGGTGTCAAAGAGGCGGGGATAGGCCCAGGCGAAGATCAGGCCCTGCACCAACATCGAGCCCAAGCCCAAGGGGATGACCACATCCGGTCGGTAGATGTTGAGGCGCGTGTAGGTGTCGTGGAAGGCCACCAGATGCCAGACGAAGCCGGTGATGAAGGTCGGGACGAGATAGGCCAGGACTGCGAGCGTGAGAGGCTTGTTCATGGGGCGTGGCTCCTTGACTTCGGGGGCTTTGCTGGCATCGCTTCAATCCGTCATGCCGAATGCCGCCGCGAATTCGCGCGGGTCGTAGTAGAGCGTGTGTTCGGCGATTCGACCGTCGCGCAGCTTGAACCACTCGGCCATGGCCAGCGTGACCGTGCCGCCGGCGGGCGTCCGCACTGTCAGCTCGTCAATCGAACAGACCTCGTTGCCTTCGGCGAACTGGCGCAGCACGCGCGTCGAGACATGTGCAGGCAGGAACTGCTGCAGCAGACCGACATAGGCTTCCTTTCCCGTGGTGCGCATCAGCGGTCCGGTGAAGACCACATCGTCGGTCAGCAGATTGGCTGCCTTCGGCAGGTCGGCCTGTGCGGAACTCGTGAGACCAAGGTAGCTGTTGACGATATCGAGCGGGCTGGACATGGGCTTTCTCCTGGTGTGGCGCGCCTGCCGGCACGGATTGACTTGCACAGTCCAAGCATCCTACCCAACAAAGCTTGCACTACGCAAGTGAACTGCTAGTATGCACCGATGCGAAGAAGCCAGAAACAGGAACACAGGTCGGGTTGCCCTATCGGCATTTCCCTTGATCTGGTCGGCGACCCCTGGACGTTGCTTATCGTGCGGGACCTGATGTTCAAGGGGGCCAAGACCTTCAACGATTTTCTGATGGCCGGCGAGGGCATTGCCACGAATGTCCTGACCGACCGGCTGGCGCGCCTGGAGACCAACGGGATCGTGACCAAGGTACGCGACACGCATGACGCGCGCCGCTTCATCTACCGGCTGACCGAAAAGGGGATCGATCTGATGCCGGCACTGGTGGAGTTGGTCTTGTGGTCCGCCAGGTACGAGAAGACCGACGCGCCACCGGAGGTGGTCCATGTCATGCGGACCGACCGGACCGGATTCATGACGCAGGTGCGCGAAGCCTGGAAGGCATCCCAGCCGAAGAGCGGCTCGGGGGCGTGAACGCCCGAAGGGGGCCGGCGATGCCCCGGGCGGCGACGGTCCTGTCAGCGCCCCGCCGGCAGGACGCCTGAAGCCCCGGCCCCAGAAGGCGCCGGAATGCCCCGCCCCTCCACGTTCGGCGACGTCACCGGCGAACCATTGACCAGCGGCCTCTCGGGCGCTGCTGCGGGCTCAGGCTTCGGCGCCACCGGTGCGGGCGCCCCCTGGCCCAGCCCCAGCTGATTCACCAGACTCAACACCGCCGCATCCACCTGCACCTTGAGCGACTCTCGCGCAGCAGCGGTGTGGTCGTCGTTCAGGCGCGGGCCGATCAGCAGCGCGGGCGCGGGCACGCGCTGGGCCGTGGAGACGGTGGCTTCGCCGAGCACGGCGCCGAAGGTGCTGGGCACCAGCAGGTCAACGCGCAGCGAGGCGTGGGCGACCGACTCGGCGCCCAGGCGCACGATGCTGCGCTGCGCGATGCCCAGACCGAAGAAGCCTTCGCGGGTGGCCCAGATGCTGTCGGCCGACGGCGCGCCCGAGATGAGCAGCACATGGTCGGTCGGCGTCTTGAGCTCCTTCAGTTCCTTGAGCGCTTCTTCGCGGCGGGTGGCGGTGATGGTGGCGCGCTGCACGCTGGAGAAACGCCCGGAGGCCTTGAGCAGTTCGAGGGTGCGGGTTTCGAGCTGTTCCTTGTAGCCCCAGTCGGGCACGAAGGCTTCGCCCAGCTCGTTGTTGAACAGGGTGGTGCCGCGCCAGGTGAGGCGCAGCGTGGTGCCGATGGTGCTGATGACGGTGATCGACTTGCCGAGCAAGCGTGCCTGCACGCTGGTGGTTTCGACGGTGGAGCAGGCGGTGAGGCCGAGGCCCGCGAGCGGCAGGATGGGCCAGAGTGGCAGGGTGGCGCTGTGGCCCAGCAGTTGGCGGCGGGTGAAGTGGATAGGCATGGGGCGTTTTTACCGCAGTGCGGGCAAGGCCCGCGCCAGCTCGTCCATGTGGCGAAACACCCGCGCCACGGGCAGGCCGTCGAACGCGCGGCCGTGGCCGTGCTGGCAGTAGCCCCAGACGGTGGCGCCGGCGGCCAGGCCGGCCTGGGCGCCGGTGGCGGTGTCTTCGATCACCAGGCAGCGCGACGGGTCGGCGCCCAGGTGGGCGGCGGCGGCCAGGTAGACGTCGGGCGCGGGCTTGGAGCGTGGCATGTCGTGGCCGCTGAAGATGCGGTCTTCGAAATACGGCGCCATGCCGGCCATGCCGATCTGCATCACCACCTTGGGCCGGTCGGCGCCGGAGGCGCAGGCGATGCGGCCTTTGGCATGCGCATGGGCGGCGATGACCGCGTCGAGCGCACCGGCCACGGTCTGCAGCTCGGCGCGCAGGCGCTGATCGCGCCGGGCGTAGAAGGCGCGCATCCAGTCGTCGGTGAGCGGTCGGCCGGTCTCCCGCTCGATGCGCTCGCGCTCGTCGCGCACGGCCTTGCCGATGAAGATGCGTTCGCACTCCGGCTGGCTCAGCGCCCAGCCAGCCTCGTTGAGCATCTGGCGCAAGACGCCGTTGGTGATGGGCTCGCTGTCCACCAACACGCCGTCGCAATCGAAAAGAACCGCTTCGAACATCGCACTCACTTCAGATCTCCATCCACATAAAACCAGCGCCCAGCCTCGCGCACGAAGCGGCTGCGCTCGTGCAGGCGCTGCCCACGGCCTGCCACGCGCGAGCGGGCGACGAACTCGACCTCGGCGTGGTCGGCGTCGATCACGCGGTGCGATCGCACGTCCAGCCCCAGCCATTTCACGCCCTCTTCCAGCGTCAGGTCGGCCGGGCGGGTGCTGGTGTGCCAACTGGCGGCGAGGTGGTCCACACGCCCCAGCGCGAAGGCGCTGTAGCGCGAGCGCATGAGGCTTTCGGCGTCGGGCGCCGGGGTGCCGTGGTCGATGTAGCGCCCGCAGCAGGCGTCGAACGCGCAGGCTTTGCCCCGTGCGTCGGTCCGGCCACAGGGGCAGGCGCTCACAGGCACACGGCTCATGCGGGCTTGCGCGCCGCGTGCCGGGCCTTGTGGGCTTCGAGCGTTTCGGTGGGGGCCCCCTGCTTCACCCACTCGGTGAAGCCGCCGTCGATGTGGGCCACGTTGTCCATGCCCATGTCTTTCAGCGCCTTGGTGGCCAGCGCGCTGCGCCAGCCCGCGCCGCAGAACAGCACGAATTCTTTGCTTTCATCGCCGAACACGGGCTTGAAATACGGCGACGCCGGGTCCACCCAGAATTCGAGCATGCCGCGCGGCGCGTGCACCGCGCCCGGTGCCGTGCCTTCGCGCTCGAGCTCACGCACGTCGCGGATGTCCACCAGTTGCAGCGTCGGGTCGCGCTCCAGCCGTTCGCGCACCTGGGCCACGCTGTAGGTGGTGATCTGCGCCGTGGCTTCGTCCACGAGCGCGCGGAATCCTTTGGTGATGGGCATGGGCGGGGTCTCCTGTGTCTTCCGTCTGGCGGCCATTATCCGTGAGCCACCGGCTCGGCCCGCCGCCCCATACGCCAGATTCCATGAGCGCGCACGGGCAGGGCTTTTGCGCGGCGGTGTTCAATAGCGGCTCTGTCACCCACCCCTAACTACAAGGACCTGCCGTGAACGCTCTGTCTGCCTTCCCCATCACCCAGAAATGGCCCGCGCAATTCCCCGACCGCCTGCAGCTGTATTCACTGCCCACGCCCAACGGCGTGAAGGTGTCCATCATGCTGGAAGAAACCGGCCTGCCCTATGAGCCGCACTTGGTGAGCTTCGACACCAACGACCAGATGTCGCCGGCCTTCCTCTCGCTCAACCCCAACAACAAGATCCCCGCGATCCTCGACCCCAAGGGACCGGGCGGCCGGCCGCTTGCGCTGTTCGAATCGGGCGCGATCCTGATCTACCTGGCCGAGAAGACCGACCGGTTTTTGCCGCAGGACCCCGCCGCGCGCTACGAGACCCTGCAGTGGCTGATGTTCCAGATGGGCGGGGTGGGCCCCATGTTTGGCCAGCTCGGTTTCTTCCACAAGTTTGCCGGCGCCGCCTACGAAGACAAGCGCCCCCGCGACCGCTACGTGGCCGAAAGCCGGCGCCTGCTCGCGGTGCTGAACCAGCGCATGGCCGGGCGCCACTGGATCATGGGCGATGCCTACACCATCGCCGACATCGCCATCTGGCCCTGGGTGCGCAACCTGGTCGGCTACTACGGCGCGGGCGAGCTGGTGAGCTTCAAGGACTTCCCGGAACTCGCGCGCGTGCTCGCGGCCTTCGAAGCCCGCCCGGCCGTGCAACGCGGACTCACCATCCCCGCATGAGGCTGACGCAAGGCCGCGTCTACTTCCGCCAGAAACCTGGCGTGAACAACACCAGGAAAGACAACATCTCCAGTCGGCCCAGCAGCATGGCCAGGGCACACACCCAGGTCTGGAAATCGCTCAGACCGGCGAAGTTCCCGGCGGGGCCCACCTCGTTGAGCCCGGGGCCCATGTTGTTCACGCTGGCCACCACGGCGGAAAACGCGGTGTCGAACGGCATGTCGGTCAGCAGCAGCACCATGGTCAGGCCAATGATGGTGCCGCCATACACCAGCATGAAGCCGAGCACGGAAAAGATGGTGCCGCTGTCCACCACGTTGCCCCCCATGGTGACCGGGTTGACCGCGCGCGGATGCACGATGCGCGCCATCTCGCGCCGCGCCTGCTTGAGCAGGATGACGATGCGCGCCATCTTGATGCCCGCTCCGGTGGAGCCCGCGCTGGTGGCCACGCCCGAGAGCATGATCATGAAGATGGGCGCGAACACCGGCCAGGTGGTGTAGTCCACGGTGGAATAGCCGGTGGTCGAGCCGATCGACACCACGTTGAACAGCGCCGTGCGCAGCGCTTCGCCCGGGTCGCTCATGGCGCCCTTGGCCAGCAGCAGCCCCGCGACGAACAGGCCCGACCCGACCAGCAGCAGCATGGAGCCGCGCCACTCGGCGTCGCGCCAGATGCGCCCGGGCTGCCGCTTGACCAGGGTCACGAAATAGAGCGCGAAGTTGCAGCTGGCCAGCAGCATGAAGACGATCGCCACCCACTCCGCCGCGGGCGACTGGAAATGCCCGAAGCTGCTGTCGTGCGACGACAGGCCACCCAGGCTGAGCGTGGAAAACATGTGGATCCAGGCGTCCAGCACGGACATGCCGGCCAGCCAGTAGCCCAGCACGCAGGCCAGCGAGAGCAGGCAGTACACCGTCCACAGGCCCTTGGCGGTTTCGGTGATGCGCGGCGTGAGCTTGGCGTCCTTCATGGGGCCGGTGGCCTCGGCACGGAACAGCTGGCTGCCCCCCACCCCCAGCATGGGCAGGATCGCCACGGCCAGCACCAGGATGCCCATGCCACCGAGCCACTGCAGGAAACAGCGCCAGAGGTTGATGGAGCCGGGCAGCCGGTCCAGCCCCACCAGCACCGTCGCGCCGGTGGTGGTCAGCCCGGAGATGGCCTCGAAATACGCGTCGGTGAACGACAGCGGCGTGCTCGTCGGGCCGAAGTACAGCAGCAAGGGCACGCAGGCAAACAGCGGCAGCAGCGTCCAGGCCAACCCCACCAGCAGGATGCCGTCGCGCTTTTGCAGCTCCAGCTTGTGTCCGACCCGCCAGACCGCCGAACGCATGAGCGCCCCGCACACGAAGGTCAGGGCCATGGCGCCCGGGAAAGCCGAACTGGCACCGTCCTGCGTCCACAGCGACACGCCCAGGGGAACCAGCATGGTGAGGGCAAACACCATGACGATAACCCCGAGGACGGGGAAGACGCGCAGGAAGGGCATGAAGGGTCTGACCGGCTAACCGAAGAAGGTGGCGCCGACCTGGAACAGCCGCTCCACCTCGCGCACCAGGCGCTTGTTCGGGATGAAGATGATGATGTGGTCGTCGGTCTCGATCACCGTGTCGTGGTGTGGCATGAGCACCTCGGACTTGCGGCCTTCGCCCCGCACGATGGCGCCGATGCGCGTGCCCGTGGGCAGCTTGATCTCTTCCACCCGGCGGCCCACGAGCTTGGAGGTCTTCACGTCGCCGCGCGCAATGCCTTCGAGCGCTTCGGCCGCGCCCCGGCGCAGGCTGTGCACGGCCGCCACGTCGCCACGGCGCAGGTGGGTCAGCAGCTCGCCGATCACGGTCTGCGCCGGCGAGATGGCGATGTCGATGGTGCTGCCCTGCATCATGTCGGCGTAGGCGCGGCGGTTGATCAGCGACATCACGCGCCCGGCCCCCAGCCGCTTGGCCAGCATGGCCGACATGATGTTGTCCTCGTCGTCGCTGGTGAGCGCGAGGAACAGGTCCATCTGGCCCACGTTTTCCTCCAGCAGCAGGTCTTCGTCGGCGCCGTCGCCCTGCAGGATCAGCATGTTCGACGGCAGCTGGCTGGCCAGGTATTCGCAGCGCTTCGGGTCGCGCTCGATGATCTTCACCTCGCACTGCCCGACCAGGCTGCGCGCCAGCCGCAAGCCGACCTTGCCGCCACCGGCGATCATCAGGCGCTGCACCGGCTTGTCGATGTTGTGGATGGCGCCCAGCACGTAGCGGATCTTGCGCGTGTCGGCCAGCACGAACACCTCGTCGCCGGCCAGGATGCGGGTGGTCTTGGTGGCTTCCATCTCGGTGTCGAGCCGGTACAGCGCCACCACCCGCATCTCGGCGTGCGGGAAACGCTCGCGGAACTCACCGATGGTGTGGCCCACCAGCGCGCCACCGTAGGCCGCGCGCATGGCGATCAGGCTGGCGCGGCCGTCGGCGAACTCCAGCACCTGCAGGGCCTCGGGGTAGCTGATGAGCTGGTGGATGTAGCGCGTGACCGACTCTTCCGGGCAGATCACGTGGTCCACCGCGAAGCCGTTCTTGCCCAGCAGCTCGTCGCCTTCCACGAACTCGGGCGAGCGCACCCGGGCGATGGTGCTGGGCACGTTGAAGATGTCGTGCGCCACCTTGCAGACCACCAGGTTGGACTCGTCGTTGGCGGCGCAGGCGATCACCATGTCGGCGTCCTGGGCCCCCGCTTCGCGCAGCACCGAAGGCTGAATGCCATTGCCCACCACCCCCCGCAGGTCCAGCCGCTCCTCCAGCAGACGCAGGCGGGCGGGGTCCATGTCAATCACCGTGATGTCGTTCTGCTCGGAAACCAGGCTTTCTGCGACGCTCTCGCCCACGCGGCCAGCGCCCAAGATGATGATGTTCATGGTGGAGGATGTTACCCCCCGCGCCGCCTGCGGCGTCACCCCCCCAGGGGGCGATGCGAGTGGCCCGGCGAAGCCGGTTCCACCGCATCCTGGGTGGAAGACATGCCGCGCCGGAGAGGGCGTTGGACTTGTTGCGTGCGCTCCGACCCACTCCTCGTCGCGCGTGCCTTCAACCAAGGGCACCGCGGAACCGGCTTTGCCGGGCCGCCAGTGCCGCCCCCTGGGGGGTGACGCCGCAGGCGGCGCGGGGGGGGGCCTACAGCGCCCTCTGAATGATGATCTTTTGAACGTCCGAGGTGCCTTCGTAGATCTGGCACACGCGCACGTCGCGCCAGATGCGCTCCAGCGGAAAGTCGTTCACGTAGCCGTAGCCGCCCAGCGTCTGGATGGCGGCGGAGCAGACCTGCTCTGCCGTTTCGCTGGCGAAGAGCTTGGCCATGGCGGCTTCCTTCAGGCAGGGCTGGCCGGCGTCGCGCAGGGCGGCGGCGTGCCAGATCAGTTGGCGCGCGGCTTCGAGCTTCGTGGCGCAGTCGGCCAGGCGGAAACCCACGGCCTGGTGGTTGAAGATGGCGGTGCCGAAACTCTGGCGCTCCTTGGCGTAGGCGATCGCCACCTCCAGCGCGCTGCGCGCCATGCCCACGCTCTGCGCCGCGATGCCGATGCGCCCGCCCTCGAGCGCGGAGAGCGCGATCTTGTAGCCCTCGCCTTCCTGGCCGATCAGGTTCTCGGCCGGGACGCGGCAGTTGTCGAAGTTGATCTGCGCCGTGTCGCTGCTGTGCTGGCCGACCTTGTCTTCCAGCCGCGCGACCACGTAGCCCGGGTTGTCGGTGGGCACCATGAAGGCGCTCATGCCCTTCTTGCCCGCGCCCTTGTCGGTCACGGCAATCACCACCGCGGCCTGGCCGTTCTGGCCCGAGGTGATGAACTGCTTCACGCCATTGATCACGTACTCGTCGCCCTCCCGCACCGCCGTGGTCCGCAGGCCGGAGGCGTCGGAGCCCACGTGCGGCTCGGTCAGGCAGAAGGCGCCCAGGATGTCGCCGCGCGCCGCCGGCACCAGCCACTGCCGCTGCTGCGCCGGTGTGCCGTACTTCATGAGGATGGCGTTGTAGGGGCAGTTGGTCACGCTGATGGCGGTGCTGGTGCCACCGTCGCCGGCCGCGATCTCTTCCAGCACCAGGGCCAGCGTCAGGTAGTCCAGCCCCGCGCCGCCCAGCTCTTCGGGCACGCAGATGCCATACGCGCCCAGCTCGGCCAGACCCTTGTGCGCCGCCGTGGGAAACAGATGTTCCTTGTCCCACTTCGCGGCGTTGGGCCAGAGTTCGGCCAGGGCAAAGGCGCGCACGGCGTCGCGGATCATCACGTGGTCTTGGGTCAGCAGCATCGGGTCTCTTTCGTTGTGTCTCGTTCTGAATCGGGTCTGGTCGGCTCACCAGTGGTCGGCGCGCCGGCCATCGCGGTGGATCAGGCGACCGCTGTCTTCTGGGGTCACGCTGGCCAGCACGGCGCGCAGGCCGCGCACGCTGGCCGCCACGCTCAGCGGCGCGCCATCACCGCCCATGTCGGTCTGCACCCAGCCCGGGTCCAGCAGCACCAGGCGGGCCAACGGGTAGTCGAATCGCGCGCTGCTCACCGCCATGTTCAGCGCCGCCTTGCTCACGCGGTACAGCCAGGCGTCGCTGGCCGGCACGCTCGCGATCTGGCTCATGCCGCTGGACAGTGCGCCGAACACGCCACCGGCTTCTTCCACCATGGGCAGCACCTGCGGGATCACCTGCATGGCGCCCAGCACGTTGGTGTGCATCACCTCGTCGAAGGCCTGCTGCGTGGGCGGCGAGGTGGCGCCGGCGCGGTGGATGATGCCGGCCACATACAGCGCCACATCCAGCTTCTCGCCATCGAGTTGCCAGGACAACGCGCTCACGCTCGCGGGTTGCGCCACGTCCAGCCGCAGCGCCTCGGCACCGAGTGCCCGCAGCCGCGCCAATCCGTCGTCGTCGCGCGCGGTGGCGATGACGCGGTCGCCCGCCTCAAGGTACTGGCGCACGAACTCGAGGCCGATGCCACGCGAGGCGCCGATGACGAGAACTGTGCTCATATTGGCTTTATAGGTGTCCGACCCAGGCCACCGCGGAACCGGCTCTGCCGGGCCGCCAGTGGCGCCCCCTTGAGGGGGACGCGCGCAGCGCGACGGGGTGATCACGGACTGCGGCGCGGGGGTGCTTCATGTCACATCAGCTCTATCGCCATCGCCGTGGCCTCACCGCCGCCGATGCACAAGGTGGCCACACCCTTCTTGCCGCCGTGCGCCTTCAGCGCGTGCAGCAGCGTGACCACGATGCGGGCGCCGGAGGCGCCGATGGGGTGGCCCAGGGCGCAGGCGCCGCCGTTGACGTTGACCTTCTCGTGCGGGATCGACAGCTCGGTCATCAGCGCCATGGGCACGACGGCAAAGGCTTCGTTGATCTCCCACAGGTCCACCTCGCCCACGGCCCAACCGGTCTTGGCCAGCAGTTTCTGCGTGGCGCCCACGGGGGCGGTGGCGAACCAGTTGGGTTCCTGCGCGTGGGTGGCGTGCGCCACGATGCGCGCCAGCGGCTTGAGGCCCTGCGCTTTGGCGGTCGACTCGCGCATCAGCACCAGCGCGGCGGCGCCGTCGTTGATGGACGAGCTGCTGGCGGCGGTGATGGTGCCGTCTTTCTTGAACGCGGGCTTGAGGCTGGTGACCTTGTCGAGCTTGACCCGGCCCGGGCCTTCGTCGATGCCGACCACGCGCTCGCCGCTGCGGTCCTTCACCGTCACGGAGGCGATCTCGGTGGCGAAGGCGCCGTTCTCGATCGCGGCCTTGGCGCGCGTGACCGAGGCAATGGCGAACGCATCCTGCTGCTCGCGGGTGAAGCTGTATTTGGCGGCGCAGTCTTCGCCGAAGGTGCCCATGGAACGGCCGGGTTCGTAGGCGTCTTCCAGGCCGTCGAGCATCATGTGGTCGTAGATCTTGTCGTGGCCCATGCGGTAGCCGCCGCGGCCCTTGAGCATGAGGTAGGGCGCGTTGGTCATGCTCTCCATGCCGCCCGAGACCATCACGGTGGCGCTGCCGGCCAGCAGCATGTCGTGCGCGAGCATGGTGGCTTTCATGCCCGAGCCACACATCTTGGACAGCGTCACCGCGCCGGCCGACAGTGGCAGCCCGCCCTTGAGCGCGGCCTGGCGCGCGGGTGCCTGGCCCTGGCCGGCCATCAGGCAGTTGCCGAACAGCACCTCGTCGACCAGCGCAGCGTCCACCCCGGCGCGCGCCACGGCGGCCTTGATGGCCACGCCGCCGAGGTCGTGCGCGGCGAGGCTGGCGAAATCGCTCTGGAAGCTGCCCATGGGGGTGCGGGCGGCGCCGATGATGACAACGGGATCGGGGTTGGTGGTGGTGGTCATGGAGAGCTCCTTTGAAAAGTCAATCTAGAAGTGCTTTGTCGGCCTGGATGTGAAAGCGCCGGTCGCGCTCGTAGGGGAACACGTCGTACACGTGGCCGGCGGCGATGCGTTCCTTGTGCGACTGCCAGAACGCCGCGTCGAGCAGATCGGCGTGGTGTTTCATGAACACCTCGCGCACCTTCGGGTTGCCCAGCAGGAAGGGGCCGAAGGTTTCGGGGAACACGTCGTGCCGGCCCACCGAGTACCAGATCTCGCCCGACATCTCGTCTTCCTCGTTGCGCGGCGCCGGCACGCGGCGGAAGTTGCAGTCGGTGATGTATTCGATCTCGTCGTAGTCGTAGAACACCACCTTGCCGTGGCGCGTGATGCCGAAGTTCTTCCACAACATGTCGCCGGGGAAGATGTTGGCGGCCACCAGGTCCTTGATGGCGTTGCCGTACTCCACCACCGCGCGTTCCAGCTGGGCGTGCGCGAACGGATCGTCGGCCCGGGCCTGCAGCGCATCGAACGCCTCCTGCAGATAGATGTTGAGCGGAATCATGCGGCGCTCGATGTAGACGTGCTTGACGACCACCTCGATGTCCCCGTCCCCGTTGCGGTCGCTGATCTCCAGCTGGCTGGGCGCGAACTTCTGGATCTCGGCGATCAGTTCGTCGGTGAAACGCTCGCGCGGGAAACCCACCTCGGAGAACTCCAGCGTGTCGGCCATGCGGCCCACGCGGTCGTGCTGCTTGACCAGCAGGTACTTGTCGCGGATCTGCTCGCGCGTGGTGTCCTTCTGCGGCGGGTAGAAGTCCTTGATGACCTTGAACACGAACGGAAAACTCGGCAGGTCGAACACCAGCATCACCATGCCCTTGATGCCGGGCGCGATGCGGAACTTGTCGGTGGAATGCCGCATGTGGAACAGGAAGTCGCGGTAGAACAATGTCTTGCCCTGCTTGGCCAGGCCGAGCGCGTTGTAGAACTCGGCGCGTGGCTTGCGCGGCATCATGCTGCGCAAAAACTGCACGTAGGCGCTGGGGATTTCCATGTCCACCATGAAATACGCCCGCGCGAAACTGAAAAGGATCAGCAGGTCGTCTTCACCGAACAGCGCCGCGTCCACCACCAGCTGGCCCTGCTCGTTGTGCAGGATGGGCAGGGCGAACGGCACTTCCTGGAAGCCGTTGATGATCTTGCCGACCACGTAGGCGCCCTTGTTGCGGAAGAACAGGCCCGAGAGCACCTGGAACTGGAAGTTGGCGCGCAGCTTCACATGGTCGAAGTGCGGCTTCATGGCTTCGAGCACCAGATGGGCATCGCGCGCGAGGTCTTCGAACGGCACGCGCAGGTCGAAGTCCGCGATCATGCGCAGCACCTCGGCCTCCATGTTGTCGGCGGTCGGGTAATAGCAGCGGTAGGTGGGCAGGGCCCGCGGCTCGTCGTTCTCGATGTACTCGGTGGACACGGCCGGGCGCACGAAGATGAAGTCGTTCTGGAAATACGCGCGCTGCAGGATCTTGGTACAGACCGAGTTGAAGAAGGTCTCGGCCAGCTCGGGCTGGTGGTGGTTCACCAGCAGCCCGATGTAGTGCAGCTTGACCTGTTCCCACACGTCCATGGCCCGTTCGTCGGCCTTGAACTCCTTGTGCAGCCGCATCACGCATTCGTTCACGCGCAGGTCGTAGAACTCGATGCGCTCGCGCTGCGCGCGCTGCTGACCGCGCCAGTCGCGCGTCTCGAAGCGGTGTTTGGCGCGTGCCGACTCGGTGCGGAACAGCCGGTAGTGCCGGTTGAAGCCGTCCATCATCGCCTTGGCGATGTCGTAGGCCACCGTGGAATCGAGTCGCTGGGGGAACATGCCGGGCCTTGTGTCGGCAAGCTCAGGCGGCCGTGTCCCGGCGCTTGGCGGCCACGCCCGCCAGGGCGGCCTGGTAGATGGACTCCAGCCCTCCGGCGCCGTCCACCGTCATCAGCATGTCGCGCAGCAGGCCGTCGCTCAAGGCGTAGACCCAGGCGTGCAGCGTGAGCGCCTGGCCGCGCGCCCAGGCGTCCTGCACCACCGTGGTCTGTGCCACGTTCATCACCTGCTCGATGGCGTTGAGCTCGCACAGCACCTCGACCCGGAAGTCCTCGGGTGTGGCCGCGATGAGCGCGGCATGGCGGTCGCGCACGTCCTTGATGTGGCGCAGCCAGTTGTCGGCCAGGCCCACGCGGGTGTCATTCAGCGCGGCCTTCACGCCGCCGCAGCCGTAGTGCCCCACCACCATCAGGTGTTTCACCTGCAACTGGTCCACCGCGAACTGGATGGTGGACAGACAGTTCAGATCGGTGGGCACCACCACGTTGGCCACGTTGCGGTGCACGAACACCTCGCCCGGCGCCAGGCCGGTGATCTGGTTGGCCGGCACGCGGCTGTCGGAACAGCCGATCCACATGTACTGTGGGCTTTGCTGGGCCAGCAGATCGGTGAAGAAGGTGGGCTTCTCGCGAACCATGGCCGCAGCCCATTCGCGGTTGTGGTCAAACAGGTCTTGCAGCGTTGAACTCATGGGGCATCCGGTGGGGGTGGAACAGCGTGGCCATTGTCGGGCAAGGCCGTTTCACCCCGACTTCCATTGTGTTTCAGCAGGTCTCGGCAAACAGCTCGCGCCCGATCAGCATGCGACGGATTTCACTGGTGCCGGCACCGATCTCGTACAGCTTGGCGTCGCGCCACAAACGGCCCAGCGGGTACTCGTTGATGTAGCCGTTGCCGCCGTAGATCTGCACGCCCTCGCCCGCCATCCAGGTCGCCTTCTCGGCCGTCCAGAGGATGACCGAGGCGCAGTCCTTGCGCACCTGGCGCACGTGGTCGGTGCCCAGCAGGTCGAGGTTCTTGGCGACCGTGTAGGCAAAGCTGCGCGCGGCCTGCAGCACGGTGTACATGTCGGCCACCTTGCCCTGAATGAGCTGGAACTCGCCGATGCTCTGGCCAAACTGCTTGCGGTCGTGGATGTAGGGGATCACGTTGTCCATGACCGACTGCATGATGCCCAGCGGCCCGCCGGTGAGCACGGCGCGCTCGTAGTCCAGGCCCGACATCAGCACCTTGGCGCCCATGTTCAGGCCACCCAGGATGTTCTCGGCCGGCACCTCCACGTTCTGGAACACCAGTTCGCCGGTGTGGCTGCCGCGCATGCCCAGCTTGTCGAGCTTCTGTGCGATGGAGAAACCGGGCATGCCTTTTTCGATCAGGAAGGCGGTGACGCCGCGTGCGCCCATCTCGGGCTCGCTCTTGGCGTAGACCACCAGGGTGTCGGCGTCCGGGCCGTTGGTGATCCACATCTTGTTGCCGTTGAGCAGGTAATAACCGCCCTTGTCTTCGGCCTTGAGCTTCATGCTGATCACGTCGGAGCCGGCACCGGGTTCGCTCATGGCGAGCGCGCCCACGTGTTCGCCGCTGATCAGCTTGGGCAGGTATTTGGCCTTCTGCGCGTCGGTGCCGTTGCGGTTGATCTGGTTCACACACAGGTTGCTGTGCGCGCCGTAAGAGAGGCCGACCGAGGCGCTGGCGCGGCTGATCTCTTCCATGGCGACCATGTGCGCGAGGTAGCCCATGTTGGCGCCACCGTACTGCTCGGGCACGGTGATGCCGAGCACGCCCAGCTCGCCCATCTTGCGCCAGCAGTCCATGGGGAACTGGTCGCTCTTGTCGATCTCGGCGGCGCGGGGCGCGATCTCGGCCTGCGCAAATTCACGCACCGCGTCGCGCAGCGCGTCGATGTCTTCACCGAGCTGGAAATTGAGGCCGGGCAGGTTGTTCATGGGGGGTCTCCGGTTTTGCGTGGGATGTTGAGGCGTGAAGGCGAGGGGTTCCAGCTCTTGCCCCCTCTCCCTCTGGGAGAGGGTTGGGGTGAGGGCCGGCATGGGAAAAATTTCAGTAGGTCTTGGGCACAGGCACCAGTGTCTGCTGCATCACCGCGCAGTCCGAGCGCCGGCCGTCCGCCGCCACGTGCACCACCTCGGCGGCGGTCACGATGATGCGTTTGCCGGCCTTGGTGACACGGCCCGTGGCCTGCAGCTCACCGCCCTGGAAGGCCGCGAGGAAGTTGATCTTGTATTCCACGGTCGTGACCTCCATGCCCTCGGGCGCCACGGTCAGGGCCGCGTAGCCACCGGCGATGTCGGCCAATGCGCCCATGGCGCCGCCGTGAAAGCCGCCCTGCTGCTGCGTCACACGGTCGGAGTACGGCAGCGCCAGCGTGACCGTGCCCGGCGCGACGGCCAGCAGGCGCACACCCAATTGCACCATCATGCCCTGGCGCTCCAGGCTGGCCTGCACGCGCTGGCGCAGGGCCTCGTGATCGGGGGTAGGATGTGTCATGGCAGGTCGGTTTTTTGATTTACGTTTACGTAAACGTCAATTATGACCGAGGTCTCCAATCCCCCGCAAGCCGGGGCACACTTACAAGGTCAGTCGAATGCCTAAAAGGGCCATTCACCCCAGAAGCCCACCATGCGCGTCACCACCACCGAAGCCAAGAACCGATTTGGCAGCCTTTGCGCCCAAGCCAAGCGTGAACCGGTGTTCGTGGACAACGCCGGCCAGATCGACAGCGTCATTCTCTCGGCCGAGCACTACCAGGCGCTGCAGGCCAACCAGGACAAAACCAGCCGCGCCGCGCGCAAGAAGGCTTTCGAAGCCGAGTTCGGCGACTGGATCGCGGCACAGAACGACTGGGTGGAAGCCCACGGCATTCCCGGCGCCGACTTGCGCCCTTGGTGATCCGTCCATGGCGCAATACGATGTTTTCCCCAACCCCAGCGCAAGCGCCTGGAACGGCATCCAGCATCCCCTACGTCGTGGTAATCCAGAGCGATCTGCTCGACGCCTTGAGCACCCGCCTGACCGTGCCGCTGGCCACGCTGGCGTTCGCGGGCAAGGTGCCCACGGCCTTGTGCCCGACCATCACGGTCAAGGGCGAACGCCTGCACGCCCTGGCCCACTACGCCGCGCCCCTGCCCTCCAAGGCACTGCGCCGCCCGGTTGGCAACGTGGCGGCGCACGCCAGCGCCCTGGTCGCAGCGATGGACGTGGTGTTGTCGGGCGTGTAGAGGTCAGGATGTCGGGTCTCCATGAACTGCTTCTATTGAAGGAAAGCGCTGATGTTGTTGATCGTTCAGTTTGAAGACATTTATGCCGACCAACCTGAGCGCCTATCTGACCGGGCCTCGCTCATGGCCGCACATTTGAAGTTCCTTGAAGAACAGGGAGATCGGGTTGTCGCTTCTGGCGCGCTGCGCGAAACGGAAGACGGCATACCCCGCGGTGGCATCTGGATACTGAACATGGAAAGCAAGGCTGCCGCTGAGGCGCTCTACCAAGAAGACCCGTTTTGGAAAGCCGGGCTGCGCAAATCGGTCTGCGTCAGCGTATGGGCCAAAGCGTTCTGGTCCCCCGCGTTTTCCGAATGCATGAAGGCCATCACACCCACGTAAGGGCGCCGTCGATGTCTTCACCGCGTCAGGCAGAAACCAGCCTTGAGAGCAGCAGGCGCGTGGCCTTCTCATACGGCGCGGCGGCCTCGCCGGCGCGCGGCCAACAGGCCAGGAGCCTGCTGCTCAACTTCGAGGTGGATGACGTGGACGCTGAATATCAGCGCGCCGTCGCGCAGGGCCTGCCCATGCTGCTGGCGCTGCGCGACGAGGACTTCGGCCAGCGCCACTTCATCGTGCAGGACCCGAATGGCGTGATGATCGACGTCATCCAGCCGATCCCGCCGAGCGAAGCCTTCCTGAGCCAGTACGCGGAAGGGGCGGCCGCAGGCGGCGCCGCTTGAGGCGGTTTCCCCTTCAGACTGCGCGCGCCAGATACACCAGCACCAGGCCCACCGCCGCCGGCAGGGCCTGCACAAAGAGAATCTTGCGGCTGGCGGTGACCGCGCCGTACAGGCCGGCCACCAGCACACAGCCCAGGAAGAACACCTTCACCCCGAAACCATCGGGGCCCAGCAGCAGCCCCCAGATCAGGCCCGCGGCCAGGAAGCCGTTGTACAGCCCCTGGTTGGCCGCCAGCACCTTGGTGAGCGCGGCCTTCTCCGGCGTGTTGCCGAAGGCCTTCAGGCCGGCCGGCTTGTCCCACAGGAACATCTCCAGCACCAGAAAGTAGATGTGCAAGAGCGCGACAAGACCGATGACGATGCTGGCGATGAGTGACATGGAAAGTCCTGCAAAAAAGGGGCCGCCATCGTAGCAGCGCTGCCCCCGCGTCAGACCGGCTGGCCGGGCTTGAGCGTCTTCTCCACCTTGGCCAGCAGCGCCCGCGCCTCTTTCTCGTGCACCTTCACCTCGTCGAGGTTGGCCACCAGATCGGCCATCTGCTCTTCGAGCTGGCGCTTGTGGTCGGCCAGCACGGTGAGGAACTTGCGCAGCTGCGGCCCGGTGTCGCGCGGGCTGTCGTACATGTCGATGATCTCTTTGGCCTCGGTCAACGACAGCCCCAGGCGCTTGGCGCGCAGCGTGAGCTTCAGGCGAGTGCGGTCGCGCGCGCTGTAGACGCGGTTGCGCCCGCCCGGGCCTTCGCGCTGCGGTTGCAGCAGGCCCATGTCTTCGTAAAAGCGGATCGCGCGCGTGGTCAGGTCGAACTCGCGGGCCAGATCGCTGATGGTGTAGGTCGGGTTGCTCGCCATGGGAGGGTGGGGTCTTGTCGACTGGCGGACACCGGATCGGGACCCCGCTCCGTAGAATGCCCAGCATATTGACGTTTACGTCAACGTCAGTCGTCGGCATCTTAACGGAATCCACACCGCATGAATCCCCCCACCCGAGAGCAGCTCGAAGCCCGCCTGCACTACCCGCTGGGCGACGCGCTGCCCGAAGCCGGCCACACGCTCACCGTGGCGCCCGGCGTGAAGTGGATCCGCATGGCGCTGCCGTTTGCGCTGGACCACATCAACCTCTGGCTGCTGCGCGACGCGCTGGACGGCCGCGAGGGCTGGACGGTGGTGGACTGCTGCATCACGCACGAGCGCTCGAAAGCGCAGTGGGAGCAGATCTTCGCGAACGAGCTCGACGGCCTGCCCATCCTGCGCGTGATCGTCACCCACATGCACCCGGACCACATCGGGCTGGCGCACTGGCTGTGCGAGAGGTGGTCGTGCATGCTGTGGGTGAGCGCCACCGACTACAACTCGGCGCGCATCGGCTCGCAGAGCACGACCGGTTTCGGCGGCGCGAGCGCAGCGGACTTTTTCGCATCGCACGGTCTGACCGACCCCGACAGCCTGGAAAAAATCCGGGGCCGGGCGAGCTACTACCCCAGCATGGTGCCGGCCGTTCCCCCGAGCCACCGCCGCCTGATGGACGGACAGACCGTGTCCATCGGCGGGCGCGCCTGGCGCTGCATCAGCGGCCACGGCCACGCGCCGGAGCACATCGCGCTGTATGGCGACGAGCTGCAGTTGCTCATCAGCGGCGACATGGTGTTGCCGCGCATCAGCACCAACGTGAGCGTGTACGACGTGGAACCCGAGAGCGACCCGCTGCTGCTGTTTCTGGAGTCGCTCGACAAATACCTGCCGCTGCCCGAGGCCACGCTGGTGCTGCCCTCGCACGGCAAGCCCTTCACCGGGCTGCACGAACGCATCCAGCAGCTGAAAGACCACCACGCCGAACGCCTGGCCGAGCTGCTCGACGCCTGCCGCGCCGGCCCCATCAGCGGCGCGGACGCGATTCCCGTGCTGTTCCAGCGCGAGCTGGACCTGCACCAGACCACCTTCGCCATGGGCGAAGCGGTCGCGCATCTGCACCGGCTGTGGTTTGCCGGGCAGGTGCGGCGTGAGCGCGATGCGCAAGGCATCTGGCGATTTTTGGCTCCCCCCGCGCCGCCTTCGGCGTCACCCCTCTAGGGGCGTCACCAGCGGCCCGGCCAAGCCGGTTCCGCGGTGACCTGGCGAGAGATCTGGCGCCGGGCCGCCCCTAGCCAAATCTGCCTCATCGGGGGGCAGCGACCGCGCAGCGGCGCAGCCCCGGGTTCCCGCCAACGGCGGGAGCACGCTCGGGGGCCTCATTCCCCGAGCGGCACCGCCGCCCGCTTGAGCGCGCGCCGCCGCTCCAGGTGGTCCGGCATCACGCTGGCCACCACGTCCCAGAACTGCGGGCTGTGGTCCATGTGGCGCAGGTGGCTGAGCTCGTGCACCACCACGTAGTCCACCATGTCCATGCGCAGGTGGATCAGGCGCCAGTTCAGGCGGATGGTGCGGTCGGCGCTGGCGCTGCCCCAGCGCGTGCCGGCGCTGGACAGGCGCAGCTTCTCGTAGCGCACACCGAGCAACGGCGCGAAATGGTCGAGCCGCTCGGCGAACACGCGCTTGGCCTGGCGCATCAGCCAGGCCTGGGCCGCATCGCGGATCTGCGCTTCGCTGGCGTTGCCCGCCAGCCCCAGGCGCAGCGTGCCCGGCCCATCGGCGGCGGGCTCCAACACCGCCCCCACCTGCGCGAAGCCGTGCGCCGGGTCCAGCATCAACCGCAAGCGCTGGCCCAGAAAGTCCAGCTCGGCGCCATCGGCCCAGACCGTGCGCGAGCGCTCCAGCTCACCCGCGCGCTCGCGGGCCCGGCGCAGTTTTTCCAGCACCCAGCCGGCCTTGTCGTGCAGCAGCGCCTCGACCTCTCCCACCGGCGTCCAGCGCGGCGCGCTCACGCTCAGGCCATCGGGCCCCACCGACAGCCCGATGGTGCGGCGCTTGCCGCGCTTGAATTCGTAGGCCACCTCGCAGCTGTCCAGCCGCAGCAGCCGGTTGGCGCGCGGGTGGTGCCAGGTGCCGGGCTGGAACACCTGGTTCAGCGGCTCGGCGGGTGGCGCATCGGGCCGGGGCCTCGCCACGGGCGCGGGCGGCCTGGGCGGCGGCACGGGCTCGGGCCCGGTCAGAAAATCCAGCGCCAGCTGAACAAAGCGCTGCATGGACTCAGTCCCACCCCGAGCGAGATGTCCGCAACCAGGATGCGGTGGAACCGGCTTTGCCGGGCCACTCGCATCGCCCCCTTGAGGGGGTGACGCGCTGCAAGCGCGGCGCGGGGGTGGGCTCGTCCAGCGCGGGGGTGCTCACTGATACGCCTCCGGGTCAAGGCGCCGCATTTCGGCCTCGATCCAGTTCTCCACCTCCAGCATCAGCTCGTCGGGCTTTCGGCCCTGGCTGGGAATCGGTTTTCCGATGGAGAACTCCACCACGCCGGGCTTCTTGATGAAGGCCTTGCGCGGCCAGCATTTGGCCGAGGTCACGGCCACCGGGATCACCGGCGCCCCGGTGCGGATCGCGAGCCGGGTGCCGCCGCTCTTGTACGTGCCCTTCTGCCCGCGTTCAATCCGCGTGCCCTCGGGAAACATGATCACCCAGGTGCCCTGGTCCAGCAGACGCTGCCCCTGCTGCACCACCTTGGCGAAAGCGCGCGCGCCGTCGGCGCGGTCGATGTGGATCATGTCCATGCGCGCCATGGCCCAGCCGAAAAACGGCACGCGCAGCAGCTCTTTCTTGAAGACAAAGGCCAGAGGGTGCGGCATCAGCGCGGCCATGCTGAAGGTCTCCCAGAGCGACTGGTGCTTGACCAGCAGCACCGCGGGCGCCGTGGCGCCCACCGGCAGGTTCTCGAACCCGATCACCCGGTTGTGAATGCCCAGGATCACCGTGCCGCCGTCCACCGCCAGCTTGAGCCAGCGCGCGCACATCCAGTAGATGCGCTCGGGCTTCATGAACGGCGCGGCCACCACCACCGCCAGCGCCCACGGGATCACGGTCACCACCATGAACAACAGGTGCAGAACGGCGCGCAGGAAGTTGATGACGATCATGGAGGGCAGTATGGGTTCAGAAGCGGGGGTGTGGTGTTGATGGGGCGTGCGGGCCGGGGAATGGCGCCCGGTCGCTCAGTCGGGCGCCACGGCATCCTGCGCCAGCAGCCAGTCGGCGAAGGCCGGCAGGTCGTCGTGCAGGTGGGTGCCGGGCGGCAGATCGGGGACCAGCACGGCCAGGTCGGCGTCGGCCCCCAGGCCGGTGCGTCCGCGCAGGTGCTCGGACTTGCCGGTCAGCAGCAGGTGCGTCGGGCAGCCGGCCGCCGCGGCCGCCTGCACATGGCGCACCGCGTTGCCCGCCGCCGGCACCTCGTGCAAGGGCACGCCAAAGCGGTCCCCAATCTGATCGAACAGGCCCGGCGCGGGTTTGCGGCAGTGGCAGGCGTCTTCCGGGGCGTGCGGGCAGAAGAACACCGCTTCCACGCGCGCGCCCACCGCCGCCAGCTGGCGGTGCATCTTGGCGTGGATGGCGTTGAGCGACGCCATGTCGAACAGGCCGCGGCCGATGCCCGACTGGTTGGTGGCCAGCACCACCCGCCAGCCCCCGTGGTTGAGCCGAGCCACCGCTTCGAGTGCGCCGGGCAGCGCCTCCCACTCCTCGGGCGACGCGACGTGGTCGTCGCGGCTGCGGTTGAGGGTGCCGTCGCGGTCGAGGATCAGCAGTTTCATGCGGTGCTCCACACAGGTCAGGGCCGCCGCGCCGGGCCGCCCCAAGCAAGGCCGCGCCCCCTCGGGGGGCAGCGACCCGCGCAGCGGTGGAGCGTGGGGGCCATCATGTTGCCAGACGCGACAGATCGGCCACGCGGTTCATGGCCTCGTGCAGGCTCTTGAGCAGGCCCAGGCGGTTGGCCTTGAGCGCCGGGTCGTCGGCGTTGACCATCACGCCATCGAAGAAGGCATCGACCGGCGCGCGCAACGCGGCCAGTGTCATCAGCGAGGCGGTGTAGTCGCCGTTGGCGAACTCGGCGTCGGCCGCCGGCACGGTGGCCTGCATGGCAGCGAACAAGTCCTTTTCGGCGGGCTCCACCAAGCGGGATTCCTGCACCGCGGCGCCCTCGCCTTCGGACTTCTTGAGGATGTTGCCGATGCGCTTGTTGGCCGCGGCCAGCGCGGCGGCAGCGGGCAGCGCGGCGAAGGCGCGCACGGCCTGCAGACGCTGGGCCACTTCGGCCAGGCGCTGCGGGCGCAGGGCCAGCACGGCGTCGACTTCCTGGGCGCTGTAGCCTTGCTCGCGAAGGCTGCCGGCGAGGCGGTCGTAGATGAAATCCGCAAGTTGCTCAGAAACGAACGGGTCCATGTTCCTCGGAACCAAGCCTTCGACAGTTTTCGCGCTACCAGAAACGACTTGGATAACGGCCTTTGCCTTAAGGCCAGTCTCAAACGCATCGTCAAGAGCCTGCACGCCAACCTCAATCAGCCTATTCAGCTCCAGCGGCAAGTCCTTTTCCACCAACATCCGGATCACGCCCAGCGCATGCCGCCGCAGCGCAAACGGGTCCTTGTCGCCGGTCGGCAGGTTGCCGATGCCGAACATGCCGACCAGCGTTTCCAGCTTGTCGGCCAGCGCAACCACCACACCGGTCTGGGTGCGTGGCAACTCGTCGCCGGCGAAGCGTGGCTTGTAATGGTCTTCGATCGCAAAAGCGATGTCTTCGGAGAGGCCATCGTGGCGCGCGTAGTAGCCGCCCATGACGCCCTGCAGCTCGGGGAACTCGCCCACCATGTCGGTCAGCAGGTCGGTCTTGGCCAGTTGCGCCGCGGTGTCGGCGCTGGCGGCCAGCGTGGCGCCGCCCAGTTGCTCACCGATGGCGCGGGCGATCGCGCGCACGCGCTCCACGCGCTCGCCCTGTGTGCCCAGCTTGTTGTGGTAGACCACCTTGCCCAGACCTTCAACGCGCGAGGCCAGTGTCTTCTTGCGGTCCTGGTCAAAGAAGAACTTGGCGTCGGCCAGGCGTGGGCGCACCACGCGCTCGTTGCCGCCGATCACGGCGCTCGCATCGTCCGGGCTGATGTTGCTCACCACCAGGAACCGGTTGGTCAGCTTGCCGTGGGTGTCCACCAGCGGGAAGTACTTCTGGTTGGCCTTCATCGTGAGGATCAGGCATTCCTGCGGCACTTCCAGGAACTGCTCCTCGAAGCCGCAGGTGAGCACATTCGGCCGCTCGACCAGCGCGGTCACTTCGTCCAGCAGGGCCTCGTCCATCAGCACCTCGAAGCCCGGGCCCAAGCGTTCGGCGGCTTGCGCCAACTGCTGCACGATGGCGAAGCGGCGGTCGTTGAAGCTGGCGATCACCGAGCCGTCGGTCAGCAGGGTCTGGGCGTAGCTGTCGGCATCGGCCAGCAGCACGGGCGACTTGGCCGCTTCGAAGCGGTGGCCCTGGGTGGCGTTGCCGGCCGTCAGGCCCAGCGCCTTCACCGGTACCACGCTGCCGCCGTGCAGCGCCACCAGGCCGTGCGCCGGGCGCACGAAGTGCACGCTGCTCCAGCCGGGGAGTTCGCAATCGGTTTCGAGCTGGTAGCTCATGACCTTGGGGATGGGCAGCTTGGCAATCGCTTCGTCCAGCGCCTTCTGCAGGCCCACGGCTAGGTCCACACCGGGTTGCACGCTGTCAAAAAACAGCGCTTCGGCCTTGCCGTCGGGCGCGCGCTTCAAGCCGGCCACGGCCGAGGCGTCGGCGCCCAGCGCACCCAGGCGCTTGAGCAGCGCGGGCGTGGGCTGGCCGTTCGCGTCCAGGCCCACGCTCACCGGCATGAGCTTTTGCGACACGGCTTTGTCGGCGGCGCGCTCGGCCACGGCGGTCACGTGCGCGGCCAGGCGGCGCGGCGATGCGAAGGGCGTCAAAGCCGAGTCGGCGGCGGTCAGGCCCTGGGCCTTGAGTTGTTCAAACAGCACGCCGGCAAAGGCGTCACCCAGCTTCTTGAGCGCCTTGGGCGGCAGCTCTTCCACAAACAGTTCGACGAGGAGGTTTTTTTGTTGACTCATGATGCTGATTCGTTGCGCATTCTGCGGGCACGCGGGCTCAGGCCTGGGCCACCGCGGAACCGGCGCTGCCGGGCCGCTGGTGGCGCCCCCTGGAGGGGGAGGCGCTGAAAGCGCTTCGGGGGTGGGCCATGTCAGGCGGCTTTCTTGTCCATCTGCGCCACCCACTCGCGCGGCGCCATGGGGAAGCCCAGGCGCTCGCGGCTCTCGTAATAGCTCTGGGCCACGCCGCGCGCCAGGTTGCGAATGCGGCCGATGTAGGCGGCGCGCTCGGTCACGCTGATGGCGCCGCGCGCGTCCAGCAAGTTGAAACTGTGCGCGCACTTCAGGACCTGCTCGTAGGCCGGCAGTGCGAGCTGCTGCTCCATCAGGTGCTTGGCCTGTTTCTCGTGGGCGCTGAAGGCGGTGAACAGGAAGTCGGTGTCGCTGTGCTCGAAGTTGTAGGCCGACTGTTCCTTTTCGTTCTGCAGGTACACGTCGCCATAACTCAGCTTGGACCCATCAGCGCCCTGGGTCCACACCAGGTCGTAGACGTTGTCCACGCCCTGCAGGTACATGGCCAGGCGCTCCAGGCCGTAGGTGATCTCGCCGGTGATGGGTTTGCAGTCGATGCCGCCGACCTGCTGGAAATAGGTGAACTGCGTGACCTCCATGCCGTTCAACCAGACCTCCCAGCCCAGGCCCCAGGCGCCGAGCGTGGGGTTTTCCCAGTCGTCTTCCACGAAGCGGATGTCGTTCTTCTTCAGGTCGAAGCCCAGGGCTTCGAGCGAACCCAGGTACAGCTCCAGGATGTTGCTGGGTGCGGGTTTCAGCACCACCTGGTACTGGTAGTAGTGCTGCAGGCGGTTGGGGTTCTCGCCGTAGCGGCCGTCTTTCGGGCGGCGGCTGGGCTGCACGTAGGCGGCCTTCCAGGGCTCGGGGCCGAGCGCGCGCAGGAAGGTGGCGGTGTGGCTGGTGCCGGCGCCGACCTCCATGTCGTAGGGCTGCAGCAGCGCGCAGCCCTGGGCGTCCCAGTAGGACTGCAGTTTCAGAATGATTTGCTGGAAGGTCAACATGGTCGGCATGCCCCGGCCTAGTGGCCGGGTCCGGAAAAGCGGGAACAAACGGGGCGGGATCGCCGGGCTGGCGGGCGGCCAACGGCCACGACCGGGCGCTCGCACAAGGGGCTGATTTTACGGGTGCGGGCGCGAACGCCTACGCCGCCCGGGCGCGGTGCCCGCGGGCGCCGGAGCGGCGCCGCAGCGCGGCCAGCGCCACCACGGCCAGACACAGCCCCCACAACGGCCACAGCCCCCAGCGCGAGGCCCACTGGGCGTAGGGCGTGAGGCCGCTGCGGCCCTGCACCGTGGCCGCGAGGCGCCCGCGCGTCAGGCGGGGCAGCTGGTGCGTGACCACGCCGCGGTGATCGATCACGGCGGTGGCGCCGGTGTTGGTGGCGCGCAGCATGGGCCGCCCCAGTTCCAGCGCACGCAGGCGGGAGATCTGCAGGTGCTGGTCGATGGCGACCGTGTCGCCAAACCAGCCGATGTTGCTCAGGTTGACCAGCACGGTGGGCGCGCGGGCGGGGTCGCCAAACGCGGCGGCCAGCTCTTCGCCAAACAGGTCTTCGTAGCAGATGTTCGCGGCGAGGCGCTGCCCGGCCCAGGCCCACGGTGCCTGCGCGAGCCCGCCCCGGTCGAAATCGCCCAGCGGGATGCGCATCAGGTCGATGAACCAGCGAAACAGCGGGGGCACGAATTCGCCGAACGGCACCAGGTGGTGTTTGTCGTAGCGGTGAAAGCCGGGTTCGGCCGGCAAGGTCTTTTCGGTGGCGGCGAGCGCGCGCGCCGCCGACTCGGGCGAGATGCCCCAGGCGGAATTGGTATAGCCCTGCTCGTAGCTGCCCAGGGGCAGGCCCACCATCGCGCCGACCGGCTGAGCCCCCGACTGCCGCGCCAGCCCCCCCAACAGCGGTTGCCAGAATTCCACGCCCAGTTGTCGGGGCAGCAGGGGAATGGCGGTCTCGGGCGCCACCACCAGCTGGGGGGCGTCGGCACCCGCGCGCGTGGCCTCCGCTATCTGCTGCGGATACCAGTTCAGCGCCTGCGCCAGGCCGGTACCGGGCTCGAACTTCTGGTCCTGGGGAATGTTGCCTTGCAGCAGCCACACGCGCAGTTCCCCACTGGCCGCCGTGCCGCGTTGCCCCAGGTCGCGCCAGCGCTCGCCCGCGAACAGGCTGAGCAGCAGGGCGCCCAGCAACAGCAGGCCGAGCCACGAACCCACCAGACCGGGCTGCCCCGCCGACAGGCGCCGCCCCCCGGGGCGACGCCCCGGCGCGGGCTGGCGCGCCGGGCCGAGCAACCAGCGCCGGGCCTGGTTGCCCAGGCCGGTCAACAGCGAGGCCAGGGCATAGGCCAGCAGGGCGGCCAGGGCGCCCATGCCGTACACGCCCACCCAGGGCGCCCAGGCGGCCATCAGGTCCACCTGCGCATAGCCACCCGCGCCCCAGGGAAAACCGGTCAGCCAGCGCCCGCGCACCAGTTCGGCCAGGGTCCATACCGCGGCGAAAAGGACCGCCTGCGCGCTGCGCGAGCGCGGCGCGCAGGCCACCAGAAGCGCCGCCGCCAGCGCGTAGTACAGCGCCAGAAACGCCGCCAGTGCCAGCACCGCCAGCGCGGCCAGCCAGGCCGCCAGCCCCCCGTAGGTGTGCATGGAGACAAACAGCCACCAGAAAGTACCCACCAGCCAAGCGGTGGCAAACAGCCAGCCCCGCCAGGCGGCGGCGCGGGCGCCCCCCGCGTGCTGCAGCGCCAGCACCAGCAGGGCCAGGCTGGCGATCTGCAGCCAGCCGCTGGGTTGCCCCGGCGTGAGGCCCGGCACGCTCCAGCCCGCCAGGGGCCAGGTCAGCGACGCGGCCTGCAGCGCGCCGGCCAGCACACAGACCAGCAACCACCCCAGGCCGCTGCCGCGCGCCGGGCGACCCGGCGGCTGGCCACTGAGGGGAGAGAAACTCGAAGGCGTGTGCAGGTTGCCGAACAGACTGCGCATGGGATGTGAGTCCGGAGGGCTCACTCGCCCGAAGGGAGCGTCATCACTTTGAACCACTTGACCGCGCCACCCTTGGTGTGCAGCACGACAAAGCGCAGGTGCTCGATTTCGTGGAACTCGCCGCGTTTGGGCACGTGGCCCATGGTGTGCGCGATCAGGCCGCCGATGGTGTCGAAATCGACCTCGGGCAGCTTCAGGCCAAAGGACTCGTTGATGCGTTCGACCGGCGTGTCGCCACTCACGCGCCAGGTGCTGTCGGCCAGGGCGAAGATGTCGCCCTCGTCTTCGGCCACGTCGAATTCGTCTTCGATTTCGCCGACGATTTCTTCCAGCACGTCCTCGATGGTGATGAGGCCGGCCACACGGCCGAACTCGTCGATGACGATGGCCAGGTGGTTGCGGTTGCCGCGGAACTCGCGCAGCAGGTCGTTCAGGCCCTTGCTCTCGGGCACGAAGGTGGCCGGGCGCAACAGCGCGCGGATGTTGAGTTCGGGCGCGCGCTGCAGTTTGAGCAGGTCTTTGGCCAGCAGGATGCCGATGATGTTCTCGGTGTCGCCCTCGTACACCGGAAAGCGCGAGTGCGCGGTGTCGATGACCTGGTGCAGCAGTTCGTCGTAGGGCGCATCGATGTTGAGCACATCCATGCGCGGAGCCGCCACCATCACGTCACCGGCGGACATGTCGGCGATGCGGATCACGCCTTCGAGCATCACGCGCGACTCGGCGTTGATGATGTCGTTGTCCTCGGCGTCGGCGAGCGTTTCGATCAGCTCGTCCTTGGAGTCCGGCCCGGGGTGAATGAACTCCGCGAGCTTTTGCAGGAAACCGCGTTTGTCTTCGTGCCGCAGGCTGCGCTGCGGCCCACTACTGGGAGGGTTGTCGGCCACGGGGGAAAGGGTTGGTTGAGACAGCGGCAAAGGATACCGCATGCGCATGACGTGGGCCACAGCCAGCGGAATCAGGGGTGGCCCAGGCCAGCACATGCGGCGGAACCGGCTTCGCCGGGCCGCTCGCGTGGTCCCCCTTCCAAGGGGGAAGCCGAGTCAGCGGCGCTGGGGCTTATCGCACCCGTTCTCGCGCTTCCCGAACGCCCTGGCGGATTTCCTGCAGCAGGCCCAGCACGCTCCAGAACTGTTTGGCCTGGGCCTTGAGGTGGTAATCGGTGATGGCGACCTGCTGGTTGACCAGCTCGGTCACACGCGAATCAAAGTCGGCCGGCGGCAGGCGCAAGTGGGCTTCGCTTTCCGGGCCATCGCGCTCGATAAGCGCGCCGGCACGCCGGGCGATCTTGAGCATGGCGGTGTTTTCCGTCAGGGCATGGACAAACAGCTGGCTCACGCCTTCGTTGCGGGCGTGCATGACCGCGCGCTCGAACAGGCGGCGGCCGTACCCCCGGCCACGCGCTGCCCGGGCCACCGAAACACCAAACTCGGCGCAGCTGGTGCAGCTCGGGTCCACCGAAAAGGCCAGGTGCGCCATGGCGATCAGTTTCAGCTTGCGGTTGAAGATGCCAAACAGCTCGTCGCGCTCGAAGTTCAGCTGGTGCACGTAGCGGCGGATCTGCTCGTCGTTCGCGGCGTAGCCGAAACGCAGGTAGCGGTCGTGCGGCTCCAGCGACAGCAGATGGGCCGCGATGTGCTCGATCTGCCCGGAGCCGATGGAGCGGATGGGCACCACCACCGAACCCGTGCCCGGCGCGGAGGTGGCTTTGGGTTCGTCGCGCGTCGGCGCGGGCGCGGCCAGCGGCGCCCGAGCAACGGGCGGGGCCGACTTGAACCAGGAAGCGGGGTTGAGCATGCGGGGAATATAAGGGTTTTCCCTATATCGACAAGGACATGGCTCACGAAAGACCCCACAACCCGACGGAAGGGTGAGAGGCCTTTGCCAGGGGGCCTCTACAGCGGCAAGGCGGTGGTGCTCTTCACGCGGTCCATCACGAAACTGGTCTTGCAGTCCTGCACGCTGGGGTGTTTGAGCAAGGTGTCCATCATGAAGCGCGAATACGCGGCCATGTCGGCCACCACCAGCCGCAACTGAAAGTCCATCTCGCCGGTGAGCGCCACGCATTCCACCACCTCGGGCCAGCCCAGCACACTGGCGCGGAACTGGTCCATCGGGTTGCGTTTGGCGCTCTCGGCGTGTTTTTCCAGCCGCACGTTCACATAGGCGGTGAGCCCCAGGCCCACGGCCTCGGGTTTCACCAGGGCCACGTAGCGATCGATCACGCCCGCGTCCTCCAGCCGCTTCACCCGGCGCAACACCGCGCTGGGCGACAGGCCCACGGCCTCGGCGATGAGTTCGTAGGTGGCCCGGCCATCGGCCTGGAGACTGCGCAAGATGTGGCGGTCGAGCTTGTCAAGTGCTTGCATATTTTGAATTTAGCAGGATTCCTGCGAAAAGGACAAACGGTACGCCCCAAAACGCTGGAATCGTGACAACCTGCGCCGATACAGTGGCGGATCACTTTCTTCCCCACACGGAGACAACCATGAACGCTGCCTTGCCCCTTTCCGCGACCGCCGATGCCACCGAATGGGCCAACCCCATGGGCACCGACGGCTTCGAGTTCATCGAATACGCCGCACCCGACCCCGTCGCGATGGGCGCCCTGTTCGAACGCATGGGCTTCAAGCCGGTCGCGAAGCACCGCCACAAGGCCGTCACGCTGTACCGCCAGGGCGAGATCAATTTCATCATCAACGCCGAACCCGATAGCTTCGCCCAGCGTTTTGCCCGCCTGCACGGCCCCAGCGTCTGCGCCATCGCCTTCCGCGTGCAGGACGCCAAGGCCGCGTACGAGCGCGCCATTTCGCTCGGCGCCTGGGGCTACGCGCACACCGCAGGCCCGGGCGAGCTGAACATCCCGGCCATCAAGGGCATAGGCGACTCGATCATCTATTTCATCGACCGCTGGCGCGGCAAGAACGGCGCGAAGGAAGGCGAGATCGGCAACATCGGCTTCTACGACGTCGACTTCTACCCCCTGCCGGGCGCCGAGCTGAACCCGGTCGGCCATGGCCTGACCGTCATCGACCACCTGACGCACAACGTGCACCGCGGTCGCATGGCCGAGTGGGCCGGCTTCTACGAGCGCATCTTCAATTTCCGCGAGGTGCGTTACTTCGACCTGGAAGGCCAGCAGACCGGCATCAAAAGCAAGGCCATGACCAGCCCCTGCGGCAAGATCCGCATCCCGATCAACGAAGAAGGCAACGACAAGGCCGGCCAGATCCAGGAGTACCTGGACCGCTACCATGGCGAGGGCATCCAGCACATCGCCCTTGGCTCAACCGACCTGCCGGCCACGGTGGACGCGCTGGAACTCAGCGGCGTGAAGCTGCTGGCGACGGGTGACACCTACTACGAGTTGCTGGACAAGCGCATCCCCGGCCACGGGGAGAACGTGGCCGAACTCCAGCAGCGCAACATTCTGGTGGATGGCCATCCGGGTGAGCTGCTGCTGCAGATCTTCAGTGAGAACCAGTTGGGCCCGATCTTCTTCGAGTTCATCCAGCGCAAAGGCAACCAGGGCTTTGGCGAGGGGAATTTCAAGGCGCTGTTCGAGAGCATGGAGCTCGACCAGATGCGCCGCGGCGTGCTGAAGGCCTGACCGCCGCCGGCGGGTTGGCCGGCCCGGTCGTTCGCGGGCCACCCTGAGCAGCGGGATCACCGGGCTTCAGCGCCGGCGATCCCATGCGAGATCGCGCGGCGGTGCCGGGCCTGTCGCTCTGACCAATGGACTAGGAAACCGCGCGCTCGCCCGATGGGTTCGCGGTCGATGTGCGCAACGCCAGCGACCCGCGCACCACCTCGGGGTGGAACGCCATCGCCACGTGCGCCGCGCCGATGACCAGACGGTTGTCGGCCCCGGGCAGCGTGGCGGTGGACGCCGGGAAGACGATGTTGTCGGTGTTCGAGTACCAGCAGGTGAACCCGGCGTAGGTGGCTTGCGGCGCCTTCTGGGCTTCGCGTTGCTGCAGGCCCCGCAACCACCCGTTGTCCCGCCGCATCTGGCGCCCGTTGGTCACCCGGCTGAATTGCGCGAGCCAGGTGCCGGCGTGAGGGCTGCCGATGGTCACCACATGACGGACCCGCGCCCCCACGTCCGGTGTCGCCGCCAGCCAGGCGCGTGCCGCCAGGCCACCCATGCTGTGACAGACCAGCAGCGGCGGCTGTCCGGTCAGGGCCTGGGCGCGGCACACGGCATCGTCGATGAGCGGCACGTAGTCGTCGATGGAGCCGAACACCGGCTCCAGATTGACCGAGGTGTAGGGCACGCCCAGAGCGCGCAGTTCGCGCATCCACGGCAACCACAGGCCGCGGTTGCACACGAAGCCGTGAACAAACACCACCGCAGGCCCCGTATCGCCGACCGTCTGAGGCGCCTCGTCATCCGGCAGGCAGCGCCAGCGAAATGGCTGGCGCCACGAAAACACCTGCGGCGCCACCCGCACCTCCTGCCACCAGGCCCCCACCAGCTCTGCGGCGCTCGCGCGCGGCGCCGGGTCGCCCTGGTTGACCCGGGCCACGGCAAGAAACTCCACCGCGAGCACGATCGCATAGCCAAACACCAGCACCGCCGCCCCGGCGAGCGCCAAAAACGGCGACCGTTCCCACATCAGCCAGCCCCAAACCCCCACCAAGGCCACGGTGGTGAGCACAATGGCCTGCTGCATCCGCGCCAGACCTGAAGGAGCGCGCCCTAGGGCGGACCGGTCGTGCAGGGGTTGGGGGTTCTGAGTCATTTTTGGACTATCGCACGTGCAGCGACGTGGCGCACGGTCCTGGCTAGAGCCATGTCTCTATGCCTCCAGCGCCCTCGCACGGCTAGACTGGTCGCGCCATGAGCCACACCCACCCCGCCGCAGAACAGATCCGGGCCCATCTGGCCCGGGTCACGCACCTGCGTGAACAAGCCCACACCGCCGGCCTGGCCCAGGCGGTGCACGAGGTCAAGCAGCTGCAGGCACGACGCTTTCGGGGGACTTATGCCGACTGGCTGTCCCACCCCAGCTATGGCGCAGCGACCCGCTTCTTTCTGGAAGAGTTGTACGGCGAGCACGACTTCACCCAACGCGACGAACAGTTCGGCCGCATCGCCGGAGCCATCGAACGGCTGTTTCCCGAAGCGGTGGCCCAGCTGGCGGTGGACATGGCAGAAACCCATGCCCTCACAGAGACGCTGGATCAGCAACTGGCGCACCACTGGCTGGCCCTGGATCCCGGAATGCCCGCGGCCGAGCGCTACATCCTCAGTTGGCGGCGCACGGGGGAACGCCCCCAACGCGAGCGGCAACTGGCGGTGGTGCAACACATGGGCCGGGAGCTGCAACGCCTGACCCGCATGAAGTCCCTGTTGATCGCGCTCAAGCTGATGCGCCGCCCCGCCCAGGCCGCCGGTCTTTCGGCACTGCAACAGTTTCTGGAAGACGGGTTCGAGGCCTTTGGCGTTCTGGGCGACGCCACACCGTTTCTGGCCACCATCGCTCAACGGGAGAGCCTTTGGATCGAGCGGCTGTTCGAGGAAGACCTCGCGGTTTGCCAGCGGGGATTGAGCAGCGAGCTCGCCCGAGCCTGAGTGGCGTGATGATCTGACCTGAGCTTTGGGCGACAGCACCCTAGGGCTGGCCCTGTGTGCCGCGAAAAGGGGGGCCTCCAGAATGGCGCGATCCACAACGATTCCGCCCCGGCTCTCATGAACGCACCCTGGCTGTCCCACTACCCTCCCGGTGTTCCGCACGACGTCGAGCCCGAACAGGTCCGCTCGTTGGCCGTGCTGCTCGAAGAATCGCTGCGCAAGAACGCGCGCCGCCCCGTATCGGTCTGCATGGAACGCTGGATGTCCTATGGCGAACTGGACCACCACAGCGCCGCCCTGGGCGCCTGGCTGCAGGCGCGCGGACTGCCTGCGGGCGCACGGGTTGCCGTCATGCTGCCCAACGTGCCGCAGTTTCTGGTGGCGATGGCGGCCATCGTGCGGGCGGGCTACACCGTCGTCAACGTGAACCCGCTGTACACCGCCCGCGAGCTTGAACACCAGCTCAAAGACAGCGGCGCAGAAGCCATCGTCATTCTGGAGAACTTCGCCACCACGCTGGAAGCCGTCATCGACCACACCGCCGTTCAGCATGTGGTGGTGGCCAGCCTGGGCGACCTGCTGGGCTTCTGGTATGGCCGCTGGCTCAGCTTCGCGGTGCGCCACCTGGCGAAGATGGTACCCGCCTACAAGCTGGCGAAGAGCGGTCCGCTGGGCCCCCGCACCATTGTCAGCTTTCGCCATGCGCTGGCAGAGGGAGCCACACTCACGCTCAAACCCAGTACGGCAACCCTCGATTCGGTGGCTTTCCTGCAATACACCGGTGGCACCACCGGCTTGTCGAAGGGCGCGGTGCTGACGCATCGCAACATCGTTGCCGCCGTCCTGCAGGCCGATGCCTGGTTCCAACCAGCCCTGGCGCGCGTGGGAGAAATACACAACACCAACGCCGTCGCGGCCCTACCGCTGTATCACATCTTCGCACTCACCTTGAGCCTGTTGACCATGCGCTGGGGCGCCCATATGACGCTGATCCCGAACCCACGCGACGTCGCTCAGTTCGTGGCCACACTCAAGCGCCGTCCGTTCCACCTCCTGCCCGCCGTCAACACCCTGTTCAACGCACTGTTGCAGAACCCACAGTTTCGCCAGCTCGACTTTTCCAGTCTGGCGTTGTCCCAGGCCGGTGGCATGGCAGCGTCCGAGGCCACGGCCAGAGACTGGCTGGCGATCACGGGCTGCCCCATGATCGAAGGCTGGGGCATGAGCGAGACCTGTGCCATCGGCACCAACAACCCTGTGACCAACCGCGAGTTCAGTGGCACCATCGGCCTGCCGCTACCGGGCATCACCATCGCCATCAAGGACGACGAAGGAAACGACCTCCCCCAAGGCACAGCCGGTGAGATCTGCATTCGGGGACCCAACGTGATGACCGGTTACCACAACCAACCCGAAGAATCCGCCCGTGCGTTCACACCCGATGGCTTCATGCGCACCGGCGACGTGGGCATCATGGACCCGCGCGGATACACCCGCATCGTGGATCGCAAGAAGGACATGATTCTGGTTTCGGGCTTCAACGTCTTCCCCAACGAACTGGAAAACGTCATTGCCTTGTGCCCGGGCGTGCTGGAATGCGCCGCCATCGGCGTCGAAGACGCCAAACAAGGGGAGGCGATCAAGGTTTTCGTGGTCCGAAGCGACGCCAGCTTGCGTGAGGAAGACGTGGCCCGCTACTGCCACGACAACCTCACCGGCTACAAGCGGCCCAAATACATCGAGTTCAGGGATGAATTGCCAAAAACAAACGTCGGCAAGATCCTGCGACGTGCCCTGCGGGCGGTGAACTGAATGCTCGCCATGGCTTGCACATGAGCCGTCCGGCCATTTCCAATGTGTTCGCTGCTGCGGGTGTCACCGTTTTCGAGCGCGGCTGGCTGTCGGCGAACAACGTCCTGCTGCAGGGCGATGGACCCAGTGCCCTGATCGACTCCGGGTATGGCAGCCATGCCCAGCAGACCGTGGCACTCGTGAGCCAGTCCCTTGGGCACTCCACACTGGATCTGCTGCTCAACACCCACTTGCACAGCGACCACTGTGGTGGCAACGCAGCGCTCCAGGAGCGCTACCCGGCCCTGCAGACCTGGATTCCCCCGGGGCAGGCCGATGCCGTCGATCGCTGGGACACCGTTGCGCTGACGTATGCCACCACAGGGCAAGAGTGCCCCAGGTTCACCCAGCAAGGCCTATTAAGGCCTGGATCCACGGTGCGACTTGGCTCCCTCGATTGGGAGATCCATGCGGCCAAAGGGCATGACCCTCATTCCATCATTCTGTTTCAACCTGCCATGAGATTGCTGATCTCCGCAGACGCTCTATGGAACAACGGATTTGGCGTGGTGTTTCCCGAACTGGAGGGCGTGGCCGCATTTGACGAAGTCGCTCAGACGCTGGACACGATTGAAATCCTCCAGCCAGAGACCGTCATTCCCGGTCATGGCCAGCCATTTCAGGACATTGAGGCAGCGCTTGCACGCGCACGAACCCGACTTCACCAATTTGTCAACGCACCAGCCAAACACCATCGACATGCAATCAAAGTGCTCATCAAGTTCAGATTGCTCGAGTGGCAATCCATTGAGCGGGAAGATTTGCTGGCCTGGGCAAGAAATACACCCTATCTGTGTGCATCCATGCCATCCGAGCGTCGCGACCATCTGGAAGAGCAGCAAGCGTGGCTGGACGATCTATTGGCCGAGCTGGAGCGCAGCAGAGCACTGCACATTCAAGGCACTCGGGTCATCAATGCTTAAATCCCATCTGACGCTTCGGCCGCTGGCAATGGGACAGAAATAACAAAACCCAAAAAGCCCAAACCCCCAGGTACACGAGGTACGAGGGGGTTTGGGGGGCTTGTAAGAGCCTGACGATGACCTACTTTCACACGGGAACCCGCACTATCATCGGCGCAAAGGCGTTTCACTGTCCTGTTCGGGATGGG
>Ga0156155_1157_pt1 | contig 59150 bp, 49 predicted proteins | sample RifCSPlowO2_12_FD_107808 | JGI IMG/M metagenome (GOLD analysis project Ga0156155, IMG submission 107808) | Burkholderiales bacterium RIFCSPLOWO2_12_67_14 | reverse complement strand
TCAAGCTGCCGACCAGTGCGCTGATGCGCTCGACCGAGGGCGACAAGCAGGGCAGCGCGGTGTGGCTGTTTGACGCCGCCAGCGGCACGGTCAAGGTGCGCCCGGTGGAGGTGGCCGGCGCCGATGGCAACGAGGTGGTGATCGCCGCCGGCCTGAAGCCGGGCGACGAGGTGGTGGCCGCCGGTGTGCATGTGCTGTCGCCGGGCCAGAAGGTCACGCGTTTCACCGGCGCCCGGGTCCAGTGAGCGACGCCATGCATCCGACCTCCCCGAACCTCTCGAACCCCACCGACGGCGCCACCTCCTGGGTGTCGCGTTTCAACCTCTCGCAGTGGGCGCTGGACCACCAGGCTTTCACGCGCTACCTGATGATCGTGCTGATGCTGCTGGGCGTGGCGGCCTACTTCCAGCTCGGTCAGGACGAGGACCCACCGTTCACCTTCCGTGCCATGGTGGTGCGGGCCTACTGGCCGGGCGCGACCGCCGAACAGGTGGCCGAGCAGGTGGCCGACCGGATCGAGAAGACGCTGCAGGAAGTGCCCTACGCGGACAAGATCCGCAGCTACTCCAAGCCGGGCGAAGCGCTGATCCTGTTCCAGCTCAAGGACTCGTCGCCGCCGGTCGAGGTGCAGCAGAGCTGGTACACGGCGCGCAAGAAGGTGGGCGACATGCGCGGCACACTGCCGCAAGGCGTGGTCGGGCCGTTCTTCAACGACGAGTTTGGCGACGTCTTCGGTGTCATCTACGCGCTGCAGGGCGACGGGTTTTCGCCGGCCGACAAGAAGCAGGTGGCCGACCGCGTGCGCCAGCAGCTGTTGCGCGTGAAGGACGTCAACAAGGTCGAGCTCTTCGGCGTGCAGGACGAAAAGCTCTACGTGGAAATCTCGCACCAGCGGGTGGCCACCCTGGGGCTGGACGTGCAGCAGGTGCTGGCCGCGCTGGGGCAGCAGAACGCCATCGAATCCGCCGGCACGGTGCAGGCGCCGCACGACGTGGTGCAGGTGCGCGTGGGCGGGGCCTTCCAGTCGGTGGAGCAGTTGCGCGCCATGCCCATCCGCGCCGCCAACGGCACCCAGATCCGGCTCGGCGACATCGCCGACATCCGCCTGGGCTACGTGGACCCGGCGCAGGTGATGGTGCGCCACAACGGCCAGGACAGCATCGCCCTGGGCATCTCCATGGCGAAGGGCGGCGACATCATCGCGCTGGGCGAAGCGCTCAAACAGGTCGTGGCCGACATCGAGCGCGAGCTGCCCGCGGGCATGGCGCTGGTGCAGGTGCAGGACCAGCCGAGCGCGGTGACCAATTCGGTCAACGAATTCGTCAGGGTGCTGATCGAGGCGGTGGCGATCGTGCTGGCGGTCAGCTTCCTGGCGCTGGGGCTGCACCGGCGCGAAGGTGGCCGGGGCCTGCGCCGTTTCGTGCTGGACGTGCGGCCCGGTCTGGTGGTGTTCATCACCATCCCGCTGGTGCTGGCGATCACTTTCCTGGCCATGAATTACTGGGGCATTGGCCTGCACAAGATCTCGCTGGGCTCGCTCATCATCGCGCTGGGCCTGCTGGTGGACGACGCCATCATCGCGGTGGAGATGATGGTGCGCAAACTGGAAGAGGGCTACACCATGGCGCGGGCCGCGACCTTCACCTGGGACGCCACCGCCATGCCCATGCTCACCGGCACGCTGATCACGGCCACGGGCTTCCTTCCCATCGGCATGGCGAACTCGGCCGTGGGCGAATACACCTTCGCGATCTTCGCTGTGACGGTGATCGCGCTGGTCATCTCCTGGATCGTGGCGGTGATGTTCGTGCCCTACCTGGGTGTGCGGCTGCTCAAGGTCAAACCCCATGTGGGGCCGGCGCACGAGGTGTTCGACGGACCCTTCTACGTGCGTTTTCGCGCGCTGGTGAGCTGGTGCGTGCAGCACCGCTGGATCACCATCGGCCTGACCATCGGCACCTTCGTGCTGGGCATCGTGGGCATGGGCCAGGTGCAGCAGCAGTTCTTCCCGGATTCGAGCCGGCCCGAGATCCTGGTGGATGTGTGGCTGCCCGAAGGCAGCAGCATCGGCACCACCGACGAGGTCGCGCGCCGCATTGAGGCGCGCATGGCCAGCGAGCCGGGCGTCAAGAGCGTGAGCACCTGGGTCGGCTCGGGCGTGCCGCGCTTTTACCTGCCGCTGGACCAGACCTTCCCGCAGACCAATGTGTCCCAGCTCATCGTGTTGCCGCAGGACCTGAAGACCCGCGAACGCCTGCGCCAGGCGCTGCCGGCCCTGCTGGCGACCGAGTTTCCCGAGGTGCGCGGCCGCGTCAAGCTGCTGCCCAACGGGCCCCCGGTGCCGTACCCGGTGCAGTTCCGCGTGGTCGGTGACGACCCGACGGTGCTGCGCGGCCTGGCCGACGAGGTCAAGCAGGCCCTGCGCGACAACCCGCACACCCGGGGTGTGAACGACAACTGGAACGAATCGGTCAAGGTGCTGCGCCTGGACGTGGACCAGACCAAGGCGCGTGCGCTGGGCGTGTCCAGCGAGTCCATCGCACAGGCCTCGCGCACCATCCTCAGCGGCAGCACCGTGGGGCAGTACCGCGACGGCGACAAGCTGATCGACATCGTGCTGCGCCAGCCGCTGCACGAGCGCGACGCCATCACCAGCCTGGGCAATGCCTACCTGCCCACGGCGAGCGGCAAGAGCATTCCGCTGCTGCAGATCGCGCGCCCGGTGTTCGGCTGGGAGCCCGGCGTGATCTGGCGCGAGAACCGCGACTTCGCCATCACCGTGCAGAGCGACGTGGCCGAAGGCCTGCAGGGCGCCACCGTCACGGCCGAGCTGTTGCCGCAGCTCAAGCAGATCGGCGAGGGCTGGACCCAGCGTGGCCTGAACGGCTACCGTGTGGAAGTGGCCGGCGCGGTGGAGGAGAGCAGCAAGGGTTCGTCGTCGATCGCTGCCGGCATTCCCATCATGCTGTTCATCACCTTCACGCTGCTGATGCTGCAGCTGCAGAGCTTCAGCCGTTCGTTGCTGGTGTTCCTGACCGGTCCGCTGGGCATGGCCGGCGTGGCTGGCGCGCTGCTGCTGCTGAACCGGCCGTTCGGCTTTGTGGCCCTGCTCGGCGTGATCGCGCTCATGGGCATGATCCAGCGCAACTCGGTGATCCTGATCGACCAGATCGAGCAGGACCGCGCGCGCGGCGTGCCGGCCTGGGACGCGATCGTGGAGGCCGCCGTGCGCCGCGCGCGCCCCATCGTGCTGACCGCGGCCGCCGCCGTGCTGGCCATGATCCCGCTCTCGCGCAGCGTGTTCTGGGGCCCGATGGCGGTGGCCATCATGGGCGGTCTGATCGTGGCGACGGTGCTCACCCTGCTGGCGCTGCCGGCGATGTACGCGGCCTGGTTCCGCGTGCGGCGCGAAGAACCCCGGCCGGCCTGAGCACCGCTCCGGCCCCTGACCCGCCACGCCCTTCTTGCGGAGGGGCTGGCGGGTTTTTTTCTGAGGCAGGGCCGCAACGGATGGACATGAATCATTTGTTTCATTAATATTCGATTGAATCAATTGTTTCAAGTCCGACGTCCACTCCATGCCCTACCGCCAGCTCACCCACCTGCTGGACCAGCGCTTTGACGCCCTGAGCCCCGAGTTGCAGCGCGCGGCGCGCTGGGTGCGCGAACACCCGGCCGAGCTGGGCTTGCAGTCGATGCGGCAGTCGGCCCAGGCGGCCAACGTGTCGCCCGCCACCATGACGCGCCTGGCCCAGGCGCTGGGGCTCGACGGTTTCGAGGCCATGCGCCGCCCGGCCATGGCGGCGTTCGCGCGTTCGGTGTCGCGCGCCGAAGCGCCGGTCGGGCCCGGTGGTGCCGGCGGCCCGGCCAGCCCGCTCGCCCAGGCGCAGCAGGCCAACGTGGCCTCCATCGGCGAGCGCAACCCGTCGGGCGACCTGCTGGCCGCGGCGGCGCACATCCTGCGGGCGCGCAACGTGCTGTTTCTGGGGCTGCGCGCGAGTTTCGGCATCGCCTACCACCTGCACTACACCTGCGACTGGCTGCGGCCCGGCACCCAGCTGGCGAGCGACCCGGGCGGCGCCTGGGCCGACCGGCTGGCCACGCTCGGTGCCGACGATCTGCTGGTGGCCGTGAGCCAGGCGCCCTACACGGTGCAGACGGTGGACGCGGCGCAGCGCGCCCAGGCCAGCGGGGTGCCGGTGCTGGTGCTGACCGACAGCGCTTTGTCGCCGCTGGCGCGGGCGGCCACGCAGACCCTGCTGTTCGACACCGCCTCGCCCGCGTTTTTCCATTCCATGACCGGCGCCCAGGCGCTCGCCGAGGCCTTGATGGACGCGGTGGCGCAGCAGGGCGGCGACGCCGTCGTGCAGAGCCTGGCGGCGCGCCAGCAGCAGCTGCAGACAGCCCGCGTCTATTGGGACAAGCCGGGTCGCCCGGCGCCTCCCGCCAAGGGCCCGACGGCTGCCTGAACCTTTCCCGCAAACGACCCACCACGCCATGAACACGCTCTCATCCCCCACCACCGTGGCGCAGGACGCCACCCACGTGTTCCACCGCCAGTTGCGCCACGGCCTGCCCGTGGCGGTGAGCGGCCAGGGCATGACGCTCACCGACGCCAGCGGCAAGGCCTACCTGGACGCGTGCGGCGGCGCGGCCGTCTCGTGCCTGGGCCACGGTCACCCCGAGGTGCTCGCGGCCATGCACGCGCAGATCGACCGCCTGGCCTACGCCCACACCAGTTTCTTCACCACCGAAGTGGCCGAGGAACTGGCCGACCTGCTGATCGACACCGCGCCCGCCGGCATGAGCCATGTGTATTTCGTGAGCGGCGGCTCCGAGGCGGTGGAGGCGGCGCTGAAGATGGCGCGCCAGTACTACGTCGAGATCGGCCAGCCGCAGCGCCGCCACTTCATCGCCCGCCGCCAGAGCTACCACGGCAACACCCTGGGCGCGCTGGCGGTGGGCGGCAACGCCTGGCGGCGCGAACAGTTCCAGCCGCTGCTGATCGACGTGACCCACGTGTCACCCTGCTACGAATACCGCGACCGGCGCGCCGACGAAACCGCCGCGCAGTATGGCCAGCGCCTGGTGGACGAGCTGTCCGACGCCATCGACCGCCTGGGCGGGGAAAACGTGATGGCCTTCGTGGCCGAGACCGTGGGCGGTGCCACGGCCGGCGTGCTCACGGCGGTGCCGGGGTATTTCCAGGGCGTGCGCGAGCTCTGCGACCGCCACGGCATCCTGCTGATCCTGGACGAGGTGATGTGCGGCATGGGCCGCACCGGCACGCTGCACGCCTGTGAGCAGGAGGGCGTGGTGCCCGATCTCATGACCATCGCCAAAGGCCTGGGCGGCGGCTACCAGCCGATCGGTGCGGTGCTGGCGCAGGGCAGGGTGGTGGAGGCCTTTCGTCAGGGCAGCGGGCTGTTCCAGCATGGGCACACCTACCTCGGCCATGCGGTGGCCTGCGCGGCGGCGCTGGCGGTGCAGCGCGTGATCCAGCGCGATGGTCTGCTCGCGCAGGTGCGCGAGCGCGGGGCGGTGCTGCAGGCTCTGCTGCAACAGGCCTTTGCCGGGCATCCGCAGGTGGGTGACATCCGCGGGCGTGGCCTGTTCTGGGGCCTCGAACTGGTGGCCGATCGGGGTTCGAAGCGCTGGTTCGACCCCGCGCTCCGGTTGCATGCGCGCGTCAAGAGCGAGGCCATGGCCGGTGGCCTGATGGTCTATCCCATGGGCGGCACGGTGGACGGCCGCTGCGGCGATCACGTCCTGCTGGCGCCCCCGTTCATTGCCAGCGAGGCCGATCTGGGCCAGATCGTCGAGCGCCTGCGCGCGGCGCTGGACCGGGCCGTGGCGGGCTGTGGTGCCGCGGCCCTTGCCGCCTGAGCCGCAATGGTGAACCATCGGCAATGTTTCCCCCCATGGTTAAACCCGATGGGTACGCTGTGCCCGCCGGGGTAGCCTTTGTCTTTGTTCGTCGCGAGTCCTTCCGCCCGGTGATCCAAGCCGGTCGGGACATCCACCTGGGCCACAAGCCTTTTTTTGTTTCATCACCCAAGGAGTCCGCATGCAAGTCCGTCTGACATTCCCCGCATCCCGCCTCTCGTTCGTGGCGCTCGCCATGGCGCTGTCGGCCCCTCTGAGCGCCGTGCACGCCCAGCAGAAGTTCATGACCATCGGCACCGGTGGCGTGACCGGCGTGTATTACGCCGCCGGCGGCGCCATCTGCCGTCTGGTCAACAAGGACCGCGCCAAACACGGCTTTCGCTGCTCGGTGGAGTCCACGGGCGGCTCCGTGGTGAACATCAACACCATCAAGGCCGGTGAGCTCGACTTCGGCGTGTCCCAGTCGGACGTGCAGTACAACGCCTTCAACGGCACCAAGCAGTTCGAGAAAGACGGCAAGCACACAGACCTGCGCGCGGTGTTCTCCATCCACCCCGAGCCCTTCACCGTGCTCGCGCGCAAGGAAGCCAACATCGCCAAGTTCGATGATCTCAAGGGCAAGCGCTTCAACATCGGCAACCCCGGCTCGGGCACCCGGTCGGCCATGGACGAACTGCTCACCGCCATGGGCTGGAAGACCTCCGACTTCGGCCTGGCCGCCGAGCTCAAGGCCGACGAACACGGCGCCGCCCTGTGCGACAACAAGATCGACGCCTTCTTCTACGGCGTGGGCCACCCCAGCGCCAACATCCAGGACCCGATCACCACCTGCGGCGCCAAGCTGGTGCCCCTGACCGGCCCGGCCGTGGACAAACTGGTCAAGGCCAACAGCTACTACGCCAAGGTCAACATCCCCGGCGGCCTGTACGCCGGTCACCCGAACCCCACGCCCACCTACGGCGTGCTCGCCTCGTTCGTGACCTCGTCCAAGGTGCCCGACGCGGCGGTGTACGAGCTGGTCAAGGCCGTGTTCGAGAACTTCGAGGAGTTCAAGAAGCTGCACCCGGCCTTTGTCGCGCTCGATCCCAAGAGCATGATCAAGGACGGCCTGTCGGCTCCGCTGCACCCCGGTGCGGTGAAGTACTACAAGGAAAAGGGCTGGCTGTAAGACCCCGGTTTTCCATGGCGCCGGAGCGCCACCCCGACGCATGAAGCGGTGCGGCCAAGGGCACCCCCGCAGCACATCGCGTTGCCCCCTTGAGGGGGTAGCGCGGTGCGCTGCGGGGGTGTTTTATCTCAGAGTTTTTTGCGCAGCCATCCATCGACCGTGGAGGACCCCATGAACACACCAACCGCACCCGAAGTGGATGTCAACCAGCTGGTGGCCGACAACGACACCGGCGCCCGTGCCCCCGGCCCCTGGGTGAGCCGCCTGCTGCTGTACCTGGCGCTGGCCTGGTCGCTGTTCCAGCTCTGGATCGCCTCGCCGCTGCCGTTCAGCCTGGGCGTGCTGGTCTTCAACGACACCGAGACCCGCGCCATCCACCTCGCGTTCGCGGTCTTCCTGTCCTACATGGCCTATCCGGCGTTCAGGCGGTCGCCGCGGGCCTATGTGCCGCTGGTCGACTGGGCGCTGGCCTTCGTGGGCGCGTTCTGCGCGTCCTACCTGTTCCTGTTCTACAGCGAGCTGGCGACCCGGCCCGGCCAGCCGACCCAGATGGACGTGATCACCGCCGCGGTGGGCGTTGTGCTGCTGCTCGAAGCCACGCGGCGTGTGCTGGGGCTGCCCATGGTGATCGTGGCGCTGGTGTTCCTGATCTACACCTTTGGTGGACCCTACATGCCCGACATGATCGCGCACCGGGGCTTTTCGCTGAACCGCGCCATGAGCCACCAGTGGCTCACCACCGAGGGCGTGTTCGGTGTGGCGCTGGGCGTGTCCAGCAGCTTCATCTTCCTGTTCGTGCTGTTCGGCTCGCTGCTGGACAAGGCGGGCGCGGGCAACTATTTCATCAAGTCGGCCTTTGCGCTGCTGGGCCACATGCGGGGCGGGCCGGCCAAGGCGGCGGTGCTGTCCTCGGCGGCCACCGGCATCATCTCGGGCTCGTCGATCGCCAACGTGGTGACCACCGGGACCTTCACCATCCCGCTCATGAAGCGGGTGGGCTACCGGGCCGACCAGGCCGGTGCGGTGGAGGTGTCGAGTTCGGTCAACGGCCAGATCATGCCGCCCGTGATGGGGGCGGCCGCCTTCCTGATGGTGGAGTACGTGGGCATTCCCTACATCGAGGTCATGAAGCACGCCTTCCTGCCGGCCATCATTTCCTATATTGCGCTGGTTTACATCGTGCACCTGGAGGCGCTCAAGGCCAACATGGTCGGCCTGCCGCGGCGCAACCCGAGCACGCGCGGTTCGAGGCTGCTGGCCTTTGCCCTCACGGTCGCCGGTTTCCTGGCGCTCTCGGGCGCGGTGTACTGGGGCATCGGCTGGATCAAGTCCGTGGCCGGCGAGGCCGCCATCTGGATCGTGGGCGTGGGGTTGCTGGCCGCCTACGTGGGCCTGTTGTGGTTCGGGGCGAAGCAGCCGGTGCTGGAACTCGACGACCCGAACGCCCCGGTGTTCGAGCTGCCAGAGACCGCCCCCACCGTGAAGTCGGGCCTGCACTACCTGCTGGCGGTGGTGGTGCTGATCTGGTGCCTGATGGTTGAACAGATGTCGCCCGGCCTCTCGGCCTTCTGGGCCACGCTGTTCATGATCTTCGTGATGGTCACGCAAAAGCCCATCACCGCCGCGTTCCGCGGGCATGGCGGTCTGGCGCAGGCCACCCGGCAGGGCTTTGCCGACCTGATCGACGGCCTGGCCACGGGCGCGCGCAACATGATCGGCATTGGCGTGGCCACGGCAGCGGCAGGCATCATCGTGGGCACCGTGTCGCTCACCGGCGTGGGTCTGGTCATGACCGAGCTGGTGGAGCTGCTCTCGGGTGGCAACCTCATGCTCATGCTGGTGCTGGTGGCGTTCATCAGCCTGATCCTGGGCATGGGCCTGCCCACCACGGCCAATTACATCGTGGTCTCCACGCTGATGGCGCCCGTGGTGGTGGAGCTGGGTGCGCAGAGCGGTCTGATCGTGCCGCTGATCGCCGTGCACCTGTTCGTGTTCTATTTCGGCCTCATGGCCGACGTGACGCCGCCCGTGGGGCTGGCCTCGTTCGCCGCCGCCGCCATCGCGCGCGCCGACCCCATCAAGACCGGCATCACCGCCTTCGCGTACAGCATGCGCACGGCCATCCTGCCTTTCCTTTTCATCTTCAACACCCAGTTGCTGCTGATGGGACTGACCGGGCCGTTCCACCTGATCCTCACGGTGGTCAGCGCCACCGTGGCCATGCTGGTGTTCGCGGCCGCCACGCAGGGCTATTTTCTGGTCCGTTCGCGCTGGTATGAAAGCCTGGCGCTGCTGCTCATCACGTTCACCCTGTTCCGCCCGGGGTTCTGGTGGGACATGGTCTACCCGCCCTACAACGAGGTGCTGGCGGCGCAGATGAACCGCCTGATCGAAGAGGCGCCCGCCAATGCGGGCAAGCGCCTCTGGATCGAAGGGACCAATCTCAACGGCGACGACATCCGCAAAGGCGTGTTGCTGCCGCTGGGAGCCCAGGCACCCGCCCGCGAGCGGCTGGCCAGCGCTGGCGTGAGCGTGGTCGCTCAGGGCGACGAGCTGTTGATCTCGGGAGTGAAGTTCGGCAGCGTGGCCGAGAAACTGGGTATCGAACAAGGCTTTCGCATCGTGTCCGCCGAGGTGCCGACCGAACGCCCGGCCAAGGAATGGCTGTTCCTGCCGGCGCTGGCGCTGCTGTTGCTGGTCATGGGCCTGCAGCGCCTGCGCTTGCCCCGCAAGGCGGGGGCCGGCGCGGCCGCCGGGAGCCACGCGTGACCCGTCTGGCGCTGATCCACGCGCTGTCGCATTCGGTCGCGCCGATCAACGACGAGCTGGAGCGCGTCTGGCCCGAGGCGGTGCGCATGAACCTGCTGGACGACAGCCTGTCGGCCGATCTGGCCCGCAGCGGCCAGGGGCTTGGCGCGGCCATCTTCCAGCGTTTCGAGGCACTCGCGACCTATGCCGAGGGCACCGGGGCGCAAGCCATTCTTTTCACCTGCTCGGCATTCGGCCCCTGCATCGAGGCGGTGGCGACGCGTCGGCCGCACATGCCCGTGCTCAAACCCAACGAGGCCATGGTGGACGAGGCGGTGGCGCAGGGTGGGCGCATCGGGCTGGTCGCATCGTTCGCGCCCACACTGGTCTCCATGCCGCCCGAGTTCCCGGAAGGAGCCGAGCTTGTCACCTGTCTCGCCGAGGGCGCGCTGGACGCACTGAACCGGGGGGATCTTGCCGGGCACGACCAGCGGGTCGTCGAAACCGCGCAGTGGCTGGCCGGGCAGGGTTGCGACCTGATCGCGCTGGCCCAGTTCAGCATGGCGCGCGCCCAGTCGGCGGTGCAACGGGCGGTGGGGTTGCCGGTGCTCACCACGCCGGGCAGCGCCGTGCGGGCATTGCGCCAGCGGCTCGGAGCCTGAATGGTCCGGGTTCCGGCAATCGCAGCGGCTACAATCTAAGGTTGCCGTGAAGCAGACGACCCGGCACACAAGGCGGCCAATGCCCTGTGACCGGGCCGCATGACATGAGGGCGCGCGGGTGGCGAAATTGGTAGACGCACCAGGTTTAGGTCCTGACGCCAGCAATGGTGTGGGGGTTCGAGTCCCCCCCCGCGCACCACAGCTCAGACAAATGCATTTCCACCGGTGAGCCAGACAGGCTGGTTGACCGACTTCCCTTTTGGAGAAAACCATGACCGTGACCGTTGAAACCCTGGAAAAGCTTGAGCGCAAGATCACGCTGACGCTGCCAGCCGATGTCATCCAGACCGAGGTGACCAACCGCCTCAAGCGCGTGGCGCGCGATGTCAAGATGGACGGTTTCCGTCCGGGCAAGGTGCCGATGAACGTGGTGGCCCAGCGCTATGGCTACTCGGTGCACTACGAAGTCATGAACGAGAAAGTGGGTGAGGCATTTGCCGTGGCCGCCAATGAAGCCAAGCTGCGCGTGGCCGGCCAGCCCAAGATCACCGAGAAAGAAGAAGCGCCCGAAGGCCAGCTGGCTTTTGACGCGGTCTTCGAGGTGTACCCGGAAGTCAAGATCGAAGACCTGTCCACCGCCGAGATCGAAAAAGTGTCGGCCGAAGTGACCGACGCCGCCATCGACCGCACGCTGGACATCCTGCGCAAGCAACGCCGCACCTTCGCGCAACGCGCGCAGGATCAGGCCGCCCAGGACGGCGACCGCGTCACCATCGACTTTGCCGGCAAGATCGACGGCGAAGCCTTTGAAGGCGGCAAGGCCGAAGGCTTCCAGTTCATCGTCGGCGATGGCCAGATGCTCAAGGAGTTCGAAGACGCCGTGCGTGGCATGAAAGCCGGCGAGTCCAAGACCTTCCCGCTGGCCTTCCCCGAGGACTACCACGGCAAGGACGTGGCCGGCAAGACGGCCGACTTCCTGGTCACGATCAACAAGATCGAAGCCGCCCATCTGCCCGAGGTGGACGAGGCCCTGGCCAAGTCGCTCGGCATCGCCGACGGCACGGTGGATGGCCTGCGCGCCGACATCAAGAAAAACCTGGAGCGCGAAGTCAAGTTCCGCCTGCAGTCCCGCAACAAGCAGGCCGTGATGGACGCGCTGGTGGCCAAGGCCGAACTGGACCTGCCCAAGTCGGTGGTGCAGGCCGAGCTCGACCGCCTGGTCGAGGGCGCCCGTGCCGACCTCAAACAGCGCGGCGTGAAGGATGCCGACAAGGCGCCGATCCCCGAGGAGCTGTTCCGTCCGCAGGCCGAGCGCCGCGTGCGCCTGGGTCTCGTGGTGGCCGAGCTGGTCCGCGCCAACGAACTGCATGCCAAGCCCGAGCAGCTCAGGGCCCACATCGAAGAGCTGGCCGCCTCCTACGAGAAGCCCGCCGACGTGGTGCGCTGGTACACCGGCGACAACCGCCGCATGGCCGAAGTCGAAGGCATCGTGGTCGAGAACAACGTGACCGAGTACGTGTTGTCCATGGCCAAGGTCTCCGACAAGGCCATCAGCTTCGACGAACTGATGGGCCAGGCCTGAGCGGTTCTCCCCTCGGGGACCGGGGCGAGCGATTCCGGTCGCCGTTCGGGACGCCTGGGCATGAAAAGGGGCGGTTGATTCCGCCCTTTTTCATGTCCGCCCACTTGCCTTTTTCTTCGGGCACGCCATATGCATGCCTGGGCCATGCCCGCGAACGTGTGGCGGGTTTGGCGGGTTGGTTACAGTAGTGGCATCACGACACATCAATACATGGAGAAACGCATGAGCGCAATGGATATTCAAGGCTTGGGCATGGTGCCCATGGTGATCGAGCAGTCGGGCCGCGGCGAGCGCGCCTACGACATCTATTCGCGCCTGCTCAAGGAACGCGTCATCTTTCTGGTGGGGCCGGTCAACGACCAGTCGGCGAATCTGGTGGTGGCCCAGTTGCTGTTCCTGGAAAGCGAAAACCCGGACAAGGACATCTCCTTCTACATCAACTCGCCCGGTGGATCGGTGAGCGCCGGCATGGCGATCTTCGACACCATGAATTTCATCAAGTCCGATGTGTCCACGCTGTGCATCGGCATGGCCGCGAGCATGGGTGCTTTCCTGTTGGCCGCGGGCGCCAAGGGCAAGCGTTTTGCGCTGCCCAACTCCAAGGTCATGATCCACCAGCCGCTGGGTGGCACGCAGGGCCAGGCCACCGAGATCGAGATCCATGCCCGCGAAATCCTGAAAACACGCGAGCAGCTCAACAAGATCCTGGCCGAGCGCACCGGCCAGCCGCTGGACAAGATCGAGCGCGACACCGAGCGCGATTACTACCTGTCGGCGGCCGAGTCGGCCGAATACGGACTGATCGACAAGGTCATCGACAGGCGCCCGGGGACGGCGACCTGATGCTTGCGGAAACGGGGGCCGGCACGCATATGTGTCTTCCGATACGGGTGACCGGCACCGATTCGGCCTTCTTTTCCTGCGTTTGGCCCCTGGCGGGCTTGAACTATCATTGTTGTCACTGAACTTCCCTCGTATTCCGGAACCCCAGACCCATGGCCGACAAAAAAGCCACCTCCAGTGAAAAGGCGCTCTACTGCTCGTTTTGCGGTAAGAGCCAGCACGAGGTCAAGAAGCTGATCGCCGGCCCTTCGGTGTTCATTTGCGACGAATGCATCGACCTGTGCAACGACATCATCCGCGACGAGCTGCCCGGCCTGGAGTCGGTCAAGGCTTCCGGTGATGACGTGCCCACGCCCGCCGAACTCAAGAGCAACCTCGACAACTACGTGATCGGGCAGGAAGCCGCCAAGCGCGCACTGGCGGTGGCGGTGTACAACCACTACAAGCGCCTGCGCCACAAGCAGAACGCCCGCAAGGACGACGTGGAACTGGCCAAGAGCAACATCCTGCTGATCGGCCCCACCGGTTCGGGCAAAACCCTGCTGGCCCAGACCATGGCCCGCATGCTCAACGTGCCCTTCGTCATGGCCGACGCCACCACGCTGACCGAAGCCGGTTATGTGGGGGAAGACGTGGAGAACATCGTCGCCAAGCTGCTGCAGAGCTGCAACTACGACGTGGAGCGCGCGCAGCAGGGCATCGTCTACATCGACGAGATCGACAAGATCACCCGCAAGTCCGACAACCCGTCCATCACACGCGACGTGTCGGGCGAGGGTGTGCAGCAGGCCCTGCTCAAGCTCATCGAAGGCACCATGGCTTCGGTGCCGCCCCAGGGCGGGCGAAAACATCCGAACCAGGATTTCCTGCAGGTCGACACCACCAACATCCTGTTCATCTGCGGTGGTGCGTTCGCCGGGCTGGAGAAGATCATTGAAAACCGCACCGAGGCCTCGGGCATCGGCTTCGGTGCCGTGGTCAAAAGCAAGAAGCAGCGTAGCCTGACCGAGGCGTTCAAGGAGATCGAGCCCGAGGACCTGATCAAGTTTGGTCTGATCCCCGAACTCGTGGGGCGTGTTCCGGTGATTGCCGCGCTGTCCGAGCTCAGCGAGGATGCTCTGGTCGAGATCCTGACCGAGCCCAAGAACGCCGTGGTCAAACAGTTCTCGCGGCTGTTGTCCATGGAAGGTGCCGAACTGGAAGTGCGCCCGGCGGCACTCAAGGCGATCGCCCGCAAGGCGCTGGCGCGCAAGACCGGTGCCCGTGGCCTGCGCTCGATACTGGAAAACGCGCTGATCGACACCATGTTCGAGCTGCCAGGCATGAGCAATGTGGAGAAGGTGGTGGTGGACGAGTCCACCATCGAAGAGAACAAGCCACCACTGCTGGTGTATCGCGAAGCGGCCAAGCAGGCTTGAGGCGTTGCCCGCACGCAATGTGAGTGCGTGCCGAAGTTGACGATGCGTCCGGTTGATATCGCCCGCATCAACCCCATCTGCCCATTTTGTTGAGGTTGAGAAATGTCCGGACAAACCCCCCTCCCTAGCACACCGGTTGAACTGCCCCTGCTGCCCCTGCGCGACGTGGTGGTGTTCCCGCACATGGTGATTCCCTTGTTTGTGGGTCGCCCGAAAAGCATCAAGGCGCTGGAGGCCGCGATGGAGGCCGAGCGCCGCATCATGCTGGTCGCACAGAAAGCCGCCGCCAAAGACGAGCCGTCGACCGACGACATGTTCGAGATGGGCTGCGTCGCCACCATCCTGCAGATGCTCAAGCTGCCCGACGGCACGGTGAAGGTGCTGGTCGAAGGCGTGCAGCGCGCCAAGGTGCTGTCGATCAGCGATGGCGAGAGCCATTTTGTCGCCAGCGTCCATCCGGTGGACCCCGCGGTGGAGCGCGCCAACATGCAGTCCACCGAACTGGAGGCGCTGCGCCGCGCCGTGATGCAGCAGTTCGACCAGTACGTCAAACTCAACAAGAAGATACCGTCGGAAATCCTGACCTCGATCTCCAGCATCGACGATCCTGGTCGCCTGGCCGACACCATCGCGGCCCACCTGCCGCTCAAGCTCGAATCCAAGCAGGTCGTGCTCGATCTGGACCTGGTCAACAAGCGGTTGGAAAACCTGTTCGAACAGCTCGAGCGCGAGGTTGACATTCTCAATGTCGACAAGAAGATCCGTGGTCGCGTCAAGCGCCAGATGGAGAAGAACCAGCGCGACTTCTATCTGAACGAACAGGTCAAGGCGATCCAGAAGGAGCTCGGTGAAGGCGAAGAGGGTGCCGACATCGAAGAAATCGAGAAGAAGATCAAGGCCGCCAAGATGCCGGCCGAGGCGCGCAAGAAGGCCGATGCCGAGTTCAAGAAGCTCAAGCTGATGTCGCCCATGTCGGCCGAAGCCACCGTGGTGCGCAACTACATCGATGCCCTGGTCGCTTTGCCCTGGAGCAAGAAGACCAAGATCAAACACGACCTGGCACACGCCGAGGTTGTGCTCAACGAGGATCACTACGGCCTGGACAAGGTCAAGGACCGCATTCTCGAATACCTCGCGGTGCAACAGCGCGTGGACAAGGTCAAGGCACCCATCCTGTGCCTGGTCGGTCCTCCGGGGGTGGGCAAGACCTCGCTGGGGCAATCGGTCGCCAAGGCCACAGGCCGCAAGTACGTGCGCATGGCGCTGGGCGGCATGCGTGACGAGGCGGAGATCCGGGGCCATCGCCGCACCTACATCGGTGCCATGCCGGGCAAGGTGCTGCAGAGTCTGTCCAAGATCGGCACGCGCAATCCGCTGTTCCTGCTCGACGAAATCGACAAGCTGGGTACTGACTTCCGCGGCGATCCTTCAAGCGCCTTGCTGGAGGTGCTGGACCCGGAGCAGAACCACACCTTCGGTGATCACTACGTCGAGGTGGATTTTGATCTGTCCGACGTGATGTTTGTCGCCACCTCGAACTCGATGAACATCCCGCCAGCACTGCTGGACCGGATGGAGGTGATCCGCCTGTCGGGTTACACCGAAGACGAAAAGACCAACATCGCCATCCGCTACCTGCTGCCCAAGCAGCTGAAGAACAACGGGATTCGCGAGGGTGAGCTGGAGGTGCGTGAAGACGCCGTGCGCGACATCGTGCGTTACTACACCCGTGAGGCGGGTGTGCGTTCACTCGAACGTGAACTCTCCAAGATTTGCCGCAAGGTGGTCAAGGGCGTTCTGCTCAAGAAGTACACCCCCACGGTGGTGGTGGACGCCGAGAATCTCAGTGAATTCCTGGGCGTGCGCAAGTACAACTACGGGCGTGCCGAAGCGCAGAACCAGGTGGGGCAGGTTGTGGGCCTGGCCTGGACCGAGGTCGGTGGCGATCTGCTGACCATCGAGGTGGCCATCATGCCCGGCAAGGGCGTGATTACGCGGACCGGTTCGCTGGGCGATGTGATGAAGGAGTCGGTGGAGGCGGCGCGCACGGTGGTGCGCAGCCGCGCCCGCTCACTTGGCATCAAGGACGAACAGTTCGACAAGCGCGACATCCACATCCATGTGCCCGATGGCGCCACGCCCAAGGACGGTCCGAGCGCCGGTGCGGCCATGACCACGGCGCTGGTGTCCTCGCTCACGGGCATCCCCGTGCGTGCCGACGTGGCCATGACCGGCGAGATCACCCTGCGTGGTGAAGTCACCGCCATCGGTGGCTTGAAGGAGAAGCTGTTGGCGGCTTTGCGTGGTGGCATCAAGACCGTGATCATTCCGGAGGAAAACGTGAAGGATCTGGCCGAGATTCCCGACAACGTGAAGCAGGGCCTGGAGATCGTTCCCGTCAAATGGATCGACAAGGTGTTGGCCATTGCACTGGAGCGCCAGCCGGTTCCCCTGACCGACGAAGAGGTGGCAGCGCAGGTGGCGGCCGCATCCGTGCGCCCGGCGGCAGCCGCGCCCGATGCGGTGAAACACTGAGTCAAAAAATTTTCGGGGGCTTGAAAAGAGGCGTTTTTCTGCGCTAGAATTCCAGCTTCTGACAAACATCAGAAACATGCGGGAATAGCTCAGTTGGTAGAGCGCAACCTTGCCAAGGTTGAGGTCGCGAGTTCGAGTCTCGTTTCCCGCTCCAGTATTGAAAAAGGGAAGCCCGGCTTCCCTTTTTTGTCAGTTGTGAGGGATTGGTTTATCCGGTCGTTCGCATTGGGCGCGATAGCAAATCGGTTATGCAACGGATTGCAAATCCGTCTAGCCCGGTTCGACTCCGGGTCGCGCCTCCAGTCACTGACAGGCAACAGATCGTGCGGGAATAGCTCAGTTGGTAGAGCGCAACCTTGCCAAGGTTGAGGTCGCGAGTTCGAGTCTCGTTTCCCGCTCCAGATTCGAAAAAAGGGAAGCCCTGGCTTCCCTTTTTTCATTTCTTCGTGCTCTTTTGGGGTGTTGCGTGGCCAGTGGCCGCCCCAAGGGGGCCTCTGTCGAACCTGCGACAATCAAAGGTCGCCTCGATGGTGAAATTGGTAGACACAGCGGACTTAAAATCCGCCGCTTTCCCGTGAGGGGGCGTACCGGTTCGACCCCGGTTCGAGGCACCAGGCCCTAGGATTTTTCCGGTTTCGCCGGTACAGTGAGTTTCCATGACCCGATACAACGCGCCGTTCGAAATCCATGTGCATGGGGACGTGCCCCTGCGTGAGGATGTCGAGTTTGGCCAGATCCAGGAAGCGCTCAAACCTCTGTGGCAATACGCGGGTGCTCGCTCGCTGGCGGCCGCTGCGGAGAGCACCTACGAAGACGAACCGGGCATCCGCTTCGACGCCGCAACCCATGTGTTGCAGATGTGCTGGACGGTCCCTGGTGACGAGGATTTTCGTCAGGTGATCGAAGAGGCCTGCATGGGGCTCAACGAGATTGCCTCGGCAGGTGCGCCGCTGGAGGTGTCGTTCTACGATGCCGAGTTCGACGAGGAAGATGATTCCTCTGAAGAAGAGGCGCGCGACGATTTCATGATGTGTTTTGTGGGCCCCACGCCGGCGGCCATCATGCAGGTGCAGCGGGACCTGCTGGTGCAGGACGTGATCCATGTCATGGAGCGTCATTTTGATGCGGCTGAGCTCGGGGACGTGGTCGGTGCCATCGACAAGCTGTTCACCGAGCGTTTCGATGCCCTGGTCAACTCCATGCAGCTGGGCAAGCCACCGCGCGGTCATGGGGGATCCTCCGGCCATGGTGGCCCACGCAAGCCCCGCCATCTGCACTGATGGTGAACCCGGTTCGGTTCTTCACGCACCGCGACTGGACTGCGCAATAGGGCGGTCGCCGACCGCCATCTGACCGGAGCGGCGGCGATGGCCCTGTTTTCTTCCGAATCCCTGAACCCGGGCGTGCGCAAGCGCGAGGTGTTTGGCTGGGCGATGTACGACTTCGCCAATTCCGGCTACACCACCGTGGTGCTCACGGCGGTCTTCGCGGCCTACTTCGTGGGTTCTGTTGCCGGGGGAGCGGATTGGGCCACGTTCGCCTGGACCCTGGCCTTGAGCGCATCGCACGCGGTGGTCATGTTCACGATCCCCGCGCTGGGGGCCTGGGCCGACCGGCGTGCCGCTAAAAAACGTTTGCTGTTGCTCACGACGGTGGGCTGCGTGCTGGCCACGGCGGCGCTGGCCCTGGTCGGTCCCGGCGCGGTGGTGCTGGGCATGCTGCTTGTCATGGTCTCCAACGTGTTCTTTGCCTGGGGAGAGTCGCTGATCGCGGCATTTCTGCCCGAGTTGGCGCGCCCGGCGGCCATGGGCAGGGTCAGCGGCTGGGGTTGGAGCTTCGGCTACCTGGGAGGCATGCTGGCGCTGGGGCTGAGCCTGGCCTATGTGATTTGGGCGCAAGCCCACGGGCAGCCGGCGAGCCAATTTGTCCCGGTCACCATGCTGATCACGGCGGGCATCTTTGCGGTGGCGTCGGTGTTCACGCTGGGCCTGTTGCGCGAGCGCGCGCAGGCCACGGGTGGGGAGGGGGGTGTTTCGGGCGTCAAAGCTTCGTTGCGGCAGTTGGGAGACACCTTGCGCCGTGCCCGCAACTACCGCGACTTCATGTGGCTGCTCGGTTGTGCCGTGGCTTACCAGGGTGGTGTGGCGGTAGCGATCACGCTCGCCGCGATCTACGCTGAGCAGGTGATCGGCTTCGTGCAGCAGGAAACCATGGTGCTGATCTTCGTGCTCAACATCGCCGCTGCGCTGGGCGCTTTTGCGTTCGGCTACTGGCAGGACCGGCTGGGCCACAAGCTGGCCCTGGGGATCACGCTGGTGGGCTGGATGGCCACATGCATCATCGCGGCTCTCACCACCACCAAGGGTGGCTTCTGGTACGCCGCCGCCATCGCCGGGCTGTGCATGGGTTCGAGCCAGTCGTCGGGCCGGGCGATGGCCGGCATGCTGGCACCGCCCAGACAATTGGCCGAGTTCTATGGTCTGTGGACCTTTGCCACCCGGCTGGCCAGCATCATCGGGCCCTTGAGCTATGGCGCGATCACCTGGGCCACCGGGGGCAATCAGCGGCTGGCCATCGGGTTCACGGCGCTGCTGTTTTTGCTGGGGCTGGTTTTGCTGCTGCCGGTGAACATGGAGCGGGGTCGCCGTGCAGTGTTGTCGGGTCCTGGTCTGGCGAACGCCTGACCTTGCATCACCATCGCGTCGTGCGCCCGTTCAGACGTTCATGTGAGCGGCGCCAACGGATGTCCCGAGCCAGCGCGCCGCGGCTTGCGCCAGCGGTGCCGGGTCGCCGGTGGACAACAGTGTGATCTGCGGTGTACCGGTCTCCGAGCGGGTGGCCTCGGGCAATCCCAGCACAGCGCGCGTGCGGCGTGCGACTGGAGCGCCGGTTTCAACCAGGCGCACGGCGGGTCCCGCCAGCGCCTGCAGGATGTCGGCTGCGAACGGGTAGTGCGTGCAGCCCAGTACCAGGGTGTCCATCGGCTCCGGGGTGTTGGCGTTGGCGCGCAAGGCGTCCAGGTAGCGCGCACACAAGATCCTGGTTGTGGCTTCGTCGCCTCGCTCGATCGCGTCGGCGAGGCCATCGCAGGCTCGGCAGTTGAAGTGCAGCGGGCGGCTGGATTCGGACTCGACCCTCGCGCGCAGCCGTGCAAAGCGCTCACTTTCGACCGTGCCGCGCGTGGCGAGCACGCCGACATGCCCGGTCCGGCTGAGGGCGGCAGCGGGCTTCAGAGCGGGTTCCACGCCGACGATGGGCCAGTCGGGGTGTTGCTGACGCAGGGATTCGATGGCCAGGGCGGTGGCCGTGTTGCAGGCCACCACCAGGGCATCGACCGCATGGTCCTTGCGCAGGCGGGCGGTGATGCGCTGGGCGCGCTCCGCGACCTGCTGGGCACTTCGTTCGCCGTAGGGGGCGTGTGACCCGTCGGCCAGGTAGACGAAATGCGCGTCCGGTATTTCGGCCAGCAGGGCGCGCAGCACGCTCAGGCCGCCCACCCCGCTGTCAAAGACACCGATGGTCTTCAAGCGGCGGCCACCGCGATGCCTTTGAATTCGCCCGAGGCGATGCGCTTGCTCCACTCGGCCGGGCCGGTGATGTGGGCGCTGGTGCCACCCGCATCCACGGCCACGGTGACAGGCATGTCGACCACGTCGAACTCGTAGATGGCTTCCATGCCGAGGTCGGCAAAACCCACGACCTTGGCGGTCTTGATGGCCTTGGAGACCAGGTAGGCTGCGCCACCGACCGCCATGAGGTAGGCCGACTGGTGCTTCTTGATGGCCTCGATGGCGACCGGGCCGCGCTCGGCCTTGCCGACCATGGCGATCAGGCCGGTTTGCGCCAGCATCATCTCGGTGAAACCGTCCATGCGGGTGGCGGTGGTGGGGCCGGCCGGGCCGACCGCTTCGCCCTTGACCGGATCGACCGGGCCGACGTAGTAGATGACGCGGTTGGTGAAGTCCACCGGCAGCGGTTCGCCCTTGGCCAGCATGTCCTGGATGCGCTTGTGGGCGGCGTCACGTCCGGTGAGCATCTTGCCGTTCAGCAGCAAGGTCTGGCCGGGTTTCCAACTGGCCACCTCGGCCGGGGTCAGCGTGTTGAGGTCCACACGCTGGCTTTTCTGGGTATCGGGCGTCCAGTCCACGTTGGGCCACAGGTCCAGGCTGGGCGGGTCGATGTAGACCGGGCCGCTGCCATCGAGCACGAAGTGGGCGTGGCGCGTGGCCGCGCAGTTGGGGATCATGGCCACCGGCTTGCTGGCGGCGTGCGTGGGGTACATCTTGATCTTGACGTCGAGCACGGTGGTCAGGCCGCCCAGACCTTGCGCGCCGATGCCCAGGGCGTTGACTTTCTCGAACAGCTCCAGCCGCATTTCTTCGACCTTGCTGAGCTGCTCGCCCTTGGCGGCCTTGGCCTGCAGCTCGTACATGTCCAGGTCGTCCATCAGGCTCTCCTTGGCCATCAGCACGGCCTTCTCTGCCGTGCCGCCGATGCCGATGCCCAGCATGCCCGGCGGGCACCAGCCGGCGCCCATGGTCGGCACGGTCTTGAGCACCCAGTCGACCACGTTGTCGCCCGGGTTGAGCATGACCATCTTGGATTTGTTCTCCGAGCCACCGCCCTTGGCCGCGACGGTGACTTCCACCGTGTTGCCCGGCACGATCTCGGTGAAGATCACGGCGGGCGTGTTGTCCTTGGTGTTCTTGCGGTCGAACTGCGGATCGGCCACGACGCTGGCGCGCAGCGTGTTGTCCGGGTGGTTGTAGCCGCGGCGCACGCCTTCGTTGATGGCATCGTCCAGGCTGCCGCTGAAACCTTCCCAGCGCACGTCCATGCCGACTTTCAGGAAGACGTTGACGATGCCGGTGTCCTGGCAAATCGGGCGGTGGCCGGTGGCGCTCATCTTGCTGTTGGTCAGAATCTGGGCGATGGCGTCCTTGGCCGCGGCGCTCTGCTCGCGCTCGTAGGCACGGGCCAGGTGGGCGATGTAGTCGGCCGGGTGGTAGTAGCTGATGTACTGCAGGGCGGCTGCGACGGATTCGATCAGGTCGTTCTGACGGATGCTCGTGGTCATGGCGTGGGCTTGTGGTTGACGTGGAGAAAGGGTGCCGCAGTGGCTGGGCGGCGCAATGTCTGCTACGGTGAGCGCAACCCCTTATTTTGACAGGTTGAACCCTGTCGCCGGCTGACACCAGGAGGCACGCATGGACACCCGCACCGAGCACGACACCATGGGCTCCATTGCCGTTCCGGCGGAGCGACTGTGGGGTGCGCAGACGCAGCGCTCTCTGGAGCATTTCGACATTTCGGGCGAGCGGATGCCGCCTGAATTGATCCGTGCGCTGGTCCGGATCAAGCGGGCCTGTGCCGTGGTGAACCAGAGCCTTGCCGACCTGGCGCCCGACAAGGCGAAAGCCATCGAGGCCGCGGCCGGCGAGGTGATTGACGGACAGTGGGATGCCGAGTTCCCGCTGGTGATCTGGCAGACCGGATCGGGCACGCAGACCAACATGAACGCCAACGAGGTGCTGGCCAATCGCGCCAGCGAGTTGTTGGGCGGCAAGCGTGGCCATCGGCGACTGGTGCACCCGAACGACGACGTCAACCGCAGCCAGTCGTCCAACGATGTGTTTCCCACCGCGATGCACCTGGCGGCGGTGGACGGGCTGGTGCGGGCGCTGCTGCCTGCGCTGGGTGGTCTGCACGACACCCTGGCCTCGAAAGCCGTGTTGTTCGATGGCATCGTGAAGATCGGTCGTACCCACCTGCAGGACGCCACACCGCTCACCCTGGGGCAGGAGGTGTCCGGCTGGGTGGCCCAGCTGGCGCACGCCGAGCGGCACATCCGGGCCTCGCTGCCGCACCTGTGCGAACTGGCCCTGGGTGGCACGGCTGTGGGGACCGGTTTGAACGCGCCTGTGGGGTTCGATGCGGCGGTGGCGGCCGAGCTGGCCCGGGACACCGGTTTGCCGCTGGTCACGGCACCCAACAAGTTCGAGGCGCTGGCCAGTTGCGATGCGCTGGTGCACGCGCACGGCGCGCTCAAGGGGCTGGCTGCGAGCCTGATGAAGATCGCCAACGACGTGCGCTGGCTCGCCAGCGGCCCGCGCAGCGGGCTGGGAGAGCTGTCGATTCCCGAAAACGAACCCGGCTCGTCCATCATGCCCGGCAAGGTCAACCCCACGCAGTGCGAAGCGCTCACCATGTTGTGTTGCCAGGTGATGGGCAATGACGTGGCCATCAACATGGGCGGCGCCTCGGGCAACTTCGAACTCAATGTGTTCCGCCCCATGGTGGCTCACAACTTCCTGCAGAGCGTGCGCCTGCTGGCCGATGGCATGGCCAGCTTCAACGGCCATTGCGCACTTGGCATCGCGCCGAACATCGAGCGCATCGGCGAACTGGTGGAACAGTCCTTGATGCTGGTGACCGCGCTCAATCCGCACATCGGCTACGACCGGGCCGCCGAGATCGCGAAGAAAGCGCACCGGGACGGGACGACGTTGCGCGAGGCGGCGCTGGCATCCGGGCATGTGAGCGCTGAACAGTTCGACCAGTGGGTGGTACCCGGCGAGATGACCGGTCGTTGATGCCGTCCGTGTGCCAGAACGCAACAAGCGGCCGGGTGCCGCTTGTTGCGTTGTCCCGGTTGTGAACGATCAGTGGTCGTCGGTCACCGGACGGGCCATCAGCCGATCGGTCATCGCAATCGCCATGGCACTGAGCAGGAACACCACGTGGATGATGGTCTGCCACATCAAGACCTTCAGATCGTAGTTGGCGGCGTTGATGAAGGTCTTGAGCAGGTGGATCGAGCTGATGCCGATGATGGCCGTGGCCAGCTTGACCTTGAGCACCGAGGCGTTCACGTGGCTCAGCCACTCGGGCTGGTCCGGGTGGCTCTCCAGGTTCATGCGGCTCACGAAGGTCTCGTAGCCACCCACGATCACCATGATCAGCAGGTTGGAGATCATGACCACGTCGATCAAGGCGAGCACCACCAGCATGATGATGGTTTCGTTGAGCGAGGTGACGTCGAACGACTCCTTGTAGCCAATGCTCTTGACCAGTGCCGTCAGCGCGTCCTTGTTGCCGAAGGCGGCCTCAATCAGATGGACCAGTTCGACCCAGAAATGGAACACATAGATGCCCTGGGCCAGGATCAGGCCCAGGTAGAGCGGCAGTTGCAGCCAGCGGCTGGCGAAGATCAGATTGGGCAGGGCCTGGAGCGTGCGGGGCGTTTTGACGGGATCGGTCATGGAGGGTACAAATGCAGGGGAATGCGGGCAGGCACAATGTATGCGAGGAAGATTGTAGGTCTGTGACGCATCGGCGCTTGCGGGCGTTGGCGCTGCCGGCTTCCCGGGGGGGCGGGCCCGCCGCTCGTGTCTATGTAAGTGGCTCGTAAGAGCCTTTGCGCACATTCAAAGAGTCAACCGTTCCCACTACACCTGAGGAGACTGCCCATGTCCACACCTTCGACGTCCATTGAATCCACCCTGGTCGAGAACCGTGTTTTTGAACCCACGGAGGCGACCGTCAAGGCAGCCCGGATCTCGGGCATGGATGCCTACAACGCGCTGTGCGCCGAGGCGGAAGACGACTTCGAAGGTTTCTGGGCCAGGCTTGCTCGCGAAACACTCACCTGGCACAAGCCATTCACCAAGACGCTGGACGAGTCGAATGCGCCGTTCTTCAAGTGGTTTGAAGACGGTGAACTCAATGCCTCCCACAACTGCCTGGACCGCCACATGGGCACCCCGGTGGAGAACAAGACCGCCATCATCTTCGAAGCCGACGGCGGCGAAGTGACCAGGGTGACCTACAAGGAACTGCTGGGCAAAGTGTCGCAATTTGCGAATGCCTTGAAGGCCCGTGGCGTGAAAAAGGGTGACCGTGTGGTCATCTACATGCCCATGACCATTGAGGGTGTGGTCGCCATGCAGGCTTGCGCACGCATTGGCGCAACCCACAGCGTGGTGTTCGGTGGCTTCTCGGCCAAGGCGCTGCAGGAGCGCATCCAGGACGCGGGCGCCGTGGCGGTGATCACCGCCAACTACCAGCTGCGTGGCGGCAAGGAACTGCCGCTCAAGGCGATCGTGGACGAAGGCATCGCCATGGGCGGCTGCGAATGCATCAAGGACGTGATCGTGTTCCAGCGCACGCCCACGGCCGTGAACATGGTGGCTGGCCGCGACAGCTTCATGCACGACGTGATGGCCGGCCAGTCCACCGACTGCCCGGCCGAAATGGTGGGTGCCGAGCACCCGCTGTTCGTTCTCTACACCTCCGGCTCCACCGGCAAGCCCAAGGGCGTGCAGCACAGCACGGGCGGCTACCTGCTGTGGGCCAGCCTGACCATGCAGTGGACCTTCGACCTGCAGGACAAGGACATCTTCTGGTGCACCGCCGACATCGGCTGGATCACCGGTCACACCTATGTGGCCTACGGCCCGCTGGCCGCGGGTGCCACGCAGATCGTGTTCGAAGGCGTGCCGACCTACCCGAATGCGGGTCGCTTCTGGCAGATGATCGAGCGCCACAAGTGCACGATCTTCTACACCGCGCCCACCGCCATCCGCTCGCTGATCAAGGCCGCCGAGGGCGATGAAAAAGTGCACCCGGCCCGCTCCGATCTGAGCAGCCTGCGCATCCTGGGCTCGGTCGGCGAACCGATCAACCCCGAAGCCTGGATGTGGTACTACAAGCACGTCGGTGGCGAGCACTGCCCGATCGTGGACACCTTCTGGCAGACCGAGACCGGCGGCCACATGATCTCCCCGCTGCCGGGTGCCACGCCGCTGGTGCCGGGCTCGTGCACGCTGCCGCTGCCGGGCATCACCGCCGCCATCGTTGACGAAGCCGGCATGGACGTGCCCAACGGGTCGGGCGGCATCCTGGTGGTCAAGAAGCCATGGCCTTCGATGATCCGCACCATCTGGGGCGACCCGGAGCGTTTCAAGAAGAGCTATTTCCCCGAAGAGCTCAAGGGCTACTACCTGGCCGGCGACGGCGCGGTGCGCAGCCCCGACCGTGGCTACTTCCGCATCACCGGCCGCATCGACGACGTGCTCAACGTCTCGGGCCACCGCATGGGCACGATGGAGATCGAGTCGGCGCTGGTGGGCAAGACCGACCTGGTGGCCGAAGCGGCCGTGGTGGGGCGCCCGGACGATCTGACAGGCGAAGCCATTGTGGCTTTCGTGGTGCTCAAGCGTTCGCGTCCGACGGGTGACGAGGCCAAGGCCATTGCCAAGGTGCTGCGCGACTGGGTGGGCAAGGAAATCGGTCCGATCGCCAAGCCCAAGGACATCCGGTTTGGTGACAACCTGCCCAAGACCCGCTCGGGCAAGATCATGCGCCGCCTGTTGCGTTCCATCGCCAAGGGCGAGGCCATTACCCAGGACACTTCCACGCTGGAGAATCCGGCCATCCTCGATCAGTTGTCGGAAAACAATTGACTCCGGCGCTGGGCACGTCGCCGTGCCCGACCCATAAAAAAACCCGCTGAACGTCAGCGGGTTTTTTTATGGGGTCAACGACCCATCGTTTATTTCAGGCTCAGCACCCAGGCGGCCAGCTTCTTGGCTTCGGCCGGGTTGACCTGCGTGTTTGCGGGCATCGGGATGGCGCCCCAGACACCCGAGCCACCCTTGACGATCTTGGTGGCGAGCATGTCCACCGCCTTGGCGTCGCCAGCGTACTTCTTGGCCACGTCCTTGTAGGCCGGGCCCACCAGTTTCTTGTCCACCGCATGGCAGGCCATGCAGTTCTTGCTTTTGGCGAGGGCTTCGTCGGCCATGGCCGGAGCGGAGATGGCGGCCATGGCGGCCATAATCAGAAGAGCGCGTTTCATGGAGTTATCCTCGTGGGTGAAAAATGAAAATGTCACGGTCCCGATTCTACCGATTCGGATTTTCGTGAAGCGCGGGCTTACAGTTTCTTGCCGGGCTTTATCAGCCCTTTACCGGAGGGTGTGATGTTTCTCCTGATTGCGGGCGTTGCCTTGACCATTTGGAACTATCTGCGGATCGGTCTGGTCGCCGATTCGTCGTGGTGGTGGGTGCTGTCGCCTTTTCTCATGGCCATGGCCTGGTGGGCCTGGGCCGATGCCACGGGCTACACCAAGCGCAAGCAGATGGAGAAGATGGACAAGAAGAAACAGGACCGGATCGAGAAACAGCGCGAGGCCCTGGGCCTCAAGTCCAAGCGGCGCTCGCGGTAGGCGGTCGGTGCCTGGGGCAGGCCCTGCAGCCGGTCTGGTCTGACTTCACTCCGGTCAATAGTTGTCCAGCACCGCACCCTGGCTGGCGCTGGACGCGTTGAAGGCAAATTTGGCCTGCACGCCTCGGGTGTAGCGCGGCGCGGGAGCCGTCCACGCCGCACGCCGTTTCGCGATCTCGGCGTCGGGCACATGGAGTTCCAGCAGCAAGCGGTGCGCGTCGATCGTGATGCGGTCGCCTTCCTGCACCAGTGCGATGGTGCCGCCGACCGCCGCTTCGGGTGCCACGTGGCCCACCACCATGCCCCAGGTTCCGCCGGAGAAACGCCCATCGGTGATCAGGCCCACGCTCTCGCCCAGTCCGGCGCCGATCAGCGCGCCCGTGGGCGCCAGCATCTCGGGCATGCCGGGCCCTCCCTTGGGGCCGAGGTAGCGCAACACCATCACGTCACCGGCCACGATGTGGCCGTCCAGGATGGCTTTGAGCGCAGACTGCTCGTCGTCGAACACGCGGGCAGGGCCGGTCATGAGCGGATTCTTCAGGCCGGTGATCTTGGCCACGCAGCCTTCGGGTGACAGATTGCCTTTGAGGATGGCCAGGTGGCCGTGTTCGTACAACGGTCGATCGAGCGGCCGGATCACGTCCTGGTCGGCGCGCGGGGTATCGGGCACGTCCTTGAGCGCCTCGGCAATGGTCTGGCCCGTGATGGTCAGGCAGTCGCCGTGCAGCAGGCCGGCATTGAGCAGCATTTTCATGACCTGAGGAATGCCGCCGGCCTTGTGCAGGTCGACCGCGAGGTATTGGCCGCTGGGTTTGAGGTCGCACAGCACGGGAATCTTCTGGCGCACGCGCTCGAAGTCGTCGATGGTCCACTCCACCTCGGCCGCATGCGCGATGGCCAGAAAGTGCAGCACCGCGTTGGTGGACCCGCCAGTGGCCATGATCACGGCCACTGCATTTTCAATGCTCCTGCGCGTGACAATGTCGCGTGGCTTAATGTCTTTGCGGATGGCTTCGATCAGCACCCTGGCCGATTCCCTGGCCGAGTTCGTCTTTTCGTCGTGGGGGTTGGCCATGGTGCTGGAGTAGGGCAGTGAAATGCCCAGCGCCTCGAAGGCCGATGACATGGTGTTGGCGGTGTACATGCCGCCGCAGGAGCCCGTCCCGGGGATGGCGCGCTGCTCGATCTCGTGCAGGTCGTGGTCGCTGAGCCTGCCGGCGGCGTTCTGGCCCACGGCCTCGAACACGCTCACGATGTTGAGGTCCTGGTCCTTGTAGCGGCCGGGCAGGATGGTGCCGCCATACACATAGATCGCGGGCACGTTGGCGCGCAGCATGCCCATCAGACCGCCCGGCATGTTCTTGTCGCAGCCACCGATGACCACCACGCCGTCCATCCACTGGCCCTGCACGCAGGTCTCCACGCAGTCGGAGATGACCTCGCGCGACACCAGCGAATACTTCATGCCTTCGGTGCCCATGGCCATGCCGTCGGAAATGGTGGGGGTGCCGAACACCTGTGCGTTGCCGCCGGCCTCTTCGATGCCCGCGATGGCCGCATCGGCCAGCTTCTGCAGGCCCGAGTTGCAGGGTGTGATCGTGCTGTGGCCATTGGCCACGCCCACCATGGGTTTGACGAAGTCGCCTTCCTCGTAGCCCATGGCGTAGTACATGGACCGGTTGGGCGCGCGCGACTTGCCCTGGGTGATGTGCGCGCTGCGGCGGTTGATCGGAAGGATGGGGATGGGCGTGTTGTTGGCCATGGGGTGTCTCCGTGGGTGGTTTGGTTCGGCCACGCTGGGCCGTTGCGGGGCGTTGACTGGGCAAGCTTCGCTTATAGCCCACGGGGCAATCACCCCTGGCCCGTGGGAGATAATCGAAGACGCGATTTTTCCTGTCCCCGAATTCCTCCAGCCGAAAAACCACCATGCCCGCATACCGTTCCAAGACCTCCACCGCCGGCCGCAACATGGCGGGCGCCCGCTCGCTGTGGCGTGCCACCGGCATGAAGGACGGCGACTTCGACAAGCCCATCATCGCCATCGCCAATTCCTTCACCCAGTTCGTACCCGGCCACGTGCACCTGAAGGACCTGGGCCAGTTGGTGGCGCGCGAGATCGAGGCCGCAGGGGGCGTGGCCAAGGAGTTCAACACCATCGCGGTGGACGACGGCATCGCCATGGGGCACGACGGCATGCTGTATTCGCTGCCCAGCCGCGACATCATTGCCGACTCGGTCGAGTACATGGTCAACGCGCACTGCGCCGATGCGCTGGTCTGCATTTCCAACTGCGACAAGATCACCCCGGGCATGCTGATGGCCGCGATGCGGCTGAACATCCCCGTGGTGTTCGTCTCGGGCGGTCCGATGGAAGCGGGCAAGACCCGGCTGGCGGGCAGCATCGAGATCAAGAAGCTCGATCTGATCGATGCCATGGTGATGGCCGCCGACGTCAAGGTGTCGGATGCCGACCTGGCCGAGGTGGAGCGCTCCGCCTGCCCGACCTGCGGTTCCTGCTCCGGCATGTTCACCGCCAATTCCATGAACTGCCTGACCGAGGCGCTGGGACTCTCGCTGCCGGGCAACGGCACGGTGGTGGCGACCCACGCCGACCGCGAGCAGCTTTTCAAACGTGCCGGTCGCCTGGCGGTTGAACTCTGCCGCCGCTATTACGAGCAGGACGATGCATCCGTGCTGCCGCGTTCCATGGGTTTCAAGGCCTTCGAGAACGCCATCACGCTGGACATCGCGATGGGCGGTTCGACCAACACCATCCTGCACCTGCTGGCGATCGCCCAGGAGGCCGAAATCGATTTCACCATGAAGGACATCGACCGCCTCTCGCGCGTCGTGCCGCAGCTGTGCAAGGTGGCACCGAACACCAACAAGTACCACATCGAAGACGTGCACCGCGCGGGCGGCATCATGGCCATCCTGGGTGAACTGGATCGCGCAGGCAAGCTGCACACCGATGTGCCCACGGTGCACGCCCGGACCATGAAGGACGCGCTGGACCAGTGGGACATCGCGCGCAACCCGAGCGCCGAGGTGCAGACCTTTTACCGGGCCGGCCCGGCCGGTGTGCCCAGCCAGGTGGCGTTCAGCCAGTCCACGCGCTGGCCCAGTCTGGACACCGACCGCGCCGAAGGCTGCATCCGCTCGGGCGAGCATGCCTTCTCGCAAGAAGGCGGGCTGGCCGTTCTGGTTGGCAACATCGCGCTCAATGGCTGCGTGGTGAAAACCGCCGGCGTGGACGACGCGCTGCTGGTGTTCGAGGGCACGGCCCACGTGACCGAGTCTCAGGACGAGGCGGTCGCCAACATCCTGGACGACAAGGTCAAGGCCGGCGACGTGGTGATCGTGCGCTACGAAGGCCCCAAGGGCGGCCCGGGCATGCAGGAAATGCTCTATCCGACCTCGTACATCAAATCCAAGGGCCTGGGCAAGGCCTGCGCGCTGCTGACCGATGGCCGTTTCTCTGGTGGCACCTCGGGCCTGTCGATCGGCCACTGTTCTCCGGAAGCGGCGGCGGGTGGCGCCATCGGCCTGGTGCGCAACGGCGATCGCATCCGCATCGACATCCCCAACCGCAGCATCAACGTGCTGGTATCCGACGATGAGCTGGTGCAGCGCCGCAGCGAACAGGACGCCAAGGGCTGGAAGCCCGCATTGCCCCGCAAGCGCAAGGTGTCTGCCGCGCTCAAGGCCTATGCCTTGCTCGCCATGTCGGCCGACAAGGGCGCCGTGCGCGACCTCTCGCTGCTCGGCGACTGAGGCACGCGGGGTCGGATCGGCATGGCTTGCGTGCACAATCGCAGACCATGTTGATCCATCCTCAAATCGATCCGGTCGCTCTGCAGCTGGGGCCGCTGGCCATCCACTGGTACGGGCTGACCTACCTCGCGGCCTTCGGCCTGTTCATGCTGTTGGCCAATGCGCGGTTGCGCCACGAGCCCTTTGCCTCCGTGCGCCAGCCCTCGCCCTGGACCCGGCGCGACACCGAAGACATCCTGTTCCTGGGTGTGATGGGTGTGGTGCTCGGGGGGCGCATCGGGTATTGCCTGTTCTACAAACCCGCGTACTACCTGGCGCATCCGCTGGAGGTATTCGCGGTCTGGCAGGGCGGCATGAGCTTTCATGGGGGTCTGCTGGGCGTGATGGCAGCCATGGTCTGGTACGCCCGCAGCCGCGAGCGGCCGTTCATGCAGGTGATGGACTTCGTGGCGCCCTGCGTGCCCACGGGCCTGGCCGCCGGGCGGCTGGGCAATTTCATCAATGGAGAGCTCTGGGGTCGTGTGGCCGATCCCTCCCTGCCTTGGGGCATGGTGTTCCGCGGCGCGGGCGATCTGCCGCGCCACCCCTCGCAGGTCTACCAGTTCCTGCTGGAAGGTTTGCTGCTGTTTGTGTTGCTCTGGTTTTATGCGCGCAAGGAGCGCGCGCGCGGGCAGGTGTCGGCGGTGTTCCTGCTCGGCTACGGGGTGTTCCGTTTCATCGCCGAGTATTTCCGCGAGCCCGATGCCCACCTCGGCTTGTTGTCGCTGGGCATGAGCATGGGCCAATGGCTGTGTGTGCCCATGATTCTGGCGGGGGCGTTCATGTGGTGGTGGTTCGGTCGGCGTGGGGGTGCGGGCGCAGGAGCGTCCTTGTGACCTCCGCTGGCCGGGTCGATTGCCGGATCGACGGCGGGCTGGCCAGCGTCACGCTGTGCAACCCGGGCAAACTCAACGCCATGTCGCGGCCCATGTGGCGCGAACTGCGCCGGGTCTTTGAACAACTGGCGCTCAGTGAAACCGTGCGCTGTGTGCTGGTGCAAGGCCACGAGGGGCATTTCTGCGCGGGCGGAGACATTTCGGAGTACCCGGATTTCCGCTTTGACGAAGTGGCGCTCCGAGCGTTTCACGAAGACGACGTCTGGGGTGGGTTGAGCGCCATGCTGGATTGCGATCTGCCTGTCGTGGCGCAGATCACCGGCAACTGCATGGGGGCGGGCCTGGAGATCGCCAGTTGTTGCGACCTGCGCGTGGCCAGCGAATCCGCGCGCTTTGGTGCACCGATCGCGAAACTGGGCTTCCCCATGGCGCCGCGTGAAGCCCAGTTGGTGGCCAATGCGGTCGGTGAACTGACCGCGCGTGAAATGCTGCTGGCGGCTGCCGTGCTGCCTGCTACTGAAATGAAGGCCCGTGGTTTTCTCAACCGGGTACTGCCCGTGGACACCCTGGACACGGAAATACGCACTTTGATCGACGGCATGATCCGGCTGAGTCCGCAGGCTGCGCGCCTGAACAAGCAGACACTGCGCGCGCTCGGTGGGCGAGGGCAGGGCGTCGACCCTTCTGCCGCGCTGCTGGCGGGTGCTTACCGGTATGCGGACAGCGCCGAACACATCGAAGGCATCTCTGCCTTCCTGGCCAAACGGCCGCCTCAGTTCTGATACCGACTCTCATGCGCAACCACAACCTTTTTGCCGCGCTGCGCGCGGCGTTTCCGACCGACCTGGATGCCTGTGCCATTGAAACAGCGGGTGGCGCGGGACCAGCGCTGCGCTACTCGTGGCGCGACCTGGACCATGCCACGGCCATGGTGGCCAACCTGCTGGCCTCGCTGGAGCTGCCGGCCGGTGCGCGCATCGCCGTGCAGGTCGAGAAATCGGTCGAGGCGCTCATCCTGTACCTCGCCACGCTGCGTGCGGGGTATGTTTTTCTGCCGCTCAATACGGCCTATCAAAGCGCCGAAATCGAGTACTTCATTGGCAACGCCGAGCCTGCGGTGGTGGTGTGCAGTCCGGCCCATTTTGGTTGGGTCTCCAAGATCGCTTTCATGGCGGGTACGCGCCATGTGTTTACCCTGGACGAGGAGCGAGGCGGCAGTCTGCTGGAGCGCGCGGCCCACCACAGCACCGTGCACCAGCCCGCCGTCTGTGCGGCCGACGATCTGGCGGTCATCATCTACACCAGTGGGACCACGGGTCGCAGCAAAGGAGCCATGCTCACGCACGGCAACATGCTCAGCAACGCGCTCGTGCTGCGCGACTATTGGTGCTGGCAAGCGGACGACGTGCTGATTCACGCCCTGCCGATCTTTCATGTGCACGGCCTGTTCGTGGCGGTGCACGGTGCCTTGATCAACGGCAGCTCCATGCTGTGGCTCAACCGTTTTGACGCCCCCACCGTGGTGTCGTTGTTGCCGCGCGCCACCGTGTTCATGGGCGTCCCCACGCTGTATGTGCGTTTGCTGGCCGAGCCGGGGCTGACCCGACAGCAGGCGGCGCACATGCGTCTGTTCATTTCGGGCTCGGCGCCGTTGCTGATCGAGACCTTTGACACCTGGAAACTGCGCACCGGACACACCATCCTGGAGCGCTATGGCATGAGCGAAACCATCATGCTGACTTCCAACCCCTGCGAAGCCGATCTTCGCCACGATGGGCTCGCCGAACGGCGTGGCGGCACGGTGGGGTTTGCGCTGCCTGGCGTGAACTTGCGTGTGGTGGACGACGCAGAGCATGCATTGACCGCGGGCGAGACCGGTGCGATCCAGGTGCGCGGACCCAATGTGTTCAAGGGCTATTGGCGCATGCCGGAAAAAACCGCGGAAGAGTTCACGGCCGATGGCTTCTTCAAAACGGGCGACGTGGGGCGCGTGGATGCGCAGGGCTACCTGACCATTGTCGGGCGCAGCAAGGACCTCATCATTTCCGGGGGCTACAACGTTTATCCAGCCGAAGTCGAGGGGTTCATCAACGACCTGCCTGGCGTGGCCGAGAGCGCGGTGGTCGGCGTTCCACACCCGGACTTCGGTGAAGTCGGGGTGGCGGTGGTGATTGCTCGGCCCGGCAGTCGGGTGGATCCCGAGCAGCTCATCGCCAGCCTCAAGGCGCAACTGGCCAATTTCAAGGTACCCAAACGCTGTTTCGTGGTGGACGAACTGCCACGCAACACCATGGGAAAAGTGCAGAAAAACCTGCTGCGCGAACGGTACAAGGCCCTGTTCGTGGGCTGAGGGGCGCGGAGGCGGTCTGCCACGCCGCAAAGCCGGCATTCTTGGGTGCCAGGCCCACCTCATGGGCCTGGCAAGGGAATCATCTCAGGACGAGCACCGGAATGTGCGAGTGGGTCAGTACCTGCTGGGTCTCGCTGCCGAGCAACAACCGCTTGAGGCCCCGGCGGCCATGTGAAGCCATCACGATCAGGTCGCACTTGTTGCGCTTGGCCGCGGCGATGATGGCCTCGGCGATCAGGTCGGACTTCACCGTGATCGGCTTGACCTTCACTTCGCGCAACTGACCGGCCGCCTTCACCGCGTTGACGGCTTCCATGGCTTCGTCCAGCCACTGCTTTTCGATGCGGGCCACTTCGGCCGCGGCGAGCGCCACGCCACCTTCAAAGTAAGTCTGTGGATAGCGCGGGACCACTTTGAGGGCAATCACTTCTGCGCCTGTCAGATCAGCCAGATTGATGCCGTGCTCAACGGCTTGTTGGGAGAGTTTTGAGCCATCCGTCGCGATCAAAATCCGTTTGTACATGCTGCATCTCCTCGGGCAATTGTTGGAACAGCCATAGACTAGCAAAGACCGACCGGCTTCGGTTGACATAAATCAAGCGTGAGGAATGCCACTTGAACTACCCTCGGGGCATGAACGAGGCCGCTACCGCGCCGCCGGTGGGGTCTTTGCTCGCCGATCCGCATCCTGACGGCCAGGCCGCTCAGGAAGAACCCTTTGCGTCTGGTTCACGAGGTTGGCTGGGAGACCACCGCGGGCCACTCACCGTGACCGACGACTTTGGCGTGCTCGACGATCCGGTCGAGCAACAGGAGTTCACGCAGTTCAGCGAGGTGGAGGGCCGAACGACCGCTGAATCGGTGTTGATGGTGCAGGGCATGTATTGCGCGGCCTGCGCCGACACCGTCGAGTGCGTGCTGCAGGACCTGCCTGGTGTGGAGTGGGCACAGGTGCACGCGGCCACGCGGCGGCTCACGCTGCGCTGGGATCCTTCCCGGACCACGGTATCGAGCCTGGCCCGAGCGGTGGGCCAGACCGGGTACCGACTGCTGCCGATGCAGCAGGCACTGTCTATCAGCGAGCGCCTGCGTGAAACGCGTCAGGCCTTGTGGCGTCTGTTCGTGGCGGGCTTTTGTGCCATGCAGGTCATGATGTACGCATGGCCGGCGTACATCACCGAGCCGGGCGAAATCCCTGCCGACATCGACCAGTTGCTGCGCTGGGCCAGTTGGGTGCTGAGTCTGCCGGTGGTGTTTTTCGCCAGTGGTCCCTTTTTCAGCAGCGCCTGGCGCGACCTGCGGCAAGGCCGGGTCGGCATGGACACACCGGTGTCGATCGGCATTCTCGTGACCTTTCTGGCCAGTTCCGCGGCCACCTTCGATCCTTCCGGCGTCTGGGGTCATGAGGTCTGGTTCGACTCACTGACCATGTTCGTGTTTTTCCTGCTGGGTGGGCGTTACCTGGAACTCAAGGCGCGCGACCGCACGGCTGGCGCGCTCGATAGCCTGATGAACCGCCTGCCTGAAGTGTGTGAGCGACAGACACCCGCAGGCGGTTTTGAAACCATGTCGCTCCGTCGTCTGGTCGTCGGGGACGTGGTGCGTGTGCTGCCTGGGCAGGCTTTCCCCGGCGATGGTGACATCTTGAGCGAGTCGGCCACGGTGGACGAGGCCTTGTTGACGGGCGAGTCGCGCCCGGTCACGCGGGCGCAGGGGCAGGGCGTGGTGGCAGGCAGCTTCAATCTGGGTGGCCCGGTGTTGGCGCGGATTGCCCGGCTGGGGCGCGACACCCGGTTCGCGCAGATCGTGGCGCTGATGGAGCGGGCGTCAACCGAAAAGCCCCGGCTGGCCGTGCTGGCCGACCGCATCGCAGCGCCGTTTCTGGTCTTGGTGTTGCTCGCTGCCGCATTGGCCGGTTTCTACTGGTGGCAGATCGATCACACCAAGGCGCTCGCGGTGGCTGTGGCCGTGCTCATCGTCACCTGCCCTTGCGCGCTCTCGTTGGCCACGCCCGCCGCCATGCTCACCTCGGCCGGTGCGCTGGCGCGGCGCGGCATTCTCGTGCGGCGGCTGCAGGCATTCGAGGCCTTGGCCCAGATCAACGCCGTGGTGTTCGACAAGACGGGCACGCTGACGCATGACCGGCTGGTGCTGGTGGATGTGCGCACACGTGAGGGCGTGGGGCGGGAACAGGCGCTGGCATTGGCCGGAGCGCTGGCTGCGGGTTCTCTGCACCCGGTATCGCGCGCGATAGCACAGGCGGTTTCGGCGGAGCAAGCGGGAGACGTGCCGTCCTTGATGGAGCTGACCGAGGTTGCTGGGCAGGGCATGCAGGCAAGGCGTCCCAGTAGTACCTGGGTGCGGCTGGGTTCGGCGGCTTTTTGTGGTGCGCGCCATGCCGAGCGTTCGACCGACGATTCACCCAGAGCCTTTCTGGCGGACGAGCAGGGCTGGATGGCGACTTTCGAGTTGCAGGAGGGGTTGCGCGCCGATGCCCGGGATGCGGTCGCTGCTTTGCGTGCCATGGGTGTGCGCACCTGGCTGCTTTCCGGCGACCGCGAGAGCGCAGCCATGCAGGTGGGGCGGGCCGTGGGGGTGGATCACGTGATCGCTGGCGCCTCGCCCGAGCAGAAGCTGGTCGAAGTGGTGGCCTTGCAGGGGCAAGGCATGAAGCTGGCGATGGTGGGCGATGGTCTCAACGACGGCCCGGTGCTGGCGCGAGCCAATACCTCGTTTGCGCTAGGTCACGCTGCGCCTTTGGCTCAAGCCCAGTCGGACTATGTCATCCAGGGCGGGGAGGTCATGGGCGTGGTCTTGACATTGCGTCAGGCCCGGTCCACGCTGCGCATCGTGCGGCAGAACCTCGTCTGGGCCGCGGTCTACAACCTTGTGAGCGTGCCCTTGGCGCTCGTGGGCTGGATGCCTCCCTGGCTGGCTGGACTCGGCATGGCTGGTAGTTCGTTGCTGGTGATCCTCAACGCGTTGCGCTTGGCGTCCAAAGCCACAGCGGGCGTCCCAGCGACCCTTGTGGGTGCGAGCTCATCCGCATAAAGGCGCGGTATTCACCGCGTTCGATTGATAAAGGTGTTCATCATGGATGTTCTGTATTTGCTGATCCCCATTTCGGTGTTGCTCGTGTTCGCCATCATCGGGGTCTTCTGGTGGGCGCTTCAAGCGGGGCAATTCGACAACATCGAACGTGAGGGTGATCGCATTCTTCGGGGCGATTGACTTAAGTCAAGGTGCATGGGAGGTGCCGTGAGGACACTCCAACGAGCGACATTTATGAGGAGTTCTGTATGTCCGTAACAAGAAGGGCCAGCCAGCCGGCGGTCTACAACGACAGTGTGGTCCGCGGGTTTGCCATCATGTCCGTGATTTACGGCGTGGTGGGCATGCTGGTGGGTGTCATCATCGCGGCTCAGTTGACCTGGCCCGAGCTCAACATGGGCATTGAATGGCTGACTTATGGTCGCCTACGTCCGTTGCACACCAATGCGGTGATTTTTGCGTTTGGTGGGTCGGTGCTGTTTGCAACCAGCTATTACGTCGTTCAACGAACCTGCCACACCGCCTTGTTCTCGAACAAGCTGGCCTGGCTGACATTCTGGGGCTGGAACGCCGTGATCGTCTCGGCGGTGATTACCCTGCCCATGGGGCTGACCGAGAGCAAGGAATACGCCGAGCTGATCTGGCCGATCGACCTGCTGATCACGGTGGTCTGGGTGTGCTATGCCATCGTGTTTTTCGGCACGGTCGGCATCCGCAAGGTCAAGCACATCTATGTGGCCAACTGGTTCTTTGGTGCCTACATCATCACCATCGCCCTGCTGCACATCTTCAACAACCTGGCCATCCCCACCAGCCTGACGCACTCCTACTCGGCGTACGCCGGTGTGCAGGACGCGATGGTTCAATGGTGGTACGGCCACAATGCCGTGGGCTTCTTCCTGACCGCCGCCTTCCTGGGCATGATGTATTACTTCATCCCCAAGCAGGCCGAGCGTCCGGTCTACTCCTACCGCCTGTCCATCGTCCACTTCTGGGCGCTGATCTTCACCTACATGTGGGCAGGTCCTCACCACCTGCACTACACCGCGTTGCCGGACTGGACGCAATCGGTTGGCATGGTCTTCTCCCTGATCCTGCTGGCCCCCAGCTGGGGCGGCATGATCAACGGCATCATGACGTTGTCAGGTGCTTGGCACAAGCTGCGTGACGACCCCATCCTGCGCTTCCTGATCGTGTCCCTGTCGTTCTACGGCATGTCCACCTTCGAAGGCCCGATGATGTCGATCAAGACCGTCAACGCGCTGTCGCACTACACCGACTGGACCGTGGGGCACGTGCACTCCGGCGCTCTGGGTTGGGTGGGGCTGGTGTCCATGGGTTCGCTGTACTACCTGATTCCGCGCCTGTTTGGCCAGAAGAAGATGTACTCGGTGCCCGCCATTGAACTGCACTTCTGGGTGGCCACCATCGGCATCGTGCTGTACATCGCCGCCATGTGGATTGCCGGTGTGATGCAAGGTCTGATGTGGCGCTCGGTCAACCCCGACGGCAGCCTGACCTACACCTTCGTCGAGTCGGTGAAGGCCACCTTCCCGTTCTATGTGATCCGTCTGCTGGGTGGTGTGCTGTATCTCAGCGGCATGCTGGTCATGCTCTGGAACGTCATCATGACGATGCGTCAGGGCCGTGCCGTGGACGTGCCCGTCCTCGCCGTCAACCCTGCACACGCCTGAGGAGTAGAAACATGGCAAACAACGAAAAAGTCGAAGGCCACGGACGGATCGAGACCAACAACTTCCTCATGATCGTGTTGATCACGCTCGTGGTGGCTGTGGGCGGTCTGGTCGAAATCGTGCCCCTGTTCTTCCAGAAGTCCACCACCACACCGATCGAGGGCCTCAAGCCCTACAGCGCACTGCAGCTGGCCGGTCGTGATGTCTATGTGAGCGAAGGCTGCTACAACTGCCACTCGCAGATGATTCGTCCGTTCCAGGCCGAGACGCTGCGTTACGGTCCTTATTCGGTGGCTGGCGAATTCGTTTACGACCGTCCGTTCCAGTGGGGTTCCAAGCGCACGGGCCCGGATCTGCACCGTGTGGGTGGCCGCTACAGCGATGAATGGCATCGTACCCACTTGACCAACCCGCGTGATGTTGTTCCTGAGTCGAACATGCCCGCGTACGCGTTCCTGGGAGAGAAAACGGTGAACGCGGACGTCATGCCCAAGCGCATGGAAGTACTGCGTACGCTGGGCGCGCCTTACACCGACGAAGAGATCGCTCAGTCGGTCGAAGCTGTGAAGGGCAAGACCCAGATGGAAGCCGTGATCGCCTATCTGCAAGTGCTGGGCACCGCTCGCAGCGCCAGCCGCCCGGCTGCCGAGGCCGCTCCGGCACCCGCTGCTGCTGATGTGACTCCGGCGGCCGAGGCTGCAGCGCCCACCGCGGCGACTGGTACCAACCAATAACCGCGGAAGGCCCAACATGGACATCAACGATCTTCGCAGCATCGTCACGGTGGTCAGTCTGCTGACCTTCGTGGGCATCGTGGTATGGGCCTGGTCCAAACGCAACCAGGCCAGCTTTGACGAGGCAGCCCAACTGCCCTTCACTGACGACTAAACCGCGGCACCAACAAGAGAAACATCATGAGCGACTTTACAAGTGATTTCTGGCACCTCTACGTGGGTGGTCTGACGCTGGTCAGCATCATCGCCTGCCTGATCCTGCTTTGGATCAGTGGCACCACGAAGGCGAACACCCATGCCGACAACACCACCGGTCACGTCTGGGACGGCGATCTGGCGGAAATGAACAACCCGCTGCCCAGGTGGTGGGTCTATCTGTTCATCATCACGGTGCTCTTCGCGCTGGCCTACGGCGCGCTGTATCCCATGTTTGGCAAGTTCCAGGGTGTACTGGGCTGGAGTTCGCAGGGGCAGCATACCTCCGAGGTTGCCAAGGTGGAGGCGGCCATCGCCCCGATATACGCCAAATTCAACGGCATGACCCCGGAGCAGATTGCTGGCGATGCGCAAGCCATGGCCATCGGTGAGCGTCTGTTCATGAACTACTGTGCCCAGTGCCATGGTTCTGATGCCCGTGGAGCCAAGGGCTTTCCCAACCTGACCGATGGTGACTGGCTGGGCGGTGGTGACCATGCGACCATCAAGACGACGATTGCCCAGGGTCGTATCGGTGTCATGCCACCGATGGCTGCTGCCGTGGGCAGCGCTGAAGACGTGCGCAACGTGGCGAACTACGTGCTGAGCCTGTCTGGCAGTCCCCACGACTCCGTGCGAGCCTCCCAAGGCAAAGAAAAGTTCGCTGCCTGTGCGGCCTGCCACGGTATGGATGGCAAAGGGATGGCGGCTGTGGGTGCTGCCAACCTGACCGATGGTACGTGGCTGCATGGCTGGGGCGAAGAAGCCATCATCCGCGCTGTGAACAATGGATTCACCAACCAGATGCCCGGGCAGTCGGCCTTGCTGAACGAAGCGCAGATCAACGTGCTCGCGTCCTACGTCTGGGGCATGTCGAACAAGCCCGCCAACTAAAGCAACCGAGGAGGCTGTGTGGTCGCTTTGACCGCGCAGCCTTTTTTCTTTCACCAACCACGGGTTCCTCGTGACTTCCGCCACGCCAGACGTCAACAGCAGCAAACCGATCATTCCCATTGCCCCGGAATCGCCGCAAGGAGATGCCGCCGGCGACGAGGTGATGGTCTCTCTGTATGCTTCTCGCCAGAAAATTTACCCGCGCTCGGTCGCAGGTCTGTTTTCCAAATGGCGGTGGATTGCGGTCTGGATCACGCAGATCGTGTTTTACGGCTTGCCCTGGCTGGAGTGGAATGCGCGTCAAGCGGTGCTCTTCGATCTCGAGGCGCGCCGCTTTTACATTTTTGGTCTGGTGCTCTATCCGCAGGACTTCATCTACCTCACGGGGCTGTTGGTCATTTCGGCGCTGGCACTGTTCCTGTTCACGGCTGTGGCAGGGCGCTTGTGGTGCGGTTACGCCTGTCCACAGACGGTCTACACAGAGATATTCCTGTGGATTGAGAAGAAGGTTGAAGGTGACCGGTCCGCGCGCATGCGGCTCGACCAGTCACCCCTGTCGGCCGCCAAGTTCAGCAAGAAGTGGATCAAGCACGCGCTCTGGATTTTGTTTTCCCTTTGGACCGGCTTCACGTTCGTGGGCTACTTCACGCCGATTCGTGAGCTGACCTCGCTGTCCCTTGCGGCGTCCCTCGGCCCTTGGCAGACCTTCTGGATCTTCTTCTACGGGTTTGCCACCTATGGCAATGCCGGCTTCATGCGCGAACAGGTTTGCAAGTACATGTGCCCGTACGCACGTTTCCAGAGTGCGATGTTCGACAAGGACACGATGATCGTCACTTACGACGAGAAGCGGGGCGAGCCGCGCGGGCCGCGGTCCAAGAAGGCGGACCCGAAAGCCCTGGGCCTGGGGGCGTGTGTGGATTGCACCTTGTGTGTGCAGGTCTGTCCCACCGGGATCGACATCCGCAAAGGCCTGCAATACGAGTGCATCGGTTGCGGGGCCTGCATCGATGTCTGCGATGAGGTGATGGACAAGGTGGGCTATCCACGTGGCCTTATCAAATATTCCACGCAAAATGGCATGGCGCAAGGGTGGAGCACCCAGCAGATGATCCGCCGCGCGATGCGCCCAAGGGTCCTGGTGTATTCCGGCATTCTGCTGACCATCACCCTCGCCGTGATGATCAGCCTCTTCTTGCGCACCCCCCTCAAGGTCGACGTCATTCGCGATCGCGGCGTGCTGGCTCGCATGGTGGAGCAGGGGCGCATCGAAAACGTGTTTAGGCTGCAGGTCATGAACGCCACTGAAAGCACGCAGCGCTACGTGATCGGTGTGTCGGGGTTGCCGGGCATCACCATAGCGTCGGAAGCCGAGATAGAGGTGTTGCCCACGGAAGTCCGGTCTGCGGTGCTGCGGGTGCAGGTGCCGCCCGATACGGCACCCAGCGGGTCCCACACGATCCACTTCGAGATCCGGTCCACAGGGGATGACGCATCCCAGGTAACCGAAAAAGCGGCCTTCCTTATCCCGCGCTGAAACACGCACGTCGCACATCCACCGACCACTCTGGAATCTTCAATGAATACCGCAACCCTCAAAAATCCGGATCCCAAGCCTTCCGTCTCCTGGTGGCGCGTTCCCCACATGTGGCTGGTGGTGGGTGGACCATTGCTGGTGGTGATCGCGAGCATCATCACCGCAGTCATTGCGGTGAAGGGCGCCGATCCCGTGCTCGACAAGGAAGACTACGAGCGCAACCTCCAGGCCGCGCGATCGCTGCAAGGGCAGGCCCGCATTGACGCTTTGATCCAGTTGCAGCCCGCCCACCAGGCGCGCAATCACGCGGCCTCCCCGGTGGTGCCGATCGACGAATAGGTGTGTGATGATCAAAGCTTCGTGAGGCGCCTCACGACAACCCCCGAGTCAGCGACAGACCCCAAGGAGACAGAACAATGTGGGCTCAGCGATGGATGTGGATTGCATGGCCGGCTTTTCTGGTGGCCGCCGTACTGGAAATGATCGTGTTTGCCATGGTCGATCCCAGTGATTTGCACTGGTTCGGGCAACCGCTGGAGATGTCCAGGCAGGCCGTCTATACGATGGCCTTCTTTGTTTTCTGGCTGGTGACCATGGTGTCGAGCTCACTCACAGCGCTCTTGTCCATGTCCCCATTCGAGGTCAACCGTTGCCCCGTTCCGCTGGAGGAGCGGCCTCGCGACTGTGCCAAGAACGGTTCGTGTTCCTGAAACGGTTCGTTGCTCACAAAACCAAGCCCCGCCGAGACTGCTCGGGCGGGGCTTGGCTTTTTGGGGTATGTTGGATGCGGGCCAGAAGCCGCCGCCTGAGCTCAGCGACAGGACTGTGGGTTGACGATCTGTTTGAGCGCGTCGGTGTTCTTGATGTGAACGTAGCGTTGCTTGACTTCGATCGTGCCTTCCTCGACGAACTTCGAGAACGTGCGGCTCACCGTCTCAAGCTTCATGCCGAGGTAGCTCCCGATTTCTTCCCGGGTCATGCGAAGAATCAGCTCCGACTGCGAGAAGCCTCGGGCATGCAGGCGCTGCACCAGATTGAGCAGGAAGGCGGCCAGCCGCTCTTCTGCCCTCATGCTGCCCAGCAACAACATGACGCTGTGGTCGCGCACGATCTCACGGCTCATGATCTTGTGCACATGGTGTTGCAGGGTTGTGAACTCTCTCGACAGCTGCTCGACATCGTCAAACGGCATGACGCAGACCTCGGCGTCCTCCAGTGCAATCGCATCGCAGGAATGGTGGTCGCTGACGATGCCGTCCAGACCAATGATTTCGCCTGTCATCTGGAAGCCTGTGACCTGGTCCCGGCCGTCAGCCGTGGTCACACAGGTCTTGAAGAAACCTGAACGAACCGCATACAACGAGGTGAATTTGTCACCAGTGTTGAACAGCGCCGCTCCGCGCTTGATCCTGCGTCGCGAAGAAATCACGCTGTCGAGCTTGTCCATCTCTTCGGAATTCAATCCCATGGGTAAGCACAACTCGCGCAGGTTGCAGCTTGAACAGGCGACTTTGATGCTATGAACGTCCATATTTTTCCCGGAATTGCAGCCCGAGCTTACCCCATGGTTCCGCAGCCTGTCGAGCGAGCATCGGTTTTCGGAGACGGGAACTCAGGGTCAACCCGAGTATGACGGGTGGGCTTGATCAAGATCAAGGGGCTCGCCCTGTGCATGATGCACAGTAAAGCTGAAGAACTGGAGAATTGTTTGTGAGTCATGCCATTTCCAACGAATTGCTCAAGCGATTCGACGTCCCTGGACCGCGTTACACCTCTTATCCGACCGCTGATCGTTTCGTTGAAGCCTTCACCGAGCAGGACTATGTCCAGGCGCTGGAGCAACGCCGGGCCGGGTCGATGGCGTTGCCCCTGTCTCTCTACGTGCACATTCCGTTCTGCGAGTCGGTCTGTTATTACTGTGCCTGCAACAAGGTCATCACCAAGCACCATGAGCGCGCCGCTGAGTATCTGCGCTACCTGTCGCGTGAAGTTGATCTTCAGGTCCAGCATTTCGGTCAGGGGCACAGTGTTTCGCAATTGCACCTGGGAGGCGGCACACCCACCTTCCTCTCGGACGCCGAACTCGAAGACCTCATGGCCATGATTCGGCGAAACTTCACGCTGGTCCCCGGCGGCGAATACTCGATCGAGGTCGATCCCCGAACCGTCACCGACCAGCGCCTGCAGACCTTGGCCAGACTGGGTTTCAACCGCCTGAGCTTTGGCGTGCAGGACTTTGACCCCGCTGTGCAAAAGGCGGTCCACCGCGTACAGCCGGCCGAGCAGGTGTTCGCGCTGGTGGACACGGCGCGCAAGATCGGGTTTGAGTCGGTCAATGTCGATCTGATTTACGGCCTGCCTCTGCAGACGCCCGAGTCGTTCTCCCGCACGCTGGCGCAAGTCAATGCCCTGCGCCCGGACCGCATTGCGCTCTACGCCTATGCGCATCTGCCTTCGCGTTTCAAGCCTCAGCGACGCATCATCTCCGCGGAGCTTCCCAGTGGCGGTGACAAGCTGTCCATGCTGTCGGCCTCGCTTGATGCGCTGATGGGCGCTGGATATGTTTATGTTGGCATGGATCACTTTGCCCTGCCGACCGATGCGCTGGCCGTGGCCAAGCGGCAGGGGCGCTTGCATCGGAACTTCCAGGGCTACAGTACCCAGCCAGACTGCGACCTGATCGCGCTGGGTGTTTCGGCCATCGGTCGCATTGGTGCCACCTACAGCCAAAACGCCAAGACGCTGGAGGAGTATTACGACGCGCTCGACCAGGGGCGACTGCCGATCGTGCGCGGTTTGGCCCTGACCCGCGATGACCTGCTGCGCCGGTCGGTGATCATGTCCATCATGTGCCAGGGGCAGCTCCAGTACGAGTCGATCGAACTTGGACACTTGATCGATTTCAAGACGTACTTCGCGCGCGAACTGGAGGCGCTGGCCGGGTTGGCCGAACATGGGCTGGTCACCATCGACGACAGTGGTGTGCAGGTGACGGCCACTGGCTGGTTCTTGGTGCGGGCCATTGCCATGGTGTTCGACAAGAACCTGCAGGTTGACCAGGACCGGGCGCGTTTCTCCAAGATCATCTGATCGCTTGTTCGACTCGAAGCTCGAAGCACCCTGGGCCACCGACTGCGCTACAGTGCCCATATGCAGACTTCAATGGCGATCACGGCCCTTTTCATGGGGCTGGCCGGCGGGCCCCACTGCGTCGCCATGTGTGGCGCGGCCTGTGCCGGCATCAGTCGTGCCACTGGTGAGCGGAGCACGCGCGCCTTGTGGACTTTCCAGCTCAGTCGCATGCTCGGCTATGCGTTGTTCGGTGCCTTTGCCGCCGGCTCGGTGCAAGGGCTGGCATGGTTGGGCACGAATACCACCGCCATACGTCCGGTCTGGACCATGTTTCATGTTGGGGCGTTGTTGCTGGGGGCCGTGCTGATCTGGCAGGCGCGCCAGCCGGCATGGATCGAAAATATGGGGCAGACCGTCTGGCGCAAAGCCAGGCCCGTACTGACTACATTGGGGCAGCGTGCTCCGGTGGTGCTGGGCGTTGCCTGGGCACTCATGCCTTGTGGCCTGTTGTATTCGGCGCTGTTGGTGGCGTCGCTCTCGGCCAACGCACTGGAGGGCGCGGCCATCATGGCGCTGTTCTCCCTTGGAACCTCTGTCTCGCTGACCGCTGCACCGTGGTTGCTGCTGCGTCTGCGCGGTGGCCGTTCGGGTGCATGGGGAATCCGGTTGGCCGGATTGGCGCTGGCGGCCACGTCCGGCTGGGCGCTGTGGATGGGCATCAACCATCCAACGGGTCTGTGGTGCGCTTGACTTTGTTTCAGGTTGCTTGAGTTCACCGTCCTGGAAGCGTTGCCAACACCGGGCCGCGATGGCAAACGCAATCATCTGCGGTGCGGTCAGTGGTTCACCCATAAACAGCACGGCAATGGCCATCGTTGCTGATGGGGACATGACGTAAATACATCCGCCCGCGAGGCCGCCGAATCGATGGCCACCATCTTGACGGCGTGTCGCGGACCTTGCTCGGATGGGGCAAGTGCGGAGAGATCGATGCAGGCCTCTGCAATGGCTTGACCGGCAGCGAGCGCGAGCGCCTCATGCCATGCTTCGAACACGCTGTTGCTTGGGTTGCGCAGCAGTGGTCACGCCAAGGGCAGAGGGCAGAGGGATTCGATGTCCTATCAAGACCGGAACCCTGAAAGAAAGAAGAAGGGACTCTGACCATCTCAGGATGAGAGAATCAATTTTCTCTATGTGAAATCATGAAATGGTGCGCTGCAAGAAATTTTCTCAATACGAGAGAAATGTTTTCGCATTGAGAAAATATGATAAAAGTTTGTTGAATTTAAAAAGAAAAATATTTGTCTTATATAAGACATAAGAGCTTTTCAAAGTCTTCTATAAGACTTAAAGTCTCTTCACCGGCATCGCGTTCTCGAACGCACCCGCCGACCCCTTTCAATCAACCTCATGGAGTGAACACATGCCCCAATCCCTCAACGAGCAACTGAGCCGTCAGCAGCAGATCGACGCCCTGGAAAAGGACTGGGCAACCAACCCCCGCTGGAAGGGCGTGAAGCGTGGCTATTCCGCAGCGGACGTCGTGCGTCTGCGCGGCAGCATGCAGGTAGAGCACACGCTGGCCAAGCGTGGCGCCGAGAAGCTGTGGGACAAGGTCAACGGCGGCGCCAAGAAGGGCTACGTCAACGCCTTTGGCGCCATCTCCGCCGGTCAGGCCATGCAGCAGGCCAAGGCGGGTCTGGAGGCCGTGTACCTGTCGGGCTGGCAAGTCGCCGCCGATGGCAATACCAGCGAAACCATGTACCCCGACCAGTCGCTCTACGCCTACGACTCGGTGCCCACCATGGTCCGCCGCATCAACAACACCTTCAAGCGCGCCGACGAGATCCAGTGGGGCCGTGGCATTGAGCCGGGCAGCCCTGAGTTCATCGACTACTTCTTGCCCATCGTGGCGGATGCCGAGGCTGGTTTTGGTGGTGTGCTAAACGCCTTCGAACTGATGAAGAACATGATCGCCGCCGGTGCCGCCGGCGTGCACTTTGAGGACCAGCTGGCCGCTGTGAAGAAGTGCGGCCACATGGGTGGCAAGGTGCTCGTGCCCACGCAGGAAGCCTGCGAAAAGCTGATCGCCGCGCGCTTCGCCGCCGACGTGATGGGGGTGTCCACCATTGTGCTGGCCCGTACCGATGCCGAAGCCGCCAACCTGATCACCAGCGACCACGATGCCAACGACAAGCCCTTCCTGACCGGCGAGCGCACGCAAGAAGGCTTCTACCGCGTCAAGAACGGCCTGGAGCAGGCCATCAGCCGCGGCATTGCCTACGCTCCCTACGCCGATCTGGTGTGGTGCGAAACCGGCGTGCCCGACATCGGCTTTGCCCGCGAGTTCGCCCAGGCCGTGCAAGGCGCCTGCCCTGGCAAGCTGTTGTCCTACAACTGCTCGCCGTCCTTCAACTGGAAGAAGAACCTGGACGACAAGCAGATTGCCTCCTTCCAGGAGGACCTGGCTGCGCTGGGCTACAAGTACCAGTTCATCACGCTGGCCGGTATCCACATCAACTGGTTCAACACCTTCCAATTCGCCCATGCCTATGCCCGTGGCGAAGGCATGAAGCACTACACGGAGATGGTGCAAGAGCCTGAGTTCGCCGCGCGCGAGAAGGGCTACACCTTCGTGTCGCACCAGCAGGAAGTCGGCGCGGGCTACTTTGACGACGTCACTACGGTGATCCAAGGCGGTTCGTCTTCCGTGAAAGCCTTGACCGGCTCGACCGAAGAAGAGCAGTTCCACTAAAAGCGCCCCCGAGCGGTGAGGAGACGAAGCCCGGGCCTGTCCCGGGCTTTTTTGTGGGAAAATTCAAGCTCTTCGAACCAGCAAGAGCGAGAAAGGCAATCTGGTTATGACACCGCGAACTCAGGAGAAGCTTCTTCCGGCCCTTTGAGGCCAGCAGTTCGCGCCTGCCCGATTCACTTTTTTTTCTCCCCACTCCAGCGCGGCCCTTGCCGCGCTTTTTTGTTTTCTGGACACCCATGTTGCACATCACGCTCCCTGACGGCTCACAACGCGAGTTTTCTGGCCCGGTCACCGTGGCCGAGGTTGCCGCCTCGATCGGTGCCGGTTTGGCCAAGGCCGCTCTGGCGGGAAAGATCGATGGCAAGGTGGTCGATACCAGTTTTCAGATCACGCAGGACAGCTCGCTGTCCATCGTGACGGCCAAAGACGCAGACGGTCTGGAGGTGATTCGCCACTCCACCGCCCACTTGCTGGCCTATGCCGTCAAGGAGCTGTTTCCGGATGCCCAGGTCACCATTGGCCCGGTGATCGAACACGGGTTCTTCTACGATTTCTCCTATAAGCGGCCTTTCACGCCCGACGACTTGGTGGCGATCGAGAAGCGCATGGCCGAGCTGGCCGCCAAGGACGAACCGGTGGTGCGTCGCGTGCTGCCGCGCGACGAGGCGGTGGCGTACTTCAAAGGCTTGGGTGAGCACTACAAGGCCGAGATCATTGCCAGCATTCCCAGCAACGAGGATGTGTCGCTCTACCGCGAAGGTGCGTTCGAAGACCTGTGCCGCGGCCCGCACGTGCCCAGTACCGGCAAGCTCAAACATTTCAAGCTCATGAAGGTGGCAGGCGCCTACTGGCGCGGTGATCACCGCAACGAGATGCTGCAGCGCATTTACGGCACGGCCTGGGCGACCAAGGACGAACTGCAGCAGCACCTGACCATGCTCGAAGAGGCGGAGAAGCGCGACCACCGAAAACTCGGTCGCGAACTCGATCTGTTCCACATTGACGAACACGCGCCTGGGCTGGTGTTCTGGCACCCCAAGGGGTGGACGCTGTGGCAGGAGGTGGAGCAGTACATGCGCCGCGTCTACCGCAGCAACGGATACCAGGAGGTCAAGGGTCCGCAAATCCTGGACAAAGGTCTCTGGGAGAAGACCGGTCATTGGGACAAGTACCGCGACAACATGTTCACCACGGAGAGTGAAAAACGCGACTATGCCCTCAAGCCCATGAACTGCCCGGGCCACATCCTGATCTACAAGCAGGGCATCAAGAGTTATCGGGATCTGCCGTTGCGGTACGGCGAGTTTGGTCAATGCCACCGCAATGAGCCCAGCGGGGGGCTGCACGGCATCATGCGCGTGCGCGGTTTTACGCAGGACGATGGTCACATCTTTTGTACCGAGGATCAGATCCTGGGTGAATGCGTGGCTTACACCGCGCTGCTGCAGAAGGTGTATGCCGACTTCGGCTTCAAGAACATCATCTACAAGGTTGCCACGCGGCCCGATGCACGCATTGGTAGCGACGAGATATGGGACAAGGCCGAACATGCGCTCGTCGAGAGTCTGCGTGCTTCGGGTTGTGAGTTCGAGTTGTCTCCGGGCGAAGGTGCGTTCTATGGTCCGAAGATCGAGTACACGCTCAAGGATGCGATCGGGCGTCAGTGGCAGTGCGGCACGATGCAGGTGGATTTCTCCATGCCAGAGCGACTGGATGCCGAGTACGTTGCGGAGGATGGCAGCCGTCAACGACCGGTGATGTTGCACCGCGCCATCGTCGGCAGCCTGGAGCGTTTCATCGGGATCTTGATCGAGGAGCACGCGGGTGCGCTGCCGACGTGGCTGGCGCCGGTGCAGGTGGCCGTGCTCAATATCACCGATGCGCAGGCCGAATACTGTCGCGAAATCGCAGAATCACTGCAGAATCAAGGGCTTAGGGTCACGATCGACCTCCGCAACGAGAAAATAACGTATAAAATACGGGAGCACGCGTTGCAAAAGCTCCCTTACATCCTTGTCGTGGGCGACAAAGAGAAGGCGGCTGGTGCCGTGGCTGTGCGGGCGCGAGGTAACAAAGACCTCGGGGTCATGCCGCTGGAAGACTTTTCCAGACTTATCACGGCAGACATTTCATCCAAGGTTTGAATTCAAACACCCGGTTGATGCCCCTGCGGCTGCAGCACACAATGCGGACGCACTGGGGCTGCCAATAGGTTGCCCATCTGTTTGATCTGCCCACGCAAAGGAACCTACCATAGCTACCAATTTTCGTGACCGCCGCCAGCGCGAGGAGCGCGCGCACCGACTGAATCGTGAAATTATGGCCCCCGAGGTTCGCCTCAACGGGCCGGAGAACGAGCCGCTGGGCATTGTCAGTCTGCAGGAAGCGCTGCGCATGGCTGGTGAGCTGGATGTGGACTTGGTCGAGATCGCGGCCACGGCCATTCCGCCGGTGTGTCGCCTGATGGACTACGGCAAGTTCAAGTACCAGGAGCAGAAGAAGGCGGCTGAGGCGAAGGCCAAGCAGACGGTTATCGAGATCAAGGAGATCAAGTTCCGTCCTGGGACCGATGATGGCGACTACAACATCAAGATGCGCAATATCCGGCGTTTTCTCGATGAAGGTGACAAGTGCAAGATCACGTTGCGCTTCCGTGGTCGTGAAATCACGCACCAGGATCTGGGGCTGGCGTTGCTCAATCGCATACGCGATGAGTTGGCCGATTCGATCGTGGTGGAGCAGTTCCCCAAGCTCGAAGGTCGTCAGATGATCATGATGATCGCGCCAGGTCGCAAGAAGGCTGGTGGCGGTGCCGCCAAGGCGGTCGAGGCGACGGCGGCGCAAAGCGCTGAGCAGCCGACAGCCTGAGGTAGTACGACTGTTGTGACAAGGATTGGACGGGCAGGGTAGTCTCCTGCCGGTTCGAGGCGCTGGTTGAAAAACCGGTTGCCGAACGAGAGGCCGCAAGGCTTTTCATAAAAGTGGCTCGGGGCCAACAAGTCTGCGGAAGGTTCGCAGCGCCTCACGAGCACAAATGAAAAGGAGCATGAATATGCCCAAAATGAAGACCAAGAGCAGCGCGAAGAAGCGATTCCGCGTTCGTCCCGGTGGCACCGTCAAGCGCGGTCAAGCCTTCAAACGTCACATCCTGACCAAGAAGACCACCAAGAACAAGCGCCATCTGCGTGGTGCGGTGACTGTTCATGAGACCAATATGGGTCACATGGCACAGATGCTGCCCGGCATGGGTATTTGATCAACGACGAACAAGGAGTCACTCATGCCTCGCGTCAAACGTGGTGTAACGGCACGCGCCCGCCACAAAAAAGTTCTCGCCCTTGCAAAGGGTTTTCGCGGTCGCCGCGGTAACGTCTTCCGCATCGCCAAACAGGCGGTGATGAAGGCTGGGCAGTACGCCTACCGTGATCGCCGTAACAAGAAGCGCGTCTTCCGTCAGCTCTGGATCGCGCGTATCAACGCCGGTGCCCGTGCTTGCGGCTTGACGTACAGCCAGTTCGCCAATGGCCTGAAAAAGGCTTCCATCGAAATCGACCGCAAGGTCCTGGCCGATCTGGCCGTGAACGACCCGGCTGCCTTTGGCAGCATCGTGGAGCAAGTCAAAGCCAAGCTGGCCGCTTGATTCACGACGGGATGACCGTCGCCTTCCAGGCGGTGGTTTCCCCTGTCGCTCAAAGGGGTTGAGGCTTGAGGGATTTCCCTCGCAGCGCTCAACCCCTTTTTTGTTTTGCAAACCTGTAAACACACATGAACGAGTTGGACGCACTGGTCGATAGCGCACGTGCTGGCTTTGCGCAGGCCGTTACCCCTGCCGATCTGGAAAATGCCAAGGCCCTGTTCCTGGGCAAATCGGGTCGCATCACCGAGTTGATGAAGGGCATGGCCGCTTTGTCTGTGGACGAAAAAAAGACCCGCGGAGCAGCCATCAACCAGGCCAAGCAGGCGATCGAAGCCGCGCTCACCGCGCGTCGCCAGGCGCTCGCTGACGCGGAACTCCAGGCCCAGCTCAAGGCCGAGGCGTTGGACGTGACGTTGCCTGGCCGTCAGCGTGGACAGGGTGGCCTGCACCCGGTCAGCCTGACGCTGGAGCGGATCGAGGCGATCTTCTCGTCGATGGGGTTCGACGTGGCCGAAGGCCCGGAGATCGAGTCCGACTGGTTCAACTTCACGGCCCTGAACACGCCCGAGGACCACCCGGCGCGTTCCATGCACGACACTTTCTACGTTGAAGGTGGCAGTGAGAAGGCCCCCAACCTGCTGCGCACCCACACCAGCCCGATGCAGATCCGCCATGCGGTGCAACATGTCAAGCGCCACCGCGCCGCGCTCGATGCGGGCCAGGGCATGCCCGAGATTCGCGTGATCGCGCCGGGCCGCACCTACCGTGTGGACAGCGACGCCACGCATTCGCCCATGTTCCACCAATGTGAAGGTCTGTGGATCGGCGAAAACGTGAGCTTCAAGGACCTGAAATACGTCTTCACCGATTTTTGCCGGACCTTCTTTGAAAGCCACGATCTGGTGCTGCGGTTCCGTCCCAGCTTCTTCCCCTTCACCGAACCCAGCGCCGAAATCGACATCCAGTTCCAGAGTGGTCCGTTGGCCGGGCGCTGGCTCGAAGTGGCCGGATCGGGTCAAGTGCACCCGAACGTGGTGCGCAACATGGGACTGGATCCTGAACGCTATATCGGCTTTGCCTTCGGCATGGGGCCGGACCGCCTGACCATGCTGCGCTATGGCGTGAACGACCTGCGCCTGTTCTTCGACGGCGATATCCGCTTCCTCTCGCAATTCCGTTAGACCATGAACACCCCCGCGCCGCTTCGCGTCACCCCCTTCAGGGGGCAACACCAGCAGCCCGGCAAAGCCGGTTCTGCGGTGTTCCCGGTCGAAGCCCTTGCTGTGCCCACGTACTGAGTCGTTTCATGCAATTTCCCGAATCCTGGCTGCGCGCCTTCTGCAACCCACCCCTGACCAGCCAGCAACTGGCCGACACCCTGACCATGGCCGGTCTGGAGGTCGAAGAACTTCGCCCGTTCGCGCCCGCTTTCACCGGCGTGGTGGTGGGCCAGATCCTGAGCGCCGAACAACACCCCAACGCCGATCGCCTGCGCGTGTGTCAGGTGGATGTGGGGCAGGGTGCTCCGCTGAACATCGTCTGCGGTGCCCCGAACGCGCGCGCCGGCATCAAGGTGCCGTGTGCCACCGTGGGTGCGCTGTTGCCGCCCGGTGAAGACGGCAAGCCTTTTGCCATCAAGCTGGGCAAGTTGCGCGGCGTTGAAAGCCAGGGCATGCTGTGCTCGGCCAAAGAGTTGCAAATCTCCGAAGAGAGCAACGGTCTGCTGGAACTGGGCGACGACGCTGTGGTCGGTCGCAATATCCGCGAACAGCTGGGCCTGGATGACATGCTGTTCACGCTCAAGCTCACGCCCAATCTGGCCCACTGCCTGAGTGTGTACGGCATCGCGCGTGAGGTGTCGGCCCTGACCGATACGCCGTTGCTGCCGTCCGAGTTCCCCAAGGCCGCCGTGCAGATCATGGACCGCTTGCCGGTGAGCGTGCGGGCGCCCGACCTGTGTGGGCGCTTCAGCGGCCGCATTGTGCGCGGTGTGAACACGAAAGCGCAGACCCCGGCCTGGATGGTCGAGCGACTGGCGCGCTGCGGTCAGCGCAGCATCTCGCCGCTGGTGGACATTTCCAATTACGTGATGTTCGAGCTGGGCCGCCCCTCGCACATTTTCGACCTCGACAAGATTCACGGCGGCCTGCAGGTGCGTTGGGGTCGCGAGGGCGAGCGGCTCAAGCTGCTCAACGGCAACACCATCACGGTGAACGCCGACGTGGGGGTGATCGCGGACGACCATCAGGTCGAGTCGCTGGCCGGCATCATGGGCGGCGACGCCACCGCCGTGTCCGACGACACGCAAAACATCTTCATCGAAGCCGCTTTCTGGTGGCCCAAGGCGATTGCCGGGCGTTCACGGCGGTACAACTTCTCCACCGATGCCGGGCACCGGTTCGAGCGCGGCGTGGACCCTTCGACCACGGTGGAGCATGTCGAGCGCATCACGCAGCTCGTGCTGGAGATTTGCGGCGGGCAGGCGGCTGTGCTGGATGACCAGGTGGTTCATCTGCCGCAGGCCACACCGGTGACCTTGCGTGTGGCGCGCGCGGTCAAGGTGATCGGCATGCCACTGACGCAGGCGCAATGCGCCGCTGCTTTGCGGCGTCTGGGATTGCCTGTGGCGGAGGGTGATGGCACCCTCACCGTGACACCACCGGCCTATCGCTTTGATCTGCAGATCGAAGAAGACCTGATTGAAGAGGTGGCCCGCGTTGTGGGCTACAACGAACTGCCCGACACACCGCCACAGGCACCCATCACCGCCAAGGTCCGGACCGAAGCGCGCCGTGGTCCGTTTGCGGTCCGCCGCGCCCTGGCGCAGCTGGGCTATCAGGAAACCATCAATTTCAGCTTCGTCGAAGAGCGCTGGGAGTCGGAGCTGGCGGGCAACGCCGATCCGATCCGTCTGCTCAACCCCATCGCCAGCCAGATGAGCGTGATGCGCTCTTCGTTGCTCGGTAGCCTGGTGGCCGCGCTCAAGTTCAATCTGGACCGCCGTGCCGACCGCGTGCGCCTGTTCGAGGTGGGTCGCGTGTTCCGCAAGGACGCGTCGGTGACCGACAGCGACACGAGTGTGGCCGGGTTCGATCAGCCGATGCGCGTGGCCGGACTGTGCTTCGGTGCGGTGGACGTCCTGCAGTGGGGCTCGCCCGCACGCGCGGTGGACTTCTTTGACGCCAAAGGGGACGTGCAGGCGCTGCTTGCACCCAGGGCGGTCGAATTCAGGGCGGCCGAACATCCCTCCATGCACCCCGGTCGTTGCGCCAGTGTCTGGCTGGCTGGGTCTTGCATTGGCCATGTGGGCGAGCTGCACCCCAAATGGCGGCAGGCCTATGAGCTGGCTCAGGCGCCGGTGATGTTTGAGCTCGACCTCAACGCCGTGCTGACACGCGATGTGCCGGCTTACCAGGGGGTGAGCCGCCATCAGGCGGTGGAGCGCGACCTTGCCATCGTGGTCAAGGAGTCCGTTACCCACGCGGCAGTGGTCGATGCCATTCGCGCGCCCGCCAATCCATGGCTGCGCGATGTGATGCTGTTCGATGTGTACCGGCCCAAGAAGCAGGCCGGCGCCGATGCGAGCGCTCCCGGTGCGCTGGCGGCTGACGAAAAAAGCCTCGCCATGCGATTGGTGCTCAATCGGGACGACGCTACACTGACCGACGAGGAGATCGACGCTGCCATCAAGGCGGTGCTCGAATCACTGGGGCAGCGCGTCGCAGCCAGGCTGCGTGCCTGATCACAAAAAATGGAGGTTCATCGCATGGAACTCGCCGTTGAAAGCCTGGAAACGCCGGCATTGACCAAAGCGCAGCTCGCCGAATTGCTGTTTGACCAAATCGGTCTGAACAAGCGAGAGTCCAAAGACATGATCGATGCCTTTTTTGATCTCATCACCGACAGCCTCGTCAATGGCACCGATGTGAAGATCTCGGGTTTCGGCAATTTTCAGATCAGGACCAAGGCCCCCCGACCCGGGCGCAACCCGCGGACCGGTGAACCGGTGGCCATCGAGGCGCGCCGCGTGGTCACCTTCCACGCCAGCCCCAAGCTCAAGGAGCAGGTACAGACGGCCATCATTGGCGGCTGATCTCGGTGCTTCCCATGCCCCGGCCCGGTGATCCAGTGATCACCGGGCTTTTTTTCATCTGTTCAAGGGTTGTCGCCTTTTAAATGATGGGATAGCGTGGCATTTGCAACAGTTTGTGTGGAATTTTTCATCTGCCAGGACAGGCCCGATTGTGTTAGAGTAAATTTCAAGGTTCGGTCCGTACCGCCTTGATTTTCATGGAAAAAACGCTCCCGCCCATTCCCGCAAAGCGCTACTTCACCATTGGTGAAGTGGGCGAGTTGTGTGGTGTCAAGCCGCATGTGCTGCGGTATTGGGAGCAGGAGTTCACCCAGCTGCGGCCCATGAAACGGCGTGGCAACCGCCGCTATTACCAGCACCATGAAGTGCTCATGATCCGCAGGATCCGCGAACTTTTGTACGATCAGGGGTTCACCATCAGTGGTGCGCGCAACAAGCTGCAGGAGCTAGTGCAGGCCGAGCGGGACAAGCGTCGTCAGGACGACGTCGAAGGCATCGAGGTCATCGAACTTGATCTGGATTCCCAGTTCCCTGTGGATGACTCGACTTTTGGCGCCGATGCGGAGGGCGATGTCGTGGTCACGGCGCCTGCGATCAATGGATCGGGCACGCTGTTGCGCGATATGCGCCGCGAATTGCTGGAAATTCGAGAGCTTCTCCGCCACGCGAGCTGAAAGCGGTGTTTTGCCGGCTATAATTTGAGGCTTGTCGGCGTGTAGCGCAGCCTGGTAGCGCACTTGCATGGGGTGCAAGGGGTCGCGAGTTCGAATCCCGCCACGCCGACCATTTAAATTAACGGGTTAGCTCAGAAATGAGCTAACCCGTTTTTCTTTGTGGGTTGCTAGGTGGAGGCCCTGGGGCATGCCTTGTCCCGCAATGGAGACCTTGCCCGACAAGGGGCTTGCCCACTGACCTGTCCGCCTGCGGGGGACCGGTCTGCTGGCACGCATTCCCAAACAATGCCAGATGGAGCTGGCCGCTCTGGACAACCTCCGGTACCAAAGCGCCTGCTTCCGACGTGCCGCGGCTTCGGGTCACGCTCCGATGCTGGAGGGGGTGGTCAACCCGTCGGGCCTTTTGCCCCGGGGCGCCCTGCTGGTTGAAGAAATCCTGGGCACGACCGCCCGTAAGCCAGGTCATCTGGAGCCCATCGTGCGGGCCCTTGCTGCCATCCATGCGCTGCAGCTGCCTTTGCCGCAAGACCGCCACTGCGCAACGAACCGGACCCCCTCGCAGGCCTCACCGCGCTGATCGAACATGTTCAGAACCGGGTGAACGACTGCCTGTCCATGCGGTGCACCAAACGCATGCTGGCGGAGTTCCACGACCTGCAAGCCCTGTTGGCAACAACGGCCGGATGACCGCTGCGAGGCTGTAAGCTTTGGCGGCGTCGCCCGACTATGGGCTTTACCTTTTTGTTTTCTGAGTCCTTGCCCATGAAATGCCTGCCCCTCACCACCCTGGCGCTGAGCCTGTCGATCTCCTTTGCCGCGAACGCCGACTGGGCAAAGGTCGAAGCCGATGCCAAGGGCCAGACGGTGTATTTCAACGCCTGGGGCGGCAGCGAGGCGACGAACGCCTACATCGGCTGGGTGGTGCAGCAGGTCAAGGGCCGCTACGGCGTGGAACTGCGCCACGTCAAGGTGACGGACACGGCCGAGGTGGTCAAGCGGGTGCAGACCGAAGTGGCCGCCGGGCGCCGCACGGACGGCTCGGTCGACCTGATGTGGATCAACGGCGAAAACTTCCGCAACCTGAAGCAGGGCGGTCTGCTGTTCGGCCCCTGGGCCGAGAGCCTGCCCAACTGGGGTTCGGTGGACCTGAACAAGCCGGTTCGCAGCGATTTCTCAGTGCCCACCGATGGCTTTGAAGCGCCCTGGGGCACGGCGCAGTTGACCTTCATCGCCGACAAGGCCAAGACACCCGCGCCGCCGCGTTCGGCGGCCGAGCTGCTGGCGTTTGCCAAAGCCAACCCGGGCCGCGTGAGTTACCCCAAGCTGCCCGACTTTCACGGCACCACCTTCGTCAAGCAGGTGCTGATCGAGCTGGCGCCCGACCGCCAGCTGCTGCAGGCGCCGGTGTCGGCCGCCAGTTTCGCCTCGGCCACGGCGCCGCTGTGGGCCTATCTGGACCAGCTGCACCCGCAGCTCTGGCGTGGCGGCAAGACCTTCCCGGCCAGCGCCGCAGAAATGCACCGCATGCTGGCCGATGGTGAGCTCAAGCTCTCGCTGACCTTCAACCCCAACGAAGCGGCCAACCTGATTGGCACGCGCCAGTTGCCGGCCACGGCCTACAGCTTCGGCTTCACGGGCGGCACCATCGGCAACGTGCACTTTGTCGGCATTCCGGTCAACGCCAAGGCCCAAGCGGGCGCCCAGGTGGTGGCCAACTTCCTGCTCTCGCCCGAAGCCCAGGCCCGCAAGGCCGACGTGGCGATCTGGGGCGACCGCAGCGTGCTCGACCTGGCCAAACTGCCCGCAGCGATGCAGGCCACGATGCGCAAGACCGCGCCCGGTGCGCTGGCCGAGGCCGTGCCCACGCTCGCCGAGCCACACGCCAGCTGGGTGGAGGCGTTGGAGGCGGAGTGGCTCAAGCGCTACGGCTCACGCTGATCCGGCGCTTGGCACCGCTTGGGTCGCCGGGCCACGGGCGGCGATGGTCGTCGGTGTGGCTGGCGGCCCTGCCGGTGGCGCTGATCCTCGGGCCCTTGTTGCCCGGGCTGTACTGGGCGCTCGCGCCCGCGCTGGACGTCACCGTCTGGCAGGCCTTGTGGGCCGACGCCCAATGGCCCCAAGCCTTGCAGGCCAGCTTGCTCTCGGCCTTGCTGGGGACCGCGCTGGGCGCCGCGATGGCCGCCGTGCTCGCCACCCTGTATTACCCGGGCCGCCGCTGGGCCGACCTGCAGCGGCGCATGCCCTTGTTGCTGTCGGTGCCGCACGCCGCCTTTGCGGTGGGGCTGTTTTTTCTGCTCTCGCCATCGGGCTGGCTGGCGCGCGCGCTGGCCCTGGCGCTGGGCTGGGCCGATCCGCCCGCCTGGATCACGGTGCAGGACCCCCATGGCCTGAGTCTGGCGCTGGCGCTGGGCATCAAGGAGAGCTGGTTTCTCCTGTGGGTGCTGGTCGCGGTGCTGGGCGAGCAGCAGGTGCAGCGCCACATGGTCGTGGCCCGCTCGCTGGGCTACAGCCGAGTACAGGTCTGGCGCCAGGTGCTGTGGCCGCAGTTGCTGCCGCGCTTGGGCTGGCCGCTGGCCGCCGTGTGGGCCTACGGCCTGTCGGTGGTGGACATGGCGGTGATCCTGGGGCCGGGCACACCGCCCACCCTGGCCGTGCTGATCTGGCAATGGCTCACCGACCCCGAAGCCGCGATGCAGGCCAAAGGCGGCGCGGCCTCGCTGGTGTTGCTCGGGCTGTTCCTGCTGGG